>Ga0181520_10003742_pt1 | contig 26351 bp, 20 predicted proteins | sample PEATcosm2014_Bin_29_FD_132451 | JGI IMG/M metagenome (GOLD analysis project Ga0181520, IMG submission 132451) | Peatland microbial communities from MTU Mesocosm Facility, Houghton, MI, USA - PEATcosm2014_Bin02_30_metaG | ecosystem: Environmental > Terrestrial > Soil > Wetlands > Peat | place...
AGCGGTCTCGACCCCTCGCTCAACTTCGAGAGCCTGGCGGTTGGCGAGCACGTGAGCTTCGCCGTCGAGACGAGTGACAAGGGCCCGCGCGCACGTCAGGTTCGCGCCGCCTAACGCTCGGGAGTAGGCCGTCCGGCCGGCGCGCAGACGCGCCGGCCGGGGGCCGAAACCTCTGACCGGGTCAGAGGAGCGCGACAGGGTCCAGGAGACCGTCGAAGAGGTCCGTTTCCGGCCTTTCCGGTCCGCCCGTTCCGCGGGCGAGGACAAAGCGTTCGACACCGAAGGCTGCCTCGAAGAGCTCGGCCGCCATGGCGGCGAGCGCCAGCCCGGGGTGCATCTGGCTGAGGTGCGCGACGCAGGCGGAGAGCTTGCGATCGAGCACGTCGGAGACGTCGACCTCGGTCGTGATCTCCTCGTCGGCGACGCCCTCGACGGTTGCTAGCTCGCCGGGAAGCTCGATGCCGGCGATCCGCGCCGCGCCGATGATGCCCTGGACGAAGCTGCGCGGAACCGCATTCAGGTACAGCTTCCGGGGCCCCCATCCCTCGCGGGCGAGGATGTCGAGCGCGGCCAGGGTGGAGGCGTGAACCTTGCGGTGGTCGGGGTTGTCGTAGGTGCCGTCCGCCGTGTAGGTGACCACCACGTCGGGGCGCTCGTCGCGCAGGAGCACGGCGATGCCGGCGGCGGTCTCCTCCAGCGGGGCGTTGTCGAAGGTGTCGCGGTGGCCGTTGCTCGAGGCGCCGGTCGCGCCCGAGTCACGATAGCCGAGGAACTCCTGGCGGTCCACGCCGAGGATCTCGCAGGCTGCAAGCAGCTCCTCGGTGCGGATCTCGGACAGGCGGCCGCGCGCCGCCTCGGGGTCGTCCATGTGATGGACGTCACCCTCCTCGCCTCTCGTCGCGGTGACCAGCACCACGCGGTGGCCGTCGCGGTGAGCGTGGAGCATCACGCCTCCGGTGAGGATGGACTCGTCATCCGGGTGCGCGTGCACCAGCAGCAGCGTCGACATGGCCGGCCTCCGGGTATCCGCGGGGCGGCGGGTGCGCCCATCATGGCGGTTGACCGCATCCGCTTGCCCGTTGGGGCTCGGATCAGCGCGGATGTCAGTCGGTGAGCGCCAGGCGCATCACGGCGAGATGCCGCACCACCGCGTCGGGGCTCCAGCCGTGACCTCCCAGCTTGTCGACCACCAGCTCGACGTTGTCGAGAGGTGCGACCATCTCGCGAAGGCGTTCGACGTTGACCAGCCGATCGTGTTCGGGAACGATGATCATCGTCGGTTTGGCGCGCGTCCTGACCAGCTCGAGATCCTGGCGGCGCAGCGCATCGGCCAGCCATTCACGCGCCGCACGCGGGTTGGCGCGGCGCTGGTTGAGGTAGTTGACATCGGCGGTGTGGGGGTCGACGACCTTGCCCTCGATGGCGATGCGCTTGTACAGGTCGCTCACCGTGCGGCGGCGGCTGAGCCATGCCACCTGGGCCCAGAGCGGGCGGACGGTCAGGATGCGCACCTGCCAGCGGTACTGGGCGCGGATCAGATCCTCTCCGAGAAGCGGCGTGTGCAGGATCAGATGATCGACCGCTGCCTCGTTGTCGGCGGCCATGGCACAGGCGACCGACGCACCCAGGCAGAGACCGGCGAGATCGAAGCTCCGGATGCCGAGGTGATCGAGCAGCGCCCAGACCGTACCGGCCATGGCCTCGGCGGTGTGACGCGAGGGGAGGGGCGCCGACTGTCCGTTGCCGGGGAGATCGGGCGCGATCAGGGTGCGCTGGCTGGCGAGTGCGGCGAACCGGCCGCCGAACTCTTCTCCCGAGCTGATGAAACCGTGGCAGAGCACGAGCGGCTTGCCGGTCCCACCGATGAGGAACCGCAGGCGGCGTCCCCCGAGCTCGACGAACCGCTCCTTCATCCCCGTGAAGGTGGCGGTTGCGGCTGTCAAGCGCCCACGCGTGATCTCAGCGGCGCGACAATTTTGGCCATCCGCGTCAGAAATCCCTGGTCCAGTGGTTTCGTCGAACCACGCGACGTGACGCGGCTACCCGGCCTCCCCGTCACGCTCTTGCACGAAGGATCGGACAGCGTCGATCTGATGGCACCTATGGTGCCGGATCGCGGGGGAGGGCGTCTGCCCGCCGCCGTACCGATCAGGTCGCGCCCTGATGATGCGATCAGCTCACGGCCGGCTGCGGGGCACCGCCGAGGCCTGGGGCCCCCACGCGGTCGAGCTCTCGCTTGATGCTGCCGTAGCACTCGCAGGCGACCCCCTCCAGCCCCTCGCGGTCGAGGATGGAGACGTGTCCCCGGTGATAGTGGATCAGCCCGGCGGCCTGGAGTATGCCCGCCGACAGCGTCACGGTCGCGCGCCGCGAACCGAGCATCTGGCCGAGGAACTCGTGGGTTATGGCGAACTCGTCGACACCGACCCGGTCGTGGCTCATCAGCAGCCAGCGGCTGAGCCGCTCCTCGTTGGTGTGCAGCCGGTTGCAGGCGGCGGCCTGCGAGATCTGGCCGAAGAGAGCCTGCAGATACTGGTGGAAGAGGTCGCTGAACGCGCCGCCGCGCTCCACCTCGGCGAGGAACGCGGCCGCGTCCATCCGCAGCGAGGAGCCCGGCACCTGGGAGATCGCGCGCACGGCGAGCGAGCCCCCGGGGACCAGCGGCACCCCGACGATGCCCTCGTTGCCGACCGTGGCGACCTCGACGATGGCCCCGTCGTCGAGGGGGGTGACCAGGGAGATCACCCCGTCGAGCGGGAAGTGGACCGCCCGGATCGGCTCGCCCGGCTCGAAGAGGACGGTCTTGATGGGGAGCGACACCGGCACCATGCTGCGGACCAGGCGTTCCCGGTCCTCGGCGGGGAGCGCCTGCAGGATGCGGTTGCTGCGCGGGTCGCGGTGCTGAATCGGAGAGGACATGCGAATCTCGGCCGGTGCGCCTCGTCGCCCGTGACTGCCACAGGATCAGGCTTCGCGGGCGGGCTGTCTTCTGATCTTGTGTTCGGATCTTACCGCGGCGAGGGCGGCCCGCCCAGCCGGCAGGGTCAGGCGGCGTCCCGGGACTGCCGGGGGTGGTGGCCCGCCGCGGGGTCGGCGTCCGGCATCGCCGCCGGCGCCGGCGGTTCCGCCTCCCCGGGTTCGGGCTCCGGGGCGGCCGGGAGGGTGAAGGCGACGGTCGTGCCCAGGTTGCCGGTGGAGGCGATCCAGATGCGGCCGCCGTGCCCCTCGACGATGCGCCGGCAGGTGGCTAGGCCGAGCCCGCTGCCCGGCACGGACGTCTGGCCGCGGGTGAAGGGCTCGAAGACCTGCTCGCGGGCGGTGCCCGGGATGCCCTGGCCGTTGTCCCGGCAGCGGATCTTCCAGGCGTCGCCGTCGCGGACGGCGTCGAGCCGGATCCGGGGGGTCTGGTCGCCCCGGTACTTGATGGCGTTCCCGATCAGGTTCTGGAGCACCAGCTGGAGCTCGCCGGGGCGACCTGGGACGGTGGGGAGGTTGCCGGTCTCGATGAGCGCGCCCTGCTGGGCGATGCTCGATCCGATGGTGGCGATCACCCGGGCGGCGGCCTCGTTGAGGTCGACGGGCTCGAGCGCCGTGTCGCCGCGATCCAGCTCGGCGTAGTGGAGCAGGTCGGCGACCAGCTCCATGGCGTAATCCGCCACGTCCTTGATCTGGGCGACCACCTGGAGAACCGGCCCCGCGTCGTCGCCGGGACCGGCCCGCATTCGGGCCACCGAGGCCCACATCCCGATCGTCGCCAGGGGGTTGCGCAGGTCGTGGGCCATGGCATGGCTGAAGGTGGCGAGGTCGGCGTTGGAGCGTCGGAGCCGTTCGGTCATCACCTCACGCTCGAGTGAGACGCTCAGCAGCGCGTTGTTCTCGAAGAGGCGGTCGCGCCCCGATTCCTGGGCCGGGATCAGCGGGGTCACCACCGCGAGGAGTCCGAGGTCGAGGCTCGTGGTCCGGGTCGGGAAGACGATGGCCAGCTCGCCCGGCTTCCACTCGAGGTCGTCGAGCAGGCCGTCAGGAGGGAAGGCCTCCATCCGGGCCTGGGCCGGAAGGCGCATCTTGGCGCCTCCCCTCACGTACGACCCGGCGATGTCGAGCAGCCTGCCGCCGCCGTCCGGGTCCGCGCCGGCCTCCGGCGCCCACAGCCCGAGGCACCCGGCATGTGCCGGGGTGTGGGCGAGCCATCCGAGCGACTTGGGATCCCCCGCTGTGCCGCTCAGCAGCGACACGCTCAGCTCGTGATCCAGGGTCATCGTGTCGTGCAGCGCGGCGATGGTGTTGGCCTCTCGCTGGGTGATGCAGCGGGAGAGCTCCACGGCCATCTCCGTGATCGCGCGATGGAACCGAGCCGTGCGCTGTCCTCGGAGCACGCCCTTCCCCAGGTCGTGCTCGTACTCCCGGAGGCATTCGACGACCTTGCTGATCGTGGTCCAGCGGGGGCTCACCGAGTAGAGGGCCAGGGCGGCCTCGGATACCCGCTCGCGCTCCGGGTCCCGCGACGAGGCGAGGGTCTCCAGCCCACGCTCGATCGCGTCAACCGCTCTCTCGAGGTCGGCCACCTGCTGAGCGGTGGGCGCCTCCCCCTCGATGAGAGCCCGCTCGAGCCGGCGCAGGAGAAGCTGGCGCGCCGGGCGGGCCTGCGGCGAGCCGGGCCCCCCGCCGTCGCCGAGCACATCCGCGGTGGTGCAGCCGCAGGATTCGCGCGGCAGGAACACCGTGGGCACCAGGTGCCGGCCGTCGGGGATGTCCAGACCCTGGATCATCTCCAGGAGCAGGGCGGCGCCGGCCCGCGAGACCTCCTCGAAGCTCTGGTGAACGGTGGAGAGGGTGGGCTGGGAGAGCGCCGCCCCGGGCACGTCGTCGAAGCCCACGATGGCCTGGTCCCGGGGCAGGACCACGCCCGCCTCGCGCAACGACCTGATGATCCCGAGCGCGTTGTAGTCGGTGGCGGCCACCACGGCCGTCGAGGGCATGCCCGCCGCCAGCATCGCGGTGGCGGCCACCTCGCCTCCACCCTCCAGATTGTCGGTGGCCTCGAAGATGAGAGCCTGATCGGCCTCGATGCCATGGGCTGCCAGCGCCTCCAGGTAGGCGTGGAGCCGCTCGGTGATGTCGGTCTGCACCAGGCAGCCGGCGAAGGCGATGCGGCGGTGCCCATGCTCGATGAGGTGGTCGACGGCCTGGGTGATCCCGGATCGGTTGTCGGCGCGGACCACGGGGCAGGGGAAGCTCTCCACCTCGTGGCTCAGCATGACCACGGGCTTGCCGGCATCCCGGAGGGCCTGGAGATACCAGGGCTCGACCGCATTGAGCACCACCAGGAAGCCGGAGACCTGGTCCCAGGCCGGCCGGAGCGTGAAGTGGGGCACGAGCGCCTCGGTGCCCGGCGGCCAGCCGAGGTAGTCGCCGTCGGCGCTTCCCCGGGGTCGGGAGCGCGTCAGCCGCTCCTCGGGGCCGCCGAAGGCGAGGTCGAGGGTCTGGATGGCGACCACCCGGGCGCCGCTCGCCCTGGCGGCGGCGGTCACCCCGGCGATCAGGTTGCTCGCGTAGCTGCCCGCCACGAGAGGTGACAGGATCCCGATCCGCGGGTGCTCGCTCAGCTTCGCCGCAGTGGGCACGGGCTTCCCGGGCGCGGCCTGATCGTCCATCCAGATGGAGATGCTCCCCCCTCGTCCCGTCATTGGGAAGGGGAATCATGGGGCTGGAACGGTCTCGTGACCGCTGGACACCCGGCGCGCCCCGCGGCGGGAGGGCGCGGTCCGCGGCTAGAGGGTGACCTCCGCTGCGGTGACGACCTCGGCCGTCCGCTCCGGGTGGGTCAGCGTCCCGAAGCAGCTGTTGACGAACTGGATGATCGTCTCGGCGGGGAGGTCGGCATCGGGTAGGTCGCCCGGCTCGGTGGTGTGGGCGTCGCCGACCAGGGTCACGTCGTACCCGTGGTGGAGGGCCGAGAGCGCCGTCGTCTGCACGCAGTACTGCGACTGCGCCCCGGTCACGATCAGCCGCCGGACCCCCGAGCCGGCCAGCAGGGTGTCGAGGCGGGTGGCCGCAAAGCTGTCGCGGTACATCTTGGCGACCACCGCGTCGCCATCCCTGCGGTCGAGGGTTGGAGCAAGCCGCCATCCGGGGCTGCCGGCGGTGAGATCCGGGTCCTCCGCGTCCTCATGCTGGATGAAGAAGATGGGAGCCCCCGATTGCCGGGCCTGTCCCAGCAGCTCGTTGATGCGCTCGATCACGCCGGGAACGTCGACGCAGGCGGCGAGGATCGCCTCCTGCATGTCGATCACGATGAGCGCCGATCGGCCCGCCACCCCTCCATTCTCTACTCGTTGCGGAGCGGGACCGTCAGCCGGGCGACCAGCACGTTGCGGCGGCGCCGGAGCGCGGCACTGAGCACCAGGTCCAGGTGGTTGTGGAGGGCCTGGTGCCAGAAGTGGCGGGGCAGGACCACCGGGATGAGGACGACCACCCGGTGGGCGGCCGTGGGCTTGAGTGAGCCGATGTAGCGCAGCAGGGGACGGACCACTGAGTGGTAGGGGGAGGGGAGGACGACCAGCGGCACGCCCGGGTCCCACCGGGCCCAGGCAGCCTCGAGCTCCGCCCGCTCTCCCTGATCCTCGGGGAACTCGACCGTCACCGCCACCACGTGGTCGCCCATCGAGAGGGCCTGGGAGAGGGCGAGGCTGGTGAGGCGGGAGAGCTGGGTGAAGGGGACCACGACGGTGGTCGATCCCGGCGCGGGCCGGGCGGGCCGCTCTCCCAGGTGGATCTCCGCAGCCAGCCTCCGGTAGTAGGTGCTGATCCTCACGAAGAGGAGGATCAGGAGCGGGATGGCCACCACCACCACCCACGCCCCCTCCCGGAACTTGCTGGCGACGAAGATCACGGTGGCCGTGCCGCTGGCGGCCCCCCCGAGCCCGTTGATCGCGCAGCGCCACCACCAGCCCGCCGGCCTCTCGCGCAGCCAGTGGCGGACCATTCCCGCCTGGGCGAGGGTGAAGCCGGTGAAGACCCCGATGGCGAAGAGCGGGATGAGCGAGTCGGTGTCCCCCTCGGTGGCGGCCAGGAGGACCGCGGCGAGCACAGCCAGCGCCCAGATCCCCCGGTTGAAGACCAGCCGGTCGCCGCGGATGGCGAAACCGTGGGGGAGACGGTCGTCATTGGCGAGCAGGCTGGCCAGCACCGGGAGACCCCCGAAGGAGGTGTTGGCGGCGAGCGCGAGGACCAGGGTGACCAGGATGGAGATGCCGGCGAAGGCCCAGCCCCGACCCAGGGCATAGCCGACGATCTGGTTGAGCACGGCGTCGCCGCTGCGCGGCTCCACGTGGAAGCGCTGGATCAGCACGGCGAGGCCGAGCAGCATCACCCCGAGCAGGACGCCCAGCATCAGCTCGGTCTGACGCGCCCGGGTGACCTGAGGCTGCCGGAAGAGCGGCACCCCGTTGGCGATCGCCTCGACCCCGGTGAGGGCGCTGCAGCCCGCGGCAAAGGCCTGGAGGACGAGCAGCACCCCCACCGTCTCCAGGGTGTGGGTGGCGATCTGCGGTGCTCCCGGCGCCTTCAGGTGCGGGGCGAGGGGATGGATCAATCCGATCGCGATCACCACCAGGATGGCCGCGATGAAGGCGAGCGTCGGGACCAGGAAGGCGCGAGCCCCCTCGGCGAGGCCGCGGAGGTTGAGGAACGTGATGACGGCGAGGATGGCCAGGCAGAGGGGGAGGGTCAGGGGTGCGAGCGAGCCGAAGGCCGAGGTCAGCGAGCCCACCCCGGCAGCGATCGAGACCGCGACGGTCAGGATGTAGTCCACCACCAGCGCGGCTCCGGCGAGGAGCGAGAGCCCGCGTCCCAGGTTGGCCCGGGCGACGGCGTAGGCGCCGCCCCCGCTCGGATAGGCAAGGATCACCTGGGTGTAGGAGGCGACCAGCAGCACCAGCAGGGCGACGATCGCCAGGGTGACCCAGGGCGCCAGCTGCAGCGCCGCCAGACCCCCGGCCCCGAGCGCGACGAGGAGCGCCTGCGGGCCGTACGCCACCGAGGTGAGCGCGTCCAGCGAGAGCGCGGAGAGCCCCTCGACGGGATTGATCTGCTCCGTGGCCGCCTGGCTCGGACGCAGGGGGCGGCCGAACAGGGTGCGCGTCAGCTGCACGTGGTCACGTGCGCATCATCTTCCGGATGGCGCCGACGCCGGCGTCACACGGCCAGCGTGCTCAGGCGGTCAGCTCCTCGGCAAGCGCGCGGAAGTTGCCGACGTAGCGGCCGACGTCATCCACCGAATGCTGCACGGAGAGCGTCCAGTTCTCCTCGGCCCCCGGGGCCATCAGGACCCCCCGGTTGGACTGGTAGAGCCAGGAGAGGTACGCCATGGACGGGTCGATCTGCAGGTAGTCGCGGTAGTTGCGCACCGGCTCCCTGCGGTAGGTGATGCAGCCGCGCGCCGCAGCGGTCACCACGTGGAAGGGCAGGCCGAACGCGTGGATCACCGCGTCGAGGCCGCCCGCCAACTCCTCGGCGAGAGCGTCGAAATGGGCGTATGCGGTGGGGGTCAGCACCTCGCAGAGGGTGGCCCGGGAGGATGCCATGGTCAGCGGGTTGCCGTTGAATGTCCCCACCTGGGCGACCCGGCCGTCGCTGATCATGCCCATCACGTCGGCGCGCCCGCCGATCGCACCGCAGGGAAGACCGCCACCGATGGCCTTGGCCAGGCAGACCAGGTCGGGGACCACTCCGAAGCGCTGGGTGGCGCCACCCGGAGCGATGGTCACTCCGGACTTCACCTCGTCGAAGATGACGAGCGCACCGTGGCGATGGGCCAGCTCCACCACACCGTCGAGGTAGCCGGGCTCGGGGAAGACGATGCCGATGTTCATCATCACCGGCTCGAGGATCACCGCCGCGATGTCGGAATGGATCGCGAAGACGCGCTCCAAGGCCTCCAGGTCGTTGAAGGGCACCACGCTGGTCAGCTCGACGGTCGCACCCGGGATGCCCTCGCACATGGGTACCGACACCGGGGCTTCGACCGGCCCGATCAGGGCCTCAGGGGGCTCCACCGAGACGAGCACGGCGTCATGGTGGCCGTGGTAGGAGGCCTCGATCTTGACGAGGCGATCGCGCCCGGTGAAACCGCGGGCGATCCGCACCGCATCCAACGTGGACTCGGTGCCGCTGTTGGTGAATCGCCACTGAGGCTGAACGAAGCGGCGGCTCAGCTCCGTGGCGACCACCGCGCCGTCAGCCACCGGTTGGGCGAAATGCGTGCCGCGCGCCAGCTGGCTCTGCACCGCGGCGACCACGGTGGGATGGGCATGGCCGGTCAGCATCACCCCGAAGCCGTTGTGGAAGTCGACGTACTCGTTGCCGTCGACATCCCACACCCGGCTGCCCTGGCCGCGGTCGATGAACACCGGCTGGGGTGGCTTGGCCTGAAAGGAGCTGGCGACCCCGCCCGAGATGTGCTCGGCGGCGGTGCGCCACATCTCGAGTGAACGGGTGCGACGGGCGCGGAACGAGACCTCCTCCCGGGCGATCAGGTCCCGCACGCGGACGGTCGGCTGCGCGGACGGGGCTGACAGGATCTCGCCTCCCTCGTGGCGCCGGGCTGCCTGCGCACAGCCCGGTGGAGCGGTTGCGCGGCGCCCCGGCTGACGTGCCACCGAACGCCGGCAGGAGTACTCCCGAAGCGTAGTGGAGCTCGGGGACATGGTCAAGCTCCCACCCCCGCGCCCACTCCGCCCCCCGCCGCCACGACGCCCACCCCGGTGCTCACTCCGATGCTCGCTTGACACCCCCAGCCGGGTCCACTACCGTTTCTTCAATTCTGCTGTTGCGCAGTAGTTATGCTCCGGCGAGGAGAGCCCCCATGGCGGAGATAATCGCGGTCGCGCCCGATGTGGTCCGGCTGCCGGAGCCGGGGCTCAAGGCCGGCGAGCTCAACCTCCTCGACACCACCGCGGTCGCCACCGCCAGCGTGGCCCCCGCCTACAGCCTGGGCACCACGCTCTTCCTGGTGGTGGGCGCCACCGGGGTCGGGCTGGCCGCGCCGGCGGCGATCCTGGTGAGCTTCTTCCCGGTCTTCTTCATCGCCATGGCGTACAGCTACCTGAACCGCCGCGACCCCAACTGCGGCGCCTCGTACAGCTGGATCGCGCGGACCGTCAACCCCCACATCGGCTGGTTCACCGGCTGGGTCCAGCTCGCCTGCAATGTCATCTTCTGCATCTCGGCGCCGCTCTTCGCCGGGGCGGTGCTGCTCGCCCTGCTCGGACCCGGACAGTTCGGCTGGATCACGTCGGGAGTGGCGACCAACAGCGCGCTGATCGCGGTGGTCGCGTTTGCCCTGCTCGCCTTCGTCACCTTCATGGTGGCTCGGGGCATCCGGATCACGGCCAACGCCCAGTGGGTGATGGTCACCATCGAGTACCTGGTGATCGTCCTCTTCTCGGTGCTCGCCTTCATCAAGGTGCTGGCGTCGCACCCGGCGGGGTCGATCGGGGTGTCCGGCGCGTGGTTCAACCCCTTCTCGCTCCAGGGCTTCACCGGGCTGGCCGGGGGAGCGGTGCTCGGGGTCTTCTTCTTCTGGGGCTGGGACACCGCCGCCAACCTCAACGAGGAGGGCAGCGACAACCGCGAGAACCCCGGCAGGGCCGGGATGATCAGCATGGTGATCCTGCTGGCGCTGTTCCTGCTCGCCGCCACCGCCATGCAGTCGCTGCTCGGCGAGTCTCAGATCAACAGCCAGGGGGCAAACGCGCTCGTGTACTTCGCGACCCGGCTGGCCCCGGCGCCGATCAGCTTCCTGATGGCGATCGCGATCCTCAGCTCGAGCCTGGCCACCACCCAGACCACCCTCCTGCCCTCCAGCCGGCTCAGCTTCTCGATGGCCCGCGACGGGGTCTTCCCCGGGATCTTCGGGCTCATCCACAAGAGCTGGCAGACGCCCTGGGTCGGGACCATCATCACCTTCCTGCTCTGCAGCCTGGGCATCCTGCTCACCACCCTCAGCGCCAACATCAACAACACCTTCGCCAACATGATCTCGGACATCGGTGTGCTGGTCGCCATCTACTACGGGGCGACCGGGATCGCCTGTGCGTGGGCGTTCCGGAGGGTGCTGCTGAAGAGCGTGCGCAACCTCATCCTGGTCGGTGTCCTGCCTCTGATCGGTGGGGTCTTCCTCTTCTGGATCGGCTATCAGGTCATCGACCAGGGGGTGGGTGCGGCCATCCCCGTGCTGATCACCCTCGGCCTGGGCATCCCCCTGACGGTGGTGGCGGCCCTCGTCAACAAGAACGGGTTCTTCACCCAGAAGACCGTCGCCTACGATCAGATCAGGGGCGTCGACGAGATCCGGGTGGTGGGACCGCGGGAGGGGGACGAGCCGGCGAGGGCATAGGGTCGCCCACGAGCACCGGCCCCCCGGCGCTCATCCGATCTAAGCTGCAGCCCTCAGGTCCGGATCCTGAGCTGCCCAGACCGATGGGATGGAGATGTCGAAGTTCGCGAAGCGCTGCCTGGCGGCGCTGCTCATCGTTGCGTCGGTGCTGATCGGGCTCACCGGAGCCGACTGGCTGGTGGCCTCCGTCTTTCAGGTGGTGTTCAGCCGCGGAGCGTCCGGTCCGCCCCTCACGCCGGGGGTGTGGTTTGCCCTGGTCGGCCTGGTGCTCTTCGTGATCGGCCTGGGGCTGATGCGCGAGGCACGGCACCTGCTGCGGCCCTGAGCAGCGCCTGTCGCCATCGCGAATCGGGTTCAGCGCGAGCCCGGGTGGTATCAGCCGGTGCGGGGAGGCTGCACCACGATGTCAGCGCCGAAGTTGAAGAAGTCTCCCGACCACGTCTCGTGAACGGTGGGGTTCCCGGAGATGCCGAGCGCCGAGCCGTTGACGGAGGCGGTCAGGGCGGCCTGCAGGGTGACCATGCGGCCCGAGCTGTCGATCGTCACGTCGACGGTCGCCCCGCTGATGGTCACCGCCCCGAGGATGCTCTGCTCCTCGGCGCTGACGTCGGGGCTCAGGGACTGCAGCTCGCGCTGGATCTTGGACGCGTCGATGACGGCGTGGTACTTCTCCACGGCCACCCCGCCGGCCGTCCCCGGTCCCTCGTCGGTGACGCTGCCCACCGACTGCAGCAGCTGCAGCACGGACTGGATGCCGAACTGGCTGACCGAGGAGAGCGGCTCCGTCTGGAAGGTGTCGCCGCCGTTGGTCGACTCGTAGGCGGCGCCGTCGTACGTGATCACCACCTCGTCGACCGGGGTGCCATCCACGGTCCCGACGATGGTCGTCTTCTCCCGGCTGGTGCTCTCGGCCTCGATCTCGATGGGGAGTTTCACGGTCGTCGGCGCCTGGCCGGAGAGGCCGCTCGTCGTATCGCTGAAGGTGAGGTCGGCGTCGAAGGACTGGGACGTCGTCGTCTGCACGCTGTCCAGCAGCACCCGCCGGGCGTTGCTCTCGGAGCTCGAGCTCGACCCCTTCGACCCCGGTGCGTGTGCGGCTCCGCCCAGGGCCACGATCCCATACGAGGCCGCTGCGGCGACCAGGGCCGTGGCGGTGAAGGTGGCAATCACGCGCCGCCGGGTCGCGATCGGTGCCCGCAACGCATCCACGACTCGCTCCCACCACCGTGGGCCGTTGAGGGATTCCAGCCGAGGGGGCGGCGACCACGGGGGCGGCTCGATCCCGGCCATGAAGTCGTTGACTCCGGCGGCGACGGCCGTCCATTGATCCACTTCAGCGCCGCATGCCGCGCAGGCGTCCAGGTGGGCACCTGCCTCGGGGTCGAGGCGCCGGCCGGCCGCTGCCGAGAGGAGCTGTTCGATGGTGAGGTGACGTGTCTGGGTCTTCATGGAGCGAGTCCCTTCTCGTTCATGGTCCGGCTCGCGGCGGCACGCGCCGCATGCAGCCGGCTCTTGACGGTCCCCAGGGGGACCTGCAGCACCCGGCCGACCTCAGCGAGGCTGAGGTCCGCTCCGAAGACGAGGCCCAGGATCTCCCGGTGAGCAGGTGTGAGCGTCCTGAGCGCGGCCGCCATCCGCCGCGCCTCCGCCCGCTCGACGGCGACTGTCTCCGGACCGCGGTTCGGGCTGGGGTGCTGGGCCAGCTCGGCGTCCGCCATGGGCATGGGCCGCTGCCGGCGCATCCGGTCCCGAGCCTGCCTCCGGGCGATGCCGAGCAGCCAGGTGCGCACGCGCGACCCGCCTCGGAAGCTGCGCGCTCCCTTCCAGACGGCGAGCATGGTGTCCTGAAGGATCTCCTCCGCGAGGGCCGGCTGGCCCACCAGGAGCTGGAGCTGGCCCAGGAGGACCCGGCCGTGGCGGCGGTAGAGCTCCTCGATCGCCGCCTGGTCACCGGTCGCGATCCGGCGCAGCAGCGTCAGGTCGGGGTCCTCCTCGGTTTCCACGGTGGCGTAGAAGCCCAGGGGCAGATCGTCGCCGGGGGTCATCGGGCGCGCCACCTCCGACGCCGGTCTGGGTGGGAGGCTCGGTCCATCACTCATGGGGTAGCGGTGGAGGCCGGTTTGGTTCGCCCAGCCGCCAGCGATCTGAGGGTAGATCAAGCCTGCACCTCGCGGCGATGGTCGTGGCAGGCCGCGGCTCGGCGCCGTATCAACCACGGGTGAGCCAGCCGGAGACCAGCGTGACCACCAGCCAGACGGCCACCAAACCCAGCACGACATCGACGGCCGGCGCCAGCCCGAGGGAGACGAGCAGAACCTCGAGGATCGCCACGACCAGGAGCGCACTCCCGACCACCATCGTGAATGCGAGCAGTCCAAGGGGCCGACGCCGCGCCATCAGAGGCCCCCACGCCCCGCCGCCGCAGCGGACCGGGTGATCTCCGCTGCCACCCCTGCCGGATCGTCGACGCCGATCACCAGTCTCGCGTAGTGCTCGTCGCGGAGGTGGATGGCGATCGCCCTGTCGGGGTCGATGACGTCCCAGAAGGTCCATTCGCCGCTGCGGTCGCCGAACACGTGGAGCAGGCGGCCGACCGTGACCGAGTGGGGCAGGCTGAGCGCGGCGACCGTCCAGCCTTTCCAGATCTGATGGGCCTCGGGAACCGAGGCGTCGACCCCGGCGACGTGCTCCAGGGGGACCTCCAGCCGGGCGTTGATCCCGCCGGAGAGGCCGGAGATGAGAGCCAGGAACCGGTCAAAGCCCTCGATCTGGACGACCAGGGAGGTGGGGGTGATCTCGATCTTGGCCATGGCCGCCTCCTCAGCAGGGTGGGTCTTGCACTGAGGGAGTAGCCGCGGGGGCGGGATCGGTTCGCCGCCCAGGCGGGCCAGTTGACCAGCTTTCTGAGCCCCCTCTGGGACCATCAGATCCGTTTCGGCTAGGTCTCCGTCTCCACGCCGAGCAGTCTTGGATGGCGTGAGGTGGTCTGGGTCGAGTGTCCCTGAGGGCGATCTCCTGCAGTTTTGGGCTCGGTCGGGAGCGGCCGACTTCCCGAGCCTTCCTCGGCCTAAAGAGGCAGGAGGCTCACCCAAGGCCAGAATGCGTCAATCTGCCTAGATCAGCCAGGGACCACCGTCAGTGATCAGGTTTGGCGCAAACAAAAACACTAATATGAGTGTCTAACCAAAGCCACAGCTGCAGGGTGGACAAAGGCGGGCACTCACCCGAGGTGGTTCTTCTTGCGGGTGGAGTGCGCCTTCGTGGGGCCCTTTCGGCTCTTGGGGTGCTGGCCAGGGCCACCGTCGATCGTGGATCCGAGCTGTTTGCCTATCTGCGACACGACCGCCGCCCCTGGCCAGCCACCGATCGCCCCGCCGAGAAGCGCGCCTAATCCGCTACCGAGGAAGGCCCCACCGCTGCTGTTGGGGGGTTGGCCGGCTTTCCGAACAGAAGCCACCCTCTTCCTGGCTGGGGCACTCGCTCGCGGTTTCCTCGCGCTGGTCACTTCTCCTTTCGCACGCCCTTGAACGGCTTGCCGCTGTCCTTGGTCTCCGTGAAGCGCCCATTCTCAGCGTCCCGCTTGACCCAGGTCTTGTTCTGGGGGTTGTAGACTTGACTCCGTTCCTTGACCTCACCGACGCGATGACCCTGACCCGTGTTCTTAGCCAACGTGGACATCCTCCTGGCGACGGTCGGCGCGACCGTCCAAGTGATCCTCCGCCGAAAAGGGGGAAATGGCAAGGGAGCGTATCGCCGCAGTGGGCTGTGTTCAGATGCCTATGTGCTGGCCTAAACGGAAACCTGAAACAGCAGCCGCGTGACTACGACGCTGCTTCCGCAGGCTGCACCCGCATGGTCCAGATTGACGCGTTAGAGTGGTAAGCCCCGCTCTGGGGTCGGTTCTGCCCCGACCGACCCTAGTCGCGGTCGTTAGGCTCGATCCCCCCACAACCGGTCCATGGCCGAGCTCGCTCTTGGTGGAGCCGGACGTGTCCCGGATCGGCGTGGCAAGGCCTCCCGTGCCAAAACGGGCAATGGATTGCACCTTGGCGTAGTTGGAGAGCAAAATCCGGGCCACCATCAGGTCCGAGGAAGGCTAGACATGGCACGCCGTCGCCAAAGCTGGTTGATGCAAGCACAGCGCTCTGCCGCCGAGAAGGAGCGGAATCGGCTGCAGCACCAGCGCGCTGCACTGGCCCTTCAGCAAGCGCAAGTTCGTGCTATCCGCCAGTGGGAGATCCAGCAGGAAAGGGATGAGAAGAAACGGAGGGCGATGCTGGCGGAGCTACACGCCCAGGAGGCCGGCGAGAGAAGTGCCCATCTGGCGGCTATCGTCGACGAACTTCAAACGATTCTCCGTAGCGGTCTGCGGCGTAGCCCCGCCGTTGACTTCGACAGTCTGAAGGTTCCACCGCCCCCGCCCGAGTGGCACCCCGAGCGGTTGCCGCAGCCCGAACCGCCGCCCACCCTCGAGGCGTTCCTGCCCCCAACGCCACATGGCGTGGCGAAACTCGTCCCGGGGGCCGTGCAGCGCCATCAGAAGGCAACGGAAGAGGCCACAGCAAAGCATAAGCAGGCGTTCGGTGAGTGGCAAAGCCGAGATAGCATGCGTCAGCTCACACTGGCTTCAGCCGAAGCTGAGTACCGGCGGGCGGGTGAGGCAGCCAGCGCGGCGGCTGCCCAACAGGCTGCCGAGGTCTCGGAATTCCAGAACGCGTACACCGCTGGCGAACCTAGCGCAGTCAGTCGATATGTGGCTCTGGTGCTTGAGAGGAGCCAGCTCCCCGAAGGGCTCCCAGTATCTCGACGTGTCGCTTATTCACCACAATCCCGGCAGATCGTGCTGGAAGTTGATCTCCCGACCATCGACGTGGTCCCCGTTGAACGGGAGTTTCGTTACGTCAAGTCGCGAGACGCCGTCGAACCCGTCGCTCGAACGGACCGCGACCGTCGAGCCGTGTATCTCAATGTGATCGCCCAGACCACGCTACGGACAGTGTGGGAGGTGTTCGCCTCCGATTCGGGTCGTCTGGTAGACAGCCTCGTAATCAATGGCTTCGTCTCGACCATAAATCCGTCTACCGGCCTTGGCGTCCGCCCCTGCCTGATCACACTCCGAACGACTGCCGACACCGTGCAGCAACTCGACCTCTCGCGGGTGGATCCCATTGCGTGCCTTAAGCAGCTGAATGCTGGGGTGTCGGCCAGCCCTGCCGAGTTGGCTCCGGTTCGGCCCATCCTCGAGTTCAACATGGTCGATCCACGCTTCATCGAGGAGACCGATATCCTGTCCACCTTGGACGAACGCCCCAACCTGATGGAGATCTCCCCGAGTGAATTCGAGAGCCTCATTACCAATCTCTTTGGGAAGATGGGCCTTGACACCAAACTCACACGACCCTCCCGCGATGGCGGGGTGGACTGCGTGGCCTATGACGCCCGCCCAATCGTCGGCGGCAAAGTGGTCATTCAGGCGAAGCGTTACAAGAATACGGTCGGCGTCAGTGCCGTGAGAGATCTGTTTGGTACGACGATAAATGAAGGAGCCTCCAAGGGCATCCTGGTTACGACGAGCGGCTACGGGAAGGCCTCGTTCGACTTCGCCGCCAACAAGCCTCTCGAACTTCTGGACGGTGCGAACCTGCTCGCACTCTTGGCGGACCACGCTGGCATCCAGGCGCGGATCGAGCCCCCGGAGGACTGGGTGGATCCGACAGAGGAGGGAGCGTAAGCTCGCGGAGTCTCCCGCGATCACGCGCTTAAGGCTAGGCTCGATCTATAGCGGCCGGTACGTGACGAGAAGCACCACCTTCAAGCGTCAGCCGAAGTCGCTGTCCGGCATCACCCGAAGGCCTGTCAGGGATCAGCCGGAGCCCCTTCGTCAAGGGTCAGCCGGATCCATACAGGGGCAAGTGCCCCCTGCAGGACTCGAACCTGCCACCAGCCGCTTAGAAGGCGGCACACTTGTACAGTGCCGAGAACGTGCCGCTAAATGAATTCGGAGACAGCAGCCGCTTCCGAAGCACCCTGGTAATGGCCGATAGGCCCCCCGGTCCGAACCGGTTCCGAATGGGTCATGGAGCGGCTGCCTGGCCGCCCTCGGCTTGGGCCGCGGAGGTCTGGAGGGTAGGGTCCGCGGAATAAGGACTAAGTCCCTGAGGCCGTAGCGGGACGGGGGAGATCGCGATCAGGTCGACCCAGGCCCGCTGGGCGGAGGGGGTCGGCGGCGGGCTCAGCGGCGCCCGTTTGCGCAAGCGCCCAGCGCAGCTGGCTCTCGAGCCAGACCCTGCGTTCTCCGACGGTTTGCCCTGGCCAGACCTTCTGATCGTCGGGCAGCTGCGGAGGACGGGCCGTCTCCGCGACGAGCAACTCGAGAATCGGCAGGGCAAGGTCTGGGCGACCGCACTTGCACAGCGCCCAGGACCGCATGCCGCGCGCCGCCACTACGCGATCTGGTTGGCCCGCGCCGCTCTTCATGTAGATGCCCTCGGCATCGCTGAAGCTGCTCGCCGCAGCGTAGAAGCGCCTGTTGGCGGCCGCCCGGCGGCCGGCGCTGTAGGCCGTGTCCCCACCCGCGATGCGAATGAAGACCTCACCCAAGCGCCACCGGACTGCCGCCACCGTGCCCATTGGGGCAGGTTCCGGTGATTGAGGCCCAGTTAGCCTTGCCAGCTCCGTGCGTTCGGTCCGACGCTCGATATGGTCAGCCAGCTTGGCGAGCAGACGATTCTCACCCATCATCGTTCATGTAGTTGGGGGTCTGCCCGCTCCGGCTTCCGGTACTCATAGCCGCGGATCGACGGGCTCGCTCTCCAGGGCGAGCACGGCGAAGGCGCACTCGTGAACTCGGAATAGCCCCTCCGACCGGACGAATCGCTCCAGCGCCTCGATGCCCAGCGCGAACTCGCGAACGGCGAGGGCTCGTTTGAACCCAAGCGAGCGCTCGCGTAGCCGGCTGAGGTTCGCGGGTAACGTGTACTCAGGACCGTAGATGATCCGGAGGTACTCGCGGCCCCGACATTTGACTCCCGGCTGGACGAGGCCTCGGCGCCCCGCTACCACGAAGCCGAGAGGCTTCACGACCATCCCCTCTCCGCCCCGGCCCACCAGGTCCTCCCACCAGGCAACCCCTACGGCCTCGCCCTGCGGGTCTGTGAGATCTATGGACAGGTGGGCAGTCACCACGATGGTGGGGTCGACCTCCGTCGCCAGGCGCGCGAGCGTCGCCATGTGCCAGGCGTGATCCTTATCGACGTGCACGTTCCCTTCGCTGGCGAGGAGGTGGAAGGGAGCGACCCGGAGGTCATCGGGGGACTTCACCTCCCAGCAGTAGCGCCGATATGCGTCGCGATAGCCGCTGATGAGCGCGGCTCGGGCTCGCGTGCGCTCAGCGAGCTGATCTACGTCCACTCCACGACTGAGCGCAGCCTCAAGGAGTGGGAGAGCCGCGCCGAAGCTCTGCTCGGCGGCGGATCCCACCGCCGCGTACTGGTTGAGCAAGAGCTCGCCCGCTTTGGCTGACCACGGCATGATCTCCATGTCGAGGAGGAGCCAGTCGGTGGCGAGCTCATCCCAGAGACTGGCTCGGTCCGCAGCGCCCCGTAGCCGATCCAGGACGGAGCTCTCGACAGCGCGGTCGGCAAAGAATCGCCGGCCCGTGCGGGTGTACACGATCCCGGCCGCGGCACTGGTGATCTGAAAGCGACGCTCGATGGCATCCGGGTCGCGCCCCACGATGGCCACGGCACGCGAGCCCATGTGCTTCTCTTCGCAAACGAGCTTGTCGACGCCGTTGCGCCGGTAGTAGTCGAACGCCTCCGCGGGATGCTCGAGGAGCCCCTCTCGGATCGTCGTGGCCGGCGGCGACATGGTGGGGGGGAGGTACACGATCCAGCGGGGGTCGACGGCGAATCGGCTCATCGCCTCCAGTGCCGCCGCGGCGTTGTCCTCGCCGATCGTGACGTTGCCGGCCAGACGGGTGGTGATCATCCGGCGGCCGAGGACGTCCGTGACATCCAGGGTTAGGCCTTCCCGCTGGCCAGGGGCCGTAGGCTCGATCGCCACCGGTCGGACGGGCTCGTAGTACGTGCGGGCAGCGGGTACATCGACAAGCTCGCGCTCTGGGTACCTCAGGGCGGTCAGCCGGCCTCCGAAGACGCAGCCCGTATCGAGGCAGATCGTGTTGTTGAGCCACTCAGACTGGGGCACCGGGGTGTGGCCGTAGGCGACCAGAGCCGTGCCCCGGTAGTCGCCCGCCCAGTTGTAGCGGACAGGCAGACCGAACTCATCGGTCTCTCCGGTGGTCTCGCCATAGAGCGCGAAGTCTCGGACCCGTCGCGACGCGCGCCCCTGCAGACTCTCGGCCATCCCGGCGTGGGCGACCACCAGCCGGCCGTCATCGAGCATGAGGTGGCTGACCAAGCCGTCGATGAAGGCGATGACCCGCTTCCGGAACTCGGGCGGCTCCGCCTGCAGCTGCTCGAGTGACTCGGCGAGGCCGTGGCTCGCCTTCACCTGACGGCCCTGGAGGGCGCGCATGAGCTTGATGTCGTGGTTGCCCGGGACGCACAGGGCGCTCCCGGCGTCGACCATCGCCATCGCCGACCGGAGGACGGCCGGGGTGGCCGGGCCGCGGTCAACGAGGTCCCCGAGGAAGACGACCTTCCGCCCGTCCGGGTGCGCGAATCCGGCTCCGACGGGTTCATACCCGAGACGGCCCAGGAGGGCAGTCAGCTCTTGGTGGCAGCCGTGAACGTCGCCGATCAGATCAAAAGGTCCGTGTTCGTCCCGCCGATCCGTCCAGAGACGCTGGCGCTCGATGACAACAGCATCGACCTCTTCCTGGGTGTGAAGGACGTGGACGTAGCGGAACCCCTCCCGCTGGAGGTCTCTCAGCGATCGCTGCAGCTGGCCGGCCTGGTTACGGACGACATGGGGCCCGAGATCGCGGTCCTCACGCACGCGCGACCGCTCCTGCAGAACTGCCTCGGGGAGATCGAAGACGATCGCCACCGCGAGCACGTCATTCGCCCTGGCCAGCTCGACCAGCGGCCGGCGCGCCTCCTTCTGGACGTTGGTCGCGTCGATGACCGCGAGCCGTCGGAGACAGAGGCGAGCGGAGGCGATGGCGTGCATCACGGCGAAGGCTTGACGATTCACATCGAGCGCGTTCTCGTCGTCGCCCACCATCGCCCGGCAGGCGTCCGAGGAGATCACCTCGGTGGGTGCGAACTGCGTGCGGGCGAAGCTGGACTTGCCGGAGGATGTGGCCCCGACCAGCACCACCAGCGACAGCTCAGGGATGGTGATCGTCATCGCCGGAAGACCGCCATCTGGGTGGGAGCGCCCAGACGGTCATCCACCTCGCCGATTGGCCGGAATGACGCCGTGTAACCGAAGCGGCTGCCGGCGGCGGTTGCCCAGCCCTGGAACTCCGAACGAGACCACTCGAAACGGTGGTCGGGGTGCCGGGTTTGCCCCGCCGGAAGGGTCGGGAAAAGCGCGTTGTAGTCCGCATTGGGGGTGGTGACGATGACCGCGGGCGGCTGAGCATGCCCGAACACCGCCGCGGAGAAGGCATCCAGCCGATCCGGATCCAGGTGCTCGATGACCTCAACGGCGGCAGCGGCGTCCCACCCTCGGAGGCGATCGTCCCGATACGTCAGCGAGCCGTGCAGCAGGGTCAGCCGCTCCCGTTGGTGGGGAGCCATGGAGTCCGTGTGGAGGTTCCGGGCGGCCCGCTCCAGAGCCCGGACGGAGACATCCATCCCGAGGACGCCGGTGAACCTCGAGTCGGCCAGGAGCAGCTGGATGAGATGACCCTCGCCGCAGCCCAGATCAGCCACCCGGTTGGCACCCAGCTCCCGGAGCGTCCCGACCACCGCCTGAAGGCGCCGCTGGTTGAGGTTCAGAGGGCGCTCCAGTCCCTCCTCCAGGGCGTCGCCGCGGTTCACTCGGGCGTCGGGGTCGATGTCGTCCTCCTCCGAGAGCCGCCGCAAAGCCTCCCGGGTGAGAGCCCGCTGCCCCCGCAGGTAACGCCGGGTTATGAGCTCCCGTTCGGGATGAGTGCCCAGCCAGTCCCCGGCTCGGACGAGGAGCTTGTCCACCTCGTCATCACCGACCCAGTAGTGCTTCTCTCCGTCGAGGGCGGGGATGAGGACGGTCAGGTGCGTGAGCAGCTTGGCGAGCGGCAGGGTGGCGCGGAGGGTCACCCCGTGATAACGGGAGAGACCCCAGTCGGGGAACCGCTCGTCGAGCGGCAGAGAGGTGACGTCAACGGCATAGCCGAGGGGCTGGAAGAGCCTTCGGACGAGATCCTCACCCCCGTCCGACGGGAGGGCGGCGATGGTGGCCTCCAGGGGAATGGCCTGGGCGGCCAGCTCCGGCCGATCGGCGGAGCGTCCGCTCCGCGCGGATGCGAACACCTTCCCCAGGGCCACGGACAGCAGCGACGTGGCCGCGTAGGGCCGGTCGTTAACGTACTGGTCGACGCCGCCAGCGGCCGGCGCGCGCCCACCCGGGCCACGTCGCCGGACGAGATCGATGGCGTCGATCTCCAAGAGGAGCGCTACCGTGCACCCTTCCTCGCTCGCCTCAGGATAGAAGACATGGGCGATCCCTCCGAACACTTCGAACGTGTGTGCGCGGGCCGGATTCTTGTGCAGAAGGAAGCCGAGGTCGGTCGCCGGCAGGTGCGTGGTGCTGACGGTCAGGAGCATGCGGCCGTGAAGTGTGGCACCCGGGCTTGGGCTCCGCGCGCGACCACTGGATGGCCTGCCCGGCCTCATGCGAAGAAGAAGTCATTCCGACCTGGATCAGCATTCGGGCACACGCTGTAAATGAACTCAGAATCTGCATCTCGTGCCCCCTGCAGGACTCGAACCTGCCACCGGCCGCTTAGAAGGCGGCTGCTCTATCCATCTGAGCTAAGGGGGCGCAGAGGCTCCAGTGTAGGACCGGCCCGGCCGGACAGCAGTCGGATCTCCCGACGGGCACCCGTATAATCACCGAGCGCGCCTTCCGCCGGCGCGAACCCTGTGCGGTGGCCATAGCTCAGCTGGTTAGAGTGCCTGACTGTGGATCAGGAGGTCGAGGGTTCGAATCCCTCTGGCCACCCATCGTCGCCCCGGCCCACCGGCCGCGGGCCTGGAGCACCTCGCGGAGCAGCGTCGGCCGGTCGCTCATGATCCCGTCCACCTCGAGGTCGAGCAGCCGCTCCATCTCGGCGCGGTCGTCGATGGTCCAGACGTGGACCTGGAGCCCGCTGCGGTGGGCGGCCCGGACGAAGGCGCGGTCGACGACCCTCACCCTCCACTGAGAGGTCGGCACCTGGACGCAGGAGGCCCCGAATGCCGGCATCCGCCCGGCCAGAGAGGTGAGCCGGGCGGTGATGATCGCGTCCCGGCCCATCGAGGTGCAGACCCGCCCGCCGGTGAGCCGGCGGAATTGCTGGAGCCGGCCGTCGGAGAAGGAGCCGATGCAGATCCGGTCGGCGGCCCCCAGCCGCTCGATCAGAGCGGCGAGCGGGGCGACGACCCGTGAGGTCTTGGCATCGATGTTGAACCGCGTCTCTGGGAAGGCGAGCAGCACCTCCTCGAGGGTGGGGATGCCGATCCCGGTCCCCCGCTGCGGGTGGGAGCGCCCCCCGTCCGGGCTGAAGCTGTAGGCGGCATCGGCGCGCCGGATCGCCTCGAGGCTTCGACCGGAGATTGGGCCGCTCAGGTCGGTCACCCGGTCGAGGGTCTTGTCGTGGAAGGCGAGCAGGACGCCGTCGCGGGTGAGCTGGGCGTCGGTCTCCAGGTGGAGGTAGCCGAGATCCACGGCGGCCCCGAACGAGACCATGGTGTTCTCGGGGTGTTCCAGGGAGCCGCCCCGATGGGCGAAGGCGAGGGTGCCGGACGTCGCCAGGTAGGGCCGCACCGCGCCGCTCATGGCGGGGAGGGTACGACAGGCCCGGGGGGGCGGGGACCTGCGGCCCCTGTGCGCGGAGCCCGTGAACCGGTAACCTCGCCGGTTAGAGTGCCTGCCATGCCGCCGACCCAGCTTCGCCTGCCCGCCTCGAGGGTCATGCCGCCACGGGCCCATGCCCTTGGAGCTCCCGGCCGTGGCTGATCCGAGGGGCTTCCTCACCCGAGGACGGACCGGTCCGACCCGCCGGCCGGTGGAGGAGAGGGTGCGGGACTGGCACGAGGTGTACGAGCCCACCGCTCCCAAGGACACGGCTGACCAGGCGTCGCGGTGCATGGGCTGCGGCACCCCCTTCTGTCTCAACGGCTGCCCCCTCGGCAACCTCATCCCCGAGTGGAACGATCTCGTCCATCGGGAGCAGTGGCGGGAGGCCGCCGAGCGCCTCCATTCCACCAACAACTTCCCCGAGGTGACCGGACGGATCTGCCCCGCACCCTGCGAGGCCTCCTGCGTGCTCTCGATCAACGACGACCCGGTGACCATCTCGCCCATCGAGAAGCAGATCGCTGAGGTCGCCTGGAGCGAGGGCTGGGTGGTGCCCCGGCCGGCGGCGATGAGGACGGGCAAGCGGGTGGCGGTGGTCGGCTCGGGCCCGGCAGGCCTGGCCGCCGCCCAGCAGCTGGTCCGAGCCGGCCACCGCGTGGTCGTCTACGAGCGTGACGACCGCCCCGGCGGTCTTCTCCGCTACGGCATCCCGGAGTTCAAGCTCGAGAAGAGCATCCTCGACCGCCGCCTGGACCAGATGCGCGCCGAGGGAACCGTCTTCGAGACCGGGGTCGAGGTGGGCCGCGACCTCCCGGCCGATCAGCTCCTCGCCGACGTCGACGCGCTGGTGCTGGCGGGAGGGGCGACCGTCGCCCGCGACCTCCCGATCCCGGGCCGGGACCTGCACGGGGTCCACCAGGCCATGGAGTACCTGCCGCTCGCCAACCGCGTGCAGGAGGGGGATCTGGACGAATCCCCGGTGAGCGCGCGGGGTCGCCGGGTGGTGGTGATCGGCGGCGGTGACACCGGGGCCGACTGCCTGGGTACCGCCCATCGCCAGGGGGCGAGCAGCGTGCACCAGCTGGAGATCATGCCCCAGCCTCCGGAGCGGCGTGACCCGAGCACGCCGTGGCCGCTCTGGCCGCTGCAGCTGCGCACCTCCGCGGCTCACGAGGAGGGTGGCGAACGTCTCTGGTCGGTCTCCACGCAGCGATTCCTGGGTGACGGTCGCGGGCAGCTGGCGGGCCTGGTGCTGGCGCAGGTCGCCATGACCATGGACGGCGGGCGGCCCAGCTTCACCGTGGTGCCTGACACCGAGACGGAATTGCCCTGCGAGCTGGTGCTCCTGGCTCTCGGTTTCGTCGGGGCGGAGCGCTCCCCGATGCTCGCCCAGCTCGGCGTGGAGCTGGACGCGCGGGGCAACGTGGGCCGCGACGCGCAGTGGACCACGAACCGCGAGGGAGTGTTCGTCTGCGGGGACATGAGCCGCGGGCAGAGCCTGGTGGTCTGGGCCATCGCCGAGGGCCGCAGCGCCGCCGCCGCCGTGGACCGCTACCTGATGGGGGAGACGGTGCTGCGCCCGTCGTTCGCCCTGGCGGTGCGCCGCTGACCCCTGCCTCTCCGGGGGGAGATCGGCGCTAGGGTTCCGGCGTCAGGAAGCGGTCGCAGGCGGCCGCGGCCTGGCGCGCTTCGGCGATCGCCCACACGATCAGCGAGGCCCCCCGGGTCGCGTCGCCGCTCGCGAAGACGCCCGGCGCGGCGCGGAATCCGGCATCGACGGCGATCGCCCCCGAGGCGGTGAGCCGGCCGCCGAGTCCCTCGACCAGGGGCCGGCAGGCCACCCCGTCGAATCCGATCGCGAGCAGGACCAGATCGGCGGGCATCAGGCGCTCGGTTCCCGGCCGGGGCGTGAACTCTCTCCCCCCGCCCTCCCGCCGGACCTCGCACTCCACGGTCTCGATCGCCTCGAGCCGGTCGCTTCCGTGGAATCCGGTCACCATCACCCCGTACTGGCGCCGTCCTCCCTCCTCGTGCGCGGGGTAGGTCTGGAGCACCAACGGCCACTCGGGCCAGGGATTGCCGGGGGGACGGGTCTGCGGCGGCTCCGGGTAGACCGAGAGGACCTCGGCCGACACGCAGCCCTCGCGGTGGGCGTTGCCGAGGCAGTCGGCGGCGGTGTCCCCGCCCCCGATGATCACGACCCTGCGGCCGCTGGCGGAGATGGCGCGCGCTGCCCCGACGCTCTCGCCGCTCGCCCTGCGGTTCTGCTGGACCAGGTAGTCCATCGCCCGGTGCACCCCGGGGAGCGCCCGTCCCGGGGAGTGAACGTCGCGCGCGCGCTCGGCCCCGACGCAGAGCATCACCGCGTCGAAGCGGTTGCGCAGCTCCTCGGCGGAGATGGTGCGGCCGATCTCGTGGTTGCACTCGAAGACGATGCCCTCCGCCTCGAGCAGGGCGAGGCGGCGGTCCAGGCGGCGCTTCTCCATCTTGAAGTCCGGGATCCCGTAGCGGAGCAACCCACCGGGACGGTCCGCCTTCTCGTACACGGTCACGCGATGCCCGCTCCGGTTGAGCTGCTGGGCGGCGGCCAGACCGGCTGGCCCGGACCCCACCACGGCCACCCGCTTGCCGGTGCGGAACCCGGGCGGCTGGGCGCGCACCCAACCCTCCTCGAAGGCACGGTCGATGATGGACAGCTCGATGTCCTTGATGGTCACCGGATCGCTGTTGATGGCGAGCACGCAGGCCGGCTCGCAGGGGGCCGGGCAGAGGGTCCCGGTGAACTCCGGGAAGTTGTTGGTGGCGTGGAGGCGGACGATCGCCTGCTCCCACGAGCCGTCGTGGACCAGCTCGTTCCACTCCGGGATCAGATTGCCGAGCGGACAGCCCTGGTGGCAGAAGGGGACCGCGCAGTCCATGCAGCGCGCCGCCTGGGTGCGCAGCGTCGGCAGCGGGTGGGGGACGTAGACCTCGCGGTAGTCGCCCACCCTCACCGCGACCG
>Ga0181520_10003743_pt1 | contig 26348 bp, 19 predicted proteins | sample PEATcosm2014_Bin_29_FD_132451 | JGI IMG/M metagenome (GOLD analysis project Ga0181520, IMG submission 132451) | Peatland microbial communities from MTU Mesocosm Facility, Houghton, MI, USA - PEATcosm2014_Bin02_30_metaG | ecosystem: Environmental > Terrestrial > Soil > Wetlands > Peat | place...
GCCCGCACAACTCGCGCCCCCCGCCCCATGCTGCCTCCCGCCGCCTTATAATTGTCGCCGTCATCTCCAAAACGTGTGATCATGACACTTTCGTTTTTCTTTTCCAAGGGAGTACTCTTATCCGGCCGACGTCTTTGTGGGTCGTGGGCTTCAGCCACGACGTAAACATCACTCTTGCGGAGCGGCTTTAGCCGCTGAAGCTCCCGCGCAACGTTCGCTACTGACACTCTTCCGCGCGATGCATCTCGCGCCCGAAAAGAGGCACCATGGAAGACGCACTAACCATCCACCGTCTCCACTTCGCCTTCACCGTTACCTTCCACTACATCTTTCCGCAACTCACCATGGGCCTCGCCCTCCTCATCTTCATCCTCAAATCCCTCGCTCTGCGCACCGGCAACGAAATCTGGAACGACTCCGCCCGCTTCTGGGCCAAGATTTTCGGCATCAGCTTCGCCCTCGGCGTAGTCACCGGCATCCCCATGGAATTTCAGTTTGGCACGAACTGGTCGCAATTCTCGAAATCCGCCGGCGGAGTAATCGGCCAAACCCTCGCCATGGAAGGCGTGTTTTCCTTCTTCCTCGAATCCTCTTTCCTCGGCCTTTTCTTGTTCGGTGAAAAGCGCCTAGGCCCGCGCCTCCACTGGGTTTCCTCCATGATGATGTTCCTCGGCTCCTGGCTCTCTGGCTACTTAATCGTCCTCACCGACGCATGGATGCAACACCCCGTGGGTTACCACCTCGCTGCGAACGGCTCCTACGAATTAAACAGCTTTTGGGCGCTGCTCCTGAATCCCTGGGGGCTCTGGCAATACGCGCACACCATGCTCGGCGCGGTGCAGACCGGCTGCTTCACCATGGCCGCCGTCGGCGCCTACTACATTCTCTCGAAGCAGCACGATGCGTTCGGTAGAATCTTCGTCCGCGTCGGCGTCACCGTCGGCATCATCGCCGCGTGCCTGCAGCTTTTCCCCACCGGCGACGGCCAGGGAAAAATGATGGCGCAGTATCAGCGTCCCACCCTCGCCGCCATGGAAGGCCTGTTCCAAACGCAAGCCGGCGCGCCCATCGCCATTCTCGGCCAGCCTGACGTCCCCAAACAACGGCTCGACAATCCCCTCACCATCCCGAGCGCGCTCAGCTTCCTTACGTACCAGAAATGGACCGCGACGGTGCAAGGCCTCGACCAATTCCCGCAATCCGAATGGCCTGACAATATCGCGCTTCTCTACTTCAGTTATCACATAATGGTCGGACTGGGCACCATCTTCATCGCCATTCTGGCGCTAGCTGCGCTGCAGCTTTTTCGCGGCAAGCTTTTCCAATCGCCCATTCTCCTCTGGGCGCTGATGCTCTCGCTCCCGCTCCCGTTCATCGCCAATACCGCCGGCTGGATCACCGCCGAAGTCGGCCGCCAACCCTGGTTAATCTACGGGATGATGCGCACGCGCGCCGGAGTCTCGCCGCTCGTCTCCGCCGGCAGCGCCTGGTTCACGCTCTTAGGTTTTCTCGGAATGTACACAATTCTAGGAATGCTCTTCTTGTTCCTGGTCTATCGCGAAATTGAACACGGCCCCGGCCCAGACAATTCAAGCGCTGCACTCGCGACGGCAACCGCAGCCGCTGCAGATTAGGAAAGGACGCAGATGGGCACAATCTGGTTTTGCCTGGTCGCCATAATGATCGCCGGCTACGTCGTCCTCGACGGCTTCGACATCGGTGTCGGCATCTTGCATCTCTATCTCGCGCGCACTGACGACGAGCGCCGCGTCCTCATCCGCTCCATCGGCCCGGTCTGGGACGCCAACGAAGTCTGGCTTCTGGCCGCGGGCGGCACGCTCTACTTCGCATTTCCCGCGCTCTACGCCGCCAGCTTTAGCGGATTTTATCTTCCGCTGATGATGGTTCTCTGGCTCCTGATTCTCCGCGGCGTATCCCTCGAATTTCGCAGCCACGTAGGCGGACACATCTGGTCCGTGTTCTGGGATGCGGTTTTTTCCCTCGCCAGCATCCTGCTGGCAATATTTTTCGGCGCTGCCCTAGGCAATGTAGCTCGCGGCGTTCCGCTCAACGCCGCCGGAAATTTCTTCGAACCTCTGTGGACTAACTTTCAGCCCACCGGCCAAACCGGAATTCTCGATTGGTACACGACCCTGATTGGCGTCACCGCGCTGGCCGTCCTGGCGCTTCACGGCGCCGCCTGGCTAACCTGGCGAACCACCGACGATCTGCGCGATCGCGCTCACGCCGCCGCTTCGCTCCTGTGGTGGCTCGTCGCGGCCCTCACCATCATCGTTACGTTCACCAGCTTTCGTCTGATGCCGTTCGGCCTGCTCAGCTTCCGCGTGCATCCCTTCGGTTTCATTTTTCCCATGCTGGCCATCGCCGGTCTGCTAGCCGTGAAATTATTTCTGCGCACCGGCCAGGAAGCCGCGGCCTTCGCCGCATCCTGCGCCTATATCGTCGGCATGTTGACCAGCGTAACCTTCACTCTCTATCCCAACGTTCTCCCAGCTACAACAGGACTCGCGAACAATCTCACCGTGGCCAATGCCAAAGCCGCCGATTACGGCCTGAAAATCGGCCTGGTGTGGTGGCTAATCGGTATGACGCTCGTCGCAATCTACACAACTTTCACCTACACAAGATTCGCCGGAAAAATCCGCCCCAGCGACCCAGACGACCACGCCAGCTACTAGCTCGTCGCGCGTGATGCATTTTTCGCTGCTGAATTTGTGCTGGCTTTCTTCAGGCGGGAATCGTGGAAGTTGCCGTTGCCTTCGTAGCGCCGGCGTCTCGCCGGCTCTTTGCTTTTGAATTGCCCTTGCCGTCGTCTTTGAGTTTGTAGCGGCCGGTCCCGCATTCGGGGACCGGGCAGCCGTGGCCCTTCTCTGCGCCTCTGCGGTAATTTTTCGCGGTAGTTGTTGCTGTTGGATTTACCTCAGGTAGGGTTTATCAATGCTTTTATCAGTGTTCATCTGCGTTCGTCAGTGGTGATTTTGACTTTCCAACCACACCGCACACTTCAAATACGATGCCGCACCTTGCAAGTAAGAAACGCCTGCCCGGCCCCCGCCAGAATCAACAACACACTAAACGGCCGCGGAAAAGTCACAATCCTCCGCGTCTCAATAATCGCCTTCCCCTCGCCCACCTGTATTTCCTGTTTCTTCGCCGGCATCGCCACCTGCGGATGGCTCAATGCCGCAACCCCCCCTGCCATCAGCAAAATCCCCACAATCGCAATCGGATGAAATTTCATCTCAGCAACTCCGTGCCATCAATTCGCCGCGCCAGACGTGTCCGACGCACCTCGCGTCAACCCACGCGTAATCTCACCCAAATAATCCGGCTTGCTCTCATCCCTCACAATATGCGGATACCGCAAGCCTCCGTGGTAATCCAGGGAAAAAGTCCGGAACTGCGCCCCATTGGCCACAATCAATTGTATCGGCTCCGTCGCCGTTTTCGCCGCGTCAATTGCACCGCGCATCGCCTCCGGCGAAAACTGCGCCCCATTCACCGCCACAATTTTCATCCCCGGACCAATCCCCGCGTTGTAAGCCGGCCCTCCATGAATCACGTCGCCCACCATGCCCTCATCCGAAACCGAAAATCCCGCAGTTAGCAAAAAATCCGCGCGCCGCGCCAGTTCCTCTTCGATCGCGACCACTTCATTGGGCTGTTCGTTGTACACCAGCTTCCACCCGCTCTTTTCCACCGCCTCGTTCGGAGTTTTCGTCGCCACGCCATCCAGCCGCGCGCGCAAAAAGCCGGCCCAATCATACGGCGCGACGCTGTTCAACGTCGCCACCACATCTTCGAATGTGTACGTCTTCAGCTCCGGCTGCCCGCTCGCCTCACCGTGAAACACCCGGCAAAAATCCTCGATCGATTTCTTATCCTTCGTAATCGTCCGCAAAGTTTCGTCCACGTCCATCCACAAGAATTCGCCCTCTTCGTAGAAATCCGTGCCTCTCCGCCAGTTGGACCAATCATTCGTCGCGTCGTAAAGAAACGGCGCCGCGTCCGCCGTATCCTGCAAAGGACGCCAGTCGCGCCCGGGCCGGTGCTCGTACTGCGCCGCCAACCCGGCAAAGTCTTCCCGCCACTGTTCCGGCGTCTGCAATCCGCTGCGCGCCGTCAGCACTTCTCCCAAATATTCCGTTAAGCCCTCGTACACCCACAGCAGATCGTCCTTCATCGGCTGCTGATAGTCCGGCGTGGCCAGACCCGCCGGACGGCGGTATTTGCCGTTCCAGGAATGCACATATTCGTGCGGCAACAACGTCGCGAATTCGATGCGCTCGGCGTCGTCAATTAAACTGCGCTCCGCCGTACGGTCATCGCTGGATTCGTGATGCTCCAGACCGAAATGCGCCACGTCGTCGCTCAGGGTAAGCAGAAAATGGTAATCACGATAATGCCGCGCCCCAAAAAGCGCGTAAGCCTCCGTCACCAGGTTGTGTAGTTGCAGTTGCGTTTCCGGCGTCATCGCCAGCGCCGCCGCACTGTCCGCCGCGATGTCAATCTCATGCGATGGTGTTTGACCCAGCGTCAGTTGAATCGCCCGGTAGTAGCGTCCCGCAAGCACCGGCGAATCCACCAAAGTCGTCAGCTCCACCGGCGCGAATTCGATCGTCGCGCCATCCTGCTTCGCAATCGGCAGCGCCGTCCCGAATTTCCAATCAGTGGGCAACCGCAGGCTCGGCGCAAAAATAATATCCTTCGCAGGAAGGCCCTTCGGATACATCAGCACCTGGTTCCAGCTCAATACGTCGAGCGACGCCGTCGCCGAAGCCCCAGCCGAAAACCCAGCTGCCGGTCCCGACAGCAGAAAATCGAAATCCGCCTCGAGCACGCTCACTCCCGCCGGCACATCCACATGAATCGAAAACATTTCGACGAGGTCCCGCCTCCAAGCAATCGTCTTCCCGCCGCCGCTGAATTTCATCCCCGCCACCTGAATAATTGGCCCGTCCGGCATGTGCTCCCCCGGAATCCATTCCGGGTAATACAAAGTCACCGGCCCGCCCGACACCGGAATCTCCATATGCACATGCAAAATCTTCTGCGGCGCCTGCGAAGCATCCACCCGCAACCGTATCGGCGCCGCCGCGGTCTGCGCCACAGCCACTTGCACGTACCCGCACGCAAGTACCAACGCCACCACTCCACACAACACGGCGGGCACCTTGGCCACCACGGCGAATGCCCGTCCTATCGCAACCGTCCGCATCATCCCTCGCATCCATGCCTCCAAAATTTCAAATCAGCAAAACCAAGAAATCGCCGGCTCCTTGCATCGGGTCGCCACCTTAACAAGCCTAGCCCAATATGGAGTGCGGCGGCTTGCCGCCGCTTTCGCCGAGCCCAAATGCCTAGCACCAAACCCCCTAGGCGAGGCTTGCCTCGCCGGCTCTCCCCCGGCCGCGAGCTTTCACGCGCAGCCACGGTGGGGGCGCTGCTTGCTGCGCTCCAGCTTGCCAAGACGTCAACAACACGGCTTGCTCCAAGTGCAAATACTCGCCACTCTAGAATCCTTTCACTCCCACCTGCCACATCAAAAATCCCAAAACCTGCGTATCCTCTTCAATAATCTTGCTCACGGGACGCCCCTCGCTATGCCCCAACTTCGTATCGTACAAAAGCAAAATTGGCTTATCCCCGCCCTGCGCCGCCTGCACCGCCGCCGTCATCTTCCGCGCGTGCAAAGGAGCCACCCGCGTATCGCTATCCCCCGTCAAGAATAAAATCGCCGGAAATTTCGTCCCCCCCACCACATGGTGATAAGGCGAATAAGCAAAAAGAGCGGGGAACTGCTCCGCATCCTCCGACGATCCGTACTCCGGCACCCAATACTTCGCCACTAAAAAATTCTGATAACGCACCATGTCCAGCAGCGGATATCCGCACACAATCGCGCCAAACAGATCGGGCCGCTGCGTCATCGCCGCGCCCATCAACAACCCGCCATTGCTGCGCCCGGTAATCGCCAGTTTATCCGCGCGCGTGTAGTTATTCGCGATCAACCACTCCGCCGCCGCGAAAAAATCATCGAATACGTTCTGCTTTTTCTCCAGCATTCCCGCGCGATGCCAGTCCTCGCCGAACTCACCGCCGCCGCGCAAACTCGGCAGCGCGAACACGCCCCCATGCTCCACCCACACCACCGCATCATCGCGAAATTGCGGCGTCTGGCTCACGTCAAACCCGCCGTAAGCCGTCATCAATGCGGGATTCGCGCCATCCAGCTGCAATCCCTTCTTGTAAAATAAGAACATCGGCACGCGCGTCTTGTCTTTCGATTCGTACCACACCTGCTTCACTTCGAAGGCGCTCGCGTCAATCGGCACCGCCGGTTTCGCCCACACCTCCGGCCCGCGCGCGCCCAAATCGTAGCGATACACCGTCGCCGGTATCGCGAACGATTGGAATGAAAAGAACACCTCGCTCGATTTCCATCGCGCCGTGATCCCCGCCACGGTTCCCAGCTGCGGCAACGCAACCCCGCCCGCCGCCTTCCCATCCGCGTCAAATATTTTCAGCTCCGAAGCGGCGTTGTGCGAATACTGCGCCACGATTTTCCCACCCGCCAGGCGGAACTCCTCCATCCGCGATTCGCCCTCGGGAATAATTTCCTTCCAATGCTCCTGCGAGGGAGTCCGCAGCGGCACCGTCACCATCCGCCACTTCGGGGCCTTCCAATTCGTCTGCAGATACAAAGTGTCGTTCGCGATCGCTCCCTGAAAACATCCGTCCAGCGTGTTCACCACCGGCGTAATCGGTCCCGCAATCTTCAAATCCTGAAAATAAACTTCCGACCGATCGCAAGCCGACCCGTAGAACACCGTAAACAGCAAATACCGCTGGTCCTCGGATAAATCCACCGCCAAAATCTTGTCTGGCGTATAACCATCGCCAAACACCTTGGTGTCCTGCGCCGGGTCCGTTCCCATCGCGTGAAAATAAGCCCGCGGCCCTTCCTCCACCAGTTTCGAATAATAAAATCCGCTCTTATCTTTCCTGAACGTAGGACTGGAAATGTAGCGCGCCCTCGGCAGCACGTCCTTGCGCTCTTTCACCGTATCAGTGTCCAGAAAATGCAGCGAAACCTCGTCCTCGCCGCCCTTGCGCACTCCGTATGCCAGAAGTTTCCCGTCGTCCGAAACCCCTTCGAAATTCACGCTGGTGGTGTGATCCGCGCTCAACTTCGCCGGATCGACCAGCACTTCCTCCTCGCCCTTCACTCCGCGTCGCATATAAAGGACGAACAAGTCCTGGTTTGCCGCGCGCCTCGCGTAAAAATATCGTCCGCCGCGCTCGATCGGCAGCCGAATCGTATCCACCTTGATCAATTCTCCCAACCGCTTGGCGATCGCTTCCTGGTCCGGCTGCTTGCCCAGCGCCGCTTGCGTGCAGGCATTTTCCGCGTCAATCCACGCGCGCGTCTCCGCGCTGTCCTGCTCCTCCAGCCAACGATAAGGATCGTGCACCACCGTCCCATGGATCGTTTCCGCCACATCCTCAATCCGCGCCGCCGGCGGACACTTCGCCTTCGCATCTTGTGCATTCACAGTCGTCACGCTCGCAATCAGAAAAAATAGAGGCAGGAAAAAGCGCGGTAAATTCGTCTTCAAATCGCCCACAGAACCACGACAATGTCCCGGCTCAGTGCCGGCACTCGCCGCAAACTCAACTTTCAATGATTTCCCCCAAGGCGAATTTTCACGTTACCGGCGTGGCCGTCTTTCGAGGCGGATTAAAAAATGGCAAGTCCCTCACCGTCGCACGCACCTTATGACGCACCGCTTCCACCGTAAGTTCCATCTGCAATTCCGTTCCAGCCGCCGCGTGCTCGCGATTCAAACTCCCCAGCGCAATCATTTTCTTCAACGTCGGCGACCACGTCGTCGAAGTCGCCTTGCCCACCTGCAATCCCCCGCGGTACACCGGCACATGCGCGCGCGAAGCGGTGCTCTGCACCTGCGGCCCCAATCCCACCGCGTCGTAAAGCCGTTCCACATCCTCCCAACGCACATCCAATCCCATCAACAGCCGCTTCGGCCCATGACGATGCTCCGCCGCCAACGCCTCGCGCCCGATAAAATATTCCTTCTTCAAATCCACCATTTTCCCCAGCCCCAGCTCGTAAGGCGAATATTTCTGCGCTTCAATTAATGCCCGCTTGCTGCTGGTGTAATCCACCTCCAGCATGATCAATCCGGCCTCGATGCGTGCCACATCCAAGGCAATAATTCCCGCCGGATGCAAATCGAACGGCCGCCCATTTTCCATCAATGCGTCCCACACGCGCGGCGCATCCTTCCACGCCATCCATAGTTCATAGCCCAGGTCGCCCGTGTATCCCGTGCGCGAAATATCCACTTCCACTCCGCCAATCTTCCCGCGCGTAAATCGAAAATATTTCAGATTCGCAATATCCGCTTCCGCCACTTGCTTCAGCAATCGTCCCGAAGTCGGTCCCTGCAGCGCCAGCGCCGCCACCTTGTCCGAAATATCTTCGATCTGGACGTCCAGGCCCAGTGCATTCTGATGAAACCAGCGAATGCTCGGATCCGCCGCCGTCCAGCGATACGAATTCTCGCCCAGCCGCGAAATCGTCCCGTCGTCAATCACTTTGCCCTGTTCGTCGCACCAGCAGCAATAAATCACCTGTCCAACCGCCACCTTGTTAATGTCCCGCGTGATCACCCGGTTCACGAATTTCGTCGCGTCCTTGCCCTCGATCCGGTACTTGTACAGCGGCGTCACATCAATCAACGCGCACGCATTGCGAATCGCGTTGTACTCGTGGTCGTGATGCATCTCGTACACGCTCACCGCGTAGTATCCCGACCACTCGCGATAATTCATGCTCTCGCACAATTTCAAAGTTCTATCGTGAACCGCAGTTCCAATCGGCACAGTCACTCCTATCCACAAGAAAAATCCGCAACACGCAGCCCGAGATTATAGTGCCCGCATCCATCACCCCGCAAGCCGCGAAGTAGTTGGTAGGGGCACGGCATGCCGTGCCCGCCGTCGCACCACTCACGCAGCGCGCGACAAACGCCGGCCGCGCCGCACTAATCACTACTCATCACTCGCCACACTCTCCCTGACTCGCAGTCAATCACCCCCACCGTTCTCCCTTGTGACTCCGCTCCCACGCCTGTAAAATGCTTCGGCTCCGGTGTTCATCCTTCGAACGGCTGAATCACCCGCATAATCCATGGCAAACAGATACGACGTCATCGTAATTGGCGGCGGCCACAACGGCCTTGTGAACGCGGCATACCTCGCCAAAGCAGGGAAAAAAGTTTTGGTCCTCGAGAAGCGTTATGTTCTGGGCGGCGCCGCAGTCACCGAAGAAATCGTCCCAGGATTTAAATTCTCCGTCTTTTCTTACGTCGTCTCGCTGCTTCGACCAGAGATCATTCGCGACCTCGATCTCCCGCGCCACGGCCTGGAAATTCTCCCGCTCGACGGCACCATGACCCCCATGCCCAACGGCGATTATCTCTGGCGCCAGAACGATCACGGCAAAACGCGCCGCGAACTCGAGCGCCACTCCAAACTTGACGCCGAAGCCTACGAAGAATTCGGCAAGTCCATGGTCGCCATGTGCCGCTTCGTAAAACCGATTCTCGGTATGATTCCTCCGGATCCCACGTCTTTCGATCCGCGCGACCTGAAAAAGCTCGCCTTCCTCGGCAAGCGTTTCCAGAATCTCGACGCCGAGGACAAATACAATCTCGTCCAGCTCATGACCATGAGCGCCGCCGATTTTCTCGATCAGTGGTTTGAGACCGACGTGCTCAAAGCCACCATGTCCGCCTCCGGAATCATCGGCACGTTCCTCGGCATCCGTTCGCCCGGCACCGCCTACGTTTTGCTGCACCATTACATGGGTGAAATCGACGGCGCCTTCCGCTCCTGGGGCTTCAGCCGCGGCGGCACCGGCGCCATTTCCAATGCCATCGCCGGCGCGGCCCTGGAAGCCGGCGTCGAAATCCGCAAAGAAGTAGCAGTCTCGAAAATTCTCATAAAAAACGGCGTAGCGCAGGGAGTGGTCCTCGAAGGTGGCGAAGAAATTCAAGCCGATATCGTCTCTTCGAGCGTCGATCCCAATCTCACTTTCCTCAAATTCATCGAAGCCCGCGAACTTCCCGGCGATTTCCTGGAAGACGTGCGCCGCTACAAATATCGCGGCTCATCGGGAAAAGTGAATCTGGCTCTCGACGGCCTCCCGGATTTCACCTGCCTCCCCGGCCCCGGCAATCATCTCCGCGGCGCGATTTCCATTTCGCCTTCCATGGAATACATGGAGCGCGCCTACGACCAGGCCAAGTACGGCGAATTTTCTCGCCGCCCCTACATTGATATGGTCATTCCGTCGCTCACCGATCCCTCCGTCGCGCCGCCGGGAAAACACATCCTTTCCTGCTTCGTGCAATACGCGCCCTATAAATTGTCATCCGGCACGTGGGACGAGCAGCGCGATGCCTTCGGCAACACTGTAATAGACACAATTTCGCAATTCGCGCCCAACCTTAAAAATCTAATCATCGGAAAGCAATTCATCACTCCGCTCGATATCGAACGCCAGACCGGCCTGACCGAAGGCAACATCTTTCAAGGCGAACTTTCGCTCGAACAACTGTTCTTCCTGCGTCCCGCCGCAGGCTGGGCGCGTTACCGCACTCCCATTAAAAAATTGTACATGTGCGGTTCAGCCACGCATCCCGGCGGCGGCATCATGGGTGCGCCCGGGCGCTTGGCCGCTCTGGAAATTCTAAAAGACACAGGGAGAAGCTGAGCGTGGCCGCGCAACGCGACATCATCATCCTCGGCGGCGGGCACAACGCTCTCGTCACAGCCTTCTATCTCGCAAAAAAAGGCCACAAGCCGCTCATCCTCGAACGCCGCGCGATCGTCGGCGGCGCCGCCGTTACCGAAGAATTTCATCCCGGCTTCAAGTGCTCCAGCGTCGCGCACGCCGGCGGACCACCGCTCGCCGAAATCGTGAAAGACATGCAACTCGCGCGCCACGGCTTGGAAAAACTCGAATCACCCGTTCGCGTGTTCGCGCCCTCACCCGATGGCCGCGCGCTCGTGCTGCACACCGACCCGTCGGCGTCCGCACGCCAGATCGATAATTTTTCGAAAAAAGATGGCGCAAAATATTTCGAGCTTTCCAAGGAAATCGCTCGCGCCGCTGCCATCGCCGGCGAACTGCTCGATCTCACTCCGCCGGTCATCGAAAAGCCCTCGAACGAAGACCTTTGGAAGCTCCTGAAAATCGGACGTAAAGTCCGTGGCCTTGGCAAGAAAGAGATGATGCAGCTGATCCGCTGGGGCCCCATGGCCGTCGCAGATTTTGTCGGCGAATTTTTCGAAACTGACCTGCTCCGCGCCGTAGTAGCCGCGCGCGGAATTTTCGGCGCCTCACTCGGCCCGTGGTCCGCGGGTTCCACCGCCTTGCTGTTGCTGCGCGCCGCAGCCGACCCACATCCAGTAGGGAACTCCGCTTACCCGCGCGGCGGCATGGGCGCGCTCACCGCCGCTATGGCTGCCGCCGCGAAAGAGGCAGGCGCTGAAATCCGGACCGGCGCGGAAGTCGCGCAAATTCTGGTGAAGCACGGCACCGTGACTGGAGTCGCGCTCGTAAACGGCGAAGAAATCGCGGCTAAAGCCGTAGTTTCCGGTGCGGACCCGCGACGCACACTGCTCGGCCTGCTCGATCCCGTGCATCTACCGCCCAGCTTCGTCGTGAAAATGCTCAATTTCCGCAGCAATGGCGTCGCCGCCAAAATAAACGTCGCGCTCGACGCCCTGCCAACATTCACCGCGCTTAAACATTCTTCCGACGGCAATGCCGCGCTCGCCGGACGCATCCACATCGGCCCAGGAATTGACTATCTCGAGCACGCCTTCGACGACTCCAAATACGGCGAATTTTCTCGCTCCCCATATCTTGATATTTCCATTCCCTCAATTCTGGATAATTCGCTCGCGCCCGCCGGCAAACACGTCATGTCCATCTACATGCAGTTCGCGCCCTACAAACTAAAATCCGGCGACTGGGCTCAGCAACGCGATGCCCTGCGCGACACCGTAATCAAAACTCTCGCGCAATACGCTCCCGATCTCCTGGCGAAAATTCTCGCGGTCCAAACTCTAACGCCTCAAGATCTTGAATCCACCTACGGCCTGACCGGCGGCCACCCCTTCCACGGCGAACTAGCCCTGGACCAAATTTTCACCATGCGCCCCCTCCTGGGCTGGGCTCGCTACGCCACCCCCGTAAAACACCTCTACCTCTGCGGTAACGGCACCCACCCCGGCAACGGCGTCACCGGTGCCTCCGGCCACAACGCCGCTCGCGAAATCGCGAAACACCTCCGCTAGACGCCCGCCTTCTCTGTGTTCTCCGCTTTTCTCTGTGTCCTCTGTGCGAAATCCTTCGCCGTTCGCTGCGTCTTTGCGCTAATGTTTCGCCCTTCCCCTGTAGCGGCATCTTTCGCGTGCGACTGAACATCCAAGAAGTATCTCAAGGAGCAAACGAATGCCCGATCGCACCCGCGCCCGCGAACTAGCCGCCGAATTCAACGCCAAAGGCGATCCCCTCGGCTGGTTCGACGCTCTCTACCGCGAAGCCGAATCCGGCGCGAGCGAAATCCCCTGGGCCGACCTGGTCCCCAACCCCAACCTGCTCGATTTCTGGAAATCGCATCCCCAGGAAACGCGCAACAAATCCGCCCTGATTATCGGCAGTGGTCTCGGCGACGACGCCGAGCAACTCGCCGCCTGGGGCTTCCACACCACTGCCTTCGACATTTCCGCGACGGCAATCAGCGCCACAAAGAAACGCTTTCCATCCAGCACGGTAGAATACGTCGTCGCGGATTTGCTCGCCCCGCCCAAATACTGGTGCGCCAATTTCGATTTCGTCTTCGAGTCCTACACGCTGCAATCGCTTCCCCCCGGCCTGCGCGTGCAAGCGTTCCCGAAAATCGCCGAATTTCTGAAGCCCGCAGGACTGCTGCTGGTCCTCGCCCGAGGCCGCGATCCAGAGGAAGACCCTGGCCACCTGCCTTGGCGCCTAACCCGCGCCGAGCTGGCCGAATTTTCCCGCGCCGGCCTGCAAGAAGTTTCCTTTGAGGATTACATCGACCCCTACGACCCAGGCGTCAGAAAATTTCGCACAACCTATCGCCGCACGTAGTTCCCATTCGTGCCTGCCGTTCGTGAATACGTCTCACTTTTCAGTCCCGCGCCCAGAGCCGCGCGTTATACTTTAATAATGACGCCGCTAAACGCCGGTAATCGACGCGTCACAAGCGTCCGGCACATTGAAACCGGTTCAGAGGTAACAAGGGCACGCATTTGAACCTCGAGCGCAGAAAATTTCTACAATCTCTAGCCGCCGCCGGTGCCGCCGCTGCATTCCCGGGAGTTCCCCTCCTGAATCATGCCAACGCGAACGCCGCCACTCCTGCGGAGTCCTTCGACTTCGTATTCTTCACCGACACGCACATCCAGCCGGAACTCGACGCCGCGCACGGCTGCCAAATGGCCTTCGCAAAAATTGCCGCGGCCAAACCTGAATTCGCCATCTGCGGCGGCGATATGGTCTATGACGCACTCGATGTCAGCCGTACCCGTGCCGACATGCTCTTCGATCTCTACCAGCGCACCGAAGCGACTCTCCAAGCCCCGCTCCACCACACGATCGGCAATCACGACCTCTACGGCATTTTCACGAAGAGTGGTGCCGCGCCCAGCGATCCCGGGTACGGCAAAAAAATGTTCGAAGATCGCATCGGCGCCCGCACCTACTATTCCTTCGATCATCGCGGCTACCATTTCATCGTCCTCGATTCCATTTTCCCCACGCCTGATCGCCTCTGGGAAGGCCGCATTGACGACTCGCAGCTGCAATGGCTAGCGCACGATCTCGCCAGCATCCCGCCGGCCGCGCCCATCATCGTAGTCACGCACGTGCCACTCATCACCGGCTATCTCGCTTATGGCCCCAAACCAGACGGCGCGCCGCGCTACGACACCGTCTCGATCGCAAATTCCGCCGCAGTGATCGCGTTATTCGCCAACCATAACGTCCTTGCCGTGCTGCAGGGCCACCTCCACATCAATGAGCTGGTGAACTACAAGAATTGCCAGTACGCGTGTTGCGGCGCCGTGTGCGGCAATTGGTGGCACGGCCCGCGCCTCGATTTCCCCGAAGGTTTCACCATCGTCAGCCTGCGCGTAGGGAAAATCTCCTGGCGTTACGAAACCTACGGTTTCCAGAGCGTCGCGCCGAACCCCCGCTATAAATCCTAAATCCGCAGGCGGTTTTGGTTTATCATCGCGGCGACGAAATGACTACGCCGCGCGCCATTCGCGTTTTCGCGCTCGCATTTGCTCTCGCGACGCTCTGCTGTACGGAGCTGCACGCGCAATCAACGCAGCCGCAACAGAAGCCCGCGTCCAGCACGCAGCCGATCGTTCTCCACGCCGCGCGGCTGCTCGACGTAGAATCGGGGCGCCTCACCAGCCCCGGCGAAATCCTAATCCAGGGCGACGTCATAAAGGAAGTCGGCGCAAAAGTCACTCGCCCCGCGAACGCCGAAATTATTGATCTTGGCGACAGCACTCTACTCCCGGGCCTTATTGACGCGCACGTTCACCTCTTCCTCCATCCCGGCGCCGAAGACCTACAAACCGTGCAGGAGTCCGTCCCGCAGCGCACCATCATGGCCACTCTTGGCGCGCGCGCCGACCTCCTCGCCGGTTTCACCGCCGAGCGCGATATGGGCACCGAAGGCGCTGGCTCGGCAGACACCGCCGTCCGCGACGCCATCAATCGTGGTGAAATTCCGGGGCCGCGCCTGCGCATCAGCGGCAACGCGATCAATATTCTCGGCGGACACGAGGACGCGATTGGCTACAACCCCGAACAGCACGTTCTCCCCAACGCCACCTACGCGAACAACGCAGCAGAACTCGTCACGGTAATCCGCGAGCAACTGAAGGAAGGCGCGGACTTCATCAAGATTTACGAAACCGGCACGGATTCGATCGCCGCCGGAAAATTTTCGACTCCGTTCCAGTACACCGAGGAAGAACTAACTGCGGCAGTGCGTGAAGCCGCCCGCACCGGCAACCGCGTCGCGGTCCATGCGACCGGCGAACCGGGAACGCTCTATGCCGCGCGCGCCGGAGTTGAATCCGTAGACCACGCCTTTCAACTCAGCGACGAAACCATGCGCATCATGCGCGAAAAGCAAATATTCGCCGTTCCCACTTTCACCATCTCCGAATATTTTGCGGAGCACGCCGCCGCTGCCGAAGGCGCCGCGCGGGAACGCGCCATGCTCGACTATCACATCGCGCAATTCAAACGGCAACTCGCCGCGGGCGTTCCGATTGCGATGGGCTCGGACGTCGGCCCGTTTCCGCACGGCACGCAGGCGCGGGAATTTGAGTTGATGGTGAAGTACGGAATGTCGCCGCTCGCCGCAATTCAAGCGGGCACGCTGAACGGGGCAAAACTACTAGGCTGGCAGGACAAAATTGGGGTGCTGAAGTCCGGTCTTCAGGCAGACGTGGTTGCGGTCCCCGGCAACCCACTGGAGGACATCACTGCGCTGGAAAAAGTTTCCTTTGTCATGAAAGCGGGCATCATCTATCGCAAGTAGAACAGCCGCAAGTAATCCGACTTGACGTTCTGTGCGCGTGTCTGCAGCGCCACCAAGGCGCAATCCCGCTCAAGCTTTCACGCGCACTCACCTGCAATCGCGGGAGCACCCGCACAACAGCTTGTCCCAGGAACTCCGAGGCCGTGTTCACCAGCACCACGCCCTCGGAGGTCCAGGCGTCGTTTTGTTTCAATGCTTTCTATCGGGAAACCGCTTTGCCCAGCACGTGCCTCTTGATGTCCTCGACGCTTTCCATCGCTTCGTCGGGAACTTCCAGCTCGTGGTAGCGGTGCTTGCTGCCGGGATGCGGCCGCAACTGCAGCGTGATATTGTCAGAGCGGATCACGCCGCTGCGTACTGCGCCGAGAACCTTGTTGTTCTCGTCAGTGATAACCATCAGCTTAGCCATGCTCTTCCTCCTTGGTCCTTCGTTCCTGCAATCTGCAACGCTGCGTTTTGCAAACTAGCTGAGCCCGCCGCCTTCCAGCGCGAAGAACGTGTCAGTCCCCGTGTTGGTAAGCTGGAATGCGTAAACCACCGCGCCGTTCGAATCCAGGATCTTCTCGTGCGCATCGGTGATCAGATTTCCACCCGGATTTTCCGGCGAGCCTTGAGCAAACTGCGCGCCGAAATCGGCTCCGCCGTTAATCACATAGCCGACGCCGATCTTCTGCCCGGTCGCGATGAAGCCCCAGTTATTGACGTTGTACGCCATGTGCTCCTCCTTGATTTTGTTTTCGTTTCTACGTTCCGAAACGCGCCAGCGTCGGTTCACACCCGTCCTGTAGCGCGGCCGACGCAATTCCGGCCGGCGACTACCGGATGAAAGTGAAATTTGCCTGTCGGTGTTCCTGCTTTGGGAAAGCGGGACCGGCACGGTTCGGGGTTGCGTCGTTTCCACTGTGGAGACAGCGGAACGGCTTATTTTTCGAGTGTTCGATTTTTTTGCCAGGCGGTTCTGGTGGAATGTCTGTAGGCCGGATGCGCGGCCGAACCAGTCCGGCGGCGAATTTCTCGCGCGTCGGGCTCGGCGTGGGCCGCTGTCCGTTCGTCGCCTCTATAAATGAGGGACGAAGCGTTACAAACCCCAGCTAAATCGCCGCAGAGCTCATGATAATTAAGATAAAGTTTGCTTTTCGTCAATTCGCAATACTACGCACGCATCGGCCCGGCGCTGCTGTAAATTCGCCACCGGCCATCGGCGCTAATCCGGACTTGGCAGCCGCAATAGTGCTCCTCGCGGCACAGTTTCTTGTACTAATTCGTTGTTTCATGACCAAGACGAGCATACGATGCGCGAGACAGAAGTCTAAGTCGAAGCTCTCGGTTCCGATCGCTCTGCCAACCCAATCAGCAAAACAGGAGAAAAAATGATGATCAAGCGTATGCTCTGCGTTTCTTTGCTGTCTGTATTGTTCATTTCCATGTTCGCATTTGCCGCGCCGGCCGCGCGCGCGCAGCAAGCCGAGGCGCCCAAGCAGCCCGTGGTGTACACCTATGTTTCTTTCTTCGGTGTTCCGCGCGCGCAGTGGCCAGCATACGAGAAGAACCTGGCGTCCGGGCACAAAGTGTTCGACAGTCTCCTTGCCGACGGAACGATCTTGAGCTACGGCGATGGAGTTCTGGAAGTTCATGAAGGGCTGAACGCGCCCACGCACATCGGTTGGTTTGCTTCGTCCTCGGTTGCGGGCTTGATGAAAACTTTGGCGGCCCTGCGCGCCGCGGCTACGACTTCCGCCGACTTCGCGTACACCATGCACTCCGATGCCATCACCATGTCCACGATGTACAACGGCAAAGGCGGCACCACTGAATCCGGCTACGTCCTCGTGCAGGACTGGACGCCGAAGCCCGGACACGCCGAGGAATTCCGGGATTTGATAACGAAGTATCGCAAGCCGTCGCTGGATGCTTCGGTTGCGGACGGGACACTCTCTGGGTACTCGCTCGAGGAAGATCTGATTCACACGGACACGCCCGGGTCTTACACCCTGATCGCCGTTTTTCCGAACGCTGCGGCCATGGATAAGTTCTACGGGGAAATCGAAGCAATGCATAAAACCCAGCCGCTTTTCGGCGATGTCTACAGCTCCACGGTGGATTACGCCACGCACCGCGACCACCTGCTGCGCATCCTGTATTCGAAAAGCAAGTAAGGCAGCGTCGCGGAATGGGTCGCGATTGTGCCACCCGGCAAAGCTGGAGCGCGCGCTACTTTTCCCGGAATGCGGGAAGGGTAGGCGCGCTCGAGTTTTTTGTGCCGACCGGTTTTGCGGTCGGGAGTAATTGCTAAAAAGGCGACAAAAATTAGCGATTGATTTCGGTTGGTGGTGATTGTTTTCATCGGTTTGCATTGGCTTTCGATTTTGCTTCGCTAGCGATTGATTCAGGCGGTGATAGGTGATGAGTGGCGAGTGTTGAGAGAGGCGCCGGGGCGGGATCCGGCTGTCGGAGCGGGGACGCCGCGAGCGTGCGGTTGTTGGAAACCAGGACCTCGGATTTGCTGGTGGGATGGATCCACTGGCCGTGATCGTTGATGTGCGCGAGCGTGTAAACAGCGCGGAGCACGTCACGGGCGGTGGGGCGTACGGTGTCGACTTCTTCGATGATGTTGGCGAGAGCATGACTCAGGCTTCGATTGCAAAGATCGAAGAGCCCTAAAGCATGGGCGTGGTGATAGATAGTGGTTTCGGTCTTGATGCCGAAGCAGTGCATGATGACTTTGGGGCTTCGCCATTGCAGGATGGCTTCCTCGATTTGCTGGCAAAGATCGTGGCGGCAGATTTCGCAGCGGAGGCGGTGGTACTTGAGGTTAACGTGCCTCGTTGCGAGGGAAGTCGAGGTTTGGTTGGAAAGTGCGGCCCTTTGAGGGCGGCTTAGCTTGCGTATGTTGCGTCCTTTGGGGGCCTCAGTAGTGCCCCAACTCACGCGAACACAATTGGGATTTTAGGGATATTCGTAGAAATACAGAGAGAGAGGTAAGTGCTTGAGAGGGAATGGCGTAGAGGTTTGGAATTTGTGTGTGTTCATTGTGCACTGTTGGTCGGACGGGATGGGATGGCGCCGTGGGGTATAGTGATGCCATGGATATCCGACTGCGGCCTGAGATCGAGGAATTGATCAAGCAGGATATCCAATGCGGCGCCTGCAAGAGCGTGGACGAGTTCGTAGAGCACGCCGTTACTATTCTGCATGAGCAGCAAGCGTGGCTGGCTGCAAATCGCGAGGACATCAATGCGAAAATTGCCGACGGTTATGCGTCGGCGCAGCGTGGTGAACTGATTGATGCCTCGGACGTGCGCGCGCACATCGAAGAGCGCAAGCGTGCATGGCTTGCCGAAAATCGGCGGACACGAGCAGGTGATAGTTAACCCCTGAGGCTGAAGACGATTTATTCGATATATGGGCTTACGTTGCGCGGGACAATCCCGACGCCGCCAACGAAGTTGAAGAATCGATTTATCTGGCTTGTGAGTTGCTTTCCAAATCGCCTCTGGCTGTTCGAACCCGCGCCGATTTGACTCCTTTGCCGCTTCTGTTCTGGTTGGTACAACCCCACAAGACTTATTTCTTCGTTTACGATCCGGACGAGGATCCAGTTAAAATCGTGCGGATCGTTCATACCGCTCGACACCTTCCGTCTACGCTTCGATGACTCGGGTGCTAATTTGTCGCGGCGACGCGGAACTTGTGCGGTTATCCGGTGGGGCTGTAAGATGAAGTGATTTCGACGCGCATGAAATTCGTGGAGTGAGGCATAATTTTATGACATCGACGGTTACGACCGGCAGCACCAAGGCGGGGGTGAATTTGCAGCGCGAGGAGTTTGCGAACGAGGCGTTTATTGATTTTACCAAGCCTGAAAACCGCAAGGCTATGGAAGAGGCTCTGGCGTCCGTGCGAGGGATGTTTGGGCGCGAGTATCCTTTGACGATTGGCGGGGAGCGGATCACTACCTCGGAGAAGATCAAGTCTCACAATCCGTCGCATCCTGATCAGGTGATTGGCGTGTTTCAGAAGGCGACCGTGGAGATGGCGAACACGGCCGTGGAGAAAGCTCATGCGGCGTTTGAACGCTGGAAGCGCGTGCCGGTGGAAGAGCGGGTGGCTTGTTTGTATCGCGCGGCGGATATTTTGCGCAAGCGGCGCTACGAATTGGACGCTTGGCTCTGCCACGAGATCGGCAAGACTTGGCCTGAAGCAGATGCGGACATCGCCGAGCTGATTGATTTCTGCGAATACTATGGGCGCGAAGCTTTGCGGCTGGGCGTGCCGCAGAAATTGACTCCATTCCGCGGCGAAAAAAATTACTTGAAATATATTCCGCTGGGCGTGGGCATCGTGATTCCGCCGTGGAATTTCGCGGCGGCGATTATGGGCGGGATGACGGTGGCGGCAATCGTCACCGGCAATACGGTGGTGGTGAAGCCCTCGAGCGATTCGCCGACAATTGCGGCGATCTTCATTGATATTTTGTACGAGTCGGGGGTACCGGGAGATGTGGTGAGCTTCTTCACCGGGCCGGGCAGCACGGCGGGCGAAGCGCTGGTGACGCATCCTAAGACGCGGTTTATTGCTTTTACCGGATCGAAGGAAGCGGGATTGCGGATCGCGGAACAGGCGACGAAAACGCAGCCGGGACAGGTTTGGATCAAGCGCACAGTGTTGGAAATGGGCGGCAAGGACGCGATCGTGGTGGACGACGAGGCGGACGTGGACGCGGCGGTGGAAGGCGTGGCGCTTTCGGCGTTTGGTTACCAGGGACAGAAGTGTTCGGCTTGTTCGCGGGCGATCGTTGCAGAAAAAATTTACGATGAGTTTTTGGGGAAGCTCGTGGAGCGCGTGAAGAAAATCAAAGTGGGACCGATCGAGGATCCCGGAAATTACATGGGGCCGGTGATCAACAAGGCGGCGATGACTTCGATTCTTGGTTACATTGACCAGGGGAAAAAAGAGGGCCGCTTGGTGGCCGGAGGGAAGCGCGCGGAGGGCGATGGGTATTTCATCGAGCCGACGGTGATTGCGGACGTGGATCGCAAGGCGCGGATTTTTCAGGAGGAGATTTTTGGTCCGGTTTTGGCGGTGACGAAGGCGAAGGATTTCGATGAGGCGCTGTCGATGGCGAATGACAGCGAGTTCGGGCTGACGGGGGCGGTGTATTCGCAGAATGCGGCGAAGATTGCGCGCGCCGAAGAAGAATTCCACGTCGGAAATTTGTACATGAACCGCAAATGCACCGGGGCGATGGTGGGTGCGCATCCGTTCGGGGGATTCAATATGTCCGGGACGGATTCGAAATCCGGCGGCCAGGATTATTTGTTGTTGTTTACGCAGGCTAAGACGGTTTCGGAGAAGATTGGCGGGACGAAGTAGCGTCTAGGGCGTCGGCGCCCTCGTGGCCTCTCTGCGAGGTCGTTTATTCGTGCGGCGAAATCGAAGAGAGATCCTTCGCTGCGCTCAGGATGACGGCGGTGTGCGGCTGCTGCGTCAAGTGGTCGGAGATATCTCGGGGGTGGGTTTTAGTTTGAAGGCGTAACGCAAGACGACATAGGCAACCGGGCCTGAGGCCAGCAGCAGCGGGGCGTAGCGCCAGACGTAATCCTCACTTTGCGCGATTTTCAGGGCGCACAATACCAGCGGAAAAATCAGGATGTAGGCGATGCCGGCGCTGCCGCCGGGAATGCGGAAGCTGCGCGGCGCGTGGGGCAATTTTCTGCGCATTTGCCAGGCGGCGAAGAGCGTCAGCAGCGTGGTGGCGATGCGTGTCCAGATGTAGATGTTGACCATATCCTCGACATCGAACTTCGCAAGCATGCAGTACACAATTGTTGAGGCGGCGATCGCCCGCGTGGGTGTGCCGTAACGTTCGTGGATTTTTCCGAGCCATGCCGGGAGGTAGCCGTCTTGCGCCATCGTCGCGGGCACACGCGTGGTGTAGAGGATGGTGCTGTTGGAAAGCGAGAGCGTTCCGATCATCGCGGCGATGAGCATGGCGGCGCCGAGCGCGGGGCCGCCGATGAGGCGCGAAGCGGTGACGATGTAATCCGTCTTCCATTCCTGCCAGTTGCCGAGGACGGCGAGCGCGAGAGTGGTGGGAAGAACGTAGGTGAGGACGTTCATCGGCGTGTTCCAAGCTAGGATGCGCACGAAAGTTTTTTGCGGATTTTTCATTTCGCCGGTAGTGCTGGAAAGCTGCTCGTAGCCGGCGTAATTCCACATGGCGAGCGCTAGGCCTTTACCGAAGACGCTTCCGAACGGCGCTCCGGGCGGAACGAACGGCACGACGGGGTTGTAATGCATGTGGAAAAGCGCAACCGCGCACAGCCACGTGACCGGAATCATCACGGCGACCAGCAACGCAACCGACAGCCACCCTGCGACTTGAATTCCGCGCGCGTTTAGATACGCGAGCACGATCAACACTACGCAAGCGCCCGCCCATTTCGCGTATCCCGTGAGCGATGGGAAATAAATGCTTAGGTAGTCCATCACTAGCACGCCGTAGAGACTGTTAAGCAGAAACGTCCCAGTCCAATTCCACCAGCCGCATTGGAAGCCCCAGAAATCGCCGAAGGCCGCGCGGCTCCAGCGATAGAAGCCGCCTTGCACAGGGAGAAGACTGTTGAGCTCGGCGGAGGCGAACGAGATGGGGATGCTCCAGAAAAAGGGAACGAAGGCGAGGAAGACCAGCGCCATGCCGGGGCCGGAATCGTGGAAGATGCCTTCGTAGCCGAAGGGCCCACCGGCGGTGTAGCCGTAAAAAATACAGAGCAGCGGAAGGAAACCGATCTGGCGCAGGCGCGAGCCGTCGGAGGGAGTGGGTTGCTCGGTTTCAGCGGAAGCTGTTGGCATCGAGCTGCTGGGTGGTGTTGCGTGCAGAGTGCGGCATGATAGTGAAGTGCTCAGCGGTTTTCAATGACAATTAAAACAATTGCTTGACGGGTGAGGCGGTTGGGTTAGAGAATTCGGCGTTGTTTCCCCGTCAATAGTGGTTTGTCTGCAGGCAACCGAGACATGCTGCCAAAGTACGTTTGCGCTCAGTGCGGGAAAAACTGTTTGGTATTGACGTTGCGCGGGGCGGCCTGCCAAGGAGAACTTTTGTGAATCGTCCCACTAGGAGCGCTGCGCAATATTTCGTTTCCGTCGTCTCAGTAGCGGTGCTGCTGCTGTTTACGAATGTGGCGCGCGCACAGAACACTATCTCGACGGTCGCCGGGGGTGCACCTCCCAACAGCGTTTCTCCCACGGCTGCGCCGATCGAGGGGCCAGAAGCGATGGTTCGAGACTCCTCGGGAAATCTTTATGTAGTGAACGACAACGGCGTGATCTACAAGGTGACGCCCGGGACGGTGGCTCCCAGTTCGATGTCCATTTACGCGGGGAATAACACAGCGGGATTCTCGCCGAACGGAACGCTAGCGAATGCGTCGCTGTTGTATGAACCGATTGGCGCGGCGGTGGACGCCAACGGCAATTTCTACTTTTCCGATCAGAACAATTGCGTGGTCCGGGAAATCGTTGCTGCGAGTGGAGTGATCAACACCGTGGCGGGCACGCCGGGAGTATGCAATTACTCAGGAGACGGCGGACAGGCAACGAGCGCCGAACTCAATTTTCCGCAAGAGGTGGCGCTGGATGGTTCGGGAAACCTTTACATTGCGGATATTGGCAACAGCATCGTGCGGCGCGTTGTTTTGGCGACTGGAATCATTTCGACTTATGCAGGTACGCCCCAGACCGCGGGATTTCCAACAAACGGCGCTTTGGCAAACCAGACGACGCTGAGCGGTCCGATCGGGTTAGCGCTGGATACCGGTGGAAATCTCTACATCGCCGACGAGAACGACAACATCGTTTGTGAAGTGGCTTTCTCGTCCAACAAAATCACGATCGTGGCCGGAACAGGCACCTTCGGATACACCGGCGACGGCGGGCCGGCAACTTCGGCGACGATGCGGGCGCCGGATGGTGTGGCGGTGGATGGCGCAGGAAACATTTATATTTCCGATACGGAAAGTGCAGTCATTCGAGAGGTGTTTTCTCCGACGAATCTGACCGCGCCGAACCAGATTAATACAATCGTGGGCAATGGGACATTCGGATACAACGGCGACGGAGCTGCAACTTCGATCGAACTGACGAATCCGGCCGGGCTGTTTGTTGATCCCGCTAGCGGTAATTTGTGGATCGCGGACTACTGGAGTAACCGGGTTCGCATGTACAACGCGACTGCGAAGACGGTTACGACCGTGGTGGGGAGCGGCGAGGTGGGTGACACCGGGCCGGCAGCCAGCGCCAGCTTGTACTACCCGCGCAATCCCGCGCTGGATTCGAGCGGCAATCTATATTTGGTGGACGCGCAAAACGATCGAATCCTTGAGGTGACGAACCAAACGATTACAGCAGTGGTCGGCACCGGGATTCCGTGCGCACAACCGGCCTTCCCGTGCGGCGATGGCGGACCTGCCGCGAGCGCTCAACTTTTTCAGCCGCGGACGGTGACGGTGGAACCGGGCGGGGAATTGATCGTTTCGGATGATGGGGACAATCGAATTCGCGAGGTGGATGGCTCCACGGGTAACATCTCGACCATTGTGGGATCTGGGAATTTGTGCGCGGCTCCTTTTTCAAGTTGCGGCGACGGCGGGCCTGCGCTTAGCGCTAGCCTAAACGACGCGCGGGGTGCGGTGTTGGATGCGGCTGGAAATCTTTATTTTGTGGATGCGCAGGACAATCGCGTGCGTGAGGTGGACACGACCGGGACGATCACAACGGTTGCCGGGGACGGACCTGCAGGGAACGCGCCGGTCGGATGCGTTGCGGGAGGAAATCTGTCTGGGGACGGCGGGCCGGCGGTTAACGCGACTTTGGATTGTCCCCTCGGGTTAGACATTGACGCGAACGGAAACCTGTACGTGGCCGACACGGATAACAATGTAATCCGAAAGATTGATACCGGCACGCCGCGGATAATCACTACGATTGCGGGGACGGGAGCTGCGGGACACACGGGGGACGGGGGGTTGGCTACGAGTGCGACTTTGCGTTCTCCCGATAGAGTGTCGGTGAATGGCGCGGGCAATTTTTTTATTTCTGATTCGGGGAACAACGTGATTCGGCGGGTGGACGGGACGAGCAAAATCATCACGGCGTTTGCGGGAAATGGCACGTTTGCGTTTGCGGGCGACGGCGGCCCGGCACTTTCGGCGAGCTTCGCTACGCCGGTGGGCGTGGTGGTGACAGCGCAGGGGAATATGTATGTGGGCGACGTATTCAACAATCGGATCCGGAAGGTTTTGCTGAATCCGAACATCGCTCTTTCCAGTACTACCACGGCGTTTGCAAACCAACCGATTAATGCGACCGCGACTTTGCCGGTGACATTGACCAACTCGGGCGATGCGCCGATGGCGATTTCGGACATAGCGATCACTGGCGGGGGATTTTCGCTCGCCACATCTGCGAATCCTTGCCCTGCGTCGCCTGCGACGCTGGCAGTTGGCGCTCAATGCGCGGTTGAAATTGGATTCATGCCGACGCAGTTTATTGCTTACACCGGAACGTTGACGATCTCTGACGACGCGCCGACGGCGGGAAGCATGCAGACAGTCACTCTTTCGGGAATGGGCGCCGCGGCTCTGACGGTTACGACGAGCGGAACCGGCTCCGGAACTGTCAGCAGCTCGCCGGCGGGGATCACCTGCCCGTCTACCTGCACGGCCACGTTCGCGGGCAACAGCGCAGTGGTGCTGACGGCGACGGCGAACACGGGCTCGACGTTCACAAGCTTCAGCGGGAACTGCACGCCGGCCAGTCCGCAGACGACTCCGCCAAGTTGCACCGTGACCATGAGCGCGGCGGAGACCGTAACGGCGACGTTCAACACGGCAACCGCAGGGACGATCACGATCACGCCGACAACGTTGCTGTTCGGGGACGAGGGTGTGGGAACGACGAGTAACCCGCTGACACTGACCGTATCGAACACGGGCAGCACGGCGGTGACGTTTACGAGTATTGCGACAACGGGTGATTTCGCGGGAGCGACGCTGGCGCAGTGCCCGGGCATCGCGGTGGAAGGAACGCCGTGCACCTTCCACATCACGTTTACGCCGACGGCGACGGGCGTGCGCAACGGAACGATCACGTTTACGGATAATGCGACGGGAAGCCCGCAGACGGTGACGTTGACCGGGACGGGCGTAGCGGCGGTGATCGGGATTTCACCGACATCGTTGACGTTTGGCAGCCAGGCGGTGGGAACGACGAGCGCGGCGCAAACCGTGACGGTGTCGAATAATGGCGAATTCCCGCTGATCTTCAGCAGCATCGTGACGAGCGGCGATTTTGCGGGAGCGACGCTGGCGCAATGCCCGAGCATCGGGGAGGAAGCGCCATCGTGCGTTTTTTCGATCACGTTCAAGCCGACGGCGACGGGAACGCGGACGGGGGCGATCACATTTACGGATAATGCGACGGGAAGTCCGCAGACGGTTACGCTAACGGGCACGGGCACGTGCGGAGCGGCGACGGTGAGTGTGACGCCGAGCAGTTTGACGTTTGGCCCGCAGGCGGTGAGCACGACGAGCGCGCCGTTGAGTGTGACCGTAATGAATACGGGCACGGCGGCAGTGAATTTCA
>Ga0181520_10003745_pt1 | contig 26333 bp, 20 predicted proteins | sample PEATcosm2014_Bin_29_FD_132451 | JGI IMG/M metagenome (GOLD analysis project Ga0181520, IMG submission 132451) | Peatland microbial communities from MTU Mesocosm Facility, Houghton, MI, USA - PEATcosm2014_Bin02_30_metaG | ecosystem: Environmental > Terrestrial > Soil > Wetlands > Peat | place...
CAGGGCGAAAAATGGCGTTCGGGGGCTGGGAATGCGGATTTTGGCCTGGAAAAGGACAAATTGACGCAGGCACCCCCCACCCGGGGGATGGGACATTGTGGGACATGCAAGGGGCAATGGATAGTGGACAGTTGACAATGGATAACGCGAAACGGGCGGCGGATTGTCGCTCTACTGTCTATTTTCCACTTTCTACCCTCTCGGCCGCAGGCCGCCCCCCACCCCCCCTCTGTGGCATTCTGTTTCATTCTGTTGCAGAAGAAGCTGGGGAGAGGGGGAGCCGGGGAGCAGCGGAGACGGCCATACTGGCACGTTCGGCATTGGCATTATTGCCTTCTTGGCGCTCTTGGCGCCTCGGCGGTTCAATTTCCCGCGCGCCCAGACGGTACGAAATGCGCCTTGGGCGCGCCAAGTTCAGACTTTTACAGGCGAAGTTCGAACTTTTTGGCCACTTTTTGAGCGTTTTTTCGACGCAGTTGGGGGGCGAAACCGCGATATTCGGCTGGAAACGGGGGTGCGTCGGAGCGTCATCGGATGCCGCTTTTGACGCAACTCCCGAATGGACAATTGGATAGGCGAAAGACTCCGGATTCGAAGATCTGCCGCAAGATGGTCGCGGCGGCGGTTGGGCGCGCGGCGGAATCTACGGGCGCACTCGATCTGGCTGAATGTACTCGTTCGGCGTGATGCAAACGCTGTCGGCAGGTAAGATGCGCCTATGGCGACTCTCGGTCAGGTTCCTTATGTGGTGCGGAAGGTCGGACTTTGGCCCTTTTCAAAGCGCGTCTGGCAGCAGGTTCAGGAAGACCAGATTCTGGTTTGGGCGTCGGCCCTGGCGTATTCGTGGCTGTTCGCGATTTTCCCCTTCCTGATCTTCCTGCTGACCCTTGTCCCTTATCTGCCTGCGACTTTCCGCACCAACGCCATCCAGCAGATCAACCACGCCATCCGCCAAGCGTTCCCTTCCGAAGGCGCCAGCACCATTCTCGGCAATGTCGACGACGTCATCGCCAATATCAGAAGCACGATCAACAACACGCACGGCGGGTTGCTCAGCCTCGGCCTGGTTCTGACCCTCTTCTCCGCCAGTGGCGGCATGTCCATGACCATGTACGCCCTGGATCGCTGCTACGACATTCGCAGGGGCCGGCCGTTCTATCGGCAGCGACCGCTGGCAATGATCTTGACCATCGTCGTGATCATCATGATCGTCGCCGTTCTCGTATTGCTGCCGATCGGATCGTATGTGATTGAGTGGATTATCGCCTGGATTCCGGACATGGAGCATTTGAGGCTGCCGTTCCACATTCTGCGACTATCCCTGTCACTGATCCTGATGTTTGGGGTGATGGCGATCGTGTATTATTTCGGCCCGTCGGATCGCCAGCCGTTCCATTTCATCAGCCCAGGGGCGATATTCAGCATCGTGGTCTGGATGTTGCTCGGATTGGTCGTGCGTCTCTACATCAACGAATTCAGCCATTACGACAAGACCTACGGCGCCGTCGGCGGCGTGGCCATCCTGCTCTTTGTGCTCTACATCGACGCCGTCGTGTTGCTCATAGGCGCCGAGATCAACAGCGAAATCGACTTTGCCGTGCAGCCTCCGCCGCCCAGCACGATCAACCCAGCGCCGGCCGGCGATCAGGTGGAGAGTGCCCGATTTCCCGGGCGAGTGTAAATCCATGTGGGACCGCCTTCTATTCCCCTCTCCCTGTACCCAGGGGGAGGGTTGGGTGGGGGTTGACCGCCGCAGCATTCGTCGCGGCTTCGACATGGCAGAGCCACTGGCGAAGAACCCCCACCTTTGTCCTCCCCCTGAGTACATGGGGAGGAGGAAGTGGCGGTTGCCCGGAAGTTCGGGCACTCTCGTCCAGTGGCGCCGCGGGTGGTGACGTGACTTTCGCGGCGATTGGCAGATAATGGAGCGTCCAAATCAACTGGAGACTCACATGGCGCGGTTCGGAAATATTGTGTTGATTCTGGTTTTCTGTGCCATCGCCGCCGCGCAATCCACGCGCCCGGCGGCGACACAACCTGGCGTGAAGATCACCGCCGGATTGCCGACTATTTATCTCGCCGGCGATTCCACGGCGCAAGTTGGCGATCCGCTTCATACCGGATGGGGAAAGACGTTCGCGACGTATATCGATCCCAGGAAAGCCAATTGGGTCAACGCGGCCCGCGGCGGGCGCAGCAGCCGGACCTTCATCACCGAAGGTCTCTGGGATCAAATCGTGGCCAGTCTCAAGCCCGGCGATTTTGTTTTCATCCAGTTCGGTCACAACGACGCCGGCGCCGTCAACGACGCCTCCCGCGCCCGCGGTTCGCTGCCCGGCCTGGGCGATGAAACCCAGGAGATCGACAACCTGGTCACAAAGAAGCACGAAGTCGTACACACATACGGCTGGTATATGAAGAAGATGGTCGAAGACACCAAGGCCAAGGGCGCCACGCCCATCCTGGTTTCGATCACCGTGCGCGACATCTGGACGAACGGCCGCGTCGAGCGCGCCAACGGCCAGTTCAGTGCGTGGACGCGCCAGATCGCCGTGGCCGAGCATGTCGCGTTCATCGATCTGACCAACATGGCCGCCGACCGCTACGAGCAAATGGGCCAGGCTGCGGTAAAGCCGCTTTTCCCGGCGGACTCGACGCACACCAGCCCCGAAGGCGCGGCATTGAACGCGCAACTTATCTTGTCGGGCGTCAAAGCTCTGCATCGCCAGAACATTTTGAGCCTGCTCTCGCCGGAGGCACGCGCGGTGAATCCGGCGACGCAGCCTTCGGTCGTGCTGGCGGCGAATTCGCTGAAAACCACGCCTCTGGAGCAGGCGAATTTCCTCAACTGGCCGACACCGTCCGATCCCTCGCTTCCCGACATCATCCTTATCGGCGATTCGACCGTTCGCAACGGCCGGGGCGATGGGTCCAATGGCCAATGGGGTTGGGGCGAGGCCTTGTCGGCGTGGATCGATCCGAACAAGGCGAACCTGGTCAACCACGCCCTTGGCGGCACGGGCGTGCGCTCGTATTACAATTCAGAATGGCCGGCGGCATTGGCCATGGTCAAGAAAGGCGACGTGCTGCTGATGCAATTCGGCACCAACAGCACGGGCGAAACTGCCGGCGTCGGAGAAGACACCAAGACCCAGGGCACGGAGACCATCCATTCGTTCGGGTGGTATTTGCGAAAATACATCGCCGACGTGCGGTCCAAAGGAGCGACTCCGGTCGTGTGCACCCTGGTCCCGCGCAACACCTGGAGCGGCGGCAAGATCACCCGCACATCCAACCCGGCCGATTGGGCCCGGCAGGTTGCCAAGGATCAGAACGCGCCTCTGCTGGATCTGTATGAAGGGGCGGCCCAGCGCTACGATCAATTGGGTCAGGCCGCCACCACGGCGATATTCGCCGATGGACGCGTCCACACCAATTACGATGGCGCGACACTGTTGGCTTCGGTCGTCGTCGAGCAATCAAAGGCTCTGGCGACGAATCCCCTGGCTGCCTTTTTGCGAGACAAGCCCGCGCCAACATGGTGAACGCGGTTTACTTCACCGCGATCTTCCAGATTCCCCATTCGCCGCCGCGGTTGCTCCGGAAATAGATCGCATCGCCGCTGGGATCCCATGTCGGGCAGTCATCGACCGAGCCGTTGGTGGTGATCTGGACCGGCCGCTCGGGATGGGCCATATCGATGTACCAAATATCACGGTTGTGATGCCGATCCTCGTCCAGGCCGCGGTCGGAAACAAACGCGATCCGGCTTCCGTCCTTTGACCAGACCGGATCGAAGTTGTCACTGTCGGGCGTGTTGGTCAGGTTGTGCGTCAGCCCGCCCTTGTCCGGCATGATGAACAGCTCGCGATTGCCCGTCTTGGCGTTCACAGATGCGAAGACCAGGTTGTCCGCCTTGGGGCTGACTCGCGGCTGGGTCACCGGCACGGTCGTTAATTCTGTTCGGATCGTCCGCCCGATCTGCGTCATGTACAATCGCGGCTCGTCCCGGTCGTCCAGCAACGCTTCATAAAACAGCCGCGGCTGAGGATCGGCATCGACGGCCGGCCACAATTCCTGCTCGTCGTTGCTCGTCAATTGCGCCGTTCCCGGCGCACCCACGGCCGATTTCTCCCACACGCTCAACTTCTTCCCGGCGCGATTGCTCGAGAAGACGATCTGATCCCCGGCCGGCGTGAAGGACGGGAACAAATCCAGCGCCTTGCCGTCGGTGAGTTGCTCGGTGCCGCCGGTGCCGTCCGGCTTGATGACCAGAATCCGCGACCGCAGATCGTCTTTGGTTGTGCCCCAGACCTCGGTGAACATGAGCTGTGTTCCGTCGGGCGACATGGCCAGGCTGTTGATCGTGGTGCCGCGTTCGGCGCGGACGAGTTGCACCGGCTGCTGGCGGTCCGGCCCCTCAGTCACATCCTTCCGTGCCAGCGTCGAGACAACCTTCGGCGCCGCCTCCCAAACACCCTGCATGTTGCGGCTGAATTCAACCGTCAATTCGTCCAGCGGCCGGGTCTTGATCTCCTTCAGCGCGATCGAATAATCCGCCTTGCCATCGTCGTAGGCGATGGTCAACTGGCCCGGTTCCCATTCCGAATCGGCCGTCTTCTTGCTCACCGCCGCCGTGAACGTACGGAGCGTTCCCTTTTCATCGACCGGCGGGAACTGCAAAGCGCCGCTGGAGATGCCGGCGGCGTCGCGGGCCAACTCTTTGCCATCGATGGTGACCACGGCCCCGGCCGGGTCGGTCACGATGCGGACTGTCTTGGATTTGGGTTCCAGGTTGATCGCGTAGGCCGCGGCCGGGTCATTGAAGGAGATGGCGCGGTCGACCGGATCGTAACCCGGTTTGCTGACGGTGATCTTGTGCGTCGCGTATTGCGACTTGAGGATGTCATACATGAACGGCACGGCGGGCATGGTTGTCGGAGAGACGCCGATGCTCTTGCCGTCCAGCGCCACCGCCGCGCCGGGCGGATTGGTGGTGATCGACACATCCCTGGTCATCGGCCCCATCACAAGCGTGTAGTCCGAACCCGCGTCGGCCCAGGCGACGGTCGCCCTGGCCGTGGCAAATCCGACCCGCTCGGCCGAAATCTCGTGCGTCGTCCATTTGTTTGACGCGTCCACCGTGAAATCGAGATCCACGGCGCGATCGCTGACCGGGTCGGCGCTGACGGCTTTGCCATCAACACTGACGATGGCTGCCACCGGCTCGACCAGGACGTGGATGTGCTTGCTCTGCGGCTTGAGTTCCAGGCGGATCAGGTCTCGGCCGTCGTCGCGCATGAGGGTGACGGATTGGTCTTTGTATCCCAGCCGCGATGCCGCGATGACATGCACATCCTGCGCGTTTTGAAAGACGATATCGCGGGTCGCCGTCCCCGTGCCGATCGATTCGCCGTCGAGCTTCAGCGCCGCATCCCCCGGCACGGCCGTGACCGTGACCGACCGCGTTGTCGAGCACGCCCCCAACATTGCCAGCAACAATATCCCGATCCAGCGCATAGAACGCTCCTTGACGGCGATGGATAAGCTGTACCCGAAACTGCGCCAAGTGGGAAGCGGCGCTGTGGATTGGCACAACCCGCACACTGCGTATCCACCCGACACTCAATGCGCGAGAATCGCCGAAAAGAGACACATGGAAATTGGCCAACCAGCTATCCGCGGGGACGGTAGTCGCGCGCGTCGATGCACAGGCCGTAGATTCCGAAAGAAAAATAACCCGGCTGAGGCCTTGCGGCGAGTCGGCCGGGTAAGAAGTAAGAGTGGTATCGACTATTCGTGGCAAAAAGGCAAGTGGAATCTGATACGCGAGTATCGCCCGGCGCGAATGCTGAAACGGCGACAAACGCCAACCTGCCCGGCCGGGGCTATAATCAACCGTGGATTGGTCGTCTGGATGTTGCAAAGGAGTCGTTTATGCGCCGAATTCTGTTTGGTTCGCTGGCTTTGGCGGTGCCGTTCTTTCTGGTGGGGCTTATCGCCGGTCAGCACATGGCCGCAGTGCGAGCGGATTCGCCGGGAATGTCCGATCAGCACATGTCCGGCATGAAGATGGGAACATCGGCAACGCCGGTGATGGCATTGGCAGCGACCAGCCGGCCAATTGCGGCCGCGGATGTCGGCAATACAGTTTGCCCGGTAACCGGAGAGAAGGTCTTGGACTCAAAAGCTGTTGAAATCTACGATGGCAAGGTGTACCACTTCTGCTGCTCGGATTGCAACGAGGAATTCGAGAAGGATCCCGCCAAGTTCGCCAAAGCCGTGGCTGCCGACCCGGCGAAATATGGGATCAAGCCGTAGCCATGTCGATGAGACGTCTTTTTGATGTGCTGGCCGGGGTTTCGCTGCTGCTGTTTGTGGCGATTGTGGTGCTGTACATCCGGGGTTTCACGACATATGACGTAGTTTCACTGGACACGCCGTATCACGAGATATACCTGCTGGGTGGCGCAGGGTCCGTGCGGTTCGTCTGGGGATGGTTTGATTTCACGTCAGGTCCGAATAACCCTGTGTCCGGTAATCCGGCACTTCCCGCGCCGGGCTGGCACGTCAACTGGAGCAGCGAAGACGTCGAGTTCATCTTTGATGAATTTTTTTGGGACGGCCCCGCCGACCCCAGCGAAGCCTGGAGGCCGCGGTGGCTCCCTGTTCGTGTCGATTGGGGATCCAACGCTCGCTGGTTTTCAGAATCGCCACCGCATGGGCAGGGCTGGGGTTTGACGGTTTCGTACTGGCCGCTGGCGCTGATTACAGCGGCCGCACCAGCGGTGTGGATCGAAAAGAAACGCCGTAGCCGGCGGCGGCGCAACACGGGTTTGTGCGCGAAATGTGGTTATGACCTTCGAGCCACGCCTGAGCGATGCCCGGAATGTGGAACCGTTCCGCCAAAGAAAAACCCTGCCTCAAACTGAACAGCGGCGGCGAGAATTTTCCATAGCTCGTCACGGCGCCTGGATTTCCAGCGGTGTCGTTGCCTCGGCGACGCGATCGGCCAGTTGGTCCGTGATCGTCACTTTCAGCAGGTACCTGCCCGGCTGAAGCGTGGCCGGCAGACGCACGACGTTGGCGACGAAGAAATCGTGGCGACGGTTGCGGCATTGATCGACGACGGATTGGGCGGTGGGCTTTTCCGGCCAGACTGGGATGCCGGTTTCGGTGTACAGGATCGCCTGCTGCGTGAGCTTGGTCTCCCATTGATGCGATTCGTTCAGTTCGCTGGTGAAATTCGAGATTTCCGTGTAGACGATGACCGGATTCTCCTGGCCGGATTTGTAGTGCGTGTCCGCCAACTTGTACATGCCGTAGCCGTCCACCTTGGTGCATAACTGGATGGTTGAGATCGAGAGGTCTGATTCGCTGCGCAGGCGATCGGCCATCTCCAGCAGCGGCTGGATTTTGCGAACCAGGAGCAGATTGCTGTCGGCCGTGACTTGGCTCTGGAAATTCCCCAGGCCGTCCAGAATGGAAGTGACGATCTCGCGATCTTCGGCGGGGAGCCCGGCGACGGCGGACATGTCGGGTGTGGCGCGGCCCTTGACGAATTCAAGCAACTGGTAATCGAGCTGCGCGGGGATGTCGCGCGGATCGTCCTTGATCTTTTGTGCGAGCTTGCGTTCCAGATCGTCGGCGGATTGCAACCCGATCCCGCCGCCGGAACTTCCGCCGGGCAGATCGACGCTTTCTGGAAGCACTTGCGGGAAGATCACTGGTTTGGCGGCCGGCTGGGCGGGTGATGGCGCAACGGGCACGACCGACGGCGCGGCTGGGGCTGGTGTCGCGGTTGGTGAGACGGTTGTGGGAGGCTTGGGACGCGGCGCGACCGAGGCGGCCGGCTGAGGTGCCGGCGTCACGCGCGGCGCGGGTGCGGGTTCGACGACCACGCCGCTGCCGGCCGGCGCTTGGGTTGGCTGTTCCCACTCGACCTGCGATTGCTGCTCTGTCGGCGCCGGGGATGGGGTTTGTGCCGTCGATCGCGGATTCGTCGAACCGGCCGCTTCAGGACCGGGAGGCTTGTTGGGCACAATGGCGCCGGTCGGGCCGTCCTGATCGTTCACATCCGCCGGACCAGAGCCGGAATTCACTCTGTTCTGGCGATCCAAAGCGGCCTGCATTTCCTGCACGTAACCGGCGGTCTTGCGTGCCAGTGCATCAGGAGTGGGCGCGTTCGGATCCTCAACCGCTTGACCCGCCGCGCCATCCGCGCGAGTTGTCGCGGCCGGTGGTGGCGCTGCCAAAGCGCCGCCGGTGGTGGATGATGCGCATCCTGAAAGTGCCAGGCTCGCCGCGATAAGCAATTGTCCGAAGAAGGCCCCGCCGATGAGATGTTTCGCGTCCATAAAACCCGTCCTTGGAGAACGCCGCCCATCGACACTCCGGCCGATGGCTGGTCAACGCGAACAGTATACGCCGCCCGGTGGCGGATTTGAAGGCGGCGACAAGGGTTATTTGCGGCATACAATCTGGCATCAGTAAGATCTGGTGATCGGCCCTGGTTTCATGGTATTCTAATTTGCGACAGGTATTGACATGGACATGACGATTTCGATTCCAGAGGACGTAGCAGCACGGCTTCAAGAACAAGCCGCCCGGAGCGGACAGACCATGCCCGCCTATACCGCGAGGTTGCTCGCGGAGACAGTAAAACGCCCGACTGTCGATGACGTTCTGGCGCCCTTTCGCAAACAAGTCGCCGAAAGCGGAATGAGCGATCAGGAACTCGATTCGTTTCTTGAGGACGTTCGAGAGAAGGCCTATCAGGACCGGCAGCGGCACTTGCATGAGTGACCCACCCAAGGTTGTGTATGACTGCATGGTTTTCTTGCAGGCAGCCGCACGCCCGGACCGCGAACACAGCACAATGAGGCTCGTGCGTGAGGATCGTGTCGTTCTTTACGTGAGCCCGGTGATCGTTGGTGAGCTTTGGGATGTGTTGACCCGTCCCGAGTTGCGGACCAGGTTCCCCGCACTCAAACCTCGCCACGTCGACATGTTTCTTGCCGATGTCCTTTCCCGCGCGATCATGATTCAAGATGTGCCGCCGAGTTTCTCGCTCCCACGGGACAAGAAGGACGAGCCGTACGTCAACCTTGCCATCAAAGCCAACATCCGCTTTCTGGTAACGTGGAACTACCGGCACCTGACGTATCTGATGCGGCGAGACACCGCCGAGGGCGACGATTTCTGCAGAAGGTTCCCCAATATCCAAATCGTCGATCCCCCGACCTTTGCTCGTGAGGTTCAATCCGCCGTGTGAAGGCAGCGGCATCGCGCCTGAACAGCACCAACCAATCTCTTGTCTTCCAGGAGTACCCTATTTCTGTGGCGATGGGGGCGCGTTGTTGCCGGTGCTGGGCGTTGGGGAACTGGGTGGCGCGGGTGTCGCCGGCGCTGGGGCGGATGCGGCCGTCGCGTCTGATCGGGCGGCTGCGGCGGCTTTGATTCGGCGGACGGTTCGGTAGACCGCCCAGAACAGCCACCAGGCGAAGATGCTCACCACTGAGTCGATGAAGAGCACTTTCAACATCCAAACATCTTTGTATTCGGGAAACACAATCAGGTGGATGTCCGGCACGTTGACGCCCCAATTGGCGGCGACAAACAAGATAGCGTACAGGGCAACAACGCCGAAGATTGTGGCTTTTGTCCAAAAGACGATCTTTTCCCAAAATGTGTTCATATGGTTCTCACAAGTCTATCAGGCTCTGGCATGAGTCGCACGGGCCGCCATGCCCACCGGGCCGCGATCCGCGTTCAAACTCGCACAAAATACGCATAAATCGGGCAATAGAACAGCATGGCCACTGCGGCCGCCAGGCTCAGATAAGGGCCGTACGGAATTTCCCGGTGCCGGCCGGTGATCAGAGCATACAGTGCCACAATCAGGCCGAAGAATGGGGCGACGAAGAACGTCACGATGGCCGGCCCGGCGCCCAGGACGGCGCCGATGGCTGCCAGAAGGTGTACATCGCCCAATCCCATCGCGACCTTTCCCAGGACCAGTGTTCCGGCGATGCGGATGAGCCAGATGATCAGCCCGCCAGCCAGCAGGCCGAGTATCGACCCCAGCAGCCCGCTCGACCAGGGCGTGGCCGCGGCGCGCCGGAAGAAATTCTCCGCGGCCAGCCATTGCCACGACAGAATCAGGCATCCGATGGCCAGCACGATGGGCGGCAGAAGAAACATGATCTCCTTGCGGATTTCCGCGTGGACCATGCGCCGCGTGAAGCGCGGAGGGAGTTTCAGATCGGGATCGGGCTCGCGCCCTTCGCGGCGGGCCAGGTTGATTTCCGCTTCGATCTCCTGTCGCTCGACCTCCAGCATCGGCTCGCCGTCCGGAAAACTCAGCGCAAATACGCCAGTGAACCGCAGCGCCAGACTGATAAGCAACCCCACCGCACCGCCCGTCGCCAAAGCCGCGCCGATGTACGAAACGTCCAGTGCCCCCGGCCGGGAGACGCCAGACCATACCGTGTGAACCACCAACGCGATTCCCGCCATCAGCCACGGAATCTCGATCGGGATAATGAACAACTCCGCGTCAATCAGGCTGATTGCCAACAGCCCGGCCAGCAGCATCATGTACAGCGCATACGTCGGCCAATCGTCGGCCAGCGTGGTCATCGAACCAAATCCCCACCAAAGCGGCGAGGACATCGGATACACCCGCGGCCCCAGCCTGGCGATGAACAGCAACACGTAATATCCGGCGAACAACAGCCCGGTGATTCCCTCGATAATCGGATATCGGATCGAGATGCCGCCGCGGCAATAGCGGCATCTCCCGGCGAGCATGATCCAGCCCAGCACAGGGACGTTGTCGTACCACGCCAGCGGATGGTTGCACTTTGGGCAATGGGACGGCGGCGTTACCAGCGATTCGCCTCGCGGCAGCCGCCAGACCACCACGTTCAGAAAACTCCCGATGCACGATCCGAACGCAAACAGGAACGCGATGTACACGGCGTGCTGCACGGAAGGCGGGACGGGTGGCGATGCGTCGGTAATCATTTTTCACAACAGGCGAACAATGCGTACAACCGCTTCATCGGGCGAAAGCCCGGTCACGTCAAGCTCGGCCGTGCACAATAGCCGATAAACCGCCTCGCGTGTGGCCAGGAGTTGGCGAATTTCATCAACGGTGCCGGCCAGCGGCGTCAAACCTGGCCGCGACGCCGCCGAAGCCGGATCGGCCTGGGTGCGACGGTGTAACTCATCCGGTTCGCAGCGGAGATAGACGACCTTGTGACTGCCCGATTTCAGCAGCACGCGGTTTGCCTCTCGCACCAAGGCTCCGCCGCCCAGCGCGATCACGTGATCGGCCCGGCCCAGGGCATCGGCCAGCGCCAGGGCCTCCAGATCGCGAAAGCCGGCTTCCCCCGATTCGGCAAAGATCTCGCGAATCGTCTTGCCGGCGCGGGCGACGATCAGATCGTCCACATCGGCAAACGGCTGCCAAAGCCGCTCCGCCAGCCGCCGGCCCACCGTCGTCTTTCCACTGCCTCGATATCCGATCAGGACGATGCCCATGTTGTTCTCTGTGAGAGTGCCTTCATCTCCGCACTAATATAAATCCATGCCGACGGCCCTCTTTCCCCCTCTCCCTGTACTCAGGGGGAGGGTCGGGGTGGCGGTTGCCCGCGACTACATGTTGCGCCAGTCGAGCGAACCAGCGCCGCCCACAAAGAACCCCCACCTCAGTCCTCCCCCTGAGTACAGGGAGAGGAGGAGAAGGCGACGCCTCGCAAAACCGGGCACTTTCGTTCGCCGGTTTTTCGGCCGGGTCAAGTATAGCGAAATGCCGCCAGTGGCTATAATCGCGGCATGCCCGAAACCAAAGCGACCGGCGGTCCGAAGTTCAAACGTGTGCTGCTCAAGATCAGCGGCGAGGGATTCTGCCACGAGGGATCGTTTGGGATTGAAGCCCCCGAACTGGAAAACATCGCCCGGCAGTGCGTCGAGGTGGCCCAGACGGGCGTCGAACTGGCGATCGTGGTCGGAGGCGGCAATTTCATCCGCGGCGCCACGTTCGCCGAGGATGGCAACATCCCCCGCGCCACCGCCGATTATATGGGCATGCTGGCCACCGTCCTTAACGCGGTGGCCCTGCAGGAAACAATGGAAAAGATGGGCCAGCCCACGCGGGTGCAATCGGCGATCAGCGTCTACAGCGTCGCCGAGCCGTTCATCCGCCGCCGCGCCGTGCGCCACCTGGAAAAAGGCCGCGTCCTGATTCTCGCCGCCGGCACCGGCAATCCGTTCTTCACCACCGACACCTGCGCCGCCCTCCGCGCCACCGAAATCGCGGCCGATGTCCTGTTCAAGGCGACCAAAGTGGATGGCATTTATTCGGCCGATCCGAAGAAAGATCCATCGGCCCGGCTGTTTCGCGAGATCACGTATGAGAAGGTATTGGCTGACAAACTTCGCGTGATGGACCTGACAGCGATCACGCTGTGCATGGAGCGGCGGATACCGCTGGTCGTCTTCAACCTCAAGACGCCGGGCAACATCGCCCGGGCTCTGCGCGGCGAAGAGGTCGGCACTACCATCACCCCAAGTTGAGAGGCGCACCGCCACGCGGTACGATATATCTATGCCTGTCGACGACATCCTCCTGGAAACGGAAATGCACATGGAAAAAGCCCTGGACCACCTGCTCCAGGAGCTGCGCGGAATCCGCACCGGCCGGGCCACGCCCGCCCTGGTCGAGCATCTCAAGGTCGATTACTACGGAACCCCGACCGACCTTCGCAGCATCGCCATGATCAGCATCCCCGAAACCACGCAGATTCTCATCAAGCCGTTCAACGCCGGCGATCTCAAGGCGATCGAGAAGGCGATCGGCGAGAGCAAGATCGGCCTGACCCCGCACAGCGACGGCAAACAGCTTCGCATGACGCTGCCCCCTTTGTCGCAGGAGCGGCGGCAACAGCTTGTCGGGCAGTGCAAAGCCTTCGCCGAGACCGCCAAAATCGCCATCCGCAACGCCCGCCGCGAAGCCAATAAGCTGATGGAAACAGAGGAAAAAGGCGGCCTGGTGACCGAAGACGAATGCACGGCCGGCAAGGAATCCATCCAGGAACTCACCAAGACCTACGAGACCAAGACCGACGAGGCCGTCGAAAAGAAACGCGGCGAGATCACGCAGGTGTGACCGATCGGCACGCCCCGCGCCAACCTTGGCGTATCCTACTGAACGACGGCCGCACCAAGCCCCGTTTCTCCTTCGGCAACTTCCGTCCGGCGTTGCTTTCCGCACATGTGCCCGCGCGCGCCGAATTTCTCTCAACTGGCTTTGTGGACTGCGCTTACGGCGATTTTGCCGTCGATTTCGCTCCGCCAGCACCGCGGTTTTTGGGCGAATATCGCGGTTCGACGGGTAAATCGAGACGAAAAAACGACCTAAAAGTGGCTGAAAAGTTCGAAGACGTACTGAAAAAGTCTGGACTTGGCCCGGCCGGGGCGCATTTCGTACTGATTTTGTCCTGTCAAATTGGCGGGTTCCCAACCGAATCCACTTCCGGCTGCATCTCCCCATCTCCCCCGCTTCTTCTTCTGGAAGCAAATGAAACAGAATGGAACGGAGGGGGGGTGGAGGCTGTCCCCGAATGTCCCCGGATGCCCCGTAGGGGGGGTGGGGGGGGGGGTAGGGGTGACAAAATGACGCAGTGACAGGGTGACAAGGTGAGGCGATGGCATTCGGCCGGAGGTTTGGTCGTATGGGTGCGATGGGGATTTCCCCTTGCTTGGCGCGGCGGCAAAATCCCCATTCTTGGGCTGCAAACGGCACTTCCTGGGTATCCTGCGCCATTGGTCGTTTCCCGGACATGGCCGGCATGGTACCCTAACAAATTGCTAATTTCAAGAAAATTTTTTTGCTCCTGGCGCGGGGACGGGGGGCAAAATGCGGTGTCACGCAAGGGCGCGGTTCGACGTCGCTCGCCACAGGCTATGCTCGCCAAGGGTGATGCGAAGACGGGGTGACCACGGTTGGCCGGCAGGACGGGCCTAATCGCGTTCCCCCAGCGCCGGCAGGGCTTTGACGATCTTCATCGTCTCGATGCTCACTCGCACCACCCGTTTGATCAGGTCCACGATGTACCTCGGCTGGTTGTGCTCCTTACACCAATCGTTGGGGTCGTTCACGATGCCGCTGTCCTTGTCGCGCGTCACCTGATACCGCTCGATGATCCACTCGATCGCTGGTTTGCCGTTCACGACGTACTCATACGCCTCCAGCGGAATCTTCGTAATGGTGATGTCGGCGTTGTATATGATGGTGGTCTTGTCCCACTTCTGGCCGGCGAGCTTCTGCTCGGGCGTTGGGCGGGCAAAGGTCATCTTCTGCACGCGGTAATACTGGTAGGGGTCGGGCTCGGCCTGCTCAAACCGGGCATTGATCTCCTGCACCGGCCACGGCTCGATGGTTTCGTAGTTCAAATGCCATTGGGCCAGCTTCCGCCCAGCCTGGCTGAAGGCGGTAAAATCCTCGGTCTTTTTCGTCAGCGGAATGCGCGGCAGCATCTTCTTTAGGTCTGCCGCGAAGCGGGTGCGGTACTCTGGCGAGTGCAGGATGCCGTAGACATAGTAGAAAATGTCCTCCTTCGTCACCTTCGGCCCGTAAGCCTCGCGGAAGGTTTTCAGGATCGCATCCGTGATCGCCTCGCGACGCCGATAGCCGTCGATGACGTCGGATTTGTCGAATTGCAATTCTTTCGATTCATCGACGGGTTCGTAGATATAAAGCGGGAAGCATTGGCTCGCACCACTCTTATCAACCATGTGCATATCTGGTAGAATCCCGGTTATCAGCGTTGAGAATTCGTCACGATTCCCCACGCCCGTTGTACAGATCGCTAAGTTGTCGTGACCGGATTGCGGAAATATGCGATTGGTCAGCGATGGCATCTCGTTCAATCGCTTATCGTAATACATCCACAACTTAGAGAAGGGACGATACATCGCGGGAAATATCGCCGCCTTCGAATACTCGAGTTTTTTCCCACGGCTCGCACTGGCCTTCAATGAGCGGGTCCAACTGATCCGCTTCGGGTCCATATCCACGACCTCTTCAATCTCGGGCCGATCAGCCTTTACAGAACCTTCGCAAGCCGCCGCGTATTTATCAGTCTCGGTGCCATACGCTTCGATCAAGGATTTCACCGCAGAAGAGAGTTTCGCCTGAGATGCGTTATAGACCCATGCGTCGCGTCCAGTGACGACGCCAAAGGAGCTCTTCTCAAAGATGACTCGTTCCGTTGGTCCGTCCTTCGTTGCCATCACGAAGAATTTCTGGAAGGCTGGATCGCGCTGATTGATCCAGTCGTTTTCGGCGTTGGGGTGTAAGGTCGTCCACTTCTTGGCTGTGGTGATGCCTGCGATGCTAGCGAAACTGGAGATGATTTTGAGTTTGTCTTCGCGGTTAAGGTAGTCGCCGATGTCGTGATAATGCAGCGTACCTGGAGCTTTCATGGCTGGATTTTTGACCAGTAGGACGATGGCAATCCCGTTACGACTTCCACCGCCGAATATCTTACCGCCCTCCCTTTTGGACGTATCGCCCGAAGTTCGCTGGTAGCCCCGCAAATTAAAGACGTAGACAGATGAACATTCATTTGGCAAACAGTCGCGGATGCCATCCGTCGACGGCTTATCAAGAAAGGCGTTGTTGGTCACAAATCCGACTACGCCCTTGTCACCGATTCTCTCGGTTGCCCAGCGCAATGCTCGAACCTCACTACTGTAAAGATACTTCGACAGCTTCGAAGTCGATCGCTCCGCGTAAGTCGATCGAATTCGTTGGTCGAGTTGCGGATACTCAATGTTCTGGTTGTTGTCGTTCTCGCTTTCCTGTTGTGACGAATACGGCGGGTTCGCCATGACTACGCGGATTGGGCTGGCCTTCTGTCGTTTCACGCGGGCGGTGTTTTCCGGGAAGGTGCCTTCGATCTGTTGCTGGCCGGATTCGTAGAGCTGGAATGTGTCGGTCAGGCAGATGCCGTCGAAGGGCAGGTACTCGGCTTTGCCTTCGTCGGAGCGCAGGCCGTGGAAGGTTTCTTCAATGTTGATGGCGGCGATGTAATAGGCGAGCAGGACGATTTCGTTGGCGTGGAGCTCGTGCTGGTATTTGTGGAGCAGTTTGTCCGGCGGGATGAGGCCGGATTGGAGCAGCCGTACAACGAATGTGCCGGTGCCGGTGAAGGGGTCGATGATGTGGACGTCTCTTTCGCCAAGACCGCTGTTGAACTCGTCGCGCAGAATGTCCTGGACGCTGTGGACGATGAAATCGACCACCTCTACCGGCGTGTAGACGATGCCCAAGCGGCGGTACACGTCTTTGAACGCGTTCTTGAAGAACTCCTCGTAGAGCTCGTAAATGACCTTCTGGCGCCCCTCGGCGTTGTCGATCCCGGCCGCGCGATCCTTAACCGAGGCATAGAATTTGTCGAGCGTGGCGGTTTCTTTTTCGATGGCCTGCTCGTCCAGGACGTCGAGCATTTTCTGCATCGACACGCTGACGGGGTTGTGTTGCGTGAAGGCGTAATGGGCGAAGAGCGCGTCGAAGACGGGCTTGGTGATCATGTGCTGCGCGAGCATGTCGATGGCGTCCTCCCGCGAGACGGCCGGGTTGAGGTTCTGCTGCAGGCTCGCGAGAAATTCGTTGAAGGCCTTTACCTGCTTGGACTTCGGGTCGTCCAGCAGGGCCTTGATGCGGGTGATGTGCTTTTGCGCGATGGCGGCGATGTCGCGGGCCCAGGTTTCCCAATAGGCGCGGTCGCCGACTTTCATCACCATCTTGGCGTAGATGGCATCTCTCCATTCATCCAACTGCGGGAAGGCGAATGTGCCCTGTACTTCGCGCACGTTGGGCTTGGAATCGCCGGGGCTGGTTTTGCCCGCATCGCGGTCGCTGCCGCCCACGCCGATGACCTGGATGTTGTTCGGGCGGTTCTTGTTGAGCTCAAGCTGGTTGATGGTGGCGTTGAAGCGGTCGTCGTGGGCGCGCAGGGCTTGGAGCACCTGCCAGACGACCTTGTATTTCTCGTTGTTCTTCAAGGCCTCTTCGGGCTTCATGTCGGCGGGGATGCCGATGGGCAGGATGATGTAGCCATAGCGCTTGCCCTCGGCGCGGCGCATGACGCGGCCGACGGACTGCACCACGTCGATTACGGAATTGCGCGGGTTGAGGAATATCACCGCGTCGAGCGCGGGCACGTCGACGCCTTCGGACAGGCACCGGGCATTGGAAAGGATGCGGCAGGTGTTGTCGGGGGAGGGCGCCTTGAGCCAATCGAGTCGCTCGCCGCGACGCAGCGCGTCAAAAGTGCCGTCGACGTGGTCGGCTTCGATTTCGAGGATGGCGGTATCGTCGGGGTGGTTCTCCTTGTACGCGGCCACGATCTGCCTGGTCTTTTCGACGAAGGCCTTGCTGTCCTTGATGGATCGCGAAAACGCCACCGCCCGGCGCATGGGTTGGACGTCGCCTTGAAGATCGGCGGTATTTCCTTCGCCATCGACGGCGGCGGTGGATTTCTCAAATTTCTTCTGTAGCCCATTCCAGCAGCCGGTGATCTTCACGGCATCGTCAAGATTCAACTCGGTGTTTTTGTCGGCAATCTGCTTCTGGAACGCAAGGGAGACGTATTTCTCATCGACGGCAAGCACGAGCACCTTGTAATCGGCCAGCAGATCCTTGCCGACGGCTTCGCCGAAGCCCAAGCGATGGAGTTCCTTGCCGAAAAGCGTCTCATCATCCATTGACGCCAGTTCCGCGGTGAGTTCCTTCGCCTTTACTTTTGCTTCGTCGCCATAGATACGCGGCGTGGCGGTCATGTAGAGCCGCTTGCCGGCCTTGAGGAAGTTCGCATCGTGGACTTTGACGAAGCCGGACTCATCTTCGCCCACAAGGGTGACGCCAGTGGTGCGGTGGGCCTCGTCGCAGATGATGAGATCGAACGCGGGCAGGCCGGCTTTCTGTGCTTTGCTGACGGCCTCGATGGATTGGTAGGTCGAAAAAACGACGGTGAGGCGCGGGGCTTCCTTGTCCTTCTTAGCGCGGGCTTTGATTGCGTCGTATTGCGCGACGAGTTCCCTGGCGCTGGTAGTCGCGGGAAAGGCGAGATCGTGCAGGGTAATTTCGCCGGCGTCGTCTTCGTTTTTTTCGCGCCGCTTGCCGATGTTGATGTCCGAACAGACGGCGAGGCTGTGGATTGGGCCGGCGGATTCCGCGGTCCATTCGCGCAGCGTTTGCGAAAGCAGGGACAGCGAGGGGACCAGATACAGTACATGCCCGGCGGGGGCGACGGCCTCGGCGATGCGCAGGGCGGTAAACGTCTTGCCGGTGCCGCAGGCCATGATGAGCTTTCCGCGGTCGGCTTGCTTGAATCCCTCGACCACGTCCTTGAGGGCGGCCGTCTGATGCGGGCGGAGCTTTTTCTTGGCCGAGAGGGCGAGCTTGCTGAGCTTGCGGGTGTCGAAGGTGGTCCAGTCAACGGGACTTTCAGCCAGATCATGAATGCTTAGCCGCGTAACCGGCTTGGTCTGCCCGAGCGCATCTTCGGCGTTCTTTCCCCAATTGTCGGTCGTGCTGACGATCAGCCCGGTGCTAAAAGCAGGCTTGCCAAGGGCGGTGAAGAACGAGTCAAGGTCGGCTTTGCTGAGCGTGTGTTCGGGGAGGTAGAACTTGCACTGGATTGCGCAGTATTCGCCGGTGGCCCGTTCCTTGGCGACAAGGTCGATGCCGACGTCGCCGACGTGCCCCTTGCCGGGCCAGTCGTTCCACATCCACACATCCGAGAAACGGTCGATGTAGAGCGGGTCGAGCTGGAGGTATGCCAGGATCAGCCGCTCAAAACGGTCGCCGAGGTCGCGATTGTTGCGCGCGTCTTCGCGAAACGCGGCAAGAATGTCGTGGATTGACGTGGGCATCGGTAAATTCTGTCAAACGGCCGGGTGATTGCAAGCCGCTGGCACCCGTGCCCGTGGGAGCGCGGCCGGCCTTTGCAGATTTCCGGGCTGACGCGCTTTATGCCGATTTCCCACGGCTGGCCGATCAACTCACAAGTTATCTTCGCGGCAGCTCGCTGGATCCCATCGCGGCGCGGGCCGTCCGTTTTTCCTTCGGGTCATACGGCCGAGGGTTCTTGAGCGCTCCAAAGTACGACATGACGTCGGGCAGAAGCCGAATGAAAACCTCGCCGCCTTTGGCAAAGCTGACGCGAACCCTACGCCTCCCGTCGAGATTCATCGCTCGACGAATGGCCGCCGGTAAAGTGAGGCGGCCATGAATGCTGACCGTCACGTCTCTATGGATCTTGCCCTTCATAGCCTGCTATCGCCGTTCATCCGCCTTCCGCCTGCCCCGCCCGCAGCGTGATCTTGCGCAGGCCCGCCGATCGGCAGGCCAGCAGAAGCTGGCTCTCCAGGCCGCCAAGGAGCAATTGGCTCAGTTCGTACAGGTGGCTCGAAGTGTCGACCAGCACCGTCAATGACCCGCGCGTGAAACTCTGCAGCACGCAGTGATCGCACAACGCCTCGGGAACCAGCACGATCCACTTTTCGGCTATGGCCGTCATGCGGGTCTGGCGCTTCTGAATCACGTCCTTGTAATAGCCGAGCAATTCCGGCCCCAACGCGCCGGCAACGCCTCGGCCCGACCGCGGTGAGGGCGTCTTGGCCGTCTGCAAACGGCGCAGCTCCGCGGCATCCCTGCTCAACAACTGATGGTTCATGGCAGATTCAACGGCATGATGACGTACAGGAAGCTGTTGCCGCTTTTGAACAGGCCCGGACGATTGGGCGCCGTCAGCTCCAGAACGATCTCGTCGGTATCGACGACTTTCAGCGCATCGGCCATGAACAGGGCGTTGAATCCGATCTCGATGTCGGCCCCTTCAAATTTCGCCGGGAACGTGACCGTGGCCTCGCCGGCATCGGGGCTTCGGCTGCTGAGAACCAGTCCCTTTTTGTTGAACGTCAGCCGGATGCCCTTGCTGTCCTCGGTCGTCAAAAGCGAGGCCCGCCGGATCGCCGACAGCAGATCGGCCGTCGATGCCGTCAGCCGCTTGTCCGCTTCTTTCGGGATCACTTCCTCATAGGGCGCGAATTGGCCCTCGACCAGGTTGCTGGTGAGGGTCGCCGCGGCGGTGTGAACCAAAACCTGATTCTCGCGAATCTGGAACTTCACCGGCTCTTCCGGATCGGTAATGAGCTTCTCGATCAGTTGCATCGCCTTGGTCGGAAGGATCGCGGTTTTGCCTTCCTTATCCAGCTTGTCGGGGGCAACGAGATCCCCGCGCGACAAAGCCAGCCTCCGCCCGTCGGTCGCGATAAAGCTGATCTTCTTCGCCTTGGCCACCACCAGCACGCCGTTGAATGCGTAACGCGACGGATCCTTGGCCGTGGCGAAGATCGTCTGTTTGATCAACTGGCGAAGCTGCGAACCGAGGACTTGAAAATCAGCCTCACCCTCGAAATCTGGCACCGGCGGGAAATCGGCCGCCTTCTGCGTGTAAATCTTGTAATGTGCATCCTGGCCGCGGATGTGCATCATCTCCCCTTCCACCGAGAGATTCAGGGTATCATCGGTGCTTTCGCGGATGATGTCGCGCAAGCGATCGGCCGGCACCAGCGCCTCCCCCGGCTCGTCGATCTGGGCCTGCTCCTCCGAATAGCGGATGGCCACTTCCAGATCGGTGGCCGAAACGGTGAGCTTCTGACCCTCGGCGGAAATTTTGACGCATTGGAGCACGGGTTTGGGCGTGCGGCCGGCAACCGCGTTTCCGGCAACCATGATCGCTTCCAGCAGCGCGGCTCGATTGCAGATGATCTTCATGAACGATCCCTTTCCCCAACCAAAACCAAAGTCTCTCTTCGACCAATTCTCCGATTCTATCCGAAACCCTAATGTACTCTCTGTCCTCCTAATTAAGAAATTGATTGATACAGAAGACGTGGTAGTAATCACGCGCTATTCGTGGATAAGTATCACGTGATGTTTGTAACCCTATTCCAGATATAAAGTTACAAACGCTTTTATCGGACTTTTCCTGTGGACGGCCTGTTGGCGAGTTGCCGGGTGCGACAGGGTCAAATCGCACCCTTTGCGACAGGGTACCACCGACGCCGGCCGGCATGTCGCCAGCGGACGGTTCCACCAATTCCCACGCGATATCTTTTCCGCCGCCTATGCACAGGTCGTCCGCAAACTCGAGTACGGGCAATGTCCGGCCGGCAAAACGTGGCTGGCACCGGCGCTGGCGCCGATGCTCCTTGCAAGGCACTACCCTTGCGGTACAACGCCCCCATGCCCATCCGGCGCATCGCGGTATATCTCTGGGCTGGACCAACCACATGCATTGGCCTGGTCTTGGTTATCCTGGCCATCACATCCGGCGGCAGCGCCCGGGTTGTCGATGGTGTGATCGAAGCGGAAGGCGGCCTCGTCGAGATATTCCTTCGCCGCATCGTTGGCCTGTGGCTGGCCGGAGGCGCATCGGCCATGACGCTGGGCCATGTCGTCATCGCACGGAACCGCGCCTGCCACGATCGAACGCGGGCCCACGAGCGCGTCCATGTCCGCCAATGCCAGCGCTGGGGCCCGCTGTTTCTGCCAGCCTATCTGGCGGCGTCGGCGGCGATGTTCCTGATGCGGAAAAATGCCTACCGCGATAATCCGTTTGAACGCGAGGCGTTCTCCCAGGCCGGGCCGGTTTCACGAGACTGATCCGATTGCCCCCGCGCCCCGCCGCGTCAGAATCGCCACCCAAGCCCGCGCCGCCAGCAGCAGCAGAAAGTTCACAAGCACAATCGCCGGCCCCGGCGGCAGGAAGGTCCAATGGCCATGAATCAGCATGCCAGCCAGCACCGAACCGCCGCCGGCGCCCGTCGACAAAAGCATCACGGTTTTCAATCGCCGTGAAAGGCTCAGTGCCGTCGCTCCCGGCAGCACCAAGAGCGCCGGCGCCAACAGATTTCCCACCAGCCACATGGTTGCGATGACCACCAACGCCAGCAGCCCGAACAGCAGATAGTGAATCATCCCCACCGCCACTCCGCTCACCTGGGCCATCGTCGGATCAAGGCAATACAGCAGCACCTGCCGACCCAGCAGCGCCACGATCAGCATCACCGCCGCCGACACACACACGCTGGCCAGCGCATCAACCCGCGTGACGTCATCGACGCTTCCAAAGAGATACAACTCCCACGACGCCACCCCTTTGCCGCTGCCCTGCGCATACCACTGAAACGCCACAAACCCCCACGCCAGGCTCGCCGCCACAAAGACCCCGATCGCCGCATCCGAACCGATCGACCCGCCCGCCGCTGATGAACCGCTTGGCGCGATCGAGCCCCGGCTCAGCCGCGCGATCGCCATCGCCGTCACCAGGCAAAACACCGCCGCCACCGCAAACGCCGGCTGTGAATCCCGCAACCCCGGCACCAGCAGCGACAGGACAAACGCCGTCCCCACCCCGCCGAATCCCGCGTGGCTGATCCCCTCGCCCAGAAACGACCACCCGCGCAGGATCACCACGATCGACATGACCGAGCAAGCCAATCCCAACGCCAGCGTCGCCACCATCGCCCAAAACATCAATCACATCTCCAAGAACTCAGAAATGGATAATTGACAATGGACAATTGATAATTGAGGAAGCAGGTTTTTCTCATTATCCACTGTCCATTATCCATTATTCATGGCCTTTACTCCAAGTCCCAGCGCCTCGACATCGCACCCGAACATCGACAGCGCCAATTCCGGCGGGATCGCGTGCGGCACGTCGTGGTAATGCACCGTCACGTTCAAACACGCCACGCGATCCGATATCGCCCCGATCGTCCGCAGATCATGACTCACCAGCACGATCGTCAATCCCATATCCTTCTTCAGCCCCATCAGAAACTCGATGAACATCCGCTGCCCAACCACGTCAATGCCCGTCGTGGGTTCATCGAGCAGCAGGAGCCGCGGCCGGGCCACCAGCGCCCGCGCCATCAGTGCCCTCTGAAGCTGCCCGCCGGAGAGATTCCCGATCGGTTCATCGGCCAGTTCGCGCATCCCGACCTTGTCGATCAGCTCCTCGGCGTGGCGAAGATCATCCCTGGAAAACCCGGACAGAATCGGCGTTTTGCCCGTCAATCCCAATCGAATAAGCTGCCGCACGCTCAGTGGAAAATCCGCCCGCACAAACGGATTCTGCGGCAGATAGCCCACAACGTCGCCGCGTCGCACGGCCGCCGACGGATCAAGCCCCGCCACGCGGATCGTTCCCCGCGTCGGCTCCAGCAGCCCCAGCAGCAGCCGCATCAACGTCGTCTTCCCGCCGCCGTTGGGCCCGATCACCCCCAGCACCGTCCCGGCTTCCACGTCGAGGTTGATGTGCTTGAGCACAAGCCTCTGCCCAAACGCGAAATCCACCTGCGACAAGCCGATGATCGAAGCCATCACCCCAAAGGCTACGCCAAACCGGCCCCCACGCCAAATGCGCCGCGGCAAACAACCAGCCCGCCCGCATGCCGAGGCGCGCGGCGATTTCTTTCCTGACCATTTGCCCGGCCGAGTCCAATCTGCGCTCGCGGGAAATTGAACCGCGACTCGACTGAGCTCGTCGAAGTCCAAGCACACCAGGAATCGCCAGGAAAAATGGACTCGCCACAGAGGTATCCGAGGATCAAAGAGAAAAGGCAAATACAAATCAACCACGGATGGCCACTGATGGGCACGGATAGGAGAACACTGAACACATCATTCTTATCCGCGGCATCCGTGAAATCCGTGGTCAACACGCATTGCTCTGCGCCTCCGCGCCTCCGCGTGAGATTTCTCCTAAGTTGATTCCAGCACTATGTTTACGCCGAAAACTCGCCGCAATCCCCACCTCGCTCCACCCTCATTTCCAGCCAAATATCGAGGCTTACGCCAAAGATCGCGTCCAATCCAGCTTCAGTCAGTTCTGAAACTGAGGCGGTGCTGTGGCGTTAAAGTGCCGATCATCGTAAAATACCCGGTATTCTGGAAAGGAGCCTGCCTGTGGACGTTATCCCCGTCACTTGCAACAACTGTGGCGCCGCCCTCCAGGTTCCCGAGTCGGCACGCTTCGTGACCTGCCGCTACTGCAATTCACAACTTCAAATCAAGCGTACGGACACGGCCGTCACCACCGAGGTTCTTGAGCAGATCAACCAGAACGCCGCCGCGATGGTCGACGATCTGCACGTGCTCCGCCGCGACGCTGAGGTCGAACGCCTTGACCGCGAATGGCGCGAGCAACAATCGAGGCTTATGATCAAAGACCGGTACGGCAACACAACAATGCCGACGGCCACCGGCGGCCTTATCGGAGCGGTCATCTTGGGCGGCGGTGGAATCCTCTGGACGATCATGGCGTACTACATCACCGCCCCCCACGAGATGCCGGGCTTTCCCTCGATGCCCGGCCAGGGTTTTCCGGGAATGCCCATCGGCGGCGATCCCGCCTTCAGCATCGCACACACCGTCTTCCCGTTGTTCGGCGTTCTCGTCGTGATCGCGGGGGTTGCCATGGGCATCAAGACCGCCTTGGCCGCGTCCCAATTGGACGAGGAACGCCGCATCTACGAACGCCGCCGCCAGCAACTTCTGGATCAGCAGCCCGCCGGCTCCCATAAGCCCACGGATTCCAACATCGCGAGCTGACAGCGTGCCATCCCGTCAATCACATGGCCGTCCAATGGCTATTTCTTCTTCCGTGGGAATGAAACAGGGACGCAGCTACATAATGCACACATTGGTATCCAAGCCCTTTGATCCGCCCGCTAGACCGCCTGGCGGATCAGCACCTCGGCGGGGGATGAATCAATGCTGAATCCAGGACTATCGCGAGGACGGCGTGGTCGTCGCGGCCGCCAGCAGTTGGGGCGTCACTGCGAATGTAATCTTGTTGCTCAGAAGCGGAATTTGCGCTTGCCTGTCCTGGTTCCAAACTGCCTCGAGTTGCTGCATCATGCCGAACTGACTCGTCGCATTTTCGCAGATCAGAGACGGATTTGCCGCCGAGCAGAGAAATTGCACGCCGACCACGTCGCCGGCTTTCACGGCCCCCAGCCACGCGGGGATTCCCTCTTCGATAGAGAGCGCCGTACCATTCTGCCACATGCCAAGCATTTGCGTGGCCTGCTCCATGAAGAGTTGATGGGTTGCCCGCGGCGCTTCGACGGGTTTGTCGTTCAGCCACCATCGCGCCAGCAGGTTCCGGGGGTTCGATCCAAATGCCTGGCCGTCGACGCGCGCGATGCGAAATACCCCGCCCTCGATCTGGACCGAGACCGGATACGAAGGCCGCGTTGCATCAATCGGCCGAGTCGCCTGCGATGGCTTACCGCCGAAACTGATCCAATGCTCGTTCACCGGCACCGCCCCCGGAAGATAATTGCCCGCCGGCCGTTTTGCATTGTCGGCCGAGTCCTCCGCGGGATCGAGCACGGCCGGCAGCATCGACGGAAAACCCGGCATGGCCGCGTAACTGTCGTGAACGAACTGCGCGACCGGCTTGGTTACATCGCCTGGATCGCCAACATTCTTGTACGTCGCCACCGTCGCCCAATAACACGGCTTGACCGACGAGATGTCGATCTTCTTCTGTGCGACCGGCGTCCTGTCATTGAGATACGCGTGAACATAGCAGGTACACTTCCATGCCACCGGAAACGCGTTGATGTACAGTCGATGCGCGGACGTCATCGATGCCATGTCTCTCTCAGCGCGGTTTGCTTCGGACAAACTCGGCGAATCGAACGCAACCTGCACATGCACCGGCCCAAAATCGTTGGGTGCATATTCCACGATCGGCCGGTCACCGTCGTTCCAGTCGACAAGGCAATAAATCAAATCCCACGGCCCGGCTTCGGCCCCGCCGTCGGAAATGCCCAGCCGAATATCCCACCCGCTGGCCATGTGGATCGGCTCGACCGCCTTGAGTTGGGCAAGCGAATGCACATCGGCAATCTCCCCGGCCGACGCGATGCGCGGAACCAGCGCCAGAATGCCGGGCACACACGCGATTATCATCCCCAACCCAAATCGACGGCCACATTTGATGACTTCATTTCCCGCCATGGCGAACCTCCCGCACCGCAAGACCCCTGTGAGAGCATGCTAACGCTACGGAAAGGTCCGAGTCAAACACCAAAGGAGTCGGGAGTCTTTGATGGGTCTGCCAATTCTTCAGGCGGCGGCTTTAAGTCTGGATTGCCAATAGGTTGGCCACAGGTTGCTCTGGTGCAGTGATTCCAGTCCCATCATGGCCTCGGCGGTCGCCGCGTTCCATCGC
>Ga0181520_10003746_pt1 | contig 26326 bp, 29 predicted proteins | sample PEATcosm2014_Bin_29_FD_132451 | JGI IMG/M metagenome (GOLD analysis project Ga0181520, IMG submission 132451) | Peatland microbial communities from MTU Mesocosm Facility, Houghton, MI, USA - PEATcosm2014_Bin02_30_metaG | ecosystem: Environmental > Terrestrial > Soil > Wetlands > Peat | place...
AGATCATGGTGGTGATTAAGATGCGGGGCGGGAATCATGCCAAGGATATTCGCGAGTATGAAATCACTTCCAGGGGCGTGGTGATTCTCGGCAAACGGCTAACAAACTATCAGGGGCTTATCAGCGGAATTCCCGTGCATTCGGACAGGTCCGACTCGACGGAGGAGCCCCCGCTGGATACGGGAATTGAACACAAAACCTAAGGAAGCATCTACGAAGTTGAAGAGGTGACCAGTTACGGCATGGATTCATTGTGCGCTGTATTGTGCGCTTTGTCGGGACCTGGCCCTCTCCATGCTAGGAAACGCAGCCCCCTAACAAGGGTCGCCGGATAGGCGAGCTAGTGGCCCGGAAGTGACCCTCGCGCGAGGTAATCCAGGCGCTCGGTGAGCCTTGACTCCTCCCGTTCAAATGTCAGGGTTGAATTGCGTCCGACGATAATCGCGCGGGACCTTGAGGCATCTGGTATGGAAGGGCTCAGCAAAGTGCTGGGGCTGAGATGCGGCGCTGGGCAGATAAGAAGGGCCGACGGAATCGTCGGCCCTGCTCTTGCATTTTTGCATCCCGAAGGCGCGGTTATACCTTTGCGAATCCGGTCGTATATCCCTTGACGAACGCACTGCGGCGCAAGACTTGAGATCAGAAGAGGTAGCACGGCTCCGACGGCAAAACTGAGGGCTGACGTCAACCCAGCCTGAATCGGGCGTGCCCTGAGAACTTCGGTAATACCGAGTTCGTCCCGTGCATGCGCCTGCAACGCATTGTGGGCCATAAGTTGCTGTGCTACTTGCTTTGCTAGTGCGGGATCAAGACCGCGATCCACGTAAATTGCTGCCAGTTCCCGATGTTCACCCTTCGAATCTACCCTGATCTCCCGACGCTCAAGCCGCAGGTCTGCTTTTTCGGCATCCGCCTGTGAATGAACGGAAACATATTCACCTGCAGCCATCGACATGGCCCCCGCAACCAACCCTGCCACTCCTGCCACCAATACACTCTTGTGTGATCCATGCGCGGCAGCCACTCCGAGCACCAAGCTAGCGGTCGATAAGACTCCGTCATTCGCGCCAAGGACTGCAGCACGCAGCCAGCCAACGCGATTGGTGCGGTGCCGTTCGATTTGACCCTTTGGCATTCCTTGGTGCCTCAGCCGTCGCTGTCCTTTTCAGCAGCTAACGGAGCACTAATGCCGGGACCCTCTTCATCCATTGCCTCGACCACGTCGTCGCAGGTCGCGGGGCGGTCATCGCGGACGCTCTCCGCGCCGAGAGACCTTTCGTTGCCAGCAGGTGCTGTGAGATCGATTTTGATGGCTCGTAGATCGGTTTCGCTGGTCGCGGTCGGGTTGCCGATTTTCCTAGTTGTTGTTTCTTGGGTTACGGCCATCATGCACTCTCCTCGTTCGCACTGAGAGGTAGGAAGCGGGAATCAGTGTTTGGCGTGAACTGAGAGACGCAGTTTCCCCAAAGACCATCGAACCTGGCGGAAAACGGGTTTCAGGTAAAGTGACCGCTACAGATGCCCTGTCACGGCATCGGGATTTGTGCTTGCATCTCCAAGAGGAGCCTGTTGGCCTGATCCGCATAGGCTATGACTAAGGCAGGATCGCGTGCGTCCAGTCTGATGAGGTACAGGAGATTCTGCATTGCGTCGATTTTCTCTATGGTTTGGTGCTGTCCCTCGCCAAAATACCATCGGCCAGTATTTTCATTGCTTTCCGGTCTAGGGGAATTCAGTGTGGCTCGTAACCGCTAAGACTTTCGATTTCAGTTTGACACGGAAGAGTAGGCGAAACCGGACGCACCTCTATCTGACTGATTATGTGCCAGATCGTAATTTTGGCGAGGCACAGCCACAAAACGAAAGAGCCTAGTCCTTCAAACCATCGTGATGTCTGACCTTGATGCCAACGGCAGCGGCTCTTCTCAGGGCCTTTTCAGATTGCGCCGGTCCAACTTCCATTAGGGGAGCACTTGTCGAGTTTTGCCCAGGGGACTGATCGTGAAGAATCACATTCAGAAGCGACTTATGCACCCGGATGCGGCCGTTGTATTCGATAAAGCCGTGCTCGCGAAAGCGGTTCATAAAGAAGCTGACGCGGGATCGTGTGGTCCCGATCATCTCGGCGAGTGTCTCCTGCGAGATCTTGGGGATGAGCGATTCGGGTTCGCCTGGTTGGCCAAACTCCGCCATCAGCAGCAGGATGCGGGCAAGACGCTTTTCGCTGGAGTTGAAGAGTTGATCCACCAAATCGGCCTGGGTCCGCATCGCGCGGCTCAGCAGAAACTTGAGAAAGAGATCGGAGAAGCCGTGCTCGTCATGCATGACGCGGATCATCTCGTCGCGGTCGATCTTGAGCGCGGTACAAGCTGTAATAGCGGTGGCGGTGGCCAGACGCAGGCCGGGGACGTTGACGATCGACTCTTCTCCAACAAAGTCACCGGGGGCGAGCAGGGTGATGGTGGCCTCCTTGCCGCTTGCCGAAACGACGGTGAGCTTGGCGCGACCGGCCTGCAGGTAGAAGACGCAGTCGGCCGGGTGTCCCTGCGAGAAGAAGACCTGCTTGGCTCTGAGACGGACGAGACGGCGTCCCAGTCCCGCGCTGGAGAGGAAGGCGGTGATGTCGAACTTCAAGTCTGTACCTACGGACATGATGATCGCTTCTGTGCAGATGCGACTGCGCGGGACGACACCCAATCGTTCATCGCCGCGTGCAGTTCGGAATCAGCACCGCATGGCGCAATGGGCTTTGGCCTCTGGAATTGCCGAATGGCCTGGGTACCCACATGACCCATTTCCCCGAAAGGCGGATGTCCTGAAAACGGGGACGCCCGCGAGAACGGGATGCAATTAATGTAATCCATACGACACAACAATGCGCAAATAAAAACCGCTTATGTTGGTTCGACTTAGCAGGGTAAATATCCCCTCAGAACAAGCATGTGCAATTCAGCACAGTAACGACTCTGCACCAAAGGCTAGAGTCTTTGGGGGAACAGCAACATGCCTTCTTTGGAGAACTGGGCCTTCCCGTCCGCGCGGGAGGGCCTACTTTTTTGCTGGTCTGTTGGCTGCAAAACCGACCTGTCAGCATTCTGCGAGTAGAGTAATTCGCGGAAAGGTGAAGGTGATGCAACGGCCCAATATTGTTGAAGTATCGCATCTCTGGAGTGGGATTCTGGTAACGTTTGCGGACGGCAAAGTTGTACGCCTTACAGCAGACGAGCTTTACGCTTTAGCCGTCTCCCCGGACTCGCTGCCGCAGTTTTTCAAGAGCGAGTGAATTACATTTGTCGCTCAGCATAGCCCACAAGGGGCTAAAATCACCGAAATCATGGTATGGATTCGACCGCTCGTCTTGATCCTGATAGCTCTGCGATCCGTCGCTATCCTGTTTAGCGCCGACCCAGCGGCCAGCGCGAAATATCAAACCTGTTCCACTTTTCCCCCTCGGACTCTGGATCAATCCTCAGAGCAACAACCCCGGTGGAATCGGTGTGGCAACTGGTAGGCGTTGGCCTCGTCCTCTGGCTGCACGTCAGCGCATGGCACCTGCTTTGGTGGGTACTGCTTGGCTATGTAGTGTTTCTCTTGGTAGGCAGACTACTCATGTGGAGGGCAAAATCCTGATGAACCTAGGGCTATGCAGCCAGTGGTCTCAAACTCGTAGGCACGTCCCGTCCCGGCAAAGGTACGAACACCCTGACGGCAGAGGCGCATACAAACCGGTGCTCTTCCAGTTCGTACCTGGCGCGTTCCATCTCGACGTTCTTCCTGGCCGCAAGTTTTGCGCAGACCCGAAACCATGCTGAGGAACGTGCCTCGATGTACTCGCTCAGTCCAACCTTATACGCTCGTTCCAAGTCCCTACATCTTGGGCAATTCATTCCTGCGCCTCTCCGGCGTTCTGCCGGGCCAACCGTAGCTTCCACTCGGTCGTCGCTCAACTGCGTGACATCTCGATCAAAGTGGTATGCAAACCAGGGAGAGAAGGTCCCAGCGTGAGGACGCGAAAATAGTCAGTCCGCTTGCCCATAGACTGTCCGGCTCGATATCTTAAGAAGCGGCAGTACCCGGAATACGGGAGGCGAGAAGGAGAAATTGCCTACAGTTTCGAGCATACACTCATCACAGCCAACGTGCCGACGGCTCCTCAACGGACCCAGCACCGGCGTTGTCTGGAATGCGTAAGTCTCGCAGCAATTGAGCGCAACGGGCAGTACTCACGAAGCAGTCTCTGATTCTGCGCAGACCTTGGCATGACTGGACTGCTCTTTCTGTTGCGTTTTGACCAACCAATGACGCGTGTAGAAACGTTTGTTACAGGCGAAGCATCGCGCAGGTCTGAAGCCGAGGATGGACATCAACCAGTCGAAACCCCTGCGGTGTGCACGAAGAGCGGCATTACATTTGCAACGCGGGCAGGAAAAAGTCGGCGGGAGCATAATGTTGCCACCTTTCATCATTCGGAGTCCAACTGTGATGGCGGTCAAGCGAAAGCCATCCAGCCGCCATAGCTGGGTTCACCGCCTCCATGCACTGGAGGCTTTCTCGTCTGCGTGGCCAGCAACTCTCCGACCCGTTGTGGCAACGCATGGGGCTCATCCTTGATCGTCGAGTACGCCAAGTCCTCTGGGTTACCGGATGAGTCCGTGATGCAAGCCACCGGCGTGCGTGAACCGGACGCTCGAATCCAGTAGGTCAGTCTGTCTCTGTCTTCCGCCGGGATGGAATGGTCCAGGAGGACCAGATCGAAGTCACCGCCCATGAACTCGCCGAGCGCGTCTCCCATCGACCCCGCCGCCGTGACGAAGCATCCAGCTGATCTCCAGACTGTTCTTTGAGCTTCAAATAGCCATGGATCGAAGCCAATGGCAAGGACGACGGCGATGGCCATAGACACCTCTGGTATGGAGTAACTTTAGGGAAACGACGATAGTTTAGGAATCCCGTCGCCGTCAGTCTGTTCAAAATTGATCACCTTTCAGCATTGGTCCCCGATTCCATTCACTGGCCTATGAGACGGGCTGGGGAGGAGCGGGGCAGGTTTGATTACGGGGGCAGTCGGGCTAATGATCGCGCCGGTGCTCAGGGTGTCCCCCGACCCTTGATCCGTCCGGGGATCGCACTGAAACGTGGGGGCAGCAGGATGCCTCTTAGATTCAGCCCGGCTCAGGCAGCCACGTTCCGCGAGGAAAGCCGAATTGCAGACATGGGTCTTCTGGTTCTCTGCGAGTTCGGCCCTAGCCATGGAACAGGCGACGGCCGCAAGGCACGTACGGCAAACCGAGTCGTATGCCCCGTCTTCGTTTCGCCGATGTAAAAAGCGAGTTGACTTGTCAGTCATCTTGCCACCGCCGTTAAAGCTGTAACGCACGGAAAGTCGAAGCTCCATTCGAATGAGCGCGAAAGCGGTGCGGAACCTGTGGGTTCATCGGTTGGACGGTCGCATAGTGAATTGCGGTGTCGCAGTACACGCAACGTGTCTCATGAATAACAAAGTCTGCCGCACCGACGGAGAGCGAGAAGGCTCGCAGGCATTCCGGGCACGTGATCAGGACCAATGCCTCGGACGATGCGTTCCGCCTGACGGGTGAGATCCAGATCGGAGCCGATGCGTCGGCCCCGGCCCGAACATGCTTCTCAAGCTTCGCAGCCGTCTTCACAAGCCGGAACAGGCTGTCCAGGCCCGTCGCCTTTTCGTGGAATGCATCCGCAGCGATTCCGTGCGGAACACCGTCGCCCGAGAAGGCCCCGCTCGTCGCAATCACGTAGATCCGGGGAATCCTTCGCCGCACCACGGAGAGCAGTTCAAAGCCGGACATTCCCGGCATGTTAAGATCGGAGAGCAGGATATCCGGTTCCTCTTCGCGTATCTGCTTCAGGGCAGAAAAGCCGTCTTCGGCAGCCCTTACGGGGTGGCCTAGGCTGCCAAATATTTGACTGAGTAGTGTCCTCGTCGAGGGTTCGTCGTCAACGATCAACAGCCTTGCCTTCAGATTAGGCATCGTTCCTCCAATCCGATTGTTTTGCCGACTTCTCCCAACTCTGCCAGAGAATCCGCCGTCCAAGATGTGCAGAATTGCTCAATCGAGTAGATTCTTTTTCGCAGCTCCTGTGGTGGGAATCGCGGGCCGAACGTCTCTGAGAGCGGGAGTTGCAGGGCGACGGCCTCATCCCTGGGCAACTTTGCCAAGAATGCGACTTCGGGGACAGTTAGCCCATGCTCTAGGCAGCACTCAGCTTCTTTAGACAGACCCAAGAGCTTTGAAGCGCGCGACAAGTCGATAGAACGAGAACCGTCTAGACAAATCGAATCAATGACCTGTGGTTTCGCTGGTCTCGAGCGCGTTGAGCGAAGCCGTAGCCACTGACCTGCCCACGGAAAACTCTTACCAGTTGAAGCTGAAGTTCTCGCGAACCAACTTGATGTAGTCAATTTTGTAGACGGGTTCGCATCCGAGGAAACGCGAAAAGCCAGTATTGGCGCACCTTTCAGCGCTAGCGCATCTGTCCAAAAAACAGATGCGCTACCTCACTCACCTGCAAGTCACTGGAAACATTGGTCGGGGCGGTCAGATTCGAACTGACGACCCTCTGCTCCCAAAGCGGGATGGATGAAAATCTTGAGGAGCAGAGGGTCTTTTTCAGGGGCAAGTTATTGAGGGGGAAGGTGTTATTTATTCTCTAAAATCGGCCAGTTTCATATGTATTGCATTGTTGGCCCTGCTGGTTGGCTGCAAAGGGCCAACCAAGCTAAAGCACTTTCCAGTGAGCGGCGAAGTAATGGCCAAGAGCGTCTCGTCCCAGGAGATTACCCTGCGTCACGGGGACGTACCCGGATTCATGGCTGCCATGACCATGGACTACAGCCTTCCGAACGCAGCGGTCCTCGATGAACTGCAACCTGGGGATCGCATTGCGGCACAGATAGCGGTCGATCCTGCGGACGAAAGCCACTTTTGGCTTGAAGATGTGGTCATCACGGCAGAGGTGGCCCGCAAAAGAGCCGCCCGCCCGGAACCCTCCCCATGAGCTCGCGACCGGCGAGGCAATTCCTGACGTACCGCTGGGTGTCTATGTCCGATAACGATGATCTGTAAACTTGATATAAGTTATTCAATATAAAAGCGTAAAGTCCGATAACGCATCTTATGTATAGTCGTTCCATGCGGGGGCTCAGTGGCGATTCCTGGCTGCTGCTTCTCGCGCGGATTTCAACCAGACGCGAGGCCCCGGCGCGTCCCTTCTCCAACCGACAACCTTCAACTCGAGCATCGGCGAGTACAGGCAGACGTAGTTGAGCATCAGCAGATCGATGGTCGTCGTTTTGAAATAGGCTACGCCAGTCACCTCGACGTCGTATGAGGCGACCGGAACTCCCGCGACTCTTGGACGATTCGGTGCGGTCGTGACCTTCGGAGAGATGTAGCCCATGTCCTGGGCGCCGAAGTAGCCGGCGTGATCGAAGGCCGGGATGTCCGCGTGCAGAGGCACGTCCTTGAGGCATGTGTTCGCCGCCAGCTTTGCTCCATCGACGGTATTGATCGGCGGCTGGAACCCGGGCGGCCGGATAGTATGCCAGAACCAGTTCTCGCCGCTCGAAAACGCAGGGCTGTAGAGGCCATTGCCAGCCACCTCGCACTCGTAAAGAGCGGTCGCGGTGGCGAAGAATGTCACATCTGGAACGTCTTGGCGACGCCGCGCGACGTATCGCATATCGATCTCAAATGGCACGAGGTCCTGATTGCCGATCGGCATGGAGTGACCATGACGCGCACGGTCGATGCACAGATTCAGCTTTACCGTGTCTTGCTGCAGCTCGTCGCTGCGAACCATTTGAGCACCACAAGGTGCAGAGGCGACCAAGGCGAGCAGAGCGACGAGGCGGATTGCAACAAACGCTCTTGCCAATGAACTTGCCTTTCGTCAGGCCATTCTCTCACGGCGTTCGAACTAGGCAGAGCGCAAAGTTACGGTTTATTCCGTTCAAAATGATGGGCTTATACCCTCTTTTCTCCTCACTTTTAAGCAGTTGAAAGGACCGCAAAAATGCGAATCGTCGCCCGCCTCAAGCTCGGGTACTACCCCCTCCCTGTCGAGCAAGGCCCCATGCTGCGTGCTCGACTTGCCTTTCCCGAAGCGCTTACCTCAGCACTCGATCCGTGCTGCGGGACCGGCGCCGCGCTGCGTGCGCTGACTTCGGAATCAAACACGAGGCTCTATGGAGTCGAACTCGACTCCAACCGAGCCGAAGCCGCTACAGCAAGCGGCGTCCAGACCATCCAGGGCAACGCCTTCGATGTGCGCGCTCGAGTCGAACGGTTTTCGTTCCTGTACCTCAACCCGCCCTATGACTTCGAGGTCGGCCCTCGCTCCAATGAACGGATGGAGAAGCTTTTTCTCGGCCATACCTATGCGTGGCTCAAGCCCAAGGGCGTCCTGCTGATGGTTATTCCCTGTAATGCGGTCTACGACGTGGCGGATACGCTATCGACGCGCTTCAAGGAGATCGCCATCTACCGCCTGGTCGGTGAGGAGTCGGAGAAGTACAACCAGTGCGCGGTTTTCGGTATCCGGCACAACAATAACGGACACGAAACCATCCAGTGGCGGCAGAACATCTCGCGGATGATGTCCTATCCCAAGAACCTGCCAGTGCTCACGCCTGAGGTAGATCGGATGTATAGCGTTCCACCCAGCGGCAACGTGGAGATCTATTACACCGGCTTACCGCTCGATGAGATAGAGGACCGTCTCATCACCAGCAATGCTTGGAAGGCCGCAGTGCCCCTCTTGCTTCCAAAGCAGGAGGTTGCTGGAGGAAACCCGATCACTCCCCTTCATGGAGGCCACGTAGGACTGTTGGCAACAGCCGGCATGCTGAATGGCAAGTTTGGAGAGGGTGAGCAGGCTCACCTCGCTCATTGGAGACCGATCAAGCACACGACGACAACCGTTGAGATCGAAGACAACATGGAAATCACCCGCACCAGGGAACGATTCTCCAATGAACTCGCCATTGTCTTTGTCTCCGGCAAGACCCAAATACTCACTGAGACCAAGCAAGACGAACCAAAGGTTGAAGAGGGTGAGGGTGCTGAAGACTCTGAGACTCCGGAGGCTGCGGCTGCGGCTGCGGAGTTTGAGGAGGATGACGACGATGTTGACGATGACGAGGATGATGACGCTGATTTGGTCCAGGTTTCGCGGCTGAATTCACCCGGGTCATGCAAGTTGTTTCAACTCGGACGTCTCACAATGACGCGCGGAGTCCAAGCTCTCGTTGTGGATGGCTTCGACCTGGGGCAGCTACTGGCGCGCTACAAGCGTGGTGAGTGGGGTGACTCAGATCCGGAGGACATCGACTCAAACAACCTTGCCGTGAAGAAGGGCGATGCTCGTATATTCTCCAGCTACGAGGTGCCTGAATCACCCGATGGCCGGGTGTGGATCATCACCGAGCACGATCGTTCCAGCACCAACGTCACATTGCCGAGCGAGTACTGAGCAGCTGTAGGGGTTCCTTGTAGTGCCGCAGTCCCACAAAGATTACTCCAATTCCCTCCCCTGTCTGGCACACGCCGGACTCGGGAGGGATTGGCATCTATGGAATCGGCTTTTAACTCGCGCTCCCCGCACCAGGAGCCCGCCGATGAAAGCGGCCTAATTCACTTTTGTCGACCTCAAGTGCTTCCCAACAGCCACCCTCAACGAAGAAATGCTGCCGCCCCAACGGCTGGAGTGTTTTTCAGTCCCAGGAGAAGCCCAATGAAGAATGCTCACCTACGACTGGCGGAGGTCGAATACTCCGTAACGTCGAAAAACTGGTCTACTCGCGTTCAGGTCTGGTGCGACCGCCTCGCCACCGAGGACTACACCACCCACATGATTTCCTTGTTCGGCAACGATTCTGAGATGGCGGCTGTCTCTGGGGCGATCTCGACCGGATCACGCCTCACCGCAAAGCTTCCGGATGGGACTCGCCTGGAATTGAATATGGGAGAGAAACCAACCACGTACCGCGGCCATCTGGCGATCCCAGGCCGTCTGCGGCCCGTGAGGCACATTCTGTGCTTCTCAGAGGCACTCATGCTGAACGGCACGGCCGGATCGGTCACGGTCCTCCACAACGACGACACCCTGATATGGGCAACAGTCATCTCGTTCCTTGGGCTTCCTGCCCTGCCCGAATGGGCCGGCGCCGGTGTCCAAATGTTACGCAACACTGAGAAAATCCGGGAAATCGCCGGGTTCAACTGCTCTCCTGTCACAGTGACCGTCACGCGCGAGGAGCTTCTGAAGTGGATCGGCTCGCAGGTCGAGGGGAAGCTGTTGAACCTTCCCGAAGCTGCCGGCCCCATCATCTGGCCGGCCTACGGAATCAAAGATCTACTCTCCGCTTCTGTGGATGAGCAGATCGCCGCATAACAGCGCCGATCGCTTTCGCACGCAGTTTCAACACAAGGCCAGCCCCTCAAAAGGCTGGCCCTTCCTATTTAGGACTCGAGGTGGAATTCAATGGCAGCACTCACAACGATATTCGATTACCTGCGCGAGTACGCTCCGGACCTCGGGAAGCGAATTACTGAAGCGTATCAGCCTCTCCACAAGCCAGAAGACCCGGTCTCGCCGCTCCTCGCGAAGCTCAAGCGGAAACCTCTCCCTGCCCAGGCGCTTGCCATCATGGGCACTTTCAAGTTCTGGAAGAAGGGCGGTAAAGCCGCCAAGATGGTCGCAGAATGCGGCACGGGTAAAACCCTGATGTCGATTGCTGCGTGCTTCGTGCATGCTGCCGGCAAACGGTTCACCGCGATTGCGATGTGCCCGCCTCATCTTCCGAAAAAGTGGGCGCGCGAGGTATTTCTCACCCTGCCCAACGTTCGGGTCTTCATTGTGTACGACATGCGCAACAACGGCGACGTACACAAACCGCACGGAATGACGGAAGTCGCCTACGTCAACGGCAAGATCGTTCACAAAGGCCTAAAGGTCACGCTGAGCGAGCTTCGCAAGATGGGCCGCAAGGGCTTCAGGAAGATTTGCCCCGAGAGTTCCTTCTTCATTATGAGCAAGGAGAAGGGAAAACTCGGTTATTTCTGGAAGCACGCTTTTGACGTTGCCGAATCAGGTCCGAACAACGGCAGCGTCATCAGCATTGATAGCGGTCTCCCCGTCGAAACTCCATCTGGAGGCAACCTCACCCGCTCATCCTTCGACGCCAACAAGTATAACGAGTCGCTGAACCGGCCTAACAAAGGCACGACTGTCTTCTCTCCGCTTTGGCAAGCTGACAAGAACAAACTTCAGCGCATGGCGCCCCTCGATTACATGGGTCGCTACATGAAAGACTTTTTCGACTATGCCATCGCGGACGAGCTTCACCAGCTCGCCGGCGATACTGCCCAGGGCAACGGGCTGGCTGTCCTTGGTCGGATTGGAAAGAAACTCGTCGGGCTCACCGGAACAATGATGGGCGGATACGCCGACGATCTCTACAACATCCTGTACCGCATGGATGCACCGCAGATGGCGCAGGACGGCTATGCGTGGGGTGGAGAGGGGCGCAGTGTCTTCCAGGGTAACTACGGCGTCTGTGAGGAGATAGTCAAACGCTTCACGACGGACAACGCATGTTCCAAGGCGTCCAAGGCGTCTGTCACCATCAAGCGAAAGCCGGGCTGCAGTCCTCTGCTCTTCGGCAAGTATTTGATGGAGAACACCGCGTTCGTGTCGCTCGAAGATATTGCGGCGAACCTGCCTGCATATAACGAGAGCGTTATTCCCGTCGAAATGGACTACGAGCTGTCCAAGGCTTACACGGATATTCTCGAAGCGATCAAAAAGGCTCTCGAGGAGTACCCGCGGAATCCCAGCCTCACGAGCCTCATGCTCAACACCCTCCTTTGCTATCCAGACCACCCGTTTGGCTTTGATGCAATCTACGGAAAGATCAAAGACAAGCAGACTGGCGCGATCGAGGTTGTCCACGTATGCGACCCAGCAGAACTGGACAAGAGCAAGCTGTATTCCAAGGAGCAGGCCCTACTCGATGACGTACAGGCAGAGCTTGCTCAAGGTCGCCGTGTACAAGTCTTCGGGACCTTTACGGGGCGCCATGACGTCACTGCACGCTTGAAGTGGGTTTTCGAGCAGGCTGGCCTTCGCACTGCAGTCCTCAAGTCGTCGGTTCCGACCGATGCGCGCGAGGCCTGGTACGAAGCTCGGTTGGCCGAGGGTGTGCAGGTCGTTGTCTGTCATCCCAAACTCGTCGAGACAGGACTTGACTTGCTCGAATTTCCGACCATCTATTTCTACGAGACCGGGTACTCTCTGTTCACGTTGAGACAGGCAAGCCGCCGCTCCTGGCGGATCGGTCAGAAGCATGACGTTCGGGTGAAGTTCCTGATGTACAGCGGAACCGTGCAGGAGAATCAGATTCGTCTCATGGGCAAGAAATTGCTCGTAGCGATGATGATGGAGGGCAAATTCTCCGGAGAAGGCCTCGACGGCTTCGAGGAGGATGACGACATGGTCACATCGATGGTTCGCGAGTTGCTCGAAGAGGGCAAAGTAGGCGAATCAGCCGATGCGGTTTGGGCGAACCTTGCCCACGAGCGCGCGCAGATGTTTGCGCAGACTCCGCTCCATGTGGCAGCGGAGCCGGAAGAAGCAGTCACCGACAGCAACGCCCCACTCGGCGAGTCCAGCGCTTTTGCGTTCGACGCCGTCGAGGAGGAAGTCTCAGAAGTCGAAGAGACTGCACCGTTGCCAGAGGAGTGCAAGCCATTCCTGGTTCCACCGCCCGTACCCGTCTTCGCACCTGAACCACCACCATCGCAAACGAACATTCTAGCGTTCAATGCGATGCGTCCCAAAGCTTCATCCCGCCGCAAGCCTGTTGTGGAGGATGAGGAGCAGATGCTGCTGTTCGGCTGACTAGGCCGCCAGTAGCGAACGAGCGGCACACGCCTTCAACAAGCGTGTGCCGCTTTTGTTTCCCCAACTAAATTCGCACCCTTCGAGGTCAGAACATGGCAACCGCACCGGAGTTCGACCTAAAAGGTCACCTTCTGAGTCTCTATGGACTCTCCCGCGAATCAACAATGATGGCGCGGTTCTTTGACGCCCACGGCGAAGTCATAGCAGATCGCGAAGTGACCGCCGACGAGTGCTGGTCCGCCAGTGGGGCATGCTGGTCCAACTTTATGCTCGCGGATGGTAAATCCGCGCGTGCTTTGGGCGCCGCCTCGGTCTGCTTCATTTTGGACGGCCAAGAAGACAAACTTCGGCCCCCCGTCAACGACCTCTGATCCGAAACCGATTCAGGAGATGAAATGGCACAACCTCACACAGATCTCGCGACCGGCTTTGAAAGCCAAATTTGCTCCAGGTGCGGAGGCTGCGGACGGTACAGCTTCAACCAGATAGACCGAGACATGTGCTACGGCTGCCGAGGCTGCGGACTCGTTTTCACAAAGCGCGGAAGTGTAGCGCGGCAATACTTTCAGGACTCGATTCTCACCGCCGCCGGCGAGGTCAAAGTCGGATGGATTGCCCGAGGAAACAACGGCAAATGGTTCCCCGTGGTCTCCGTCGAGCCCTATCAACTCCGTGGGGCGTCGCTGACAAACGGCGTCATGGTTGCCTATGACCGGCCGGGCGTCGACATCACGTATGGCAAGGTTGGGCACGTTCAGGACGTAACCGTGATGATCCCTGCCCAGCCCAACATCGAGGCCGTTGCCGCCTTCAGAAAAGCGGCCCTAATTTACCAGCAGAAGCTCACCCAGGCAGGAATGGTGCGCCAGAAGGCTGCCTGAGCTTCATTCACCGCGAGCTGGCCCGCCATCCTGCCCAAAGGGTCAATTCGGCCCGGGCAAGGAGCCGTCGAGTCACAGATTCCGCCAGGCATAGTGGTTTCATTTGACGCGCTTATGCTATATAGCTATGATATATAGCAGGAGGACAGATTATGCCCAACACTGCAAAGGCGCGTGTTTTCATGAGCGGCAGGAGTCAGCATGTAACGATTCCCGTGGGATTTCGTTTCCGTTCGGCCGAAGTTTCGATTCGCCGCGACCCTAACGGCAACATCATTCTGTCGGAAGTTCCGAGTCTAACGGAGGTCTTTGCTGCACTCGATGCGGCGAAGCTTCCCGATGACTTCATGAGCGATGCCGACCGGGATCGTCGGCCAGCCGAAGACCGGCCAGCGCTCGACCAGCTTTTTGACGATGCAAGTAAGGAATAGAAATGACCTTCGCCTACCTGCTCGATACCAATACATTCAGCTATATCGCCAAAGGCACCTCTCCAGCGGCCCGGGCCGAGTTCCAAAGACTCTCCCAGGACCGGAACGCTGTTCTCTGTGTTTCGGTGGTCACTGAGGCAGAGGTACGCTACGGGATGGCGAAGCGATCTCTGTCCCGTGCCCGCTGTTCGGCTATAGAAGGATTGTTCGCCAACCTTCAAATCCTTCCTTGGGGTTCCGATGAGGCAGCGGCGTATGCCCAAGCTAGAGCCAAACTGGAAGCCCACGGAACCACCGTTGCTCTAATGGATATGCTGATTGCCGCCCAAGCAATCGCTGCCGGGGCCGTCCTTGTTACCGGAGACAAAATCTTCGCCAAGGTGGACGACCTGCACGCCACAGTGAACTGGGCGACCGATCTTTGAGCGGCTCCAACTTACGGTAGCAGGAAGGAGACTTCACCCCCTCGCTCCATGCGCCGCTGTTTATGGGACAAATATCGCCTTTGACACAGATTGACGATCATTGATACTGAGAGGGCCGTGACAAGGCGATAGTGGTGGGCGGAGGAAAGGATAGACATGGGCTTTTTGAAACTGATCAGCACTCTTTGCTCCGTGGTCCAACCTCCGTCGCAGTCAACCTGCATGTATCCCGAACAGTGGAGCGATCCAGCGGCCATCATGGTTAACGGTGTGCCCAGGTACCCGGGAAGTTACGCAGCGCAGCTTGTGCGCAGCCAGCCTGCGAATCGGCTTGGGGCTTTTCTGGACTGTTTCTAGTTGGCAACGAGGAGGCGGGCACTTCTCAGAGGTAGGAGGGCGCTCGCGCTGTCACCGGCTTTGGCAAGGATAGGGTGATTCCGCGTGAAGAGCGCCAATTCGAGGCGATCAGAGACACCACACTTGGCGAAGAGGTTGCTCACATAATTCTTGACGACCTGCTCTTTGGTTCCGAGGCAATCAGCGATTTCTTTGTTCTTGTACGCCTTGGCGATCAAGCCGACGACCTGTAGCTCCCGTCGAGTGAGGCGATTGCGGACGCATCTACCAATCAGGTCCGATTCAACAGGGGCAATGGCACGATGTACGAGGCTCTGGCTATCCCGGTGTCCGCGAGACACGTGCCGAACGGAATGTACGAGATCGTCTACTAAGATGTCAGGCGAGATTGTCCCATGCAGATGCTTTGCAATCTCAGCGGGTATCTGTTCAGGGGTAGGTGCAACGACAATTACTCCGATGACGGCCTCTTTGAGTGGGTGAAGCAAGTCTGGATGGTCGCAGAGTATCGGTAGCGAAACAATCAGGGCCGATGGCTTGAGCGTCTCGATTGCAACCCGAATTTCTGTGTGTTCCTCGCACTGGGCAACAATCTGCATGTCGTGCTCGAGCGAGAGAACGCGCGCTAGTCCGGCGCGGAAGGTCGTCTGAGGGCTTGCAAGGATGATTCGCTTGTCTTTGATGATCGTCTCCGAGCGGCGTGCACCACCTCAGATAGCTTACGGTCATTCACCGCCGGTTAATGATCCCCCAAAAGTTGTAAGCGCCTCTATTTATCAGTAACTTGCGGCTAGCTCTGTCCTATTTGGGACAGATGCCTTTGCCCCCTATTAGCTCAATCAGGCCGCCTGGCGAGGCTATTTCTGGAGGTCCAATGAAGCTAAACCGTCTCAGCCCTGTTACTGGTCTTGCCAGCGGATCCACATACCAGATTCCTCGGCTGTACTTGCCGATCACCCTCATCAATGACACCATCTTTGTGCCGTTGCCCGTGGAGTTGTGGCGCGCATGCCCAGGCGGTTGCTCCTGCGAGTTCTGCAAAGCAGACGGCTCCCACGGCTACTGGGACACCCTGGCCCTCAGCGCTGTTGGCGGCAATCGCCACCAAGACCGAACGTATACCGTCCATCATCCTGCGCTGCACGCGCCCCATATTCGCAAGCAAATGGCCGTAAGTGGCTCAGCAAGCCATCCCTACAACGACCTTGCAGGCAACGGTTTCTGCTTTGATTGCGGACTGGCGGAAACACATCCGGAGGCAAAACATTCCGCATCCACGACATCCGTCAAGGAATGAAAAATCAGGAAAACAGAGGTATTATGTCAAGCATGGCGACCATTCACATCACGAGAGCAGAAGCTGTCCGAGACATTGAAAGACTCTTGGATCAGGCTGCCGGCGGAGCGGACATTCTCGTGGAGTCTGAGACGGGTGGCCCGGTGTTGATTCAGGGGAGCAGTCTTTCAATGGATCCGAATGATCCGGATTTTGAAGCCTGGCTCCTCTCTGAGGAAGCGGAAGGGCTGCGCGAAGCCGACGACCCCGACACTGTGTGGATACCAAACGATGTCGTCGAAGCGGAGTCCCATACGCTAAACGCGGACCTATTGGCGCGCGTCGAGGCAGAACGAAAGGCCAAGGCTAGTTGAAAATCCTCTGGCTCCCCTCGGCCGCAAGAAATAGACGAGAACAAATTCTCTTCATAGCTCAAGATAAACCCAGTGCCGCTCTCAAGCAAAATACGCTAATCGAATCACGAGTACGTTTGTTGGCTCAGTTTCCCGAACTCGGCACGTACAATCCGAAGGCTGATAGTTATCGCCTGGTGATCAATAGAACGCGTTTCATCGTGTCCTATAGGATTCGGGGCAATCGAATCGAAATCTTTCGCTTCCTCCACGGTAAACAAAAGCCTTCATAGACGAACATCCTCGCTCATCTCACACCAAGGACGGCCCATAGCGGGCCGTCCTTTTTGAATTTAGTTATAGAAGGAGTCTTGTGGCAAAACCAGCGATTGAGTTGATTGAGACCCGGCAAGGCTGTGAAATGTTGGAGTCGACCCCACGCTACAACGTCATGCTCAAGGGCGTCAAAGTCGATCAGTTGTTCTACAACATGCGTGGATACGTCGGCAACCTGCCAACACCGGACGGTTCCAGCCTCTACGTTCCCGAGAGCGGCATTGCGCGATTTCGTCGTGAGGTCGCAAAACTCAACCGTGAATTTGCGGTAGCCGATAACGCGATAGCTGCGAAATAGGCCAACCCTACCCGAGTCGCTCCTGGTTATTCTTGAAGGGACATTATGCGGATTGTATTGGATGGAAAGCGTCTCGGCTACGGCTGCGACGGCATTGAAATCGGTATCAGTGGTTTCGAGTCAAACCCGACCGATGCAGAGGATCAACCCAGCCAGGTCTTTATCGAAGTTTACGAAGGCCAGTTGCGGGTCCATGTTTGGGATGGACATTCCCAGGACCCGGTCACAACGCTGATCGCTCCTTCACCGGCGAGGTGGCGAGGTGACCGACGCAAACATTGCACCAACCACCGCTGAGAGGATTTGCTGAAGACAATCAATTCTGCCACCGTATGCAATGTTATGCCGCTGCTGATTTGATTGAAGGTCTAGGCTGTCCAGAGTCTCAACCGCCGAAGGCGTGCGCGGGAAACTCGAACTGGTCAAATGTCGCATTAGGGAGCTTCGCTTCTCACTTCGCGCTAAGCTCCCGCCAATCCGACACTCCGGTTTCGGGCCGACCTCCAGACCCCGCGCAAGATTGTTCCAAAAAGCCGACCGCAGCGAATCTTGCAATCTGCTGAAAATAGGAGAGCGAAATTGATGTGCTGCGCTGTTCCAGAAGGTGTGGGTTAAGAAACAGACCGGTCTGACCACCATCTGGCCCACCCAGTCATCGGAAACCGAGAATCGAACACCTCAATTTTCGTACACCTTTGCCACCCCAAATGGCTCGATACGGGTCACATGGCTGTCTAATTGACGGATACGCTCAGGGTCGCCGAGTGCGAAAGCGAGCCGGAGCTCGCCGTCACGGTCACTGTTCCTGATTCGGGGTTGGAAGTCCCACTGCCGCAGGCACTCAGGCCAAGCAGGCTGATCGTTGCCACCACGCATAACATCCAAACCGGGCTCCGTCGCAGGCGTCTGAAGCGAAGGAAGCACAGTGTCAGCGCCAGGGCTGCCACCGGCGCGTATCCGGATGGATGCGGGGGCCTGCTGCTCGCGCTCGCGCTGGCCGTCAGAGTGAGTGTCGTAGAAACCGCTGTGCCCGACGGAGTCACGACCGCGGGAGCGAAGCTGCACGAGGTTCCGAAAAGCAACCCCGAGCAACTAAACGATACGGCGGAACTGAACCCGTTCAGCGGAGTGACCGAGATCGTAGTCGTTCCGCTGTGTCCGGCGGCTATAGCGAGCGACGGCGGAGAGACCGTGACTGAGAAATCCTGTGCAGCTATATTGATGGTGTATGTCGCGCTGGCTACGGCACTGCTGCTGTAGCCCGTAGCCACGGCGATGGCCCGGATGGTCTCGGTAGAGAACACCACGAGTGAGCCGGTATATCGAATTGAAGTTGTCGTTGGGGTGGTTCCGTCCGTGGTGTAGTAGATGGTTGCCCCGGTTGTCGTGTCACTAAGGGTCACTGTCTGTGACCCCGGGTATGTTCCCGATGGAATACTGAAGACTGGGGTTGCAGCCGGTGGAAGGTCGACGGTGTATGTTGCGCTGGCCACGCTGCTGATCACATATCCGCCTCCCGGTACGGCAATTCCGTCGAGCACCGTATAGCCGTTGTCAACCGTGATGACGCCAAGAGCTGTGATTGTCTCGGGCGACGAGACGGTGATCGGTCCAGCGTAAACCGGTGAATTCGGCTCTGGCATGGTTCCATCGGTGGTGTAGTAGATCGCGGCCCCTGGCGTCGATTCGGTGATCGACACCGACTGCACCGTCGTGTAGGTCCCGGGCGCAGGAGAAAACATCGGCGTAGCAGGCGTAGCCGTCTGAACGACAACATACGTCGCGGAGCCAACGCCGCTGTTGCGATACCCGGGAGCGGTAGCCATCGCCTGGATGGTCTCTGAGGACGAAACCGTGATGGGTCCGCTGTACAACGTTGAACTCGTCGTCGGCGTGGTTCCATCCGTCGTGTAGTAGATGCTGGCGTTCGCCATGCCATTCGAAATCGTCAGCGGGCCGCCCTTCACGTACGTTCCCGCCTTCAGGCTGAAGATCGGCGTCGTCGCAGGAGGGAATGTGCTCAAGGAGGGTTGATACTCCCACAGGTCGTTTACGTTCCCCCCGTTATCCGATAGGTCGGTGACCTGCCCGGAAAACAGCCACAAATTGCCGCTCTTGTCCGTCCAGTACGCAGCGCCTATTCGCGCCGGCGGGACGTTGGCCAAAGCGGGCGTGGACTGGCTTCCGAGCACTCCCTGGGAACCGTCGCACACGACAAACGGCAACGGGGCCACGAAAACATAGCTGCAGTTGCTCGCCGCATAATCCCCGCCCATCCACGTCCACTCGTCGATCACAGGGTTGAAGATCCACAGAGCGGTCGTATTGCCCCGATAAAAGCCACCAAACTCGCCGGTCACGTCCGAACTATTGCCGCCGAAAAGCCAGAAGTTGCCGCTATGGTCCGTCCACGTGGCAAGGGAATTCCCACTGCCCGGAAAATTTCCCGCCGCAGGCAATCCCAGCGTCCCATATGCTCCGGGCGGAGTTGTGCATACGTTTGCCCCGACCAGCGGATCAAGGACACAATAGGCGCCAGGTCCGCCCACCCACGCCCATTGCTTGATGGAAGTATCGAACTCCCAGAGGTTGCCATTGCCGAACATCCATAGATTGCCGCGCGTGTCGGTCCAGCCAGAGGCCCCAGTCAGGCTTCCCGGAGCAGTATCGGCAGACGGTACGCCCAGAGTGTTGTACACCGCAGGTTGAGATCCAATCAGGACCTCAATGACAGGGTTTCCCTTGAACCAGGTCCATTCCTTCGTCGAAGGATCAAACTCCCACAGGTCGTCGAGTGTCACCCCATCGCCAGTAGCATCCTGCCCGGTGCCTCCATACAGCCAGAAGTGGCCTTGGTTGTCCATCCAACTCGCCGCCCCATAGCGGCTTCCGGGAATGTTGCCGGGAGCAGGCGTTCCCAGGGTGCCGTACACCCCTGGCGCTCCAACAGTGCTGTAAAAAGAAAGTACCCCTTTGCTGCTGCCACCCATCCAGGTCCACTGGAGAGTAGTGGGATCGAACTCCCACAGGTCATTGAGCCCGCTGCTCTGACCATTGCCGTCAATTCCATATCCGCCAAAAAGCCAGAGGTGGCCACCGCTATCCGTCCAACCCGCAGCCCCATTGCGACCGCCAGGAGTATTGCCAGCAGCGGGCGTTCCTAACGTCCCGTACACACCGGATCGTCCCGAACACGGATTGCAAGACACGGTACTGCCGCCGCCCATCCATGCCCATTGACGAGTGGACGGATTGAACTCCCAAAGATCGTTCAAATACGCCGCATAGCCGGCCCCGTCGCGCCCAAACCCGCCAAACAGCCAGAAATTGCCACTCGGATCCGTCCAACTGGTCGCTTGATTGCGTGCGCCAGGAATGTTCCCCGCGGCTGGCGTGCCCAACGTCCCATACACGCCAGGCTGATTCTGTTGCGTGCTGCCGCCCATCCAGGCCCACTGTCCTAACGTCGAACTCGACCCTATCGTGTAGACCGCCGATGCGGTCGCGCTGTTCAGCGTGTTATCGCCTATGGCGATCGCCAGAATGGTCTCCGACGAAGAGACGGCAATCGGACCCCGATACACAGAGGAACTCGTCGTCGGCGTGGTCCCATCCGTTGTGTAATAGATAGTCGTCCCGGCCGTCGCATCGCTGATCGTCACCGTCTGCGCGGTCGCGTACGTTCCCGGCCCAGGGCTGAAGACCGGCGCTGCAGCGGAGGGAACGTTCACAACATAGGATGCCGTCGCAATGTCGCTGTTGGCGTATCCACTCGCCCCGGCGATGGCTTCGATCGTCTCCGAGGAAGACAACGTAAGAGGCGTCGTATACGGCACCGCCGGCGCATTTCCATTGACCAGGTACTGGATCGTAGCCCCCGGCGTCGCGTCGTAGATCGCTACCGTCTGCCTCGTGGTGTACGTGCCGGAAGCCAGCGTAAAGGTCGGCGGGGCAGTGATCGGTAGGCTACCGCTCGTATTCGGCTCAAACTCCCACAGGTCGCTGAAGTAAACCCACGTGCCGACCACATCGATGCCGTTTCCGCCAAAAAGCCAGAAATTGCCCTTTCTATCAGTCCACCCGACCGCGTTGGTGCGGCCGCTCGGAATGTTACCCAGGGCCGGCGTCTGAGAAGTTCCATAAGTCCCTGGTTCGCCGCAAGCTATTGAATAAGCACAGGAGACGATGTTGCTGCCACCCATCCACGCCCATTGGTTGGTGCCAGGATTAAACTTCCAAACATCGTTGAGCTCGCCAGATATGCCCGCCGAATCCGTGCCATTGCCGCCAAACAGCCAGAAATTGCCCTGGCTGTCGGTCCAATTAACCCCAGAGGACCGCGCACCAGGTACGTTCCCCGCTGCAGGCACCTGCAATGTGCCGTAGACACCCGTGATGCAGGGGTTGGTCGAATTGGAGCAGTTAGTAGGAGTCGTATCGGCAGCGTAATGCGAAGCCCGATCAGTGCCCCCCATCCATGCCCACTGTCCTGTGGAGGGGTTGAACTTCCAGAGATCGTTCAGATAGCCCAGGATCCCAGCGGAATCGGATCCATAGCCGCCAAACAGCCAGAGGTTGCCCTGCCGGTCGACCCAGCTGGCGCCGGAGGAACGACTGCCTGGGGTGTTGCTCGCAGTCGGCGTCCCCAATGTGCCGTATACACCCGGCACTGCATTCTCGCCGCAGCAGGAAGCAATGGGAAGCGTATTGCTTCCACCCATCCATGCCCATTGGTTGGTAGCAGGACTGAACTCCCAGATATCGTTGAGATAGCCCCACGAACTGCCCGAATCGCGGCCATACCCTCCGAAGAGCCATAAATTCCCGCGGCTATCGGTCCAGGTCTGTGCACCGCTCCGCGACCCGGGATAATTTCCGGGCGCTGCCACTCCCAGCTGACCGTACACGCCGGCTTCGCCGCAATTCACGGAGGCGCACAATTCCGTGGTGGTCCCGTTCATCCAGGCCCATTGATTCGTTGAAGGGTTAAACTCCCAGAGGTCATTGAAGTAATTTTGGCTGGAAACGTAGTTACCGCCTCCAAAGAGCCATAAATTGCCATTGGCATCGGTCCAGCTAGCGGCCCCGGAGCGGCCTCCTGGTATGTTTCCAGCAGCGGGTATCCCCAACGTGCCAGGCACCCCGGGAGCGGCTCCAAAATTGGTAGCGCTGGCGGTTCCCCCCATCCACGCCCATTGGTTGATCGCAGGACTGTACTCCCACACGTCGTTGAGGTAGCCGTATCTTCCAGCCGAATTGACTCCAGAGCCGCCAAACAGCCAGAGGTTGCCCTTCAGGTCGGTCCAACTGGAGGCAGATCCGAGACCGGGCGGCATGTTTGCCGCAGCGGGAATCCCCATCGTGCCGTAGACAGGAGGCTGCTGGGTTTCCGCACCACCCATCCAGGCCCATTCGTTGGACTGCGCGGTCGTCTGGGCGCAAACGTATCCCGACCCAGGCAAAGCCAGCCAGAATGCCACCGACCCAGACAGGATCCAGCGAAGCGCCTTCGAAGCGGCGCCTAACCATCGCCGTCTCTCCATCCTTCGAGCTCCCGTCCAAAACGAGAGCCAACGGCGATCCACTTCTTCAGTCAACCCAGAACAGACAAGCACGACGGACGAACTCGGCGACATCGTAATCTCCGCCAATCTGGCCCTTGGACGGGTCGGCTAATAAAAGCACCAAAAGGCTAACACGCCTGAGGCTCCGTCGTGGACCTGAGAGACGGATTCGCACCGGCGCGAGACTTAATCGAACAGACGATAAGGGTTGCCGGGGACAAACAGTAGAGTCGGTTAACTCAGAACCAGGCAGACTGGAGAATCTTGGAGCTACTTAAGCCACTGCACGCACTGGCTTAACAAAGCCGGCGACGATCCAGCTGAGGCGGGGACTTCTGGACTTCATCTTCAACGGTCTCACCAGATCCTCCAACGGTTCTACAATGGCCGGCAAGGCACGCCTTTATTGCAGGGTTATGCGCGGGGTTCAGCCGGGCAGATGTTGTACTGAATATAGCCCAGCTGCGAAGGGAGGCCGATACACTCCTGAGACGGGTTATCGTCAGTTCGATTCTCGGTTTCCGATGACTGGGTGGGCCAGATGGTGGTCAGACCGGTCTGTTTCTTAACCCACACGTTGTGGAACAGCGTTTCTGGAGGATTTCGTTGTATTGTTTTCATTGGGATGCAACCCGCGCAGTCGCAAGCCTTCTGGGACAGAGAATGCGGTTCTTAGAGCAGTTATCGTGTTTCAAAAGGGCCAATCGGGGTCGTCGTGTTGAGTATCCTTTTGGAACAGCCCCCGGAAACCATCTGTGACCCTACTGACAGCCGACAGTTAACCATATTCTCGTGCAAATCGTCATCGCATGAACTGTGCGGCAGACGCGCGGCTGCTATTCGAAATCGAGCCGCTCGCAATGTCGGGTTTTCTTCAAGTTTGCAAGAACCCATGTTAAAGAGCCTGAATTTCGAGGGACTTGATCTGGATTGGCAATCCACATCGTGCCGATTGACATGGCGAGATGGGAGTGTAGCGGGTGGCAGGATAAGCGTTGCACTGGGTGGCGGCATATTGCTGTATCCAGCACAACGTCAGTCTTGGCACAATTCGTGAGTTGGCCGAGGCCGCTGGCGCAGTGTTTACCACCGAAGAAGCACAGAGTTTTATGTAGAACTAACCCGTTGAGCAAACCGAGGGGTGGCCTATTTCCGGCCACTCCTTTGTATTTCATCCCGAAAAACAAGGACCCCCATCATGTTCAAAGAACTGGCACCGCTTCTGGCAAAACGCAGCTTGATCCTCACCGTTTCGTCGGTTGGAGACGAGCGCATCCGAGTCACCATCACCCCGCGTCCCGCCGGCAAGGACGACGTCAAGGAACTTTCGCAGCCGTTCGCCGTCGAAGGGACCGCCGAGGAGCTGGACACCGAACTGCCCAATTCGATTGTGGGCTACACCGCGCAGCACATGACGCTGGAGAACTCGCTCGCGCAGGTCAAGGCCAGCATGGAAGCTACGCTCAAAGAGGTGAAGGACGAGGCAGCCAAGAAGGTTGCCGACGCCAAGAAGACCGCCAAGGTCGGCACGAAGACGCTGGCTGTGCCCGCAAAGGCAGCCGAGGTGAAGGCCCCCGAGCCTCCGAGTCTGTTCGACGTGGCCGCCCCGGCTGCGGAGACAGCCCCCGCGCCGGCGCTGGCATCGACCACCGCCGCGACCGAGTCGGACGAAGCGGAAGAGGAAGAGCATCGGGACGAGGAAACTCCGGAGGTTCCGATGACTGAAATTGCAGCAGCCGCGTACTCGTCCGATTCGTCGCCGTCGATGTTCGATCAGCAGGCCGAGGAAGAGGCCGAGATCATGCGTGAGGCGTTCCCGGAAATGGACGGCCAGCTCATCGCAGCCTGAGTCCAACCTCTCTCGATCACGACACACCCCTGGACGGCGCCGCTCAATTTGAGCAGCGCCGTCCATCAACATTGGCGACATTGCTGTCCACCGAAGGAGCTTCTATGGCATTGAAGACAGTCGCACTCCCGAGAACGTTCTACAGTTCGGGCCGAAAGCTTGCCGACCCGAATCCGGCGCTCTCAATCGAAGAGGTCCGCACGCACTATGCGGGCATCTACCCGGAACTCAACAACTCCTCATTTGAGGAGGAGATCACCGGAACCGATCGCAAGATCACCTTCAGCACGTCGATCGGACACAAGGGCTAACCCCAATGGGCCCCTCTTTCCGAAAGACTGACCCCCAGTCGCGTAAGTACCTGCTGGCCGAGTTGAGCCGAATTGGTCGGCAGGTACGCACGCCCAACGAACAGATGATTGCGAGTTTCGTCCAATGCGAACAGGCACAGAAAGCGTCAAGAGTTGTCGCCGCCGTGTTGGGCCGACACCGATATCACGAACGCTCGATCCCAACGCCGAGCGCCTTGCTTCCCTGGCTGCAATGACCGTCGCCCGGCAGACGCCGGGCCTCGTTCTCCCCTTCATCAATACCGTCCCGACGTCCTTCACGTACACCAAGGGTGAGGATAAAACGCTTACCTTGGCCCGTACTCTCGTCGAGTTGGGCCTTGGGTCAGCCGAACTATGGAAGCGATTCAACGGCAACATTTCCCGTTTCATTCGCGACTCAATCAGTGCGTGGCTGTCCGACATCGGAGCCGACGAGTTGAAAAACGAGGTTGAAGTTGACCTCGCGATCTTCGATACGCTCGAAGGAGAAACCAAGCCGCCAGAGGACAGCCTCTACGCTTTGCTGGATACACCGGATGGCTGCGGCTTTATTGCTGTCGGCGACGAGTTGGAACTGCTGGAGAAGGAGCATGTCGGCTTGGGCCGTGCGTTCTATCTCGTCCTGCTCGGCACCATGAATCAGTGGATGGACGTCTACGACGCTGAGCGGACCCGCTACTTCCTTGACAACTGGAAAGAGTCGATCGAACAGGATATCGAGGGCGCGGGCGAGTACGTACCAGAAGAACTATTTGCCGAATATCTTAAGGCGCATGACATCGACTTTCCCGATCTCGACGCCGCAATTCCAGAGTGTGCCAAGAACGTCAGCCGCAAAGAGTACCGGTCTGCCCGTGCCCTTCTTCAGAAGCACAAGAACGGCCGCTACGCCAAGTGGATTGAACCATTGCTCACGATGGACGCCGTAAAGCAGAGAAAGTCGACTCAGGACCCCCGGGATTTCGAAGGCAACTGGGACGATGGCCCACTGCCGACCTGGGTGCTCGCCTTCGGTCACCACGATCCGATTTCGCAAGCGTTCGACGAAGAGGCCACAGGCATGAACGAATGCTCGCACGCCCCCACGTGGATTGCGACGTTCAACCCCGCTGACAAGCAAGACGTCAGAAGGGTTCTGGACAGGGTCGAGGGCTTCGTTCAAGTCAACCGGCAAATAGTCAAATTCAGCAAAATATTCGAGGAACGGAGAAAACCCGTTGGACACACACGTCAATCTCAGCTCCACGGCCAGCTTCGAGCTGCGTGAGGCTCTTCTCGTCTA
>Ga0181520_10003747_pt1 | contig 26317 bp, 25 predicted proteins | sample PEATcosm2014_Bin_29_FD_132451 | JGI IMG/M metagenome (GOLD analysis project Ga0181520, IMG submission 132451) | Peatland microbial communities from MTU Mesocosm Facility, Houghton, MI, USA - PEATcosm2014_Bin02_30_metaG | ecosystem: Environmental > Terrestrial > Soil > Wetlands > Peat | place...
CAAACTCAACGCTTCTGCTCGAACCATGCGGATCATCACTACCCAGCATGACCGCCCCTTCAGGCTCATCTTGTATTGGAATCAAAGCCACCCTTCAGGCTCATCTTGTATTGGAAGAGAGTTCAGATTGACCCCAGCCCTCGATTCCAGTAGACTAGGTAATTGCGAGGGATGCGGATGGAGTTGCATTCTGACCCCGCATCACTTTGCCCGGATCGCTTTCGAGAGATCGGGGCCTGAGATCAAGGAAGAATCATGGCCAATCACGTATCGTCGCTCAAGCGCGCCCGCCAGACCGTCACGCGCACCGCCGTCAATCGCGCCAACCGCAGCCGCGTGCGCACCAGCCTGCGGGCCATGCGCGAGGCCCTCACCCAGGGGGACGTGCCCGCCGCCCAGGCGCAGTATCGCCAGACCACCTCGGCTCTCGACAAGAGCGTGCAAAAGGGCATTCTGCACGACAACACCGTCTCCCGCTACAAGAGCCGCCTCAACGCGCGCTTGAAGGCCCTGGTTCTAGCCAAGGCGTAGCTGTCCGCGGCTTTGGGCCGCAGCAAAAAGATTTTGACGAACGAGACAGCCGGGGCAACCTGGCTGTTTTTGTTGTTTGCAGTCAAGTTGAGCATTTGCATGACGAGATCGCTCCTTCTCGGCCGATCCTGGCAACGGGATCACTTTGAAATCCTGCGGTGTCTATACAGTCGGGGAGGGACGAACGTGATCCTTGAAAAACTCTCGAAAAAAGAATCTCGAACAGGTGACGCGGCGCTCATCGCTTCACTGGCCAAACTGTGGCCGCATCGGGAGCATGAATCGAACGCGGTCAAAAATACCTTCTGTTGCGTGGGCTGGCACCGCTGGAGGCAGTTGGATTTGAGTGAATTATACCCAGGGAAAGAAGTCCGTTACTGCTTCTGGTGTTCGAAGATCAAGGTGGGAAAGGTCATTTATAGCCCTTAGCGCGATCGAAAGCAATGCGTGTGAGTTTGTCCCTCAGCGCACAGGATCGAGTGTTCCCATAGGCACACTGGACCGGCAGGATGCAATGCGGCGCAGGCTCATCCATCCGCCTTTGGCGATGCCGTACCTGGTGACTGCTTCGACGGCATAGCTGGAGCATGTCGGGGTATATCGGCAACGAATATAGCGGCTGGTAAAGGGGTGCAAATAGCGGTGGTAAGCATCCACGGAGACGGCGAAGAGGCGAACACTCGCTTGCTTCTGGGGCGAACGCAATGCGTCCGCCCCAGAGAGCAGGGCCAGCAGCAGAATCGCCGCTAGCCATGGTTGTGTTCCTTTCAGGCGCCAATTCCGCAGTGCGGACATTTCACACTCGCTTGCAAACGCTTGTTCCCGCAATTGGGGCAGGGAATAACGTTCCCCTGGGGCCGGGAGAAGATATAGATCACCAAACCGATCAAGCTAGTGAAGAACACCAACAGCATCCACAATACGGCGCTGTCCATTCCTCGCGCTTTGGCATCGCGGGCTACCCAAACCAGCAAGGCAATATTCAGAACTACCAAAATTACCGGAATTAAGAGAAGGCTGCCGCATCCGCCACATGCAACACAGCCTGCTGCTGGGTTGCTTTGTTGAGCCAAACAACTCGCGGAGCCGGCCAATGCCAAGGCTATGGTCAGCCCCAAGGAAAAGAGTCCCTTCCACATGGTTTCTTTCCACCTTACTTGAAACAGAGTTTTATGGAGCGCCCTCACGTTAGCTGAAGCATCGCGTGTAAGTCAAACGAGAATATGGAAATCTGTTCGATTGCGAGGAGCGGAGCGGGCAGTTCACAGCAACTCGAAGACTCCCGCCGCGCCCATGCCGCCGCCGATGCACAGGGAGACGATGCCGTAGCGCACTTGCCTGCGGCGCATCTCGTAGAGCAGTGTGGCCGTCAGTTTGGCCCCGGTGCAGCCCAGCGGATGGCCCAGGGCGATGGCCCCGCCGTTGACGTTGACGATCTGCGGATCGAGTCCCAGGGTGCGGATCACCGTCAGCGCCTGGCAGGCGAAGGCCTCGTTCAATTCGATCAGCCCGATCTCGGCCAGAGTCAGCCCCGCCCGCGCCAGCGCCTTGGGAATGGCGGTGACCGGGCCGATGCCCCTCTCCTCGGGCAGGCAGCCGGTGGCGGCGTAAGAGACCATGCGGCCCAGGGGGCGAATGCCCAGTTCCGCAGCCCGTTTGGCCTCCATCAGCACCAGCGCCGCCGCGCCGTCCGAGGTCTGCGAGGAGTTGCCCGCGGTCACGGTTCCACTCGATAGAAAGGCCGGTTTGAGTCGTGCCAGAATCTCGGGCGAGGTCGAGGCGCGGGGGCCTTCGTCGGCGGTAAACAGCGTCTCGGTGAGGCGCGGCTTGCTGGGATGGCCCTCGGACTTCTCGCCGGGAAGGGCGATGGTCACCGCCACCGGGATCAGTTCTTCGGCAAAGCGGCCTGCGGCCTGCGCGGCCAGAGCCTTGCGGTGGCTCTCCAGCGCGAAGGCGTCCTGATCTTCGCGGCTGATTCTGTAGTGGTGGGCGACGCGCTCGGCGGTCAGGCCCATGGTCAGCAGCGAGGACGGGTAATGCTCGGCCAGCCAGGGATTGGGGCTGGGCTTCAATCCGCCCAGGGGAATCATGCTCATGGATTCGGCGCCGCCGGCGATCAGCACCCGGTCGCCACCGGCGCGGATGCGCAGATCGGCCTGGGCGATGGCCTCCAGACCCGATCCGCAGAGACGATTGACGGTCACTCCCGGCACGGTGACGGGCAGGCCGGCGCGCAGCGCGGCAAAGCGGCCGATGTTCCAGGCCTGCTCGGCTTCCTGATGGGAGCAGCCCAGGATCACTTCGTCGATTTCGCCTCGATCCAAGGCGGGTAGCCGGTCCAACGCTCCGTTCAAGGCAATGGCGGCGAGATCGTCGGGGCGGGTGGTGGAAAGTGCGCCCATGGGAGCACGCCCGACGGGAGTTCGCACGGCGCTGACAAGTACGGCTTCGGGCATGGGGAGAAGCTCCTGCGATGCAGCTTCCATCATTGGCAGCGGAGGGTGCGATGGTCAAACGGGACCAGATAGTACAGGGGCGGATAAATGTAGATGACTCCCTACCTAGCTCCCACTGGCTTCCGCCGACCCACGAGAAATGAAACTGGAGCGCTGGTCTCCTGGTTTACGTTTGTTTCTTGGTAGCCACAACAACAACGGCGCGGCGAGGGTGGGACGCCCATTCCATCCATTCATACCCTCTTCGGGCGGAATCCGAAGGCGTCCTAATCCGGCATCTCCAGCAGCGTCCAGGCGTTTTTGGAGTAGAAGCGGTAAACGGTGCGGCGGTCGATGAGCGAATCGGCCAGGGCGTCGTGGTCCACCAGCGGGGGGTGGTGTTCGAGGCCGGCCTGCGCCTGGCGAATCTGCGCCGGCGAGGCGGGATCGATGCCCCAGTTGAACCCCAGCGCGACCGTGCCCCCATGGGCCTGCAAGTGGTCTGTCTCCTGAGCGGTCGCCAGCACCACCACCTGCGTCGGCGCGCTGGAAAAAAAGACCAGCAGCGAGACCGTTCCCCGCACCGAGCAGAGCGCCGCCCAATCCGTCGAACCGGGCCGTTCCAGACTGGCGTGAATGACGTTCTCCGGCCCGTGCGCCTGCCAGGTCTGGGGAATCATGCAGCCGCGCCGAGTCATTTCCTCGGCAATTGCGGCGGGCAAATTGGGAAAGGAGGCCACCGGCAGGCGGCGGATGCGGTAAGGAACGGTTTTTCCGGCGACCACGATTTGGCCGGTTTCGTCGAGTGGAGTCGCATTCGGCTGCGCGGAACCGTCTTGGCCCCCAGCCATCAAGTTGGCCAGCGACACTACAGCAACGAGCAGGATGTACCTTGTTAATTTCATCGTCAGTTCCGCAGCGGCTTTCCGGTCTTCAGTGTAAAGGCAATGCGTTCCTGGGTCTTGGGTTCGCCGGCCAGGGAGAGAAAAGCCTCCCGTTCCAGATCGAGCAGGTAGTTTTCGCTGACCAAGGTCCCCGGCGTCACTGGGCCTCCGCAGAGGATGGTAGCGGCCCAGCAGGCGATTTTCTGGTCGTGCTGCGAGGCGTAGCCACCCTCGACGCGCAGGGCGATGCCGGACTCCAGCATGGCCAGCGCCGATGTGCCGGGAGCGGGAACGTGCACACGCGGCTGCGGCGGCACATAGCCCAGCGCGGCCAGCAAGGCGGTCTGCGCTTTGGCGTCGAGCAGCAGGCGCTCGCGGTTGAGGGTGATGTGGTCGGCCGCCGAGAGAAGCCCCAGCGCGCGGGCGTCTGCTGCCGAAGTGGAAACCTTGGCCAGGGCGATGGTTTCCAGAGTGCGGCGCAGCGCCGTGGCCAGTTCCGGCGACTGGGCCAGGCGGGCCGCATGACCGGGCTCGCGGGGATCGGGCGGCAGCAGCGCCGCGGCCAGATCCTGGGCGCGCAGCAGCATCTCCTTGCAGCCTCCGCCGGCGGGGATCAGCCCCACCCCGGCTTCCACCAGCCCGATATAGGTCTCGGCGTGGGCCTGGCGGCGCGCCGCGTGCAGGCAGATCTCCGCGCCGCCGCCCAGGGTCAGGCCGAAGGGCGCGACGACCACCGGACGCGGGCAGAATTTGATGGCTGCCGTCATGCGCTGAAAGGCAGCAATCATCGCCTCCAACTCCGCCCATTCGCTGCGCTGAGCCATCCCCAGCATCAGTTGCAGGTTGGCGCCGACGCTGGAGTTTACGCGGTCGCCGGAAATTACAAAGCCGGTAAAGTCGCGCACCTGTGTTGAATCCGCATCTAAGACCGACGCGACCAGTTCCAGCACGTCGCTGCCGATGGCATTTTTGGGCGTATGCAGTTCGATGCAGGCGATGCCGTCGCCCAAATCGACCAGCGAAGCCGCATCGTTCGTGAGGATCACACCATGAGAACGGCGAAAATCGGCCACCCGCGCCTCTCCGGGGACCGACGTCAGCGGCTCCTTGCGGCCGCTTTCGGGATGAAAGCAGAGCGCGCCCTCTTCGGAGTACCAGGAAGTATGCCCCGCGGCCAGCAGCGCCACCACCCGCGGGCTGGGCTGCTGATGGAGCGCCTTCATGCGCAACACCGTCCGGTCCACCCCGGCGGCATCCCACATCTCGAAGGGCCCCATCTCCCAATTGAAGCCGGCGCGCAGGGCGCGATCAATCGAGGCGGCGTCCGCAGCGGCCTTGCCGATGCTATTGGCGGCGTAGTTCCACAGCGAGGTCAGTAGCGGCCAGAGGAAAGCGGCGGTCTTGTCCCCAGCCAGTTCGTCGGCCAGCAGCAGGCGCAGGCGAGCCGGCAAGGAGGCTGCGCCCTTGACCATCTCCAGCGCGGGCAGCAGCGGCTTGACTGCGGGGCGGTACTCCATCGTGGCGAAATCGAGCACCAAGCGCTGCTCCTGCCCATCGGCGCTGCGGGTCTTCTTGTAAAAGCCCTGGCCGGATTTGTCGCCCAGCCAGCCGCGGCCCACCATCTCTTCGAGAAGGAGAAAGAACCTGCCTGGCGCCACGCCTTGGGGGAAGTTGGCGGCCACGTGGGCCAGAATGTCGAGGCCCACCAGGTCGGCCAGGCGGAAGGTCCCGGTGCGCGGCCAGCCCAGGGCCGGGCCGGTGAGCGCGTCGACTTCTTCGATGCTCAGGCCTTGCTCCAGCATGAGCGTGGCGGCGGTGAAGAGTACGGCCACGCCGATGCGGTTGGCGATGAAGTTGGGGGTGTCGTTGGCCAGCACCACCTGCTTGCCCAGGATGCGCCCGGCAAAGGCGCTGAAGGCCGCAACCAGGGCGGGATCGCTCTCCGCAGTGGGAATCACCTCCAGCAAGCGCATAGAGCGGGGTGGATTGAAGAAGTGCGTCCCGAAAAAGCGCCGCCGCAGCCCTTCGATGGCATTAGGCAGTCCGGCGGCAATGCGCCGCACCGGCAGCCCCGAGGTGTTGGTGGTAAGAATCGCGCCGGGCGTCAGATGCGGTGCCACCCGCCCCAGCAGCGCCGTCTTGATCTCCAGATTTTCAGCGACGGCCTCGATGACCCAGTCGCAGAGAGCGAGTTTGTGCAGATCGTCGTCGAAGTTGCCGATTTCGACCAGCGCGATCAGTGACGGCTCAAAGAAGGCGGCGGGCTTGGCTTTGGCCAGCGTTTCGAGCGCCGCATTCACTAAGCGGTTGCGGCCGCCTTGGCCCGCCGAGGAGCGGTCCAGCAGCAGCGTGGGGATGCCGGCATTGGCCAGGTGAGCGGCGATGCGCGAGCCCATGGTTCCCGCGCCCAGCACGGCGGCGCGGCGCACCAACAGGGGTACGGCAGCCGGCGGCTGGGCGGGTGCGGCGGTCGCTGCCGGGGCAGGTGTGCTCACAAGAGCTCCCTCGCGCGGGTTCGAGGCGCTCATGAACCCCGCGTCAAGACGCTCCCGAGAATACGCAAGCCCGGCAGGCCGGGTCAAGAGATCGCCCGCGGTGCGATCCGTGCTGAGGCATGCGGGGAATCCAGTTTCAGGTTTGGACCGCGGGCAAAAAACGGGAAGCCTTTGCTGCGCATTTTGGTGCGCCACTGCGAATGCGCTGGACCTTTTCCTAAAGCTGCCGATAATCGCCAAGGATAACCGCGCTGGACCTTGCCGCTCTGCCGGCCCTGAAGGGAATCTTTTTATGTCCGTGCTACGCGACCTGCGTATCTCTCACAAGTTCCGTTTTGCCTTTGGCGCGGTCTGCCTGCTCTGTGCGCTTCTGGGGACGGCCGCGCTGGTGGGCTTTCTGAGAATCAATTCGGCCGTCGGCGATATTGTGAGCAATGCCATGCCCTCGACCAAAGCGCTGGACGACATCCGTTACTCAATCTCGACGATTCGCCGTACCGACGCATTGCTGCTGCTCTGCGACAACCAGGCCTGTACCAAGCGGCTGACGCCAAAGCGGCTGAATTACATTGCGGCCTACCATGCAGCGGTCGACAAATATGCGCCGCTGGTCTCCTACCCCGGGGAGCGGGAGTACTTTGAGACGATCACTCGCAACGCCCAGGCCTACATCGAAATGAGCGATCGCAGCCGGGCGTTGGGCGATGCCGGCAACAATGCCGAGGCGGCGCAGATGGTGACCATGGGCGATGCGGTCAAGTTCTATAACGCCACGGTCGACGCGGTCGAGGCGGATGTCGCGCTGAACGCCCGCATGAGCGCGGCGGAAGGCTCCCAGGCCCTGCTGCTGGGGCGTCGGCTGGTGGCCGTCAACTGCGTGCTGATGGCCATTACCATCCTGCTCTGTGCGGTGGTGGGCACGGTGCTGACGCGGCTGATTGCTCCTCCCCTGATCGCTGCCACCGAGGCGCTGGAGCGGCTGGCGGACAAAGACCTGACCGTGGAACTGGAGGTGCAAGGCCAGGATGAGGTGGGGCGGCTCTCCGCGGCCGTCAACACCAGCGTAGCCTCGATGCGGGAGGTAATGCGCACCGTCGCGCGCAGCGCCGAAGCGCTTTCCGGCGCTTCCCAGGAGATGAGCCACTCCGCCAAGTCGACCCAGGACAACAGCCAGGAGCAATCCAGCAAGACCAACCAGATTGCCGCCGCGGCACAGGAGATGACGGCCACCATCGGCGAGATCAGCCACAACGCCGAGACCGCCGCGATGGCCAGCCGCTCCTCAGCGGAGATGGCCACGCAGGGCGGCGTGGTGATGGAATCCGCCTCTGGAACCATGGAACGCATCGCCGCCGCCACCGGAACCGTGGCCGAAAAGATGGAGTCGCTCTCCCACCGTTCGCAGGAGATCGGCAAAGTCGTCAGCGTGATCCAGGAGATCAGCGAACAGACCAACCTGCTGGCGCTCAATGCGGCCATCGAAGCAGCCCGCGCCGGCGAGCACGGCCGTGGCTTTGCCGTGGTGGCCGGCGAGGTCCGCCGCCTGGCCGAGCGCACCAAGGGCGCAACCGAAGAGATTGCCGGAACCATCCGCAGCATTCAGGCCGAAACCAAAGAGACCCTGGAGTTGATGGCGCACAGCCGCGGTGCGGTCGAAACCGGCATCGGCGAGACATCCAATGCCCGCACCAGTCTGGAGATGGTCATTCAGGCCTCACAGGAAGTTGAACAGCAGATCGCGATGATCGCCACCGCCGCCACCGAACAGACCGCGGCCTCGCGGGAGATCGCCGCCTCCGCCCACCAGATCTCCGACCTGGCCACCAACGGCTCACAGGCGGCCGAAGAGGCCGCCGAAGCCAGCCGCAATCTGGCCCAACTGGCCAATGAACTGGACGGTTTGATCCACAGCTTTCACCTGGGAGGAGAGGCCGAAAAGACCTCCAGATCCAGGAAAACTTGGTCTGCCGGAGGCGCCACTTCGGCACGCAGAAGCTGATGGCTTCCCCGCCCCAAGGCCGGATGCTGATCGCATTCGGCCTTTTTTCGTTTCTTCGCCCGACTTCGATCTCTAATCTCATTCCCGCTTCGTCTTACCTCCATGCAAACTGTTTGACCCTTCACGGCAAGGGGAACTAGCTTGGATAAGTGCGCGATGCGAGTCTGCGTCCCGCGCGCGAGGAGCTTCCATGAGAACCGGACTTCGATTTGCAGTTCTATCCCTGGGGTTGGCCGCGCTGATTGGCTGCGGGGCGCGGGCATGCTCGGCTCAGGATCTGAAGAGTTTCGAGCAGAAGATCACCACCAAAGTGCTGCCCAACGGACTTACCCTGATCGTCTGCGAGCGGCCGGATGCGCCGGTCTTCAGTTATTCCACCTTCATCGACGCCGGCGACGTCAACGACCCTTCGGGGCAGAGCGGCTTGGCGCACATGTTCGAGCATCTGGCCTTCAAGGGCACCAGCCAGATCGGCGCCAAGGATTACGAAGCGGAAAAAGCGGCGCTGGCCAAGGTCGAGGCCGCCAACGACGCTTATGAAGCCGAGTATCTCAAGGCCGTGGGCCGCGATCCGCAAAAGCTGAAGGAGTTGCAGAAGGCCTTCGACGATGCCGTGCTGGAGGCGCACAAGTTCGTGGTGCCCAACCAGTTCACCGACGTGGCCGAGCGCAACGGAGCTACCGGGCTGAACGCCTTCACCGCCCTCGACGAGACCGTCTACTTCTGGTCGATGCCGGAGAACCGGTTGGAGCTGTGGGCCTGGCTGGAGAGCGGAAGGCTGGCCGACGTGGTTCCGCGCGAGTTCTATACCGAGCGCAAGGTGGCGATCGAGGAGCGGCGCATGAGAACCGACTCCAACCCCACCGGCCGCCTGGTCGAACAGTTCCTGGCCACCGCCTACGTGGCGCACAACTACGGCCGCAGCGGCATCGGCTGGCCCAGCGAGGTCGGCCAGATCACGGCTACCGAGGCCATGGACTTCCACAAGAAGTACTACGTTGGATCGAACGTGGTGGTTGCGGTGGTGGGCGATGTGAAGGCCGCCGAAGCCATGCCCATGCTGGAGAAGTACTTCAGCCGCATCCCCGCCGGCCCCAAGCCGCAGGAGATGACCACCATCGAGCCCAAACAGTTTGCCGAGAAGACGGTGGTGGTGCGCGACCCCAGCCAGCCCCTGTACATCGAGGGCTATCACCGGCCCGACTTCCGCGACCCCGACGCCTCGGTCTACGACGCCATCAGCGACATCTTGTCCAACGGGCGCGTCTCGCGCCTCTATCGCAGCCTGGTTCGCGATCAGCAGATTGCCGCCGTGGCCGAGGGCGAAAGTCCCTTCCCTGGCGACAAGTATCCGGGGCTGTTCATCTTCTTTGCCGCGCCCCTGCCCGGCCATACGCCGCAGGAGATGAGCGAGGCCATCCATAAAGAGATCGATCGCCTCAAAACCAGCGATGTCAGCGACGACGAGCTGGCCATGTTCAAGACCCGCACCCGCGCCAGCCTGCTGCACGGCCTGGCCGACAATCAGGGGCTGGCCAACGAACTGGCCCAGTACCAGACCCGCTACGGCGACTGGCGGGAGCTCTTCCGCGAACTGGACCGTGTGGATAAGGTGACCAAAGCCGACATTCGCCGCGTCGCCAATCAGGTCTTTGTCTCGAGCAACCGCACCAGCGCCTGGATCGAGACGGAAAAGCCCGCACCGCAAAACGCCAACAAATCTGACAAGAAAGATGGAGGCGCGCAATGAAGAGTCTCTTTCGGTTTGAAAAAGAGTTTTGTGCATTGAAGGGTACGGGCTTCAGCCCGTACGTTTGCCCCGCTAGAATGACACGGGCTCTAGCCCCTGAGGAAATCTCCCATCAACCGGTTGTTGAAGATCGGTCGTTACGATCGAAGAAAACAGGTCAGGATTTGAATAGTTTTTCAGAAATACTTCCCTCAGGGGCTAAAGCCCAAGGGTTGTTTGCTGGATTGTTGTACGGGCTGAAGCCCGTACCTTTCACTGGAATCAGCTTCTTTAAATCCATTTTTGCGGCTGCGATCCTGGCTGCGATCCTGGCCCCTGTCGCGCTGATCGCTCAGCAGGCCAAGCCCTGGGAGCAGATTCCCATTCCCAAGCTGCACGAGTTCAAGCCGCAGCAGCCCAAGCGCATCGAACTGAAGAACGGCATCGTGATCTTCCTGCAAGAGGACCACGAGCTGCCCTTCGTCTCCGGCTCGATTCTGATTCCCGGCGGCTCGCGCGATGAAGCTCCGGCCAAGATCGGTCTGGTTGAACTCTACGGGCAGGCCTGGCGTACCAGCGGCACCGCCAAGATGGATGGCGACGCCCTCGACGACCTGCTCGAAGCCAAGGCGGCCTCCATCGAAACCAGTGGCGGAGTGGACTCGACCTCACTCTCCTGGGAGTCGCTCAAAGGCGATGGGGATCAGGTCTTCGCCCTGGCCATGGACCTCTTTCTGCATCCCAAATTCACCGCCGAGAAGCTGCAACTGGCGCAGCAGCAAGTGGCTACCGGCATCGTCCGGCGCAACGACGATGAGGGCGAGATCGCCCAGCGCGAAGCCGCCAAGCTGGTCTATGGCGCCCAGAGCCCCTATGCCCGGCACGCTGAACTGGCCACCATCGGCGCGGTTAGCGTAGACGACCTGAAGGCCTGGCACGAAAAGACCATTGCCGGCAAGCTGATTGTGGGCGTCAGCGGCGACTTCGATGCGGCGGCCATGGAGGCCAAGCTGCGCGCGGCCTTCGAGAGCCTGCCGCCGGTCAAGCCTGCCGCCCCGCGCCAGGAAGTCTTCCCTGGACCCAAGCCCGGCGTCTCCTTCGTCGACAAGGAAGACGTGAACCAGTCCAATATCGAGATCGTCGGATTGGGTACGGATCGCCACAATCCCGACGTTCCCACGCTGGCGGTGATGAACGAGATTCTGGGCGGCGGCTTTGCCAGCCGGCTCTTCCAGAAGGTGCGCACCGAGCTTGGATTGGCCTATGCCGTGGGCGGCGGCCTCAACTTTGCCTACGATCACCCGGCCACCTTCCACGTGATGGTGTTGACCAAGAGCGTTTCAACAGTGGACGCGACCAAGGCGGCCATGGATGAGATCGCCGGCCTCACCGCGCGGCCCTTTACCCAGGAAGAGCTGGAGCGCGCCAAGGACAACATCCTCAACTCCTTCCTCTTCCGCTACGACACACGGGAGAAGGTGCTGGCCGCGCGCGAGCGCCTGGAGTTCTATGGCTATCCGGCCGATTACCTGGAAACCTACAAGGCAGGGCTGGAAAAGGTCAGCGTCGCCGACCTGAACGCTGTCGCCAGGAAGTACATCCATCCGGAAAAGCTGGCCGTGCTGGTGGTAGGCAACGGGCCGGAGATCAAGCCGGGGCTCGATGAACTGAAACTGGGCCCGGTGCAAACCCTGGACATTACCATCCCCCAGCCGGCTGCGCCCAAAGCCGCGCGGTAACCCACGCCGCACACAACAAAGGCCTGTGCTCAGCACAGGCCTTTGTCGTTGGTGCACTGCGATGGCTTAGTGAGAGTCCTGAGCCGAGGGGTAATAGCCGCGCTTGGCGATGACTTCCAAACCCGGCCGGTCGACGCGCACATCGATCTTGCGGTATTTGCCGTCGATCATCGGCTGGCTGCTGTTGTAGCCCAGCGTGTACTGGGTGCGCGCCTCTTCGGCGATCTTCGCATAGCTCTTCTCGATGCCGTTGACGCTGGCCTCGGAGTCGAGCGTGCCGCCCGTCTCGAGCACATACTTGGCCAGCTCGTTGTCGTACATGGTGAAGGGAATGTGGAAGCGGCTGACGTAGCCCTCGCCCCAGCGCGCCGAGTCGCCCACGGCGGTGCCGTAGACGGCGATCTTGTTGGTTTCCAGGTAGCGCAGCACGTCGCGATAGGTGGCCTTGCTGCCAGACTCCTTGCCATCGCTGATGACATAGATGAGGCGGCGGCGGCCCTTGGGGCGTGTGGAAAGCTCCTTGGCCGCGGCCAGAATGGCGTCGTTGAGGGTGTGAATCTCTTTGGGGATGTTCACAAACTGGCCGTTGCCGGCCGAGCGTCCCGATTGCAGATTGGGATCAACGCAGTTGCCATTCTCGCGGATATTGCAGCTGGAAAAGGGGCCGGAGTTGATGGGCACCAGCGGATCGGTGCCGGTGGCCTTGGTCAGAGCCAGAACGGCGGGCAGGCGGCTGCTCTCTGCGCCGGTAAAGCCGGTGCGCTCCTGGGCGCCGTTGTTGTAGCTGAAGATGGCCACTTCGTCGTAGGGGGTGAGACCTCCCTGGATCGATCCCAGCGAGTCGTTCACTTTGGCCATGACCGGCGAAGGCAGGCTCTGGTCGATCACAAAAGCAATCGAGAGCGGCGCGGGATCGACGGTGAAGAGCTTGAGCGTCTCCCGCGAGTCGTTCTCAAAGACCTTGAAGTCGCGCCAGTTGAGGCCGGCGACCAGTTTGCCCTTGGTGTCCTTGACGGTAACCGGGACTTCGACGAAGTTCACCCGCACCGTAATGCTGGTCTTCAGCGCATCCATGCCCTCGCCGGCGGCCGGCAACAGGGGCGCTGTGTTCTGGTACTCGTCCTTGCCCTGAGCCGAGGGGGCCTGGCTGCTGGGAGCGGCTTGATCGCCCGAAGGCCCCTGCTGCTGGCTGGGCGCCGAGGTCGAGGAACTGGAAGCCGGCTGGTCTCCAGCGCCCAATCCAGGCGTGATGGGGCCGCCCACCCCGCTCAGCGGCGGAGGCGCCTGGGGCGCGGGGGCGTCCGGTACGGCAGTTTGCTGCTGCTGGGCCAGGGCCACGATACTCCCGCACAGGCTCACATTCAAAATCGCCGTTAACGCTACTACCGTCCTCAGACCAAGCTTCACTGGTATTTCTTCCTCCTGAGCCGGTCGTCAGTTCTTAGTTCTCAGTTGTCAGTTTTCGAACCCAAGTAAAATGGGCGCAACCGCCCCTGAACTGAGAACTGAAAACTGAGAACTGACCACTGCACTTCCAACAGGCCCGCACTCGTCAGAGTATCAGACGCGCCGCGGGCTTGCAGGTTGCAGTTGATCGTCAAGATCTTCGCGTATGCTGTCGTTGCTGTTCCATTTTCGTCTAATCGAGCACAGATGCGTATCCGATTCGCTTTTGGCGTCCTTCTTCTCGCTCTGCCGGCGTGCTCCGCATCGGCCTGGGCGCAGCTCGCCCCTTCACCCGACGAGGCGCCTGTCAGCCACGCCCCGGCGCAGGCTGCCGACGACGTGGCGGTGCCCACCTTCAAGGTGGAGGTCAACCTGGTCAATGTTTACTTCACGGTGCGCGCCAAGGACGGCATTCTCGCCCCCCACCTCACCAAGGAAGATTGCACTGTTCTCGAAGACAAGCAGCCGCAGACCCTGAAGAGCTTTGTGGCCGAAAACGATCAGCCGCTGACCCTGGGCATTCTGCTCGACACCTCTCTGAGCCAGCAGCGGGTGCTGGCGCTGGAGCAGGATGCGGGCAGCCAGTTCCTGCAGCGCGTCATTCGCCGCCAGGATCAGGCCTTTGTTTTGGGCGTGGATGTGAATGTGGATTTGCTCCAGGACCTGACCAGCAGCGTCCGCCTGCTGACTCATGCGCTGAACAAAGCCGAAATCAACGCCGGGGTGGGATTTGGCCCTGGCCCGGTTCCCACCGCCGGCGGGCCGCGGGGCACCATCCTCTACGACGCCGTCTACCTGGCCTCGAACGAAAAGCTGACTCGGGAGACGGGACGCAAGGCGCTGATCCTGCTCACCGACGGGCAGGACGAGGGCAGCCGCATCAAGATCAATGAAGCCATCGCCGCGGCACAGAAGGCCAACGCCGTGATCTACGTGATCCTCATCGCCGATGTGCAGAGTTATCTGGACCAGGGCCTGGGCTACTACGGTTACTCGCCTATGAAGAAAATGACCGAAGAGACCGGCGGCCGGGTCATCAATGTGGGCAACAACGGCAAAAAGCTCGAAGCGGCCTTCGAGCAGATCGAAGACGAGCTGCGCACCCAATATGTGGCTACCTATACCCCGACCAACTCCAAACAGGATGGAACCTTCCGCCATCTCTCCGTCGAGTGTCGTGGCGACGGCCTCAAAGTGGTGGCGCGCAAGGGATACTTCGCACCCTCTCCGCAGGACTGACCCGCATCCCCCATCAAATCCTCATCTTTGGGCGTTTCCGGGCGGGTATCGTCTCACATGGCGATACTCTCCCCGATAGGAGGGGTGTTTTTGTAGGGGCCAGTATTTTTGGGGGATGGGTCAGGAAGAGAAAAAGGGCGCACTATGCCTGAGGCCAAGAGGCCCAAATGTGGATAATCTGTGGAAAACTCACGGAGACACACGACCAGTGTCCAATTTTAGGACGAAAAGTACCCAAGAATAACCGCTTGGTAATCTGGCGCACACATTGAGCTAGTTCTAATATCGGCACATGAGGAAAGAACTTTAGGCCTTTTGCAAAAAAATCTTATCTTTTTTGCACTTTTTTTCGGCCCGAGATTTCCCTCCCGAGGAGTTCGCCATGATCACCAACTGTACCGGCATCGAGACCTTTGAGATCAGCCCCCGTTTTCGCCAATCCGTGCAAGAGCGCATCCTCCGCCTGGAGCGGGATGCCGACCATGACGAGGCGGAACTGGAGTTTCTCCGCGACGGCGACCACATCCGCCGGCACACGCGTCTGGTGGCGATGCAACGGGCCGAGGCGCTGCGCATGAGGATCTTTCTCGACCGCGCCAAGCCTGCCCTGCCCCGGCCGCTCATCGCGATCTAAACGGATGTGAACTTGCCGGTAAGCGCGGGCTATAGAGAATCCAAAATTGCTCTAAGCACTCTCGCAGCCGCCGGCGGGCATTGCCCCGCGATACAACCTCCACGGAAGGCAATGTAAAAATACACGGGCCGGCGCCTCCGCCACAGGGTGCGGCCCTTTTTTTTGCTCGCTGAAAGACGCCGGAGACGCGCCGGTTGCGCTCGCCGCCTGTCCCGTAAAAACGTAAACTGGAGACGGCAAAAGGAGGAAGCGTTGGCGGAACTCGATTATTTTGTCGTGGATGTCTTTACCACCAGGGCGCTGGAGGGAAATCCTCTGGCGGTGGTCTTCAATACCGCCGCATTGACGACAGAGCGGATGCAGGCCATCGCCCGGGAGTTCAATCTCTCTGAAACCACCTTTGTCGAGCGCCGCCCCATCGCGCTGGAGAGGGCCGAGGGGGTGCGGGTGCGCATCTTCACCGCACGGGAAGAGCTGGCCTTTGCCGGCCATCCTACTCTGGGCACGGCCAGCGTCTTGCGGCGCGAGGCGCCCGAAACCCTCGATGGCGATACCCTCCGCCTGGCGCTCAACGCCGGTACGGTGCCCGTACGTTTCGAGCAGCAGGGCGAACTGGTCCTCGCAGAGATGCGCCAACGCGACCCGGAGTTTGGCCTCGAACTGGACCCGGCCGAGGTGGCGCGGCTCATCGGTCTCTCGGTAGACGATCTGGCTCTGCCGCCGCGGGTGGTCTCGACAGGAACAGCCTTTGCCATCGTGGTGCTCCGTTCGGCCCAGGCGCTGGCGCGGCTGCGGGTGATCGAGCCGGAGGCCTCCGAGTGGCTGCACGAGCGCCAGGCGCGCTGGTTCTATGTGCTGGGCCCGGAAGGGGCTTGCGACGACTCCCAGAGGCCCCTGTGGCGCGCGCGGATGCAGTTTTATGGCGGCGAGGACCCGGCCACCGGCTCGGCGGCCGGGTGCGCCATCGCCGAACTGGTCGAGCGGGGACGGGTAGCGCCAGAGGAGCGGATTATCGTGCGCCAGGGGATCGAGATCGGCCGTCCCAGCATGATCTTTCTCTCCGCCGGGGTGCTTGACAGCAAAATCTGCGATGTCCGCGTTTCTGGCAGCACTGTTTCTGTTGCAAACGGCAGGCTTTTCCTGCCGTGATGCACACGCTTTCAACAGATATTAATCGTCGCAAATGACGGCAGTGATGGAATCTAGCCTCTTTTCCTCTGTTTCATGCGGATTTTCAGCCGCCGTTTCGCCTCTTCTTCCCTCTTTTCATCGTCTCCCGCAGCCCGTAGTCTTAGCTTCCATTGAAGGAACTTAACCGGCTCCCACGCCGGTCTTTGCCCCAGGCGTTGATGTCTATCCGATAACCAGCGAAGGGTCGTTTCCTGCGCAGTAAAAGCCGATGCGGCTTGGCAGAAGTGCGGCGTCCCAGTTTGTGGGCGCATTGCATTCACCAGGCCAACGCGGCATCGTGTCCGGCGGGAAGCGATACACACACTGGCGATCCACGGCCCGGTCAATCGAGCAAGCCCGAAAACCCCGCTGCAGGGGTACAGGTGAAGTGTGCTCGTAGCAGGACCGGTAAACATTGCAACTATTTTGTATCAGGAGAGATTCACCCATCATGCGGCCTAAGAAAATCATTCTTTGCGTAGACGACAACGAACAGGAACTATCCGTCCTCAAATTCATGCTGGCGACCAATGGGTATCGGGTGGTTTCGGCGACCAATGGGCAGGAGGCGATCGGCATCTTTGCCGAGACCGCGGTGGATCTGGTGCTGGCCGACTACGCCATGCCGCAGATGAACGGCAGTCAGATGATCGAGCGGTTGAAGCAGATTGCCAGCCACGTGCCCATGATTCTGCTGGGCGATCCGTTGCGCATGGGGGGTGAGATCCACGCCGCCGACGCGCTGCTGGCCAAGAAGAACTGCACTCCTCAGGAGCTGCTGGAGCGCATCAAGGTGATGAGCGCCCGCAAGCGCGGCCCGCGCAAGGGCTCCATTCGCACTACACCCGTGGCTGCGCAACTGGCCATCGCCTCCTAAGCCCCTCCACTCAAGGCCGCACTCTCTCTTTCCGGCGTCTTTCATGGCGCTGCCCATACAGGACAGATGCCCCCGGAGCTTGGGTTTTTGCGACGGTGCAACGGGAAAACCGCCCTGGCTTTCCCGCTTTTATGCTGTGTTTCTTCAGCGGAGACAGATCGCCTCTTGACGATCCCATACAGGAATCGGCATACTCCCCATCGGTGCCCATGCTGGAGTTTTTCTTTTTTGCACGCCAGTGGGAGTTGGTCTTTATGGATCTTGTACTGGTTCGTCTTCTTTTTCTGGTTTTACTGGTAGGAATCTGCGTTGTTCTTCACCCTTTCGGCTTGAATCCCTGGGTGGGAGCAATTGTGGGCGTGTTGGCTGCCATAGCGGTCATCGTTTTTGAACTGAGAGTGCGGGCGTTGAGCCTGAAGCGGCTGATCGGCGCCGTGACGGGCAGCGTGCTGGGGATCTTTGGCGCGGCCCTCTTTTGCCTGGTGCTGCGCGGAGCGCTCACGCCGGGAGTCAACTCCGCCGTTCTGCAGATCTTTGTGCTGCTGCTGATGACCTATGTGGGCCTGCTGGTGGGCGCCAGCAAGGGCGATCTGCTCAATCCCGTAGCTCTGGGCAGCGTCTTCAGCAGCGACCGCCCCAGCCGCCGCAGTTGCAAGGTGCTCGATACCAGCGTCATCATCGATGGCCGCATCGCCGACATCGCCGAGGCCGGTTTTATCGATGGCGTGATGGTGGTGCCGGAGTTCGTTTTGCGCGAGTTGCAGACCGTGGCCGACTCCACCGACGGCTCCAAGAGACAAAGAGGCCGCCGCGGCCTGGATATGCTGCAGCGCATGCAGTCGAACCTCAATGTGCAGGTGCAGATCGTCGCCGACGACTTCCCCGCCATCCGCGAGGTGGACCTGAAGCTGCTGGAGCTGGCCAAGAAGTGGGAGGCCAAGGTCGTCACCAACGACTTCAACCTCAACAAGGTGGCCCACCTGCACCACGTCCAGGTGCTGAACATCAACGATCTGGCCAATGCTCTCAAGCCGGTGGTGCTGCCCGGCGAGCACATGCACGTGCTCATCCTCAAAGAGGGCAAGGAGTACAACCAGGGCGTAGGCTACCTGGACGACGGCACCATGGTGGTGGTCGATCACGCCCGCAAGCTGATCGGCAAGTCGGTAGACATCTCCGTGACCAGCGTGCTGCAAACCGCCAGCGGCAAGATGATCTTCGGCAAGGTGGACGAAAACGGCAGGATCGTTGATCCGGGACGGCCAGAGATGCTGCCGCGCTAGAGCAACGCGAGTATCTTCTACCCAGATCCCAAAAACGGGATATGGTGCTCCGGTTCCTGCTCTTAGAACCAGGACGTTTCAGCGGTAGGCTTCGGAACGATGCAGAACGGAGTGCACGAGGATGGTTCCGGGGGGCTCTTCGTTGAAGCGGACCCGGTAGTCGCCGACGCGGAGGCGTAGGTCGCCGGAATCTCCTTGCAGCTTTTTGATGTCGCCCTCGCCAGTGCGGGCGAAGCGATCCAACGCGGCAAGGATGCGTAGTGCGGTCTCGCGGTCGATGCGGCGCACGTCCGTCCTGGCTTGCGGGACGATAATGATCTTCTTCACACGGTGCTCAAGCTCTGGCGGAGTTCTTCAGCGGTAACGCCAAACTCAGAGAGCAGGTCTTCAAAAGGGATGCCCTGGCCGGGATGCTCTTCTATCCACACATTGGAAGCGGCAACGGTTTGACGCTCTGTCTCGCTCTCCGGCTCATCATCGATGGGCGCATTGGCGATGGCGCGGGAGACGGGATCCAGCATGGTCTCCATCAGGTAGACAACGGCGAAAATCTGGCCGGGCGCCATGCGCTCGATCAGTTCGTGAGCATGCTGTTTGGACTGCGCGTAGGCCATCGAATCCCCTCTCCTCAATCTGAGCGGCCGCAAGGATGTTGTCAATAGCGAATTCATGGGTTGCAAAGTTGGTATCCTGCTCGCTGTTTTCAATCGCCGCGGCGAGATTACTCGAAGCATATCCAGACTTCCAGCAGATCGAGGACGAATCCGGCGACGGGGCCAGAGCCGTGGACCTCGCTCCCGGTCTCGATGCGGACCTCCGCGTCCGGCTCATAGACAAAGACACGCCGGGCTTTGGGGTCGACCAGCCAGCCGAGTTGGACGCCGTTGGCCATCCAGGACTCCATCTTCTCTTTGCAGGCCGCCAGGAGGTCGCTGGGCGAACGCAGTTCGACGACAAAGGCCGGGGCGAGACGCAGAAAGCGTTCCAGTTGCGCGTGGGTCAGTCCCTGGAGTTGTTCTGCGGTGACGTAAGCTGCATCGGGACTCAGCATCGAACCGTCGGGCAAAAAGAAGCCGGCATCCGAACCTAAGACCCGGCCACGCCGATGCTGCAACCACCAATTACTCAATTGGCGAAGAATCTCAACATTGCCACTGCTGGTCAGTGCTCCCGCCGGTGGGTTCATGAGGATGGTTCCCTCCTTGCTGCGCTCGAAGCACGTGAAATTCGAACGCTCGCTCAGCCGCTCGAACTCGTCGTCGCTCAGCGGCGGGTCGACGAGGAGGGTGCGCGGAATGAGGGTCGGAATTTCCAGCAGGGAGACCATTCGGCTTCGTCCTTTGCGCTTATTGTGCCACAGTTCAGCGCTTCACGCCGCCCCAGGCCAGGATGCCGCCGGCCAGATTGCGGACCTTGGCGAATCCGTTCTGCTGCAGAAACTCGGCGACGCGCTGGCTGCGCACCCCGGCGTGGCAATGCACCACGATCTCGCGCTCCCGGTCCAGCTCGCCCAGCCGCTGCGGCAGATCGTTCATGGGGATTAGCGTGCCGCCCAGGTTGGCCGACTGGTACTCGTGGGGTTCGCGGACATCGAGGATGAAAAGATCCTCGCCGGCGTCCAGCCGCTGCTTCAGTTCCTGCGCTGTGATTTGCGGTATTCCGTTGATCATGCTTTCTCCTGGGTGCGTGGTTCAGGTGCGCCACAGCTTTGCGCGCGGGCCAGCCGCGTCCCTTCCCCATTGGATGAAGGATCTTGGGGGAAGGACTCCAGGGAAACTTTTTGGCGGAGAGGAAAGCGGAATCATCGAGATTGAATCCCTGCTGGGAGCGGCCTCTGTGTTGCCGAAGCCGCTCTACAGCATGGGCTGGGTGCATTTTCGCTACTTTTTATCGGCCGGCTTGTCGGCGGGTTTGGCGGCCGGCTTGGCCATGGCGGCCATGGCGGTCTTGGGCTTCCAGAAGCCGGGATCGGACTTGACCCAGGCCTCGGGCGGATAGCTCTGCGCGGGGTTGACCGAGTACAGCTCGGAGCGGTCGATATCGATAGCGGCGGTACGCAGTTCGCGCATCTTCTTCCTGTCGTCCTCGCTCAGCGCCGCTTCGAATTTGGGATTCTCCGCATAACTCTGATCGATGGCCGCCATGGAGTCGTCGCCGGTGAAGAAGACATAGGAGCCGGCATCCTCACCGTACTCGATATGGTAGGCGCCCCAGTGGAAGCTGACCCCCGCCTTGTCCGCTGCCGCGATCCACATCTTCACCAGGTCTTCGAATTCCTTCCCGTGGCCGGGATGAACATGGACGATGTCGGCTTCCAGATAGCGGATCTGCCCGTTGGGCGTTTTGGAATGGTAGCTCAGTTCGGGCACGTAGCTGAAGATCAACTGCTTGGACTCTTCCAGCAACTCGCCGTCGGCTACATTGAGACGCTCGAATTCGGCCGCGGTGGCCGGATCGTCGAAGATCTTGTTGGCCTTTTGCATCTCGTCGAAGGAGTCAAAGTGAGCCAGATAGATGGCCCGAGCCTTGCCAGACATGGAGTTGAAGGCGATGTAGTGGATGGGGAACTTGGCCTTGGCCATGGCTTGCACGAAGGCGCTCTCCGTTTTGTCGTGGGCCAGGCCGCCCTTACCGGGTTTGGTGTACTCCACGGTGACCTGCAAATATTTGGGCGCTGCCGCGGGCATCGCCGGTGAGGGTTCTTGCGCCGCGACGCTCATGCAACAAGCAGCCGCGAGTGACAGTCCCAACAAAACGGGGCTGATCCGATTCATATGTCGAACCTCCTGGGTGGTCCTGGAGCGGCTGCGCTGAAGGGAAGTTGGGGAAGCGAGTGAAGCGCACTGGGTCCAGGTTGAAGCGATTATGTTCTCCGCGAACTCGTTTGTAAATAGGTATTTTGCACCTATAAGTAGTGCATAGCAGTCCACTGTGAACGGATTCAGGAAATCGGCCTTGCAGCGGCCACGCATGGAACGCCCATCGGCCATTCGAAGCCGCCTTCGGTTTTTATGGAACTCCCCCTGCGATTGCGGCAGGCGGCTGGGTGTGCGAGATTGGAGTTGGCGAGGATTCTGCCGATACCCCCATCAAACCCCTCGCGGACAGGAATGCATGTATGGCCCGAAAGCCCCGCAACCCGAACTTCGATCAACTGCTCGAGGTGCTGCGCACCCACGAATTCACGGTAACCCCGGTTGCCGGGGCCGCGGAGAGTGTGCTGGTCAGCAAACACGGCGCGGCTGCGGTGCTGACCGCCGGCACTGCGACCTCCGCCGTCTTTGTCGAACGGCCGGGCGCCTTGCTGGGCGGCGAAGTCGCCAGCCTGCTCGACCGCGGCTATCAGAAGTTCTTCAAGACCAGTCGCTTCGAGATTCCCGTTACCGCCGCCGTCTTGCAGTCCATTCACCTGTTCCAAGAGGAGCTGAGCCTGCTCGATGGGTCGATCAGCCTTTACAATGAGGGGCTGGGGACGACCAGCGATCTGTATCAATATGACCGCGTCCAGGGCCGGGAAGCGGCTCAACCCGCGCCCATGCGCCCCTGGGAGCAGTCCGCGGGACATTGAACTCTGCTGCGGTCAAAGGTGGGACCATGGAAGTGGAAACGACAGCAAACGGACATCTGGCGCCACACTCCAATCGGCGTCTGCTGGCGCGCTTCCCGGTCGACGAAGACGCCTGGATGCTGCTCGTCAATCACGGCTCCAGGGTTCCCTGCAAGGTTTTGGATATCAGCCAGGGAGGGTGCCGGTTGTCGACTCGCGAGCGCTTCCAGGCCGGCATCATGGTGCGGGTCGAGGTCAACTTCAAGGTGCGTGGGCTGGCCTTCCGTTTCAGCGGCGTCACACAATGGACCGATAGCCGCAACCAGGTCGGCATCCGCTTTGTCGACGTCATTCCCCGCCGCCGTGAAGAATTGATCGAGGCGCTGCATGAAATTGAGCTGGAACTGGCAGCCGTAGCCGCCAAAAAGGCCGCCATGGCTGCCAGCTCCAACCAAGATGTTGCCCCGGCAGATCGTGCCTCCGTAGAAGCCGCCGGCCGTGGAAAAGAGCAAAAGTCGGAAGTTGGGAGCCGGCCGGCCAAAGGCCCGGCGCGGGCGAGCTTTCTGGGGTCGATCTTCGCCAGGCCTTTTGACCCGGTGCGGCCGGCGTCTACACCAGCCCCGCTCCCCGGATCGGCCTCTCCCAAAGCCACGGAACCGTCTTCCATCGATGCCGAAACCTCCGAGATCTCCCGCGCATCCATCTTCGGGTCGGACCCGGAGCAGTGGCCGTATCGATCGCGGCCGAAGCAGCCGAACCTGGCCGAGACAAAGCCGCCGGAATCAGCGCCGCAAGAATCGAAACTGCCAGAAACGAAACCGTTGCAAGCGGGGCCGCTGGGTGGAACATCTGCGGCAAGCCCTTCCGCGCCTCCGGCACCAGCCGGAACCCTTCCGAAAGGGCGCGATCGCCGCGCCGAGTCTCGCCAGGGAGTCGATACCACGGCCGTTCTCTATCTGGTCAAGATCGCCTCCCGCTTGACGGGGCGAATTCTGGATCTGAGCCCGAGCGGTTGCCGCATTCGCACCGACGAGCGCTTTCCGGTCGGCATCTACACCCGCATCGAAACGGAATTCCGCCTGGAGGGCCTGCCCTTCCGCCTGGGCGGCGTGGTGCAGGCCATCCACGACCGGCATCACATCGGCATCCGCTTTCTCGATATGAGCGACCGCAAACGGGAACAAGTCGAACAGTTGATTGAAGAGATCAAGCAGATGTACGGGGAGACGTACGAAGAAAAGCGCTGGACAGAGAAGATCGACTACAATCTTCCTCCGGATTGAGAGAAGCTCCCTGACCGCGAAGGGGACAAAGACTACCTGCGCCGCGCCCGCTCCCGCTGCAACTCCCGGTAGAGATCGCTCTTGGAGCGGCCCAACTCCCGCGCCAGGCGCTTGAGCGCTTCCTTTTCGTCGATGCCTTCGGTTTGCAGCCGCGCCACACGCTCGGCGATCTTCTCCATAGGTACGATTCCCGCGGGCTGGTCCGCCGCACGCAGGGCTTCGATCAGCAGGCAGATCTCGCCCCGGATGCGGTCGCGAGCGGCCAGATTCTGCCGCACCTCGGCCACGGTTCCGCGCAAGAACTCCTCATGCAGCTTGGTCAGTTCGCGGGCCACGACAACCCGCAGCGTGGGACCCCAGACGCTTTCCATGTCTTCGAGCGTCTCTAGAATGCGGTGCGGCGCCTCATAAAAGATCAGCGTGCGGGCGGTCTCCGACTTGCCTGTCTCCGCGGCCAGGGTCTCCAGCCGGGTGCGCCGCGCTCCGGCTTTCTCCGGCAAAAATCCCAGAAAGTGGAATTCGTCCGCCGGCAGTCCGGAGGCGATCAGCGCACTCAGGGCGGCGTTGGCGCCGGGAATGGGAAAAACAGCAACCCCGGCGGCGATGGCCTCGGCTGCCAGCCAACTGCCGGGATCGCTGATGCCGGGCAGTCCGGCGTCTGAGACCAGGGCGATGCGCGCCCCCTTGCGCAGAGCTTCGATCAGCTCCAGGGCGCGCTGGCGCTCGTTGTGCTGGTGGCAACTGACGGTGGGGGTGGAGATCTGAAAGTGGTTGAGCAGCTTCTGTGTCTGGCGGGTGTCTTCGCAGGCGATGCGGTCGGCGTGGCGCAGCACATCGAGAGCGCGCAGGGTGATGTCGCCCAGATTGCCGATGGGAGTGGCGACCAGATAAAGACCGGGAGCGAGGCTGGAAATCTGCTCTCCGCCCAGCGGGGACTCATCCTGCTCCATGCTGTCGAGCTCCGCCATGGCGGGTCAGTCTCCGGCTTCCTGGCGTTCCATGCGGCGCTGCTCGGCCAATAAAGACATGGAGGTCATCAGGTTCTGTACGCTGACGATGCCCACCACGCGGCCGCTGTCGGCGATAGGAATCAGCGACAGGCCGCGCCCGGCGGTGATGCGGCGGATGGTGGTGCCCAGTGTGTCTTCGGGCCGCGCCACTTGGAAAGCGCGCGACATCACCGCCTGCACATAGCCGTTGCCCTCGCTGCGCAGCGCGTCCACAATGCGCTGGCGGCTGACGATCCCCACCAGTTGCGGACCGCGCACCACGGGGAAATCCTCTTGCAGCGAATGCACGCAGCGCACCAGCGCGTCGGCCAGCGTGTCCGAGGGCGAGAGAGTGGCGAAGTCGGTCAGCATCACCTCGCTCATGCGCACGGTATCGACCACCGACTGAAAGAAGACGCCCTGATCCTCGATCTGCGCACCGATCATGATGAAGAAGCCGGCGATGATCAGCCAGGGGCTATGCAGAATCATGCCGCCCACCATGGTGGCCAGAGCCAGGCCCTGTCCCAGGCTGGTGGCGGCGCGGTTGCCGGGAGCGAATCCATGGCGGCGGGCAAAGCCACCGCGGAGCAGGCGTCCGCCGTCGAGCGGGTAGGCCGGCAGCAGATGGATCAGGCCCAATCCGGCCTGCATCCAGACCATGCTGCGCAGCAATGCACTGGAGCCGATCCAGGGCTGGGCCAGGAGGTTGACGTCACCGCCTGCACCCATAAAGGTAATGGCCAGCACCAGGGCCGTGGCCAGGTTGGCCAGCGGACCGGCCAGCGCCAGGGCAAATTGCCCTCCACCCTGGTTTGCGCTCTCCTGGCTCTCGGGATTGGCGTAGGCAAAGAGTCCGCCGATGGGCAGCAGCAGCAGGGCGCGCAGGCGCAAGCCCATCCAGGCCGCCACCAGCAGCCGCGCCGTCTCTCGCACCACCACCGCCGCCACCAGCACCATGAAGATGCCCAGGCCGCGGCCCACGCCGTCGGCAGCGCCGATCCCCAGGCAAACCACGGCTAAAAGCGGAAAAAAGGCGTGGACGCGCAACTCCACACCCAACCAACGGCCTAGCGGAATGGACCAGCCTCGCATACGTCGATTGTAGTGGCTCCGGCCGGGGATCGCATTCCGCGCAGGTCCAGATTGCGGAACCGGCTGCGCAATGGGTTCATTTTTCCATTCAAGCGCCCATCCAGAACAGCGCAACGGCAACGCAACGACGCCGATTGCTCTATGCTGGGGAGCGTGCGCATTATCGCCGGCATCTACCGATCCCGAAGACTGGAAGCCCCCGCAGGGCTGGCCACGCGGCCCAGCAGCGACCGCCTGCGCGAGACGCTCTTCAACGTGCTCGCCCCACGCATTGAAGACGCGGTCTTTCTGGATCTCTATGCCGGATCGGGCGCGGTCGCGCTGGAGGCCCTCAGCCGCGGCGCAGCCCGCGTGGAGCTGATCGAAAAGGCGCCTGCGGCGCTCAAGATTCTGCGCGGCAACTTTGCCAAGCTGGGCATTCATCATGGCTTTCGCATTCACGAGGGCGCCGTCGCCCCAGTGCTGCGGCGCATGGGCCAGCGCGCCGCAGAGAAGGCGGATGCGCTGCCTGCGCGCTTCGATCTGGTCTTTCTCGATCCGCCCTACGATGCGCAAGCGGAGTACGCCGCCACGCTGGGGCTGTTGGGCAGCGCGCTGGCCGCCTTGCTCGCGCCCCATGCCCTGGTGATCGCCGAGCATCGCCGCAAAGATCGTCTTGACCAGCACTATGGAGCGCTCGACCGCACCCGCCTGCTCGAACAGGGCGACGCAGCGCTGAGCTTCTTCGCCCAAACCACGCTCAGCGATCCCGCGAGCCCATCCTCTGTGGAATGAGCGCGAAAGGCCGTCGCCTGGAGCCTACCGATTATCCTCAATCCGGCCACTTCTCCCATGTTCAGAGTTTTTCTTTGTCATATAACACCCATAGTTCCAAGTACTTGTCATCCTGAGCGAAGCGAAGGATCTGTGTTTCCGGCGTCACCCAATGGGTTACCGTAAAAC
>Ga0181520_10003749_pt1 | contig 26292 bp, 23 predicted proteins | sample PEATcosm2014_Bin_29_FD_132451 | JGI IMG/M metagenome (GOLD analysis project Ga0181520, IMG submission 132451) | Peatland microbial communities from MTU Mesocosm Facility, Houghton, MI, USA - PEATcosm2014_Bin02_30_metaG | ecosystem: Environmental > Terrestrial > Soil > Wetlands > Peat | place...
CCGCGCGCCATCTCGAATCGCGCCGCTCTTTTGTGAAATGGGATGTAACTACAAGCATACCAGAATCGGGATTAGGCGCGTCTGGGAGTTGCTCTTCTTCGCAACGCCACGCCGGGAGCCCGCGCCCTGCGGCATGCGTCCAGTGACTCGTTGAGCTCCGCCGGCAGCGTGATAGGTCAGATGTGGGTTGCCGACCGTTCGTTGCTCGCGTCAGCCAAGACGAGTACTGCTCCGCCGAACATCAGCGTATCAAAAAAATAATTCACACAGACGATGTCGGCAGGACTCTGCACCAGCAGCGGCAAATAAACGAAACACACCAGCAGCAAAATCATCAGGCCCAGGTAAGTCGCCGCCAGCCTCGTTTTCTTGTCCGCCAGGAGGCACAGTCCCGCCGCAACCAGCACCGCGCCCGCCAGATACGCCCAGATCACCCGCGCCGGGATCCACTCCGGGATAACTTTTTCCAGCGGAACGCCGGGCGCGAGCGTCGGATGCAGAAAATGCTCAACACCGTAAAACACTGCCGCCATCCCGATGCAAATTCGAGCAACGGTTACCAGCACCGGGACTCCCAAGGCGCGCTTTGCGCTCATCTGCGCTCCCGCAAACGCAAAACCCCCGCTGGCGAAAGCTAGTTCTCGCAACGCCAGCGTCCACGCGATTCGATTGTTCGGCTCTGCCAGCGCGGCGGGCATATCCATCAGCACCACAAACGAAAAGAACATGACTCCCAGAAGCGTGGCCGCTAAACGCGACTGCACCTTCAGCGCTATGCTCAGCGCCGCGGCCATCAGCGCAACGCCCACCAAATATACCCAAAACGTGTGCGCTGGTATCCAGCTCGGAACCATGGTCGCGATGTCCGATGTATCGGTGAAATGCTCCGTCCCGAATACCGCCAGCGGAATCGCGAAGCACAAGCGCCCGAAAGGCATTATCTTGTCTAGCCCGTGCGCCTGCGGCAGCTCATCTTTGATAACTCTTACCAAGCCCACGACGAGCACTACCGCCGCCGCGATATAACCCCAGAGCACGATGCTCGCTAGTCCGAGCACCGCGCTTGCGGCCGCGAAATCAACATGCATGTCGCCCAGAGAATCGCCGAACATTCCGTTCACCCCTTTGTGCTTCTGAATCACGACCCGCTGAAAGAGTTGCACGCTGCGCTCGATGCCGCGGACGTTCGCACGCACGCGTCTGCGAAACCTCCGCAACTCGCGTCGTCGCGGCGGTTCGATTCTGTTTCAGCATGGTACTGGTATTCGATCTGCGGACGTTGCGTCACGTTTGATGTAGCAAATCAGGAATAGAAAGCGGCGGCGGGACGAAAAGTACGGGTACTGAAAAGCAGAAGGCCCGCCTTGCAGCGGGCCTTCGAGGGGAGAAAGCTCCACGGCCACTGCGCGGTGGGCGGCAGAACTCTTTCCTCGGTCGCAGTCTAGTACGAGGTATGGAAATCAGTCAAGCGGGAAAGGGTACTTTTTGACTCTTCCCTAGCACATTGAAAACAATGATGTTAGATGCAAAATGGCGGTTTTTCCACCGGGTGGTCACTTCGGCTGATTTCGCTCGATCCCGTAGAAGTCCTCTGAATTGATGGGCTTACTGCCCAGCCCTAACTGCAGCACTTGCATCGTGCTGCTGCGATCAAACACTTTATCGGGCCAGAATCTCTTCACCACAATCCGGAATCCGCCGAACGCGATTCCCGAAATCAGCGCGAAGCAGCAGATGATGCCGGTGCCGATAATCGCTCCGACGATCATCGTAGTGATCGGCGGCTCTTTGAATTGAAAAGTCGGCTCGTTCCAGGTGACCTCTGCACCGGATTGAACCTGATTCAACAATTTATCCGCTTCCGCCTGCGTGCGCGCGCCAAACACAATTACGAGCAGCGTGATCGAGCGTTTGGCGAAAACTGGAGAATTATTGGGAACCGGACTTTCTTCATTCACGTGATAAACGTGCTGCAGCTCATTCAATTTTTTCTGCGCGGTCTGCGGGGTAGGGAAATCCGCGATCAAGAGATTCAGTTCGCGTCCATCCACGTGATATCTTGCGACCTCCGCTTCGGCGCCAGTCGAAAATCCCAGCCAGTCGTTCTGCGACACCGGGAAAAACTGGTTCAGCGTCACCGGTCCCAAGATGTATTTGTCGGAACGATCGATGAAGCCCTTGACCGGCAAGTGCTCCGTGAGCGTCGGCAGCGGCCCTTGCTGCGCCTTAGCAGACACCGCGCCCACCAAAGCGTTCAAACCGTCCGAATCCTTAGTCAGATCGCTGCCGTGAATATCCAGAACCAGATTCCCCAGCAGCACGAGCGCTTCCTCGCGAGTCATAACCGAGTGTTCGTTTGGTCCCGACCGCGCCATATCCGGCCCGCGCAAGTAGGAATACAGCCCATACGCCCCGCTAGGATCCTTCATGCGATAAAGCGTCACCTGCAGCGTATCTTTCCCGAGGGAGTAGGTTCCTTCCTCCCCGGAAGCAAACCCATACTCCTGCCGCGCGGCCGCTTGCTGGTCGGCAGCCATGCTCGTGACGTGGTCACCATTGTGTATGACGGGAGGATTCAGCCCGGCTGTGGTGCTGCCGCTCCATCCGCCGAAGGAATTCGGCAGAATGCCCTGCGCGGACGCAGGCAGGGCAGCTAAAAGCACAATTAGAATGAACAAAGCGATGGCGTGGCGCATAGTGTCCTTCTATTAGACGCCACTATTCTACTTACGGTTCCCGTCGGAAGCTACTGTCGCAGCCCCACCGCCCGCAAGACGGTTGTCGGACACCAGCTTGGACTTATCGTAGGAAAGACTATTGAGGCTATCGAGATACGAGGCGATGCCGCGATACAAGCCATCGGCGACGCGCTGCCGCTGGTCAGTCTTGCGCAGCAGCTTTTCATCGCTGGGGTTGCTGATAAACGAGATCTCCGAAAGCACCGAAGGCATATTCGCGCCAATCAGCACCACAAACGGCGCCTTCTTCACGCCGCGATTTCGCTCGTCCTGGCTCACCAGCTGCAAGCGGTGCGTCAGCGAATCCTGTATATCGCTCGCCAGCTCCTTGGATTCTTCCACTTTCTCGTTGCGCGCGATCTTCTTGATGATGTCTTGCAAATCGTGCAGCGAAGACTGCGCCAGCGCGTTTTCGCGCGACGCCACCGCCATCGATTCTTCCGAAGTGGCAAAATTCAAATAATAAGTCTCGATCCCGCGCGCCGCCGCGTCGTGGCTGGAATTAGCGTGCACGGAAATAAATAGGTCCGCCTTCGCTTCGTTGGCGATCGCCGTCCGCTCTTCCAGCGGAATGAATGTGTCGTCCTTGCGCGTGTAAATCACTTCGGCGCCCGGAAGTTTTTCTTCGATCTCGCGCCCCAGCCGCAGCGCCACGTCCAGGCACAGGTCCTTCTCCATCAGCCCGTGCGGGCCAATCGTTCCCGTGTCGTGTCCGCCGTGCCCCGGATCAATCACGATCCGGCTGATCTTCAAGCCCAGCGCGCGCGTCAGCGAACGCTGTCCATCGCGCGTCGGTTTCGATTCGGTCGGCGCCGTAAGCGCAGCCGATTTGGTCGCATCCGCCTTCGATCTCGCAGCCGCCGCGGACGCTGCAGATGCCGGCGCTTTCGCGCTCGATGCAGGTTTGCTGTCCGCGCTCACGGAAACCGTCTCGCCCGCTGCAGCGCGCGGTTTCGAATCAGAATAGTCGCCTTCAGCTTTCGCATTCTTCGCAGTCGCGTTCGGCGCCGGCACAGGCGCAGCAGTGGAAGCAACCTCGTTCGCAGAAGAAGCGACCGGCTTCGCATGAACCTCAATCACCAGCCGGTAAGGATTCGCCAGCAAATATCCGGAATAATCCCGCGCGCCGTTCACATCCAGCACCAGCCGGACCACGCCGTCCTTGTTCTGTCCCAGACGTACAGACTTCAGCAGCCCGTCCTTCACTTCCCAATTTTTCTTGGCAATATCCGGCGTCAGCTTCGCCCGGTGCAGATCGAAATAAACGCGGTCCGGAGCAGCAATTCGCGCGGTATTGAAAGCAATGGTATCGCTCAGAGTCACCACGATCCGCGCCGAATTCTCCGTGTTCCAGGTCTTCACATCCAGCACCCGCGGCGTTCCGTTCTCGCTCTCCTGCTGCTCCACCACCTTGCCTTTCAATTCCGGAAAAGCGTCCGTCGCCGTCGGCGTCGCAGCCGCCGCCTGAACCTTGGCCTGCGCCTGCAGCTTCGCCTGAGCCTGTGCCTGGGCCAGCGCTTGAGCCTGTGCCTGCGCGAGAGCTTGAGCCTTAGCCTTTTCGCGCGTCTCGGCGATATCCTTCAACGCCACGCGCGCGTCACTTGCCAGATCAGATTTCGGAAAGCGTTTGATGTAATCCTTCAGCGTAGCCTCAGCCACATCCGGCTGATGCAATCCATCCTTCTGCACCAATCCAATGGAATACAGCGCCTGCTGGCGATAGCGGCTGCCCGGATACTGCTTCAGCAGAAAATTGTAGGAATCAATCGCGGATTGAAAGTATTTCGGATCAAACAACCGCCCCATTTCTTCATACAACTCAGCTTCGGCGATCAGCGAGGGCGTCACTTCTTCCGCCTGCGCCGAAATCAGATAAACCTTGTGGTAAGCGGAAACAGTCGCGCGGTAATCCACCAGCGAGCGTTCTTTCTGCGGAGTGCCTTCCAGCACCGTGCGCATCCGCACCGCGCGCTCAAACTGCTCGCGCGCATCCATCTTGTGGTCGGGTCGCGCGGACGCAAAAAGGGGAATGGCTAGCGCCAGGGCTAGGAGGAGCCATCGGGCCGGCAATATTCTCGCGGGTACCACTTGCGTCATTCGTTCGTGAAAATTACCCGGCCACTGGCGTCCACTTCTTTTCGCACTGGATTTCTTGGCGGAGTCCAGAGCGTCGAGTCGCGGCCCGAGCCGGGGCGAAAGTATGCGTTCTGCACCTTCTGTACGTAGCGCTGCGTTTCCCAATACGGCGGAACGCCTCTGTTGACATCCACGGCGTGCTCGCCGGCGTTGTAAGCCGCCAGCGTCTTGTCCAAATCGCCGTTATAACGATCCAGCAGAGTTTTCAGGTACGTCGTCCCGCCTTCCACGTTCTGCGCGGGATCGAAGGGATTGCCGACGCCAAAGCGTTGTGCCGTCCCAGGGATCAACTGCATCAACCCCACGGCGCCTTTATTGGACACCGCGTGCGGATTCCACCCGGATTCCGTGCTGATTACGGCTTTCACCAGCGCGGGATCCACCTGATGACGCGCCGCTGCATCGCGAACAATGCGATCGAGGCGTCCATCATTGGCGCCGAGCGTGTCCGCCGCGGACGCGGACGAAAGCGCAGAGCGAGAGCGCGGACCGCTTGCCGTAGGACTGATAGTACTCCCACGACGGCCATTCGGGGAATCCCCATTCACGAAGACGAGCTTGCCGTGCTCGTCCACCTGGGTCGCAATCTGGGCGCGCAGCGGCATAGACAGCGCGAAGACCGCGCCCGCGACCAGCACTGCAACTGGGATGCAGTTCTTGTTCATGGTTATAGTTTTCGCCAGCGCTTTTTCAGGGCGCCGGCGCACTACCTCACAGCGAGCCTCGGGGAAGGCAGAGCGCTAAACTTTCATTCACGTGCGACCACATGCAACTTGCAAACGAAAGACACACATACGCCGAAGAAGGAGACTTCTCCGTCGTAAGCATCTGGCACAACAGCAATTATAACAATCGGTCGAGTAGGGGGTAAACCTGGTCTAGGGCGTTTTGTATGCCCGATGTGTCTTTTCCGCCAGCCTCTGCCAGATCGGGTCTGCCGCCACCGGAACCCCCTACCAGCTTGGCAAGTTCCTGGACGATCTTGCCGGCGTGGAGCTTGGGGATCAGATCCTTGGTAACTGCTGTGATTAGAGCAACTTTGCCGTCATCGGCAGAAGCCAAAACCACCACTCCAGAGCCTAGTTTCTGGCGCAAAGCGTCCACCAACTGGCGCAGGGCGTCACGGTCGTATCCGTTCACATGGGCGGCAATCAGGCGAACCCCCTTCACCGTGCGAGCCTGTTCCACCAAATCGCCGGCCAGCGAACCTGCCGCTTTGCGTTTCAGCGCCTGCAGCTGCTTTTCCAGCTGCTTGGTGGCTTCGAACTGGCGTTCGAGCGCGGCGATAATTTCGTCCTCGCCCGCATTCAGCATTCCCGCAACGGTGCGCAGCGTTGCGAGCGAATTCTGATACTCGGCAAGAGCGCGATCACCGGAAATTGCTTCGATGCGACGCACACCCGCAGCGACGGACTGCTCGCCAATGATCTTGAATACGCCAATGTCGCCCGTGCGCAGCACGTGCGTGCCGCCGCAAAGTTCCTTGCTGTAGAAACCGCGTGGCGTGGATGCGTCCGGAATCGTGACCACGCGAACGTTCGCTTCGGGATATTTATCGCCGAAGAAAGCCAGCGCGCCGGACGAGAGCGCGTCGTCAATATTCATGATGTCGGTGCGCATTTCCAGATTTTTGCGAATCTCTTCGTTTACTTGCTGCTCAATTTCGCCGAGTTCGCTGGGATCCACCTGCGCGAAATGCGAAAAATCGAAACGCAAGTGATCGGGCGCGACGAGCGAGCCGGCTTGCTTCAGATGGGTTCCCAGGATATTGCGCAGCGCGGCGTTCAGCAGGTGCGTCGCGGTGTGGTTGCGCATGTCGCGCACGCGTCGTTCAGGATCGGCGATGGTCGCCACGTGATCACCGACGCGCAGGTCTTCCTTCGCGATGATCCGGTGCGCGATCAGCCCGGTGACGGGGTAGTACGCCCCGCGCACTTCGGCCACTTCGAGCGCCCCGGAATTATCGAAGAATCCGCCGGTGTCGGCGACTTGCCCGCCTGATTCGGAGTAGATCGAAGTGCGATCGAGCACGACTTCGGCCTCAGTCCCAGGCTTGATTTCATTCACCGCGCCGTCTTTGGTGACAATGGCTTCGACGCGCGCGTCGCGCGTCTTCGTGCCAAAGTAAAATTCCTGTTCGGTCTTGTTCGTTTGCGCGAGCTTCGAGTAGACGGGATTCGCCGCGTCTTTGTGCGCGCCTTTCCATGAGGCGCGAGCACGCGTGCGCTGCTCGTGCATAGCTTGCTCGAAGCCTTTCTCGGGAAATGGAATTCGAGCGTCGCGGTACGCATCCTCGATAAAGTCTCGGGGCAAGCCGTAAGTGTCGTAAAGCGTGAACGCCTCAAATCCGGATTCAAACGGACCCGACACTGGAATTTCTGGCGAGAGCCTTCGAATTTGTTCCAGCTCTTGTGGTGTCCAATGGGCGAGGTGCGCCTCAAGTTTCTTGAGCCCGACTTCGACGGTGCGGGTGAATCGCTTCTCTTCTTCATCGAGTACGCGAGTGGTGCGACTGGCATGTTCTTCGAGATCCGGGTAGGCGTCTTTCATCAGGTGGCGGACGTGGCCCGACATCGTCGAGAGAAACGGCGAAGGCGCGTTCAGCGCGCGCGCATGGCGGAGGGCGCGGCGAATGATCTTGCGTAGCACGTAGCCTCGACCTTCATTCGAGGGAATCACACCGTCCGAAATCAGGAATGTAGCCGCACGAGAATGATCCGCAATGATTCGAAGCGATGCTTGAGACGCGGCGTCCGTGACTTGAACGGCTTCTTTGCCGCAAAGCCACGTGGCTTCCTGCATCAGCGGTTTGAAAAGATCGGTGTCGTAATTCGAGATGACGTGTTCAAGTACGGCGGTGGTGCGCTCGAGACCCATGCCGGTGTCCACGGACGGCTTCGGCAGGGGATTGAGGTTTCCGGTAGCGTCGCGATTGAACTGCATGAAGACCAGGTTCCAGATTTCGACGTACCGGCCGCAATCGCAGGGAAATAGGCAGTCGCTGTGGCCCTGATCGGATGCCGCCACGCCCATGTCGTAGAAAATTTCGCTGCAGGGGCCGCAGGGGCCTGTATCGCCCATGGCCCAGAAATTATCTTTAAGGCCGGGGATTTCGATCACGCGGTCCTTCGGCGCGCCAATATTGACCCACAGCGAGGCGGCTTCATCGTCAGCCGCGAGCATTTTCCCCGAAACTTCCGCGCCGCCGAAAACGGTAAAGTAAAGTTTTTCAAGAGGAATTCCGTACCAATCCGGCGAAGTGATCAGCTCCATCGCAAACGCAATAGCGTCCTTTTTGAAATAATCTCCGAAGGAAAAATTTCCCAGCATTTCGAAAAAGGTGTGATGGCGGTTAGTGAAGCCCACGTTCTCCAGGTCGTTGTGCTTGCCGCCGGCGCGCACGCATTTTTGGCAGGTGGTGGCGCGATTGTAATCGCGCTTTTCCAGGCCCAGGAAGACGTCTTTGAACTGGTTCATCCCGGCATTCGTGAAAAGCAGCGTGGGATCGTTCATCGGAACGAGCGAAGAGCTGCGCACCACGCGGTGGCCGCGCTCTTCGAAAAATTTCAGAAATGTCTTGCGGACTTCGTTGCCGGTCCACTGCTTCTCAGTCAAGGATGCCCTCTGTCGAAACGGTTCATTATCGCAGAGGGTCACAACGCTCGCAACGCCACGCGACGGCGGATAACGCCGCGTGAAGCCGAAAGAGGCCCAATGACAAAAGAACAGCTGTCCTAAATCGTGATCGCAAAAAAGAACAGGTTGAATGCTTCTTCGGCCAGCCTGCACCGATTCTGTTCCCCCACTCAGCCGCTCTCACATCTGTTCGGTGTTCATTTCGAACGGAAACCAAAAAATGAAATCGCACCCACAATCGAGCGATTTACCCGGATCCCGAGCGCCCTTACTACCCAACCACGTCGCTCTCCGCACTGTTCACCGCTCGCGGGCCACGGGTCGCGACTCAGGCGTCGCAAATCACGAATCTTCGTTCACGCGCCACTCATCACTTGTCACTCAACACTGCCGCTTTCTAATCAGCACCGCCGCGATTAGAAATCCATCTAACCCTCTGAAACAACACGCCAAGTGTTTTTCTAATCGGTCGATAAGAGCAGGTTTGGGCGCGCGTTTTGCGCGAGGTTCGCACGCCGCGCATCACCAACCACAAAGCGCCGCTCGCAGATTTCTAATCGCTACTCGTCCAGGATTAGAAATCCGTCTAACCCGCTCACAACAAACGAGAAAAATTTTTCTAATCGCTAGTTTTTCTGGCTGTTTATCATATGCTCGGCATCTGGCGACTCAGCAGTCTGGCACGAGCTAAATCATGCGAACTTGGACACAAAGCACAACACTCTCACCCCGGAAACACGGCGCTGCGCACCGTCCTCCGGCGATCGGCCCCGTGCTCGAGCGCGCGACGCAGTTGTTGCTGCGTGGCGATGGCCGAGGCGCACTGCGCGTGCTGCGGCCAGCGCTTCGAAGTCATCCCGATAGTGCGGAACTGCATGCGCGACAGGGCGACGCGCTTTATCTGCAACAGCATCTGGCGGAGGCGCGAGAGGCGTACCAGTGCGCCTTGACGTTGGACGATTCAGTATTCCAGGCGTGGTACGGCTTGGGATGCACGGAATATTCAGTGGGAGCTTACGCGGCTGCGGTGCGGAGCTTCGGCCGCGCGGTGGCACTGGAAGCCGGCGACGGGGACGCTCGGATGTATCTAGCCGGATCGCTATTTCACATGGGGTACGTGGATGAAGCAATTGACGAGTATCAAGCCGTCGCGAGGACGGCCTGGCCTGAGTTGCGCACAAAGGCACTGGGCCGAATCGCGACGATCATTCCAGGAAGCCCTCGCAGGGGAAACGCGGAGATAAAGAAGTGGCGGATGGCATGGGCCCGGCTGGAAGCCTCGCGGGAGCGACACGCCGCGAAAATGGCGACGCGTGCGCGTGCGGCTGGCGAGAAAATTCGCATTGGCTACGTTTCGGCATTTTTTGGCTCACGCAACTGGATGAAGCCGGTGTGGGGCTTCATCAACGAGCACGACCGGTCGTCGTTCGAAGTACATTTATTTTGGGATGTTCAAGATCCCAGCTTGGCGAAAGGTTATCGGCGCGACGAGCGCGACTCGATCCACGAGATCGATAGCCTTACTAACGAAGAGGCGGCGCGCCGCATTCGCAAAGCCGGAATTGCTATCCTCGTGGACCTGAACGGCTACAGCTTTCCGGCGCGGCTGGGAATGTTCATGAGGAAACCGGCCGCGATTCAGTTCGCGGTGTTCGGTATGTACGCTACCACCGGGATTCGAGGCTATGACTACGTGGTTTGCGACATAGCCGCGCTGCCAGTCGCGGAGGAGCGGTTCTGCACCGAACGCGTCTTGCGGGTTTCCAGGAGCTACCTGGCGTTCCGCGTTCAGTACCAGGTTCCGCGGGTCTTGCCGCCGCCCTGCGTGGCGACGGGAGCTGTGACGTTTGGATGTCTTGCACCCCAATACAAAATCACGGATCAAGTACTCGCCACTTGGGCGCAAATTCTGACGCATGCGCCGGGCAGCCGCCTGATTTTGAAAAATACCTGCCTGGAGCAGCCCTCCAATCGTGCGGCGGTCCTGGCCCGCTTCGCGCAATTCGGTGTCTCCGCTGAACAAGTGATTTTGGAGCCGCCTGCGGAACACTTGAAGCTTCTGAAAACTTACGGAAGGATTGATATCGCGCTCGATACGTTTCCCTACAACGGAGGAACGACAACCATGGAGGCGCTCTGGCAGGGTGTGCCAGTCCTGACGTTCAACGGCGATCGCTGGGCAAGTCGGACAAGCCGGACGTTAGTGCTGGCCGCGGGGCTGGAAGAATGGGATCTGCCATCGCGCCAGGATTACTTCGAGCGTGCTATCGCGCTGGCGAATTCGCAGGAAACTCCTGCTAGGCTTGCACAGCTGCGCAGCGGCATGCGCGCGCGGCTGTTGCATTCGCCTGCGTGCGATAGCAGCGGGCTTTGTCGAGAGCTGGAGCAGCACTACCGAAAATGATTCCGACTGAACGGAACGCCCGCAGCCAAATGACGTTTCTGGGCAGCCCGTTCAGCCGGCAGAAATCGGTAGCGATAGAGAGGTGCGCTTAGTCTACTTGGATCGAACCCTTGTGGGTAGCGGAGGTGACCGTCAAACTCTGGACTTTCTTCAGAGGGACTTTCTTCAACTTCTTGCTGCTGGATTTCTTGCTTTTCTTGGGAGCCATGTAATCCTCCGTGCGAATTTTGTTTCCGCCTGATCCTCAATTGTGACGCACACGCAGTTTGGTTTTATGTAAATCGCGCGCCAAAGTCAACCATCGGCGAAAACGACGAGCGATGCGATGTGGAATGTGGGACTTACAGTTGAGATTGCGCAGGCCGTGAAGCCGATGTGCGGCGCGATGATGTTGAATAAGTAAGCGTTTGTTGACGAATTCAACTTCGCGGCGGATGGGACGAAAAGCGGGGGGCGGCTCTTGCAGCCGCCCCTGCACTCTGCGACGGGCTCGCCGCTGGACTAGTTTTCCGGCGCGGCTTGTTTCTTGGCTTTCGCGGCGGCTTCGGCGGCCGCGGTCCACGGCGGCACGATGCCGTTCATGCGCGCATAGGCGATGGATTGGCCGAGATGTTCGTGCGCGTGGGTGACGAGAAGATAGATCACGTCGCCGTAGTTGGCGTCGGGGCCGAGCTTGGGCAGCGGCTTATTGAAATCGGCGTTGCTCATAGCTTCGATTGCGGCGTGCGCGCTGGCAAAGGATTTATTGAGCGCGTCAATGATCTGGGCTTTCTCGGTGGTCGATTTGTCGAAGTCCTTCATGACGAAGCCCGGAGGAACGGGCGTGCCCATATAGTTCGGAATCACATAGTTCGCGCCGGCCACGTGCAGGAAGACTTCGCCGATGGAGCGAACACCTTCGGCGGGGCGCCAGCCGTACTTGTCCGCGGGGATCGCGGTCGCCAAGTCCACAAATTTCTGATGCATGCCGTCGAGGTCGAGCAGGGCCTGCGGCTTCATGTCGTAGCTGGGCGGAGTCGTGTCCTTCGCTTGCGTCGTCGCAGCAGACTGCGCAGAGGGGCCGGACATCGCGAAAGTGCGAGACGCGCTGGCGCCGAGGAGCAGGGCCAGAGCCATTGCAGACAGCAAGAGTTTCTTCATCTGTATTTCTCCTTTAGAAGCGGATGCAGTGAATTTACTCGTGCATCCCGCGGAGCAGGACAGCGTCCGAAATCGGCAAAACCGGCGGCGCGCCGCCCAGAATTGAGACGGTCGAACCGGATTTCGGATCGTGTCCTTTGCGAAGTTCCAGTTTTTTGGAGTCTGCAATGACGAATCGCCTCATGGAACTCCCCGTGGGTTGCTGTGAGGCTTAGACGGAAGACGGCGGGAAAAATCTCACTGCCGCCGCGATTATTTTGCGGTGGTTGTAGGTTTTCGTATAGGGCGGGGAAGGCGAGTTCTTGGAGCCGGAGTTACGGCTCCGAAAGCTCAGAATCGGCGGCATCGGGAAGCTCGGGGAGGTCGCCGTGAGTGACGCCTTTCAGCTCGGCGCGGATGATGTCGGAAGAGAATCCGGCGCCGAGAAGATTACGGTAGAGCGAGGCGATTTTCTTTTGGTCGAGCGGGCCGCGGAGATGCGCGAGGCGGCGCGTGAGGCGCGCGCGGACGAGCGAGGCTTCGTCGGTTTCGGCGAAGACGGAGTCGACGGCGGATTCGACGTAGCGGTCTGGGACGCCGCGTGCGCGCAATTCGCGAGCGATGCGGAATCGTCCTTGGCGGCGCAGCTTGGCGTGTTGCGCAGCGTAGTTCAGGGCGTACTTGGCATCGTCGAGATAGTTCAGTTCGCGCAAGCGCGTGATCACGGCGGGGATTAGGTCTTTATTTTCGGCGCGGCGCTCGAGATGTTTTTTCATTTCGGAGACGGAATGCGGACGGCGCATCAGGGCGCGTTGCGCGGACATGTAGAGCTGAGTTTCGGTGAAGAGCTTGCGTGCCGGTGTTCGCGAGCGCATGGACTGAGGATAGAGCAGGAGTTGGAGGAAGTATAGGAGTCGGACTACGTAGAAGGGTGGTTGGGGAAGTCAAAGGCACCATTGATGAACGCAGATGAACAGTGATAACGGCGAGAGGAAGAAAAGGCGTCTTTCGCAGCTATACGCGGGATCTTGAGAACTCCAAGAGAGATCCTTCGCTGCGCTCAGGATGACTCCTCGCCGGATTTTCAGCGGCGCGAGGAGTTGGTGTTGTCGAATTCGGACATGGCGCGTTCCATATCTTCGCGAGCGGAATCGGCGCTGGAGCGGATGCCTTGGACGCGCAGCCGGAAATCGTCTGGATTGCTCGCGCGCAAAATGGCTTCCTCGAAGGTGATCAGGTTGCGCGAGTAGAGATCGAAGAGCGATTGATCGAACGTTTGCATGCCGTATTGGCTGACGCCGGCGGCGATGGCGTCGCGAATCATGCGCGTCTTATCCGGGTTGATGATGCAATCGCGAATGTAGCCGGTGGAGATCATGACTTCGACGGCCGGGACTCGGCCGGAGCCATCAGCTTTGCGTACCAGGCGCTGGCTGATGACGGCTTTCAACGTGCCAGCGAGTTGCAAACGAATCTGTTTTTGCTCGGGCGGCGGAAAGACGGCGATGATGCGCTGAATGGTTTCCGTTGCGTCCAGGGTGTGCAGGGTGGACAGAACCAGGTGGCCGGTTTCGGCTGCGAGAATGGCGGTAGAAATGGTTTCCAGGTCGCGCATTTCGCCGACCAGGACGACGTCCGGGTCCTGGCGCAATGCGGCGCGCAAGGCAGTGGAGAAGGACGCGGTGTCCACTTCCACTTCGCGCTGATTGATGAATCCTTTTTTGTCGCGGTGCAGATATTCGATCGGGTCTTCAATCGTGATGATGTGCTCGGAGCGCAGCGAATTGATGCGATCAATCATCGCGGCGAGCGTGGTGGATTTGCCGGAACCGGTGGTGCCGGTGGTGAGAATCAAGCCGCGCTGCTCTTCGCAAACGGTGGAGAGAATTCGCGGGAGTTCGAGTTCTTCAATGGTGCGAATTTTGGTCGGGATGACGCGCAGAACCATGCCGACGTTGCCGCGTTGCTGGAAGACGTTGACGCGAAAACGGCCGAGGCCGGCGACGCCATAAGCCATGTCGAGTTCGGCGGTTTCTTTGAACTTTTGCTTCTGGCGATTGGTCATCATGCTGAAGGCCATGGAGAGCATTTCTTCAGGCGTGATGCGCGGGACGTCGCTGAGCGGGTTCAGGATGCCATCGACGCGGAGATAGGGGTGGTTGCCGACTTTCAGGTGCAAGTCGGAAGCGCGGCTTTCGACAGCGCGGCGCAGTAGATCGTCAATATTGATGGCCATTTAAAGTCCTGTGCTCGAAGGAGCGTCTAGTCAAGCTAGCATGGAATGCGGGAGCCGCAAGATGCGCTGGAGCCGCATGGTGCGAAATGGACAACCTGAACTTTGGGACAGGTGGGGGGGGGAGCGCGTTAGATCGGCGGTTGGTCAGGAAGGAAGATGCGGTCGTAGATTACGCCGGCCAGGACTCCGCCCAATAGCGGGCCGACCCAGTAGACGCCGTGGTTGGTCCAGTGATTGCGCGTGACGAGGGCGGGGCCGAAGGCGCGGGCGGGGTTGACGGCGGCGCCGGTGAAGGGGAGGCCGCAGAGGGCGTCCACGGTGACGGCGAGGCCGATGGCGAAGCCAGCCACTTTGCTGAACGCGCCTTTGGCGTCAACGCTGGAGGCGAAGAAAACAAAAACGAGGAAGAACGTCATCACGCCTTCGAGGAGCATGCCGTGTAGGCGCGTGAAATCGGGCGCGAGCGCTGGGGTGATGGAGCCGAGGGCTTCGGGACGCCAGCTGGAATCCGGGATGATGACGGCGAGCACGTAAGCGGCGGCGATGGCGCCGAGAAGTTGCGCGGCCCAATAGAGGATCGTCTGCGTGGTGCTTAGGCGACGGGTGACCCAGAAGCCGATCGTGACCGCGGGATTCAGATGGCCGCCGGAGATGTGTCCGACGGCGGTGACCATGATACCAACGGCGAGGCCGTACGCCAGGGCGAGGCCGAGATTGGTGATGCTGCCTTGGCCGGAGGAGCGCAGATATTGGTCGGCGCAGAGCGCGCCCGCCGCGAAGAAGACCACGGCGAAGGTTCCGAAGAATTCTGCGATTAATTTTTGAGTGAGGCTGTACAAACGGCGCTCCCAGGAAATGCGCGGCGCGATGCATCTGCTGTGAAGTGCATCGTGCCGCGCGCGATTCTACTGAATTAACAGAGATAGGTCAAAAGTTGGACCAACTGCTGTGCGCTGGGAACGGCTAGTGCTGCGAGCGGCGCGCCAGGTCGCTGAAAATGTAGTTGTGTTCGCTGTTTACGCCCCAGCGTTCGAAGGGGCGCCAATACCATGCGGGGTGGAGATTGGAAAGAATCGTGGTGCTGCGCGTCAGGATTGTGTTGTTGCCGTCTTGCTGCAGAGCATAGGTCGCATATTCGAAGCCGAGCCACTGGCGCCCCGGCATGTTTGTGCGATCGATCGCGAGGCGCATGATGTTTGGTGGCTGCCAGTCGATTACTGTCTCCTCAATGGATCCGTGGTTGAAGTAGCAAGTCCGCTTGGCGCCCACACCACTGCCTTGCAGCGCGCAGCGAATAGGAATGGGTAGGCCGAAGTACATCAGCAGAGGTTTTTCCCCCGCGAGGCCATCGAACGACTGAAGCTCGCTCCAAACGTGGCTGGGATTCGCGCAGAGTCGAATGGTCGTCGTGACGATTTCACGGCGGGGATGAGTGAGAGTGGATAGCTCGACTCGGTGGCCGGTGAGAATCAGAACCGGCATGGAAAGCAGGACGAGCGACGTAGTGGTGACATCTTTGCGTTTGAATTTGTCACTGAGCTTCTGGAAAAGGTATCCGAGCGCCACACCGATCATGAGGCCCACGAAAAGCAATGGCAACGCGAGCAAGGCACAGAGAGGAGTTTCCTTACCTGTCGCGATGAGTACAACCAGTGACGCAATGCACGCTAAGAGCGATGCTGCAGTAATCCTGTCTAAGTCGTACGAAACCATTGTGATCGCGAATCCGGCGGCAAACGGCACGAGCAGGAACATGACCAAACCCATCGAATGGGCTCCGGGAATTTCCGCAAGGAGGAATCCGCCCAGTCCGATCGCAATGCCGGTGAGTCCGCCAACCAGGACACCTTTCGCCGACCCCTTCGGTTTATCCAACGCAGTTCTCCCGCGCACTGGGGATGTTATTTAGGCCCCGCTTTCTTGGCGCCATTCTATATCAGGGAATAGGCGGAATGATTACCTTGAGCTTCGAGGGGGACACACAGTGTGTGGGGCCAATTGGCGCAATCCTGGCAGAGCCAAACCATGGCGGACATCGGCGACATCCTCGGCAGGACGTGAAGAATTCAAAAGCTCGCGGGAAACGCAAGGTGAAAGGAATGACGCTTCGCCCCAATCTTATTTAGGCCGTGTCTGAAGCCACGACTTACAACGATCAATGCAGAGCGCGCAAAAGGACGAGTGTGCGCCGACTTTTATCAGCGGACTGCGGCGGCCGGTACGGCCAGCGGAGTTAGCCAGTTGTGGCGGTCGGGCTTTTTGCCTTCGGCCAGGGCGAAGAATTCGTCTTGGATGCGTTTGGTTATGGGGCCGCGGGCGCCGATGCCGATCTTGACGCGATCGATGGAGCGGATCGGGGTGACTTCAACCGCGGTGCCGCAGAAGAAGACTTCATTTGCGATGTAGAGCATTTCGCGGGGAATGATTTGTTCGACGACCGGAATCCCGAGGTCTTTACAGATGGTCATGATCGAATGGCGCGTGATTCCCGGCAGCGCGGAATTTGCTAGCGGCGGAGTGATCACTGTGTCGCCGGAGACGATGAAAATATTTTCGCCGGAGCCTTCGCTGACGTAGCCGTTGGTGTCGAGGGCGATGCCTTCGACGTAGCCATTGGCGCGGGCTTCCATGCGGATGAGCTGGGAATTCATGTAATTGGCAGCGCATTTGGCCATTTGCGGCAGCGTGTTGGGAGCGGGACGATTCCAGGAACTGACGCAGACGTCCACGCCGTTCCGCAAACCCTCTTCACCTAGATATTTTCCCCAGGGATAACAGGCCATGTAGACCTCGACGGGGCAGCCGATGGGATCCACGCCGGCTTCGCCGTAGCCGCGGAGAACTACCGGGCGAATGTAGCAGGCGCCGATTTTGTTTACGCGCAGCAATTCCAGGTTGGCGTTGCAGAGATCTTCGAGGGTGTGCGAAACCTCCATGCGATAGATGTAGGCAGAATTCAGCAGGCGCTGCATGTGTTCTTTGAGGCGGAAAATTCCCGGGCCTTGCTGGGTTTCGTAGCAGCGGATGCCTTCGAAGACGGCGGAGCCATAGCTGACGACGTGGGAAAGGACGTGAATTTTGGCGTCGTCCCAGTTGATGAACTTGCCGTCGTGCCAGATCTTCTCTGTCTTTGGTATGGGCATTGGGTGGCTCCGCATGCAAAAAATATCTAAAAGTGGTTACGTCGGCAGAGTAGAGCAGGGATGGCGCGGTGTCAATCGGTCGCGGGTGCGGTGTGTCGAGGTGGGATGCTCCAATTTGGACGGGCGGGAGGAGATCAAAACCTTGACACAGAGTTCACAGAGAAAAACGGAGGACACACCCTTCGATCCCGCGCTGCGGGATCTCAGGATGAATCGCGCGGTAGCGCGATTCAGAGAAATGCGCCGGAAAAAGACACCACAGATGAACGCAGATAAATGCACTGATAAAGTCAAAAACGAAAAGAAGAGTAGAGAATGAAAACGGGAAACTACCAACTACAACTCCTGCACTAACACCAGCAACACCACCAGCGTCACGAACAATGCGAACTACTCCTCGCGTAGGGCGACTAGCGGATCTACGCGGGTGGCGCGGTGGGCTGGGATGAAGCAGGCCAGGAGCGCTACGGCGCTTAGCAGCGCGGCGATAGCGATGAATGTTAGGGGGTCTGTTGGTTTCACGGCGAAGAGCAGGGAGCGCAGGAATTGGGTCAGGAGCAGGGCGCCGATAAGACCAGCGGCCAAGCCGAAAGCGACCAGGACCATACCTTCGCCCAGCGCCATGCGGAGAATGTGTTGCCGCTGCGCGCCCAGGGCGATGCGAATTCCGATTTCATGCGTGCGCTGGCTGAAGGTGTAGGCCATCACGCCATAAATTCCGATGGAGGCGAGCAGGAGCGCGATTACCGCGAAGACACCCAGAATCTGGAGCGCGAAACGGCGCTGTGCCATGGATCTGGCCACCACTTCTTCCATCGAACGCACCGCGTAGACCGGCACGTCCGGATCAACAGCCTGGACTTCGCGCCGGATCGCATCGCCGATGACGCCGGGATCTGCCGCCGTGCGAGCGTAGATAACTGAGTTGAAGTTGGGAGACTGAAAATCAGACAGATAGATGTGCGGGACTTCCTGACTCTCGAGTGATTCCGACTTCACGTCGCCGACGATGCCGACGACGTTCAACCAGGGGTTGGTGGACTGTGGCGCACCCAGTTTCAGTCTCTTGCCTAGAGGGTTGTCATTTGACCAGTACTGGCGGACGAAGGCCTGGTCAACGAGCGCAACGGGCAGGGCCTTGTCATCGTCGGAATCGGTGAAACCTCTCCCTGACAAAATAGGTATCGAAAGGACTTGGAAGTGCGCTGGGGTGACAGCGGCAGCTTCTGCCAAGGGCGTGCGCTCCGCGTCGGCTGGGCGGCCTTCAATCATGAAGGGGGTCTGGTTCCGTGTGGCCACGAGCGGCAAGCTGCCACCGCTACCAATGGAGGCCTCTTCGACACCCGGAAGAGCGGAGACGCGCCTGAGCACCTCGCGCATGAACGCGGCGCGTTTTGGAACCGTGAAATAGCGGTTTTGAGCGGGATCGTTCGGGTACGAGAGCCACATCTGTGCGGTGACCACGTGATGCGGATTGAAGCCGGGGCGAACTTGCAGGATCTGCCAGAAGCTGCGCAGGAAGAGGCCAGCGCCAATTAACAGGATGAGCGAAAGAGCGACCTCGGAGGCGACCAGCGCGCTGGAGACACGCATCTGGCGTTTGCTGGAACCCGAGCCGCGGCTCCCTTCTCTGAGGTTGGAGATTTGATTGGGGCTGGCGGCCTGCAGAGCAGGCGCCAGGCCGAAGATCACTCCGGTCAAAATCGAAACCAGAAGCGCGAAGCAAAGAACGGCCGGGCTGATCGTCACTTCGCTGAGGCGCGGAATATCCGCTGGGGCAAAGTTCAGCAGTGCATTTTTCAGCGCGACGACTGTAACCAGCGCGATGCAGCCGGAAACGAATGCGAGGAGCACGCTTTCAGTGAGCAATTGAGAAATCAGGCGGGCACGTCCGGCGCCGAGGGCGAGGCGGATGGCAATTTCGCGATGACGGCCGGAGGCGCGGGCCAGCAGCAGATTTGCCAGGTTCACGCAGGCGATCAGCAACACAAAACCCACCGCCGCAAAGAGAACGAAAAGTTCGGCGCGGACATTCGACGTAAGCTCTTGTTGCACGGAGACGAGGCGCGGAGCCCAGCCCGCGGCGGGGGGATAGTCAGTGGCGTATTCGCGGGCGAGCCCTGCGTCGAACGTTTCCAGACGAGCTTGGGCTGCGGCGATGCTTAAACCCGGTTTGAGCCGTGCCATGGCGCCGGGAAGCATGCGTACTGAACGGAGCGGCGGAGTGGGAAATGGCAAGGCGTTGTAACCGGCTGCGATGTAGGCGTCTTCATCGGTTTCCAGGGTCTTACCCGGGTGGTGAAAACCGGGAGGCATAACGCCGAAGATTTCGTACAGGTCGCCATCGAGGCGAATGCTCTTGCCGATGACTTTGGGATCGCCGCCAAATTGGCGGTGCCAGAATCCGTCGCTTAGAACGACGGCGGTGATGAAACCGGGAACGTCATCTTTCTGCGTGAAGACGCGGCCGAGCGCGGGCTGAACGCCCAGCATGGTGAAGTAATTCGCGCTGGTGGCGAGAACTTCGATGCGTTCGGGGCGTTCGACGTCGGTGAGGTTTGCGGGAATGGTCCAGATGACCGCGATGTCTTGGAAAATGCCGGCGCGATCGCGATAGTCCCAAAATTGCGGGACGGACATGCCGACGTCTTTCGTGTTGGAGGAACGGAGATCGTCGAAAACGCGGACCAGCTGTTCGGAATGATTGAAGGGAAGAGGGCGAAGCAAGACGCCGTCAACGATGCTGAACGCGGCGATATTCGCGCCGATGCCTAAAGCCAAAGTGAGAATCGCGACCAACGTGAAGCCGGGAGTCTTGAGCAACATGCGGCAGGCATAGCGGACATCTTGCAGGAATTGGTTCATGCGCTCCTCGATTCAACCTTCCATCAGTCCATCAACCCCAGGCATGCCGGGCACATGCCGGACGAAACCGCCGGAGGCGAAACAGTGCTCGTGAGAGCAAGTCCATCCCCGATTTGACGCGCGACTAATACATTTGTTTTTAAGAAGTTGTGGCGAGCCACACAGCGACTGGTGGACCCGAATGTCCGGTGGTGGGACGAGTGCGTCCTCGATTAGGACAGTGATAGCAGCGAGATGCCGCTGCCGGATTGAAAAGCCTCATCGCAATAGGGCTCAACGGCCGGTAGCTTGCGCGCCGCGCAGAACCATGCAGGTGGACGATGCGCGCGCGACCAAAACGCCAGCGACGTTGGTGATGTCACATTCAGCCATTCCGACGGTGTTGCCGCGTTTGACGACTTTGCCGACGGCGCGCAATTTCTCCTTCCAGACGGGGCGCAGGAAATTGATTTTCAGCTCGAGGGTGGTGAAGGACTCGCCGTCTTCCAGAGTGGCAGCGAAGGCGACTCCCATAGCGGCATCGGCGACATCGCAGAGTACGCCGCCGTGGAGCGTGCCCATGGGGTTGGCGTGTTTTTCGCTGGACTCGAAATCGAAGACGGCTTCACCGCGCTTCACGGCGACGAGCCGGAAGCCGATGAGTTGCGCGATGGGAGGAGCAGGAACTTCACCGCGTATCATACGCTCCAGGTCTTGCAGGCGTTCGGTCACGGGATGTCCCTCCGAGGGCAATTGATTGCGGTGATCTAAATGATTAGAGCCGCGGAGTGCGGTAAGGATGCGGAAGAGTCTCGACGAAGAACGCTAGAAGTGTTCTTCGATGTCCTGGGCGCTATGCCCGCGGCCGGAAAAGCCGGAGATTCGGCCCCAGGCGCTGGTTTTCCAGTCGTCGGTGATCTGGCTAGCCAGAATCCAGGGCGGCAGCTCGACATACAGGTAGCGCGCGAGAGCGTGTAGATACGGTTCGTACATGTCGCGCAGCTCTTTCAGTTTTGTGTGGGAAGCCTCGTCGTTGCGGAGTTGATAGCCTGCGTGTTCGAGACTGGCGTACAAGCGCGCGAACTGCTCGGGAGGCAGGCGGTCAGATGCCTCAGCGACCGGCTTGGCGAAGAAAACCTGCGCCAGATCGGCGACGGTGTGGCGGCACATGGCGAAGGTGAGCCGGGCTTGACGTGAACAAGGGTTATCCGAGGTGGCGATCAGGAGCGCCGTGGAATCGAGAATCGCGGCGAGCGCCGCTAGCCAGGATTCGTTTGTATGCTGCGAACGAAAGTAGCTGACGACGGGATAGGAGATGTGGCTCTCGAGCAGCTCAGCGGACCAGTGCTCCCAATCACGGAAAAGGATCAGCAACGCATCCAGCCCATGCGGTCCGGCATGGCGGAGAAGCAATTCCGTGGCGGTGGGGGGCGAGCCGGCGCGTGCGTCAAGCAGAACGATGCTGACTTCGCGTTTGGAAAACGCCTGATAGATAACCGGCAGATAGCTGATGATGAGTGCGAGAAAACCGAAACCCAGGCCACTTTCGAAAATGGCGAGGACGCGTTCTGCGGGAGTGTGGGGAGTGACGTCGCCGAGACCCAGTGTGAAAAAGGTGGTGCCGCTGAGATAGAAACAGGTTTGTAGCGACGGGCGAGTGGGGTCGTGTGGCGTGTTGCCGTAGTACAAAAACCCAAAGCCGAAGATCAGCAGGGTGGCCCAGAGCGCAAAGAGAATCAGCAACGAGAGAGGGCCGAAGAAGCTGAGGAAAGATTCGCGCGTCTTGGGGGAATGGATCAAGCGGGCGATGGCCCGGGTGGGGATCCACAAAGAAAGGTAGAACGCACGCGTCAGGCGAAAGCGGCGCGTCACGCGGCGCGGCAGAATGATGGTCTCGAAGGCTTCGAGCAGGATAACCGCGATGATGCAGAGGCCGATTACGACCGGAACAATCATGCAGCTTGCTCCAGTACGGAGGTGAGCGTGATTTCGGCTTTGAAGAGGCGCGAGACGGGGCAATTGGCTTTGGCGCTTGCCGCGGCGGATTCGAAAGCTGCTTGCGAGATTCCCGGGATGCGCGCGGCGAGATCCAGGTGGATTTTGGAGATGCTCCAGCCGGCTTCGAGTTTTTCGAGCGAGACGGTGGCGGTGACTTTAATGCTTTCTGGAATGAAGTTCATGGTGCTGAGTTGGGCGGAAAGAGCCATGGCGAAGCAGCCGGCGTGGGCTGCACCGATCAATTCTTCGGGGTTGGTGCCTTTGTCGTTTTCAAAGCGTGTGAGGAAGGAGTAAGGCGCATTAGCCAGCGTGCCGCTGGGAGTGCTGATGCTGCCCTTGCCGTCTTTCAAGGTGCCGTTCCAGACTGCTGTGGCTGTGCGTTGCATGGGAGCCTCCTTTGGACTGCCAGATTTTGGGCGACGGATTTTTCGGGGCCGGGGAGCTGCGTTCGGCCGGAATGCTACGAACTGTTTTACTCTCGCGACGCGCCGAAATCCAGCGTTGGCCCCCTGCATTCGCCCCGGCTGATTGAGCGTCATGACATGCTCGAAGTACCCGGAATTGGATGAAGCACCGACCTGCGAGGATTTAAGTTAAGGCGATCAAAATTTCAGAATCCTCGAGGTTCAGTGCACGTCGGGCGGTGGGGGAGGCGCTTCGCGCGTGCTGAGCGCTCGGAAGTTGTGCTGGATGCGCTCGAGGCGATTGCCGGCGACGTTTTCGTAGATGCCGAAGGCTACGAAGGGGATCAGGGCGGCGAGGGCCCAGAGCTTCGCGCTATTGGGGAATTTCGCTTCGGGTTCCCAGCGGAAGAGCCTGCGGGAGATTTCGAACGCGACCAGCAAGCCGAGAGTGAGTGCCACAAAATCCGTGAGGACTTCGCTCACCGTGGAGGCGTTGGTGGTAGCGGCTTCGAGCCCGTTCGCAAGATAGGTGGCGGGCATAAACAGGGCGGCGCGTTGAATCCAGTGCGGGAAGATGGCGAGCGGGACGCTGGCGCCTGAGAGGAACAGGAAGCCGGTCCAGATGAGCTGGTTTATGACCTGCGTTTCTTGCATGGTGTTGGTGACGCTGGCGACGATCAGCCCGAACCCCGAGAAAGCGGCCGAACCGATGGTGATGAGCAAGAAGACCGCCCAGAGATTTCCCCAGCCAGGCATATGCAGCACCCATTTGCAGGCGAGAATTTCGATGATCACCGATGGAACTACCAGCAAATAATTTGCCACGATGCTGGAGGCGAGCATGGGTCCTGCGCCCAGGGGCGCCAGGCGAAATCGCCGCAGGATTCCCGCTTCGCGAAACATGACCAGCTGGACGCTCAGCCCCCAGAAACTGCCCATCACCGTGAGCGTAAGGACAGCGCCCAGAATGTAGCCGATCCATCCCGTGGAGCCCTTGCTGAAAACCAGTACGAAGAAAAACAGGAAACCCAACGGCATGATCAGGCTGAAAAACAGAAACGTGCGATTGCGCATGGCGAGGCGCACGCGAATTTTCGTGAGCGTCCAGGTGTTAGTGATGGGATTCGAGGCCATTTTTGCTTAGTCCCTCAGCCTGCGGCCGGTCAGCTCGATGAAGACGTCTTCGAGCGAGGGCGAGAACATTTCCAGGCTTTGCAATTCGTTATTTTCCGCTTCGAGCTGTTTTACCAGTGCGACGATGGTGCGTGGCGGCAGCGTGGAATGCATCACGTAAGTACCGTCGAAGTCGCGGCAATCGGCGACGCCTTCGAGGGTGCTGAGGACGCCGTTGGTTAGCGGCTTGGCGAGGCGGACTTCAATGCGGGTGGTTCCGGCGGAGGAATGTTTCAGTTCGCGCGGCGTGCCGGTTTTTATGATGCGGCCGTAATCTACGATGGCCACGCGATCGCAGAGGCGTTCGGCCTCTTCGATGTAATGCGTGGTTATGAGGACTGTCTTCTTGTCTTTGCGCAATTCCTCGATGATGTCGTAGATCTCGCGGCGGACTTGCGGGTCGAGGCCGGCGGTGGGCTCATCAAGAAACACGACTTGCGGATTGTTCACGAGCGCCATGGCCAGAGCGAGGCGCTGCTTTTGTCCGCCGGAGAGCTGGCTGTAGAAAGCATTGCGTTTTTCCTCGAGCTGGAAGCGTTTCAGCAGCGATTCCGTGTTGGCGCGATTGGTGTAGAAATTCGCAAACAGATCGAGTGCTTCCTTGACGCGCAGCTTATCGGGCAGGGAAGTGGACTGCAGGACCGCGCCGATTTTCTGCTTGAACTCGGAGCCGGCTTTTTCAGGATCGAGGCCGCAGACACGCGCCGTGCCGCGATCGGGCGTCCGCATACCTTCAAGAATTTCGACGGTGGTGGTTTTCCCGGCGCCATTGGGACCGAGCAGGCCGAAAACCTCACCCTCCTGGACCGAGAAGCTTAGACCTCGCACAGCTTCGACAGCGACGCCGTTGGCATTATAGGTTTTGAACAGGCCTTCAACGGCGATGATGGGTTCCGGCACGAAGAATGTCCTTAGTATTTATGGAGCTATCTTCTATATCACACTCGTGATTTCGGCGCGACTCGGCGGGCAGGCTTGCGTTTTGGTTTGCGAGATTTAGCGCGTGAATTCGCGCGCGACTTGGTGCTCGATTTGGGCGACCAGGCGTAGAGCTTCATGTCAATCCTGGCGCCTTCGATGGGCACACCTTCGGTAGCGAGCAGGCGGCGTTGCAGGCTGGCGTGCGGTTCGGGCATGGTTACTTTCCCGCCAGCGCCGATGACGCGATGCCAAGGAATGCCGCGGCCATTCGGGGTTGCCGCCATTGCGTAGCCGACGGCGCGAGCTCCGCCGCGCAGGCGCAGGGTTTTAGCTAGCTCCCCATAAGTAGTAACCCGGCCGCGCGGAATTCGTTTCACAAGCCGATAGACCGGATCCCAGGACATCGCCCACCTCTGTTGAGAGTTTAACTGAAACCAGGCGACCTCGCTGCGGCGAGCTGAGGCGGTCGAACCAGTCGCCTGAAGTCGGCTTGGTTGAGCGAGAGGCTGCCCGCTTCGTCCCGAAAGGCACGGGACGAAACGGCCGCTATATTAAAATTTTCTATCGCGAGGAATTGTTTCGGTGATGGTTGCTCGTCAGGACGCGGTCTAGCTTGAGGCACGCGAGCGCTAAGACGCTGCAACAAGTAATGACGGATACGATACAGCGCAGGCAAGTCCAACCATTCGTACTATTGCTCCGGTAGTGGACCACCCATACACTACGTAACAGCATCTAAGTTTGTAGTCGTGCAGAGCATTTTAGAACTTGCCCGGCTCGAGAAGGAGGTGTTGTGGCTTTTGTTCGACGCAAAGGCAACACCTACTTTCTGGTGCACAACGTGCGCAAGCAGGGCAAGGTGCAGCAGTTGCATTTAGCGCGGCTGGGGGAACGGCCGCGAATAACGGACGACGTGGTTCGCAAGGTTTCGCGCAACCACCCCTTCCTCGATCTGGATTGGTCTCACCTGCGTGAGCAGGTAAACGGCCGGATCGAGCTGTTTGATATTCGCTCGCCGTATGTGCAGAACCTGATGCATTCGTTGCGAAACCTTAACCTGGACCTGGCCGATCTGTCACCGCCGATGTTGCTTTTGGCGGACCGAGCCAATTCGAGCCGTGAACTGGTCACGCAATTACGGTTGTTGCGGTCAACGCTCGACGTGAAGCTGGATCAATTCGAGCGAACGGAACCGCGCAATCCGGAAAGCGGCAGGAAGTTCCGGTAGGGAGCAAAACCGTGGGCGCGCAGGCACTACAGCTAGACCCAACCCAACGCAGCGTGGAGTCGCGGGATTTTGAGGCAGGGCTGCGGCGGAAGATTGTGGGGCAGGACGAAGCGGTGCAGGCGGTGGTTGACTTGTACCAGGTGTTTCGCGCTGGACTGAATTCGCCGGGGCGGCCGGTAGGGAACTTGCTGTTCTTGGGGCCGACGGGAGCGGGCAAGACGCGCGTCGTGGAGGCTACTGCGGAAGTGCTTTTTGGAGATCCGCGCGCGGTGATCAAGGTAGATTGCGCGGAATTTCAGCACTCGCATGAGA
>Ga0181520_10003750_pt1 | contig 26290 bp, 22 predicted proteins | sample PEATcosm2014_Bin_29_FD_132451 | JGI IMG/M metagenome (GOLD analysis project Ga0181520, IMG submission 132451) | Peatland microbial communities from MTU Mesocosm Facility, Houghton, MI, USA - PEATcosm2014_Bin02_30_metaG | ecosystem: Environmental > Terrestrial > Soil > Wetlands > Peat | place...
AGGCGGAGTTGGCCCCACCGCAGGTGGAGTTGGCCCCACCGCAGGTGGAGTTGGCCCCACCGCAGGCGGAGTTGGCCCCACCGCAGGTGGAGTTGGCCCCACCGCAGGCGGAGTTGGCCCCACCGCAGGTGGAGTTGGCCCCACCGCAGGCGGAGTTGGCCCCACCGCAGGTGCTGCTGGACTTGAGGGGGACGGCGTTTCAACTGCGAGTGTGGCAGGCGCTGCGGGCAATTCCCAGGGGCGAGACCCGGAGCTATAGCCAGTTGGCGCGGGAGATGGGCGACGCCAAGGCCACGCGTGCCGTGGCCCGGGCCTGCGCCACCAATCGCGTAGCGCTGGTAGTGCCGTGCCACCGGGTGGTGGGAGTGAGCGGATCGCTGACCGGCTACCGCTGGGGCGTGGAGCGGAAGCGCCAGTTGCTGGAGATAGAAAAAGGGCCGATTTCGGCTGGGCAGCCGTATCACGGAGCTGAACCAAAAGGCGCGTCTAGTGAAAGGGCATGACTTCAGTCGTGTCTCCATGAGCCTTCGGTCCACCCAAGTGGATGAAAACGCCCGCGGACGCGGACGCTGTGTCGCGTGAAGCGCCCCGGAGGGGCGAATCGAAAATAGCCCAGGGCACAAGCCCTGGGTGAACAGCCTGAATTGCTGCGCAAGCCCCGGAGGGGCGGCCGAATCGGACGCACACAATGCTAAGACGTTAGCCTGCGTTTTCGACTGTGCCGCTAGACTCTGACAATAAGGGCCCTGGCTTTACAGGCTCCGGAAAAAACTCGGAAAGGGCGGCCTTGTAACAGGGCATGGCTTTAGCCGTGCCGATAAGACCAATAGAATGTGTGGAGCTTTACAGGCTGCGGAACAACTCTTCGGGAAGGCTCGGAGTGTCAGGGCACGACCGGGGCACCGGGGGACCCTCAGGGGCGGGGTCGCGTGCCGATAAGGCCCATTGAATGAGTGGGGCTTTAGCCCCAGAGGGATGCTTTTCAGAACTTCTGGGTCAAAACAAGGGTTTTTCCACAGCCTGTTTAGCCCTTGAGAGAAGGTTTGAAATGGTCTCAAAACACCCCCCAAAACTCCGACGACGCTAGAAATCGCGTTCTCTTCACGAACTAATCGGCAGCGGGAAGAAGCCGCAGCGTTCTCGCTCACACGACAGGCAGCCCAGGCCTCGAAGGCGAAACCGGGGCTGCACGGCGTCTTGGCAAACGGGCAAACTTACAGGCGAGCGCCGCCCGATGCCTGAATGGTTTGACCACTGAGCCATGCGGAGGCGTCGGAGGCAAGAAACGCTGCCACGGTGGCAATGTCGCCGGGCTGCCCGATGCGGCCGAGAGGCGTTTCCGCTTCAGTCTTCTTCTGAAAATCGCTGCCGATGAAACCGGCCGCGTGCACGCCTTCCGTCTCCACCATTCCGGGATTGAGGGAGTTGACGCGGATCTGGCGGGGGCCGAGCTCTTTGGACAGCGCAAGGGTAACGGAGTCCACCGCACCCTTCGTAGCACTGTAGACGGAACCTGTTGGAACGCCTGAAGCCGCCACGGACCCGATGTTGATGATGCTGCCGCCCTGAGGATGGAAGTGGCGCAGCGCCGCCTGGGTGGTCAGCATCAGGCCCAGTACGTTGAGGTTGAACTGCTTGTGGAAGTGCTCCGGCGTCACGGTCTCAATAGGGCCGAACTCGTACACGCCGGCGTTGTTGACCAAGGTGGTGATGGGCCCGAATTCCTTGGCGACCTTCTCAACCAGCGGGCCGATGGCTTCCGGGTCAGTGAGGTTGGCTTGCACGGCGATGGACTTTCCGCCGGCCGCGTTGATCTCGCCGGCGAGTTTCTCCGCGGCGGCCTTGCTGCCTGAATAATTGATGGCCACGGCGGCGCCGCGCGCGGCCAGTTCACGAGCAATGGCTGCGCCGATGCCCTTCGATGCGCCGGTGACCAGCGCCACTTTCCCTTGAAGATCGCTCATATTCCGCTCCGTGTGCGAATGTCATCAATTCGACAATTCCACAACTATCGAATTGATTGAGGAACGCAGGGAAAGGATTCAGAAGCATTGCGGGAATTGTCTGGAGCCGTATTGCGCGTCCATATGGCGCCTCGCTACAAGCCTCCGATTTGAAAGGGCACGACTTCAGTCGCGCCGTAAGTGATAGACAATAAACGTTGCGTTAGCCCCTGAGGGAGCCTCCGCTTTGTTGAAGAGATCTTTTCGGAGTTTCCTTTCGGCCTATTCAGCCGGTCGGCTAGGAGGTTGGCCGATGGTGGCGAGGCTGGCCTGGAAGGCTTGCCACACGTCCGCACGCAGGCTCAGGTAGACGTATTTGCCTTCCCGGCGGGTGCTGATGAGATCGGCGGCCTCCAGCTCCTTGATGTGGTGGGAGAGGGTGGCAGGCGCGATGTCCATGGCGGCGAGTGCCTCGGCACAGCCCAAGGAACAGGTCGAGCAGGCGATGCGCTCGAGCAGTTGCAGGCGGCGCGGCTCGGCGAGAGCTTTCAGAATGGCCGTGAGGCGGGCGGGCGCGAGCGGGGTTGGCTTCATCGTGGTTTCGGATGCAAAAGCCGGATTCGCAGTCAGCGCCATGGGTTCCATTCTTTGCGAAACGGGCTGTTGAGTATTTTAGACCCGAAGGCTGAACGGCGACCCGCCATGCCAGATCGACGCAGGGCAATCGCATGAAGATCGGAAAGCGGGAGAAGTGGCGTTTTGAAAGGGCACGACTTCAGTCGTGCCGCAAAATGGGCAGAGAATCCTGGGCTTTAGCCCCTGAGGGACTGTTCGAAATCGCCTAAGAACTTCTCTCTTCCGCTTCTCAAGCCGCACTTATGGAATCTCGCGATCGGCACAACGAAAGTCGTGCCCTTTCAAAGCAGTTGTTCCTCGTGGTTCACCCGCTTCATGCGACCCGCCATGCCAGATCGACGTCTCGCCGGATCGACTACGGTTTGTCCGCCACCGCTAACAATGTTTGGAAATTAGGCGATTCGGCTTCCTTGTGCACCACGGAGGTCTGCACGCCGGTGAAGCCGGCCTTCTGCAGCATGGACTCCAGATCGGCTTCGCTGAATCCAAGCCACTCGTCGGCATAGAGCTCGCGGGCCTCTTCAAACCTGTGCCTGGCCAGGACGAGGATGACGATACGGCCGCCGGGACGCAGAATCCTGCCTGCCTCGGCCAAGGCGCGGTCGGGATGCAGGGCGTGATGCAGCGATTGGGAAAAGAACACCAGGTCCACCGACCCGTCGTCGATGGGCACCTCTTCCATGTCGCCCAGCCGGTATTCCACATTCTTGACGCCATGCCGGAGTGCTTCTTCCCGCGCCACTTCGATCATCTTGACAGAGGTGTCGACCGCGATGACCTTGGAGGCGCGCTGGGCCAGCAGCAAGGCAAAGGTGCCTTCTCCCGCGCCCAGATCGGCGATGACCAAGGGCGGCATCAGGCGCAAGAGCGCTTCGGCCATCCCTTTCCAGGAGCGGCCGGGGACGTAGTCCTTGCCTAGGCGGCCGGCAACCGAGTCAAAGAAGCTGCGCATCTTGTCCTGACGCTTCTTGAGCACGCTGCGCATGGCGGCCTGGTCGGCGGCGGTCTCGGGGATCTCCCGGACGGCTTCTGTCAGCAACCTATCTAAAACGCCACCCGCACCGGAGGTGCCCCCACCGCAGGTGGTGGAGTAGAAATTGCTCTTGCCGGTGCGGCGATCTTCCACGAGGCCGGCTTGCTTGAGTTGGGAGAGATGCGTGGAGATGGTGCTCTGGCCCATGACCAGGATCTCTTGCAGTTCGGCCACGGAAAGTTCCTCTCCGCGCAGCAGCAGCAGAATGCGCAGCCGGTTCGGATCAGCCACCACGCGCAGAGTTTTTACAAGAGAAGGCATGATTCACCATTGACGCCGGACTAGAGGTTCTGATACATATCAACATATCACGATTTGACGATGCAACTCTAGCGAGTCGGCAAAGTCAGTAATTCAGCAGATTTGCGCTTCAGCAGCAGCGGCTAGCAGTCGGCGGTTAAAGTCGAGCTTTGAAAGGGCACGACTTCACTCGTGCCGCAAGGCGTTGAAAACAGACGTTGGGCTTTCCAGGCTGCGGAAAAGCTCTTCGGGAAGGCTCGGTGCGTCAGGGCACGACTTCAGTCGTGCCGATAAGGCCCATAGAATGAGTGGGGCTTTAGCCCCCGAGGGATGCTCTTCGGCGGTTTTGACTTTGGCCACTGGCAGACGGCGTCAACAGTTCAACTTTGAGTTCCAAGGAGAATCAGCATGGCAGCATCAACCATCGAGATCGCGGATTTGGCTTACAAAGTAGCCGACATGGCCCTTGCGGACTGGGGCCGGAAGGAAATCGACATCGCCGAGCACGAGATGCCGGGCCTGGTGTCGATTCGCAACAAGTATTCGGCCGCCAAGCCGCTGGCCGGCGTGCGCATCACAGGCTCGTTGCACATGACCATCCAGACCGCCGTGCTGATTGAGACGCTGGCGAGCCTGGGCGCCGAGGTTCGCTGGGCGAGCTGCAACATCTTCTCCACCCAGGACCACGCCGCCGCCGCCATTGCGGCCACCGGCGTTCCCGTTTTCGCGTGGAAAGGGGAAAGCCTCGAAGAGTACTGGTGGTGCACCTACCAGGCGCTGAATCACAAGGGTGGCCTTGGCCCCGAGCTGGTCGTAGACGACGGCGGCGACGTGACCCTGCTGATCCACAAAGGCTACGAGCTTGAGAACGGCGATACCTGGGTAGACTCGCCCTCCGGCAGCCACGAAGAAAAGGTCATCAAGGATCTGCTGAAGGCCGTGTTTGCCGAGGACCCGCAGCACTGGCACAAGGTTGCTGCGGAGTGGCGCGGCGTGTCGGAAGAGACCACCACCGGCGTGCACCGGCTCTACAAGATGATGGAGCAGGGCAAGCTGCTGGTGCCCGCCATCAACGTGAACGACTCCGTGACCAAGTCGAAGTTCGATAACCTCTATGGCTGCCGCGAGTCGCTGGCCGACGGCATCAAGCGCGCCACCGACGTAATGGTAGCCGGCAAGGTCGCGGTCATCTGCGGTTACGGCGATGTGGGCAAGGGCTGCTCGCACTCGCTGCGCGGAATGGGTGCTCGCTGCATCGTCACCGAGGTGGATCCCATCAACGCGCTCCAGGCGGCCATGGAAGGCTTTGAGGTCACCACGGTTGAGGAAACACTGGGCCGCGGCGATATCTACGTCACCACCACCGGCAATGTGGACATCGTCACGCTGGAACATATGAAGAAGATGAAGGACCAGGCCATCGTCTGCAACATCGGCCACTTCGACAACGAGATCCAGATGGACCGGCTGAACGCGGAGCCGGGAGTGACCAAGCTGAACATCAAGCCGCAGGTCGACTTCTACACCTTCCCCGCAACGGGAGACAAGCCTGCTCACGGCATCTTCATCCTGGCCGAAGGCCGCCTCGTAAACCTGGGCTGCGCCACCGGCCACCCCAGCTTCGTCATGAGCAACAGCTTTGCCAACCAGACGCTGGCGCAGCTCGATCTCTGGGAGAAGCGGAACAGCTACAAGGTTGGCGTCTATGTGCTGCCCAAGAAGCTGGACGAAGAAGTAGCGCGCTTGCATCTGGAAAAGATCGGTGTCAAGCTGACCACGCTCTCAGCCAAGCAGGCCGAGTACTTAGGCGTGCCGGTCGAAGGCCCCTACAAAGCAGAAAACTACCGCTACTAAGCACCTGCGGTGCGGCCAATTGCCTTCGGCCGGTCTGCGCTCGAAGAACGCGCGGGGGCTGAATCGGAGGAATAACAAACCTGGGTGCCCCAGGTCCCTCGCTTTTGGGGACCTGGGAAACCACGCCAATCGAACTCGCAACGTTTCTTGCCGCGCAATTCAACCGGAGGTAAGATCGACTTACCATGCAGACCAAGGTCTCAACCAAAGGTCAAATCGTGCTGCCGGGATCGATTCGCCGCCAGTTGGGCATTCACTCGGGCGATGCGCTCGATGCCGGTATCGAGGATGGCCGCATTGTGCTGACGCCGCGCAACAAGCATCCTCTTGAGAAGAAGGTTTTTGAAGCTAAGATCGTCAAAGATCCGTTGACAGGGTTTCCGGTGATCGATTTAGGACCCGATGCACCTGTCCTGACCAATGAGCAGGTTAGGGAAATGCTCGCGGACTTCCCATGAAGTATTTGCTCGATGTCAGCACACTGATCGCATTTGGACTTCGAACTCACCAATTGCACGGCCGGACTGCTACCTGGGTGCAGTCGCAGAGCGATGCGACACTTCTCACCTGCTCGATCACAGAGTTGGGGTTTGTGAGAATTCTCGCGCAGGTTCCCAACTCCGGGCTGACTGTCGCAAATTCCATGGAACTCCTTCTGCAAATGAAGGCGGACCCAGTTCTGCGGCTTATCTTTGTCCCGGACGGGAACGATATTTCGCTGCTTCCGGGGTGGGTGAAATACCCAAAGCAAACGACCGATGGCCATCTGGTTCAACTGGCAAATACCCACGGAGCGGTTCTGGCCACGCTGGATGAGGGAATTTCCGGCGCCTACCTGATCCCGTAGCACACATGCTGTGAAGGAGACGCCTTCGGCTGGTAAAAGGTGAACAACGCAGCTTTGTAACAGGGCATGGCTTCAGCCGTGCCGCAAGAGGCAATCCATGAAAGCCCCGCTGAGTTTTTCGTTTGAACTGTTCCCCCCCCGCACGCCCGAAGGCGTGGCCAAGCTGCCGGCCATCATTGGCCAGTTGGCCGCGGTCGAGCCCAACTACTTTTCCATCACCTACGGCGCGGGCGGGTCAAACCAGGACGGCACCTACGAAACGCTGATGGCCGTGGTCAAGCACAGCGGGGCCGAGGCCGCGCCGCACCTGACCTGCGTCGGCACGACGCGCACCCAAATCGCCGCACTGCTGCAGCGCTATCGGGAAGCCGGCGTGAAACGCATTGTGGCCCTGCGCGGCGATCTGCCGGCCACTGCCATGAGCGCCTCCGCTCCCGGCGATTTCCACTATGCCAACGAGCTGGTGAGTTTTATCCGCGAGACCCATGGCGACGCCTTCAAGATCGAGGTGGCCGCTTATCCCGAGATGCACCCGCAGGCGCCCAACCCCGCCGTGGACTTCGAGAACTTTCGCCGCAAGGTGGAGGCGGGCGCCGACGGCGCGCTGACCCAGCTCTTCTATAACGCCGACGCCTATTTCGACTTCATGGACCGCTGCGGCAAGGCAGGCATCGCCATTCCGGTGATGCCGGGCATCATGCCCATCACCAACTTCGCCAGCAACCTGCGCTTCTGCACCAATTGCGGCGCCGACATGCCTCGCTGGCTGCGCCTGCGACTGGAAGAGCTGCAGGACGACAAGCCGGCCTTGCAGGATTTCGGCCTCGACGTGGTCACCCGCCTGTGCGAAACGCTCTTGCGCAACGGCGCGCCCGGCCTGCACTTCTACACCGCCAACCAGGCCGAGCCCACCTTGCGGTTGTGGCAGGCCCTGGCGCTGCCCGTCGGGGCGGGTTTAGAACATTTTTCCTGATGGCGTAGGGTGCGGGTGCTCCACCCTCGCCGCGTTTTTGTTTTTACGGCTAGGGTGGGATCCCTCTATACCAATAGGGATGCTCTAGCTGGCAGGCGATCCTCGCGGATATTCACAAAAGCAACGACGGCGCGGCCTAAACTTTCCCTTCGCACCGCCGAAAATCTACGCAGAGACCAGAAACTTCCAGGACCACGCATGTCGCTCCAATGCGCCGTTCAGGATCAGTCCACGCAAGCGTTCTCTCGCAGCGGCTGAGGTGCCGGTCGTTCCTGCCTCCCAACGAAATTTGGCCCTTCCGGTTTTCGGGCCGCTGCCGAATCGTTCTTCTTAAACCCCTGCTTCACTCGCTGCATCTTGGCTGCACTGCCTTGAAAGGGAAGGAAATGCACCTCTCCGTACAGAAGAAACTAGCCGTTGGAATTTCCCCTGTTCTGCTCGTCGCGCTGCTGTGCTCCACCATCGTCCTCTACCAGATTCATCGCATGGAGGTCATACAGCGCCAAATCATGTCGGTGCACATCCCTTCTGTTCTTGCCGCCGAACGTCTGAGCCACGATGTGGTCGATGCCAGCTTTCAATACCGCAACCTGATTATCTGGGGCGACGACCCGGCGCTGTTTGCCAAGTACGAAAGCGCCCGCCAGGCGGCCTGGGGCCGCCTCTTCGCGGAGTTGGATGCGCTCAAAAAGATCGACACCGGCCAGAATGCTGAACTGCTGTTGCGTCTGGAGAGCGACATCCGAAATGGGTCTTATGCGATCCAGGAGGATACCCGCCTGGACTTGTTCGGCAAGGGCCCGGAAGCCCGCCAGAACGCGTTGAACACCATGAAAGGCGGAGCGCCTCGCGCCGCCAAAGTCTCCGCCGATTGCGTCGAGCTCTCAAAGAATGTGCTGGACGCACTGGACCGGGACAACAACAAACTGGCCTTCGCGCAATCCACAATCACAATTGCGTGGCTCGCCTCAGGACTCGTAATGGGCGTTGTCGGGTTCGCCCTGTGGAAATACATTGGCGGCAACCAGCTGTCGGGGATGGAGATCATTGAGGAACGGATTCGCGCAATTGCTCAGGGCGATCTGAGCGGGGCGCCCTTTACCCATTTCACCGGCGATCAGATCGGGGTCACCTTGTCTTGCCTGAATGAGATGCAGGCCAATCTGTGCGACACCATCTCGGCAATCGGGCGGACGGCGCAGACGGTTGCGGTCGCCTCGGAGCAGATCTCGGCTGCAGCCAATACGGCCAATGCGGGAGCCATCGCCCAGCGCGACCAGGTGGCGCAGGCAGCCATTGCCATGAAAGAGATGGCAACCACGGTGACGGCGGTCTCGGATCACAGCTTCCGCGCCGCCAACAATGCCCGCAAGGCTACCGACCTGGCCCAAAAGGGCGGGCAGGTGGTGAAGGAATCGCTGACCACCATGCACGAAATTGCCGAGTCGGTAAGCGCGACGGCCGAGAGGATCGAAGAGCTGGGCAAGAGCTCCGATCAGATCGGCAAGATCATTGGCGTGATTGACCAGATCGCCAGCCAGACCAACCTGCTGGCGTTGAATGCTGCCATTGAAGCGGCCAGGGCGGGTGAGCAGGGGCGGGGCTTTGCCGTGGTGGCCGGCGAAGTCCGGCAGTTGGCCGAACGCACCACCAGGGCCACCAAGGAAATTGCGCAGATGATCGAGCGCGTGCAGGTTGAAACCAGCACCGCGGTGAGCCAGATGCAGGCTGGAACCAAACAGGTGGAAGTAGGCGTGGTCACTACTTCAAAGGCAGGCGAATCGCTCACCCAGATCATCGCCGCGGCCAAACAGGTGGGGGACATGATCGTACAGATCGCCACCGCCTCGGCCCAGCAAACCAACTCCTCCGACCGCATCAACGGCAACGTGGATCAGATAGCCAAAATCTCGGCCGAAGCCGCCTCGGGCGCGGAACAATCGGCCAAGGCCTGCGAGGACCTTTCGCGCTTCGCCGCGGAACTCCGCCAGTTGACGGCTCGGTTCACCCTGGGCTGCAACGGTTTAGACTTGGACGTCGAGAAAAACTCGGCACAATCGTCTCCTCCGCGAAATCGATAGCGAGGCAATTGGGGCGGACAAGAGCTTTTTATCGGACCGAGCCCCCGGGAAAGACGTGACACTTGATTCAGAGAAGTCTTTGCTTCGTTGTTTTCAGCGCGCTGTTGTGCGGCGCAAGCCTGATCACCGGTTGTGGCGGAGGGGGCGCCGCTACCACCGTCCCGACCCCGACACCCACCCCAACACCGACACCAACCGCCGCGGCCTATTATTTCGATTGCTCCCAGCCTTCCGACGGGAACGGCACGCTGGCTTCCCCGTGGAACAGCATCAAGGATGCGGCGCGCGACTTCATCCCGGGAGACCAACTGCTGCTGAAGCGGGGAACCACCTGCAACGGCAGGCTGCTGCCCCTTGGCAGCGGATCCAGCGGAAGCCCGATTGTGATTGATGCCTACGGAACAGGCAGCCTGCCCATCCTGAAGGGAGGCGCAACCGACCAATCGGTGCTGCAACTGAGCGACCAGCAATTTTGGGAGATCGACAATCTGGAGATTGTCGGCGGGGTCAATTACGGCGTGTTTATCACCGGAACCGCCACCAATACCCCGATGCACCACATCTATCTAAAGAACCTGAATGTGCACGATGCCACCGGCGTTTCCACCAGCCGTGGCGATTCCGGCGAAGTCATGGTGTCGGGCGTGGGCATTGGTTCAACGCTGAACGACATCCTGATTGACGGCGTGACGGCGGGGCCGAGCAAGGTGTCGGAGGGCATCATGGTCTCCGGCGGCGGCGGCTGGACCGGCAACAGCAGCCAGCCCCTCGGCAACAACATCGTCATTCAGAATTCAACGGCGCACGACGTCTATGGCGACGGCATTCTGTTGCTGGAAATGACCAACGGTACTGTGCAGAACAGCGTGGTTTACAACTCCGGACTGTGCCCCGCCTGCGGCAGCACGCCCAGCGGCCTGTGGGAGTGGTGGTGCAACAGTTGCACCATTCAGAACAATGAGTCCTATGCCAATAAGAGCTGGGAGAGCTACGACGGCGGGGACTTCGACATCGACAACTACGACAACGAGAACATCGTGCAATACAACTACGGGCACGACACAGCCGGCTATTGCATTGCCGTGTTCGGCGCCGAAAGCTCGACCGATACGAACAACATTGTGCGCTACAACGTGTGCTCGAACAATGAACGCAATGCCGCGGGCGCAGCACAGGGCGATATCCGCATGGCCACCTGGGACAATGGCTCCCTGAACGGCGTGCAGGTGTACAACAACACCTTCTATTGGAACCCTGCGGCGCCGGCATCGGTGGTATCGACGATCGACGCGACCTTTGTCGGCTCGGCGCCCAACTTCTTCAAGAACAACCTGGTCTATGCGGCAACTCCGGGCGTAGTCACAGTGAACAGCGGCATGGTGCTGGACTACAACCTCTACTGGGACAGCGGAGGCGGCGCGCCGCAGTGGACGTGGAATGGCAAGACCTATTCCAGCCTGGCGGATTTTCAAACAGCCAGCGGGCAGGACGCGCACAGCCTGGTGGCCGATCCGCTGCTGAACGACCCCACCCATCACGCCACAGGCAAGCCGGCCAGCGCGTTCACCTTGCAGCCCGGTTCTCCGGCAATCGGCGCGGGCGCCAATGTGTGCGCCGGCCTCACCGGCTGCAGCATGGGCTCGCAAGACTTCTTTGGCAACCCTCTGCCCACCGGCGGCACAGGCTTCAACATCGGCGCGTTTCAATAGGCGCCCGGTATGCGATTGCCGGGATGGCCGTTTCTGATTCCGTTACTCGCGGCCGGCGCGCTATGCCAGGCGCCGTCGCCGTCGCCCTGGACCGGCTTTTCTGCGCCGGCCATCGACGGCGCCCGGTTCGCGATCCATACCGCCGACCACGCCCCGACGCTCTTCGGATTCCTTGCCATGACGCGCAGCGTTCCCCAGGCAGACTCGCGCAGCACAGCCGTCATCCTGCAGAGCCTCGACCATCAGTACGCAGCGAAAGGTCTTCGCGTCGCTGCCATGGACGCCTCCGCAGCCGTCTCCGGCCAGCCGTCCCGTCATGACGACGTCGTCAATACCGCGGCCGACTGGAATCTGAGGTTCCCGGTGCTGGAGGATCCGGACGGCAGCCGTGGGCGGGCCTTTCATCTTCGCGGATTGCCCACGCTGGTGCTGCTCGCCGCAGACGGAACAGAGGTGGGGCGATGGGTAGGCTACACCCGAACCGCGGTGCTGGCACAGGCCATTGAGCGCCAGCTAGGAGGCCCGCTTGGCCCGCTCCCGGATGCCGCAGCCTCTCCTGGCCAATCTTCCAAAAAGCGCTAAGGAACCCCTGATTCAGTCGTGGTATGAAAGGGCCCGACCTTAGTCGTGTCTCCATGAGCCTTTGGCCCACCCAAGTGGATGAAAACGCCCGCGGATGCGGATGCTGTATCGCGTGAAGCGCCCCGGGGCGAATCGAAAATAGCCCAGGGCACAAGCCCTGGGTGAGCAGCTGAATTGCTGCGCAAGCCCCGGAGGGGCGGCCGATTCAGTTGCACAGATTCCAAAGGAGTTAGTCAGCGTTTTCGACCGTGCCGCAAATGGACCGAGAAATCATCGGCTTTCGCCGCCGGTCGACGGTAAGGGAAAGTGTTACTGCTTCCGGCCCTTGCGGCGATGGAAGAGGCGGCGATAGAGAAGCCATAAGGAGTTGTGCATGAGGCGGGTTTGCTCCGCCTTCAGAGCCTGATAAGAACGCTCCACATAGATGTCGAACTCCGGGGGCCAGCCAATCGTCGAGCGACGCTCGGTGTAGTCACCCTCGGCCCACTTCGACAGCACCGCCTTGTAACCCACCACGTGCGTCACAAAATCCAGCAGGCAATGGGGCATCTGTTCTTCGATGATCAGGTAAGCCTTCTCAATGATGATCTTCTCGCGAACATCGTTGAGGGGCATGAAAATGGTGTTCACCCACAGCATCCAATCCTTCAACTCTTCATCGAGTACGGGATAGCTCTGCGTCTTGCCCAACCGTTGCAGCAGCGAGCGGTAAGCGATGTTGCCGGCCTGCGAAGCGACATAGAGCGGACCGTAAAACTGGTTGAGCCGCTTGTTGACAAGGCGCAGTTTGTCGCGGCGCCGAGCCAACATGCGAGCGCTCAGGAAGGTGACAAGATAACCGGCAAAGGCCAGCACGACAGTGAGCACGGCCGCGTTTTGAAGATAGGCGGCCGGCGACAGAAGGGATTGATCTGGAGCTTGCATCGGCGATGAGTATACGCGCGCAGACCGGGGTTCGGACAGTGATGGAGGGCCCGCCTATCTGTGCCGGGCTGTTAGGTAGCCCACGGTCGGAGCGGCTTTCCGCGGGGCGGTCCTGGAACGGCGCCGGGTGGCGGCAAGGTACAGAATCCAGGCACTGATGAAATTTGCATGAGCCCGTCTCCAACAGGATTGACAGCGGACGGGGTAATGGAGCCACAACACATGCAGCCAATCCACACTTCGGAAATGCGAGATTCGAAATTCCTTGCATTCGCAGAAAGAGCACTTCATCGGTCTCTCCAAATTTGAGGCCAGCGGGATCGACCAAGCCCCCGTCTCATGACCGTGTTGGCCACAGAAGACAAAAGAAGCTCAGCATCCATTCGCCTGAGTCATTCCGCAAATCGTAGGATTGAGGATTGAGAAAATAAGGAAGAGCGTAGCTTTGCCGGGCCCAAGTTACTTGAGCCCCCAACACATCTCAAGGGCTATTGGCGCATCTCAGCTACTAAGAATGCAACCTTGAATGCAATAACGTTACATCGGTTTCTTGGTTTTTCCAGTGATGATGGTCACGTTACTGAGGAGAGCATTCGCGAGGCTCCAAGCCTCGCGAATGCTCTCCTGGCCATTAAAGTGGAACAAAACTCGAACACAACTCCAGCAGGAGCGGGTACCGCCCGATATCGGTGCCGGCCTCGTAGGTGACCAGTGGGCCGCGCTCCAGCAATGAAAGGTGCTCGAGCAGCTTGGCAGGATCCTGTTGAACCCGCACCGGTAAGTCCTCCACGATGGCTCCAAGCAGGTCCAGGTCCCCGGGGTCGACCACCGCGGGCAATTGTGGATGCACCAGGACCTGAAAGCGACCTTGCTCCTCTTCAAGCACAATCGCCAGCACCAACGCCACTTCCGATAGCGAGTTGGTTCGATGCTGTGGCCGGTAACCCAGAGCACAGAACCGAAGCGGGCTGCTTTCTTTCGTAGATAGGCTCTGTGTGTTCAATTCTCTCTGACCCCTGAAGGGATTCTAGGATAGTCTTTGCAACAGCTTGCAGAAGGTTAAGGCTTGACAGCCGTCGCAGGGTTCGGGACAGAGCCTGCAGAGCAGTGGGAGTTTTCCACTCCTCCGGCAGAACCTGTGCTCGTTTCCACAGCAGATCGGTGTCGAGGCGCAACGCAGCGTTTGGGAGACTTTGAATCCAGTGCGAGGATACTCCAGGGTAGATTTGCGGGTCAAGGTATTGCGATACCACAAAGTGGCGCCAGCTATTGCCTTCCGGACCGCCGAACAAATGCCCGTGATCGTAGAAGAATGCGTTCCATCCTCCATCCGGTTGATCGATAAACAGCGCCTGCCGGTGATCCACGTGTTCGGCGCAAATATCCAGCATCCAGGCTAGCCAGAAGCTTCTGCGGTTGCGCACCCGCTTGAAACTCGAGCGCGGCAGGATATCCGTCACAGTGAAGCCATTGCGGTCCAGAAAACACGACCCGAAGCACCACCCCGCAGAGGGCCGCTGCGGTCCCTCCGGAGTCTGAATCCAACAGGCCGGATTCTGCTCGATGAAGGACTCGGTAACCAACAGAGGTCTCCACTCCGGAACGGAAAGCCTGCAGCCACCGTAGAGAGCGCTACCCATGCACTCGTTGAATGGCAGGTTGGGGCCCTGAGGGTTGTTGGTGAACTTCACCACGTAGGTCAACCCGTCACTGGCCCGAGCCAGAATGGGTTGCGAACCGCCGCGCAGACGCTTCAGATGTTGCGATAGGTAAACAAACTCCCTAGTCCGGGGCCCCATGTTTCACCCCCCAAGAAAGGAATCGAGACGGAGAAATAGAAAAGTCTCGTACGGCAGTTACGGGGTAGAAATGGCAATGCTAGGGCCAACATCCAAGCCGATCCTATAAGAAGCTTCTCATGGAGTCTTCCCGGAGTGTTCTATCTAACTACAGGACTTTCAACAAATAACAGACGATGGAGTCCAGCTTGGTAGCCTGCGGCAAAGGTCTAGTTGTGGCAGGGCACGACCTTGGCACCCGAATCCCGCTTCGTTTCAATGGGAAGCCGGCAGCTTGACCGAGGCTGGGATCACCTTGATTTCGAAGACCTTTGGCCATAGCTTGCCGGTAACAAACAGCCGATCGTGGCCCGCATCGTAGGCGATGCCGTTCAGCACCGCCTCGGGGCTCGACCGCTCCAAGGCCGGCAGCAATCCAGTCAGGTCGATCCAGCCCAGCACCTTGCCTGTGGAGGGGCTGATGCGGGCGATGCGGTCCGAATGCCAGATATTGGCGAAAATCTGCCCGTGGATGAACTCCAGCTCGTTGAGCTGGTCGATGCGGATGCCGCGGTCTTTCACTGTGACGCGGCGAACCACGCGCAGGCTTGTGGGATCGAGAAAGCGCAGCGTCGCGGAGCCGTCGGAGAGGATGAGATGCCGATCGTCCTGCGTCAGGCCCCAGCCTTCGCCGGCGTAGGGCACCGTGCGCAGCAGGTGGAAGGTGAAGCGGTCGTAGACCAGCGCAACATGACTTTGCCAGGTGAGTTGAACCAGGGTGCTTCCCCAGGCGGCCAGCCCTTCTGCAAAGTACTGATCTGGGACGCTTTGAAGCTGCAAGATGCGTCCGGATTCCAGCTCTTCCATGCGCAGGGAGGAGCGGCCGTTAAGCCCCGTGCTCTCGTAAAGATGGCCGTCCAGGTAGAGAAGTCCCTGCGTATACGCTTGTTGGTCGTGAGGATAGACGTGGACGACCCGGTAGGCGTCGGCTGTCTGCGCCAGCGCGACTGCACCAACCCAAAAGACGAGCGCGGCGACAACCAGGCGTGGCGAGAAGTGCAAGCGCATCGGCCTAACCTCAATCGACGTCGTTGGCCACAAACACTTCTACGGGGGGATTGCTGGTCAACTGCGTATCGAGAATGAGCACGGTCCGAACCTCGCCGCCAACCAGGGCCAGGGGCGCTGAGGTGTATTTGGGCGTCAGTAATCCGGTCGGCACAATGACCATGGTTACGGACTGAGAGCTGAAACTCAGATAGCCCGCAGTGCCGCCCACTGGCAGAGCCGTGACCAGGGGAATGGTATTGGCCAGCGTCGTGCCGTCGGGAACCATGTAGACGTCGACCGCACCGGTCTTCGGTGCCTGGTTCAGGAAACGGAACGCGGAGTGGCCGCTGGCTGCAGGCACCTGCTGATCTTCAAGGATGGTCACTTCGTAGCTGTTGGTCGCCGCGCCGTTGTCTGTCAGAAAGACCGAATGTTGATGGCCGGCAAGCAGCGTGCCGTTGGTGGTCACCAGGGCCGTGCCCCCGGTTGCTGCCGTCACCTTGATGGCCGCGGCGTTGCTGGCGGCCACGGTGCCGTAAGCGGTGATGGTGCCCTGCCCGATGTTGCCCGCGATCAGAGTCCCCTCTACCGTGACATCGACGGCCGGCGCAATGTAGGAGGCGTCGATCACGCGGACCAGGCTGGGCTGCGTGTAAGTGGCAACGTTCTCGCACGCCGAGAGCATCAGGGCCAGCGTGAACGAACCCACCACAGCCAAGGCCAGGCGGGGTAAGGTCAATCGTCGATCTTCATCCATCCGCCGTTTCCCAAATCTCATCATGCGCAGGTTTTCCGACACAGGGCTGCCCGAGTCTCACACCATACTACAGGGGGGAACTGAAAAGAGTTTACGACTTTTGGGCCATTGGGCGGAGGGGGAATTCAAAGGCACACTGCCTTGAGTGGAATTGCCGCTTCGCACCGCCCCAGCCGAAGAACGAAGCCAAAACCGCGCGATCGGCGGGCCTCCTGCTCCAGGTAACCAAACGGCTTATGACTTTTGTATTGCCATCTGCGTTACTTTTTGCTATCTATGGGGCAATCGTTCCACCCAAGGAGTTGTACCAGCCATGGCCAAAGACCTGCGCCTTTACCTGGCTGCCGCCGTCCTCTTGTTCGCCGCCGGATGCAGCACAATCAGCACCAACTCTCCCGCACCTTCGATCACCGGCAATTGGGCCTTCACCGCACCACCGCCCCAGAACGCACCCGCCGCCGTCACTCTGAATGCCGGATTCACTGAAAGCACAAGTGGAACCGTGAGCGCGGTCGCACACCTCACAGGAACATCCTGCCTGCCCCCGACCACCGGCATCGTGCTCTCCGGCTCTGTTGGCTCCAACAACAATCTTGCCCTCACTTCCCAACCCTTCGCCGGAACCACACTTTCCCTCAATGGCCAGCTCGCCACCGCCGGCACGGTCATCTCCGGCGCCACCTGGAGCTTTTCCGGCGGAAGCTGCGCCGCACTCGGCAGCGCAACGGTCACGGCCACCCACTTCGACCAGATCGACGGCACCTATACCGGCAACTTTGTGGATTCCGGCAACAACCAGCTCGCGGTGTCGGCCACGCTCACGCAGACCACCCAGCCCGTCAATGGCCAATACCAGCTCTCCGGCTCGGCCAGCTTTCCCGGCAACCCTTGCTTCACCCAGCCCATTGTCACCAATTCGCTGGTAACCGGCAGCAGCCTCTCCACTACCTACACCGATCAGGTCAGCGGCGCAGTCATCGTGGCCACAGGAACCTTCAACAGCACGGCGACTCAGCTTACCGTGACCAACTGGCAAGTGACCGGCGGACTCTGTGACGGAGACACCGGAACCGGCTTCCTGAGCGAACCGGACTAGGCCAGGGACCAAGGGCCACCGGCATTTCTCAGCCGCCAAGGATTGTAGCGCCGGCCTCCCGGCCGGCTGTCCTGAGGGCCTCCTGGCCCTCAGGGGCTTGGCCGCCCCATGAACTCAGGCATTCCGCGTCTGCGGGACGCTCAAAGGGGCTTTCCCTCCGAAATCTGCCCATTTCCCGCAGCCTCTTCTGCCTCGGGAACGCATGAAGCTTCTCTAGCTCGCTCCCAGATAGATAAACCGGGCCAGAAACAGCGCGGCGAGAATGTAAAGCAGCCAGTCCTGGCGGCGATATTTGCCGGTAACCAGATGCAGAATGGCCCAGGAGATGATCCCGAAGCCAAGTCCATTGGCAATCGAGTAAGTCAGCGGAATCAGGATCAGCGTCAGGAAGGCCGGCACGGCCACCAACGGATCGTGCCAGCGAATCTCGGTGATGGTGGCCAGCATCAGCGAGCCCACCAGGATCAGCGCCGGGGCCGTTGCTGCGGGCGGCACAATCCCCACAAACGGCGCTGCCCCAATCGCTCCCAAAAACAGCAGTCCGGTTACGATGGCCGTTACGCCGCTGCGCCCTCCGGCGGCCACGCCTGCGGTCGACTCCACATAACTCGTAACCGTGGAGGTCCCGGTCAGCGAGCCGAACACCGTGGCCGTCGCGTCGGCCAGCAGGATCCGGTTCAGCCGCGGAATGGAGTGGTCGGGCGCAATGAGCCCTGCGCGCTTGGTCACAGCCACCAGGGTTCCCAGATTGTCGAACAGATCCACGAAAAAGAAGACAAAGACAATCTCCAGCAGTCCCTTGTTGAGCGCGCCGCGAATATCGAGCTGGAATGCGGTGGCCGCCAGGGCGTGAAATCCGCCCGGCGCCGGAGTCCAGTGAACCAGGCCGCAAGCCCAGGCGATGCCCGTAGTCGTGAGCACACCGATCAGGATCGAGCCGCGGATCTTCTTCACTTCCAGCGCGACCATGAGAATGAGGCCGAACAGGGCCAGCGCGGTGGCGGGGTTGCGGATATTGCCGATGGTGACCAGCGTCTCGGGGTCGCCGATCACCAGCCCTGCGTTGCGAAATCCGATGAAGGCGATGAACAGCCCGATGCCGCTGGCAACGGCGGCATAGAGTTCGTGCGGAATCGAGCGCAGGATCATCTGCCGCAGCCCGGAAACCGTCAGTGCCAGAAAGATAACGCCGGAAAGAAACACCGCGCCCAGCGCCGTCTGCCAGGGAATATGCATCTTGAGGCAAACAACGTATGTAAAGTAGGCGTTGAGGCCCATCCCGGGCGCCAGCGCAATGGGATAGCGCGCCACCACGCCCATGAGAATGGAACCGAATGCCGCCGAAAGGCAGGTGGCGGCCGTGACCGCGGCCAAAGGCATGCCGGTAGCCGACAAGATCGAGGGGTTGACCAGCACAATATAGGCCATGGTCAAGAAGGTGGTCACCCCGGCCAGAATCTCGGTGCGCCAGTTGGTCCCCAGGCGGGTAAATTCAAAGTAGCTTTCGATTCGCTTTAGCATAGGCGGGTACTTTTAGAAGATCACACAGGTGCGGGATCGCAAAGCGATTTATGTGCAAAAGCTTCCTGGCGCGCCCCAGCCCTTCCAGGCATCCAATCTGGTGGCGCGCACGTCCAGCCTGGCAGGATCCGGCGCCGCACACCCTTGGCAGCATCTTCCCGCGGTGCTTTCAAAGGCTGCCCACAGGTTTTCCCACCCCCCCACAAGGAGAACGAGACTTGCCCACGATCAGGACCAAGGACGGTACAGAAATCTACTTCAAGGACTGGGGCGCGGGACAACCCGTCGTTTTCAGTCACGGCTGGCCGCTCAGCGCAGACGCATGGGACGACCAGATGGTGTTCTTTGCCTCACGCGGATATCGAACCATTGCGCACGACCGCCGCGGCCATGGGCGTTCGAGCCAGCCATGGGACGGCAACGATATGGATACTTTCGCGGACGACCTGGCGACCCTTACCGATGCGCTGGACCTCAAGAATGCGATCCATGTCGGCCACTCCATGGGCGGCGGCGAGGTGGCTCGCTACATCGGCCGCCACGGCACCGGCCGCGTGGCCAAGGCGGTACTCATCGGCGCGGTCCCGCCCCTCATGTTGAAGACCGGTGCTAATCCCCTCGGCGCTCCCATGGAAGTCTTCGACGGAATCCGTGCCGGGATTCTGGCCGACCGCTCCCAGTTCTTCAAAGATCTGTCGGGGCCGTTCTACGGAGCCAACCGGCCCGGTTCCACCGTCTCCCAAGGCCTGCGGGATTGGTTCTGGCTGCAAGGCATGAATGCCGGCGTCAAGGCGGTCCTGGACTGCGTCAAGGCCTTCTCCGAGACCGACTTCACCGAAGATTTGAAGCGGTTCGACGTGCCCACCCTGGTGCTGCACGGCGACGACGACCAGATGGTGCCCATCAACAGCTCGGCTCTGCTCGCAGTCGCTTTGCTTAAAGGCTCCACCCTCAAGGTCTACCCAGGCGGAGACCACGGCCTCTGCTCCACCCGCAAAGATCGGGTCAACGCCGACCTGCTGGCTTTCATCGAGAGTTGAACAGGCTCGTAAAGACTGTGAGGCGGGCGCCCCATCCATGCCGCGTTTTGTGCGGCATGGGTGCGAATCGCAATCGCTCCTTGGGTGCCGGATCGATTCGGGCAAGGCCCGATGCTCACGCCGTCGCAGCCCCGCGCTTGCTTAGCCCTTTCAGCAGCAGGTCCATCGACACCCCCTGCACGACGATCGAACAGATCACCACCAGGTAGGTGGCCCCGATCATCCAGGAACGGCCCAGCGCCGCCGGCACTGAAAGCGCCAGGGCGATCGAGAGCCCCCCCCGCAGCCCGCCCCAGGTCAGGATGACCGTGGAACTGGTGTGCCTTCGCTGGAAGATGCGCACAACTCCCAGCAGCAGCGCCACCGTAGCCAGCCGCACCACGTTGACTGAAAGTATCGCGGCCAGTCCGGCATGAAGAACGGGCGCATTCAGAGCGATCACCACGGACTCCAACCCAAGCAGCACGAACAGAACCGAGTTCTGGATCTCGTCGATCACCTTCCAGAAGCCGTCGACGTTATTGTGGGCGATGCGGTCGCGCGGAAGTTGGCGGTTGAAATGGCGCAGGGCGATCCCGGCCACCACCGCCTCCAAAGGCGCCGACAAATGCCCCGCGTCGGCAATCACATAGCCGCCCAGGGCCAGGGCCAGCGTCAGCAGGATCTCCACTTGGTAGGAGTCCACAAGGCGCATGAGCTGCGAGGCAATCCAGGCCGTCAGAACGCCCACGGCGATGCCGCCCCCGGCCTTCAGAAACAGCAGCCCGGCGATATGCCAGGGTGTGGGCGCCTGCCCGCGGGCCACCGCCAGCATGGTCAGGAACAGAACCGCCCCGATGCCGTCGTTGAACAGCGATTCACCCGCTAATTGGGCCTGAATGGGCTTGGGAACGCCGGTGCGGCGAAGCATTTCCAGCACGGCGATGGGGTCCGTCGGCGAAATCAGCGCGCCAAAGATCAGGCACTCCATCCAGGGCGTGCCCGCGCCCCCCAGAAAGAACATCAGCCCGGCCACCAGGAAGACCGACATCACCGTGCCGGCAATCGAGAGCAGCGAGACCGTGAGCTTCTCTCTGGCGAGGTCTTCCAGATCCAGCAGAAAGGCTCCTGCAAAAAGCAGCAGAGGCAACATGCCGTGCAGAATCAGGCTCTCGAAATCGATCTGCCGCACCAGCTCAATGGCCCATGCATGAATCGGCGGGGCCAGCCGCCCGGCCGCGGTAAAGCACCCTGAGGCAATCACGGTCAGAATCATGGTCCCAATGGTGATGGGAAGCTTGAGCCAGCGGGAGCTGATCCAGCCAAAGACGGCTGCGGTGGCGACCAGGATGCTGAGGATTTCAAGAGTCGTCATGGGTAGGCTGGAGGAACAATTGCTCTTATCGTAGCTGAGAGCGGCCGCAATCATCCCGGAATCGGCGGTCGAGAGCAAGGCAATCGCATCAAGCTGTCTTGAAAGGGCACGGCTTCAGCCGTGTCGCAGAGCTGCCGGAGAACCCCCGGACCTCACAGGCTGCGAAAGAACTCACTTTGGATGGCTAGAAGTGTCAGGGCACGACTTCAGTCGTGCCGTAGGTGCCCTAACATGAGTGGTGCATTAGCCCCCGAGGCATGCTTTTCGAGCTTCCAGCTCTGAAAAGCTGTCTTTTCCGCAGCCTGTTTAGCAGCCTCCGAGAGGCCGCATATCAAAAAATGGAAGGAAGGCGGGCGGCCCTACGAGTGCCAGTATGAGGTGAAGCCGCCCACCGAACTTGGGTGCCCCAGGTGCCTCGCATTTGGGCACCTGGGAGACTAAAAAACTCCACCGGCGGGTGGCGCCGGTCCCGGTGATCCTTCCGACCAAAACGTGGGTGCCCCCTCGCTTTCGGGGACCGGTGAGACTTCCGTGCCCCGATTTGCAGGAAGGAGCCCGCAGTCTGACAGGATAGGTCCCCAAAAACGCCCAGGCCACGGAAATGTTTGCTGCGCCCCTCCAGAAACTAGGCGCCTGATCCCTGTTTCACCAATCTCGTCTCGATCTCGATTGCAGATAATTAGTGCCGATGGGCGCATGATAGAGAAAGTAAACACCTCGATCGAGAGGCGTTTCAGGGCCAAAACGACTATAGCGATTCCAGAATGACTGTACCCAGGAACCGCAGCGTTCAAGTCGACGCGACCCCAAGGAGCGGCGACCCTGCACGATGCAAGATAGGGCACACCTATTCTGGAATCGCTCTAGGGGTTGGACCTCCCCTATCCTCCCCCTCCCGGCTTTTTGAGGTATTCCATAGAAAATAAAGAGGTTACGCCAAAAAATGTCAAATATGCTCGTTGAAAACAAAGGACTTAGACATCTGGGAGCCCCGGAAATCCGCATCCGAATCCCCAAAAACCGGAGGGACAGCGATCGATAACACCCCAGAAACGCCTCCTGCTCGCCGCCAATCCCGAAGTTACCCGGCACTCAGTCCTCGTCTCATGCAAAAACCGTGCGCGCAGGATTCGGACTTGGACAGGAAGCTGGGTTGCTGGCAACCGATGCAAGGATAACTGCGGTTAGACAACCGGAAACAACCCAAAATCCCCGCTCAGCCCAGCAGTTTGGCGGCTTCCTTGGCAAAATAGGTCACGGCGAAGTCCGCGCCGGCGCGGCGGATGCCCAGCAAGGCCTCGAGGATGGCGCGATCGTGGTCCAGCCAGCCTTTCTGGAACGCGGCCTGAAGCATGGCGTACTCGCCCGAGACCTGGTAGGCGCCAATGGGCACGCCGACCCGCTCGCGCGCAGCGCGGACCACGTCGAGGTAGGGCATGGCCGGCTTCATCAGGATCATGTCCGCGCCTTCTTCGAGATCCAGGTCGATCTCCCGTATGGCCTCGCGCAGGTTGGCGCCATCCATCTGGTAGGTCTTGCGGTCGCCGAACTGGGGCGCGGAGCCCGCCGCCTCGCGGAAGGGGCCGTAGAAGGCGGAGGCGAACTTGGAAGCGTAGCTCAGAATCGGCGTGTCGAGGCTGCCCTGGGCGTCCAGCGCCCGGCGAATGGCCCCGACGCGGCCGTCCATCATGTCGCTGGGGGCCACAATGTCGGCCCCGGACTTGGCCAGGCTGGCGGCGGTGCGGGCCAGCAGATCGAGCGAGGGGTCGTTTTCCACCTGGAAGCCGTCGGCGGACTCGGTCACGATGCCGCAGTGGCCGTGGCTGGTGTATTCGCACAGGCAGACATCGGCGATGAGCACCAGTTCCTTGGCCGCCTTGGATTGCTTGAGCGCGCGCAGGCCCTGCTGCACGATGCCGTTTTCGTCCCATGCGCCGGTACCTTGCTCGTCCTTGGTCTCGGGCAGACCGAACAGCAACAAGCCGCCGATGCCGAGGCCGGCAACCTCTTCCGCTTCGCGTACCGCTTCGTCGAGCGAGAGGTTGAAGACGCCGGGCATGGAGCTGACCTCGCGGCGGATGCCTTCGCCGGGACAGAGAAAGAGGGGATAGATCAGATCGCCGGGCTCGAGGGTGGTTTCGCGCACCAGGGCCCGCAGAGATTCGCTGCGCCGCAGACGGCGCATCCGGGTTTGAGGGAAGCTCATGGATCAGATTGTAGCCGAGCCGGCAACTGGTGGCCCTCACGACGTCCGCAAGGGATCGGCGGCTGAAGATCGGCTCAGGGCAACTGCTCGTAGAGTGTCGCGTTGCGGTAGCCCAGCAGCACGGCCAGGGTCCAGACGCCCAGGACGGTTCCGACGATGGGATGGAACAGGCAAATGAATGCGGCAGCCAGGGCGACGATGCGCCCCGGGCGCGAGTGGTCCATGAGAAGCCATCCGGCAGCTAGCGCCATGCCGGTGCGGACCAGCAGAAACGTCCAGGCCATGTGGAGAAAGCCGTGGCCGAACCACATGCCGCCGGGGCGGCCCCAAGCCCAATAGCCTGGCCCCCATCCATGAAAGTGGTTGAAAAGAAACCCCTGGGCAAAGTTCAGTCCGATGACGCCGGTGATCAGGGTGTAGCCGGCGTAGACAAACCAGAAGACGCTCAGCGCCCTGATTTTGCCCGCATAGGTGTCAATCTGGTATTGCAGGCCCGGCACCGGAGGCACGGCCGCGGCAGTCTGGCGGCCACATTGAGGGCAGACCGGCTGTCCTTGCTGCAAAGCCTGACCACATCCGCTGCAATACATGGCGCCTCCTCTTGGACGAACTGACAATACTACGCAACGCTCCAGGATTACGTTCCATTGGTTGCTCCAGTGCAGTGGTTCGGCGCAGACGATTCTCACCGGGTACAGCTGGTGTCAAGCTCTTTGCATCCAACAGAAAGAAGTACACCTCGGCGGTCAATAAGAACCAGTGGCCCTTGCACTTCAAGGTGCAGACTCGGAGTCAGTCGGTGTTGACGTGAAAACACGACGAAAGAGGAACATCATGGTCAATTCAGACAAATCAGGTTTTAGCCGGAAGATGCTGATTCCGGTGTTTCTACTGGTAGCCGCACTGCTGGTAGGCTGCGCATCGAGCCAGCAGAAGGCACTGGACCAGGCCAAGGCGCAAGCGGCCAAGACCGGCCAGCCGCAGCAAGTGGTCTCGGTCGACAAGACCGGAACCACCACGACGACGATTGTGCAGCCGCCCGCCCCCGGGCAAACCAACCAGGCCATCACCACCACCCAGACTCCCCTCGCAGCCGGCGCGCCGATTCCTGCGCCGTCCGGGCCTGTGGTCTCTGCATTGCCGCCTCCGCCCGCGCCTGTGGTTCCGGCGAACGTCAGCATTCCGGCGGGGACCGACTTGACCATCCGAATCGACCAGCGCATCAGCGTGAAAACCAGCCGTGCCGGCGATCCGTTTACGGGCGAGATCGTTGCCCCGGTGCTGGCAGCGGACAACTCCATCATCGTGCCCAAGGGCTCGCCCGTGGGTGGCGTGGTGGACGTGTCGCACCGCCGCGGACACTTCAAAGGCGCTTCGCTGCTGGAACTGCGGCTGACCACCCTCACGCTCAATGGCGCGCAATATCCTCTGACCACACGCGACATGGCGGAACGGAAAAAGGGCAAGGGACGGCGCTCGGCTGCCATGATCGGGGGCGGATCGGGCCTGGGCATGCTGGTGGGTGGCATTGCCACCGGCGGTGTTGGCCTGGTGGTCGGCGGCCTGGTGGGCGGTGGTGCCGGAACCGCGGCCGCTGGATTGACCGGCAACCGGGACCTAATCATTCCGGCTGAGTCGATCGTGCATTTCAAGCTGGCCGACGACCTCGTCGTGCAGGAGTGAGTCTCCCAAATCTGAGTTTCCCAGGTCCCGATTCTGGGGCCTGGGAAACCACGGCACTCGACTCCACCCGGCCCAACCACCCCCCGAATCCCGACCCACCACCGCAGAACAAGAACCCGCTGCTACCGGCTTGAAGCCAGGGTTCGCCGCTCCCAGCGCTCTTCATGCCGGTCGTCGCGCAGGGCCAGGGCGATAACGTGGCCCACCGAATCCCGCTCGAAGGTCAGCCGGGTAAGGCTGGAGCCGTTGGGATAAAAGAAAATGAACGGCGTTTCTGCTGCCAGTTCGGCAATCTCCCCTTGCAGATTCTTTTCGTAAAGCTGATCGCCCTGGCGGAAGACGGTGACCACGGGGTGACCTTTGGGGTCGCGGTATTCTCCGGCCAGACTGTCGAGCGCCTGGATGGAGAGCTTGATCGCAGGCGGGTGAATGGGAATCAGGAGCCGCTCTGAAAAGCTGGCTGGCTCCGGCGCGCCGGGCTTGGTCTCCAGATGGTGTTGCAGCAGCCACCGAGGCAGCTCCGGCTCGTTGTAGGCGCGGGTCCAGGCATCGTGGTGCAGTCCCTGATAAAGCCATAGGCGCACCCGGCCCCCGGCGCTTTTGAAGGCCTCGAACATCAGTTCGCTCTGCCGCGGGGCCACCACATTGTCTTCCGTTCCATGGAAAAGCCAGACCGAGGTGCGGCCCAGAGCGTGGGCGTACTCGGCCGGCAAGGTCGAAGCCAGTTGCCAACGCTCCGGGGCATAGCTCCAGAAGACGCCGCCGGCGGCGATAGCCAGCGCGGCCCAGCGGTGGGGATACTGGCGCGCCAATTCCCAGGAGCCGTATCCGCCCATGGAAAGACCCGTGAGATAGGTGCGCCCGGGGTCGCCGTGGAACTCCTCGGTCTCCCGATCGAGTGCGGTCATGGCCATGGCCAGCGCATCCGGATCGGTCCAGTAGCTGGACTGGGGGCATTGCGGCATGACAATGACGAACGGCCA
>Ga0181520_10003752_pt1 | contig 26289 bp, 16 predicted proteins | sample PEATcosm2014_Bin_29_FD_132451 | JGI IMG/M metagenome (GOLD analysis project Ga0181520, IMG submission 132451) | Peatland microbial communities from MTU Mesocosm Facility, Houghton, MI, USA - PEATcosm2014_Bin02_30_metaG | ecosystem: Environmental > Terrestrial > Soil > Wetlands > Peat | place...
GAAGCGCCTCCTCGCCCGCCGCCGCCGCTCCCTTGGCATCGCCTTTCTTCAACAGCAGGCGGCCGATCTCGTAATGCACATCGCGCGAACTGGGATACAGTTCGAGCGCCCGGTTCAAGACCTTGCCGCAGTCGGCCAGCCGCCCGGCCTGTTGCAGAAACCGCGCGGAGGCTAGCAGGCTGTTGGCACCGGGTTCGCCCGCGGCTTCCTCGATCCGGACCGCCTCGTCGGAAAAGGCGATGGCTTTCTGGAGATCCCCGAGGCGCTCATAGGTCAACGCCAGATAGAGCGGCGAACGAGCGTCGCGGGGATTCAGCTTGTGCGCGGCGGTCAGCTCGGCGAGGGCCTTGGACCAATCGTCCCTGATGTAGAACCAGAATCCCATCAGGAAGCGCGCGTACCAGGAGGAGGGATCGGCCGCCACGGCCCGCTCGAGGCACTCGCCGGCCACATCGAAGCGATTCGCCCCCATGGCGATCTTGGCCTTCAGGGTCAGGGCGGGTACGTTTTTAGGATCCGCCGCCAGGGCTTCGTCGAGAGCCGCGAGGCTCTGTTGTAGCTGGTTCTGGTCGAAGAGCTTATTGGCCCTCTGGTAAGCCTCCATGGCGCGCAGGGCGGCGGGAGTTTGCGCGGCGGCCGCGCCGGCCAGCAGGGAAAATGCCAGAGCCGCCAGAAGGGCGTGTTTCACCGCGCGGGAGCCTCCTTCACTTCGACTATGCGATCGGCCGCAACATTCGTCAACACCTGGGTACCCGCGCCGGGCCAGCGCACTTCCACGCGGCTTGCCTCCTGGTTGTCACCCAGCCCGAATCGCACGAGCGCCTCGCTTGACGAGGCATATCCGACCGAGGTGGTGGCGTGATTCGTTAGAACGCGCCCATCCGGAAGGGCCACTCGGACCATCGCGCCTAGTCCCTGCCGGTTGCTGCGCGTCCCTTGAAGCCTGAAGGCCAGCCAGTGCCCGGCTTTCGGAGTGACATTGCGGTAAAGCTTGGCGGGACCGTTCAGGACCGAGACGACGACATCGATTCGCCCATCGTTATCGAAGTCCGCGAAGGCCGCCCCGTGGTGCAGGGCGGGCTTTTGAAAATCCTCGCCCGCGGCGGCGGAGACGTCTTCGAAGCGCTTGCCTCCGGCGTTCCTGAAAATCTTGTTCGGCAACGCCACGGGTCGTCCGATCAAGCGTTCCAGGTTCGGAAAATGGGAGCACGCGAAGAACAGGTCCTTCCAGCCGTCGTTATCGAAATCATACGCGCCCAGACTCCAGCCGGTAAGCTGCCGCGTACCAGCCAGGATGCCGGACCGATCGCCCCAGTCCTCGAATTGATAGCGCTTTCCCAGGTTGCGGAAGAGCAGGAAGGAGTCGTTCATCATGCCGGACACGACCAGGTCGGGCAAACCGTCGTTATCCATGTCGCGGAAATCGGCTCCCATACCGGCTATCGGCGAGCCGTCCTCGCGCAACGCAACGCCGGATTCGAGGCCCATCTCCTTGAACGTGCCGTTGCCCTGGTTGTGGAACAGCACGCCGCGCACGGAGTCGTTGGCGACGAAGATGTCCGTGAACCCATCCTGGTCGAAATCCGCGAACACGACGCCCATGCCTTTGCCGATGTGGCGGGCTATCCCGGAGGCCTCCGAGACGTCCGTGAAAGTGCCGTCGTGGTTATTGTGAAAGAGCTGGTTGGAAAGACCGGGATAGTCGTCCGGGTGACAGTAGATGGGATTGCCCGGAATGCCGCAAGAGGGTTCCGTGGCGGGGTTCCAGGCGACATAATTGGAGACGAACAGATCCAGCCAGCCATCGTTGTCGTAATCGATCCAGCCGGCCGAGACGGCCCACATTTTGCCGCGTTTGGGATCTACTCCCGTGAGGCCGGCCGGCACGGTGACGTCGCGAAACTTGCCGTTGCCGAGGTTCTGGTACAGGATGTTCCGGTTCACGCCGGCCACGAAAATATCGGTAAACCCGTCGTTGTTGTAGTCGGCGGCGGCCACCGCCATGGAGTAGCCGGCTCCGGCAACGCCCGCTTCCTCGGTGACATCGGTGAAAGTCATGTCGCAGTTATTGCGATAAAGGCGGTTGTAGAATTCGGGCGATGTTTTTTCGAGGGAGGGAAGAGCGGCGCCGTTGGCGAAGTAGATGTCGGCGCAGCCGTCGTTGTTGTAGTCGAACGCGGCAACGCCGCCGGTCATCAGTTCCACCTGGTGGAAGCGGCCGGTGGCGCCGTTGTTGAGTTGGAAATGCAATCCGGATTTTGCGGCCACCTCCCTGAACTGGATGGGGCTCGCCACGGTGGCGGCCCAGACTGCCGCGCCGGCGGCGCAGACTGCCGCGGCGGCGGCGCAGGCCAGAACGGCAATCGCAAGGGAACCCTTCAACTTCGCCTCCCTGCGGAGATTTCCCGCCAAGATTCCAAGCATACAACGTCGGCGCATCTGCCGAGACCGCGGCCAGGCGGTGCGCGTGCGGCACACGCACAGCGAAGACGGCGCTTGACGAACCCGGTTACCTGCCAGAGAATGAACTATCGGCGCCGCCAAGTTCCGGTTAGGGCCGGCTTCTTGGGCGGTGAACGGGGATCTATGAGTCAGCAAACGCTCGCGAAACGGGGGGCGATGGCGTGAACCCGTGGACAGTGCCACTGTTGGCCCTCTTGTCGGCGGTTGTAGCCGCCGCGCAAGCGCCGGAGGCCGTTCCGGCGCCGCCCGGCAGCGCCGCCTTCACGCGGGCGCAACAGGCTTACGTCAGGGCCAATGAGCTGTTTGAGGCGAAGAATCTGGCGGAAAGCGTGGCTGCTTTGGATGAGGCGCTCAGCGCGGATCCCGCACACGTTCCGTCCTTGACCCTCAAGGCCAAGATTGCCATCTCGACCAACCGCCCCGATATTGCCGGCGAGTGTCTGAAGCGTGCCGTGGAGGCCGATCCGGCCTCCTGGTACGCCCACTTCCTTTTCGGATTCTGGTATTACCTGCGCTTCGATTGGCAGCGCGCAATCCCCGAGTTCCAGGCGGCGCGGAAGCTCAATCCGCGAGACGCGCATTCGGCCCTGTATCTCGGAATGGTGTACGAGCGCCTCGGCGACGCGCGAACCGCTCTCACATACGATGAGCAGGCTGTCAAGCTGGAGGAAGCGGCGGGCGTTCCCGACCCATACACGCTGGTAGCCTATTCGCGGATACTCCAGGCGCTGGGGCGGCTGGACGACTGCGCCAAGGTTGTGAACCGGGCTCTCGAGCTGTATCCCAAACACAGGGATGTTTACTACGAGCTTGGACAATTGCTGCTGAAGAAGGGCGATCCCAAGGGCGCGGCCAAAGCCGGCGAGGCGGCCCTTCTGCTTCCGATCGAGGACGTGGCGGAGATCCAGATTCATTACCTGCTGGCGCGGGCCTATCAGGCCGATGGCGACGAACGGCGCGCGGCTGAGCACGCCGCCGCAATCCGGGGCGCCCAGGCGCGGGACGGAAATTAGCGGCCGCCGTCGCGCGGTTTGCGCCGGAATTTCGATTAAGGGAGGAGCTTTTGGCAGAAATCGAGAACCGCGGGCGGGGATCGCGATCAGGGCAAGCTAAAGCATGCCCCACCTGGTTAGGCAAGAGTCTGGCGGGTTGGCTGGGATCGGCCGTCGCGGTCTCGCTTTTCGTGGCCTCCCTGTGCGCTTTCCAGGCCGCCCGGCCGCGCCCGGCGCCGCCCAGGCAGCCGCATTTCACCGACGTCGCCGCGCGGTCCCGATTCTCGTATGTCACGAAGAACGATCTTTCGCCGCGCAAGTACTTTCTGCAGCCGATGGCCGGCGGTGTGGCTGTCTTCGACTACGATAACGACGGCAAGATGGATATTTTCTTCACCAACGGCGCCAAGATACCGGAGATGAAGAAAACCGATCCCAGCTTTTACAACTGCCTGCTCCGCAACAAAGGCAACGGCGTTTTCGAGGATGTCACAAAGAAGGCTGGACTGACCGGCGAGAATCTCGGATACAATCTCGGCGTCGCCGCGGGCGACTACGATAACGATGGCTTCGAGGATCTGTTCGTCGTCGGCGCCGGCCGGAACACGCTTTACCACAACAACGGCGACGGAACTTTCACCGACGTCACCGCGCAATCCGGTCTCGACGATATCCCCCCGGCAACATTGGGCGTGGGCGCGGCCTGGTTCGACTACGACAACGACGGCTTGCTGGATCTGGTGGTGGCGAACTATACCATCTGGACTCCCGAGACCGACATACGGTGCACCAAGGAGGGTCTGGAAATCTATTGCAGCCCGACTTACTACAAGCGCGTCCCGCACCGCCTGTATCACAATCTGGGCCATGGCAAGTTCGAGGATGTGACGGAGAAATCGGGCTTCGCGGCCGCGCCCGGCAAAGGGATGGGAATCTCGATCGCGGATTTCAATGGAGACGGCTACCAGGACGTTTTTATCTCCAACGATACGGAGCCGAATGCGCTGTTCATCAACAAGGGGGACGGCACGTTTGAAGAGAAGGGCCTGCAGTTGGGCGTGGCCTTCAACGACGAAGCGCAAGCGGTCTCCTCCATGGGCAGCGACGCCAAGGATTACGACAACGACGGGCGGGTGGACATATTCTCCAATAACCTGATGGGACAGATCTGGCAGCTCTATCAGAACCGCGGCGGCTTTTTCCGGTACAACCCCGAGCAGGTCAAGTTACGACCTCTCAGCGAACGTCTTTCCGGCTGGAGCAACGGCTTTATCGATTACGACAACGACGGATGGAAAGACCTGTACTCCGCCAACGGCGACGTCGAGAACACCTCGCCGGATTTGCGCCAGCACGACACCATGTTCAAAAACGTCGGGGGCGTCTTCCACGATGTGTCCGCGGCGATGGGCGCGGATTTTCTGCGCGTCGGCTACCAGCGCGGCTCTGCCTTCGGGGACTTGAACAACGACGGTTTTCCGGACCTGGTGGTTACGTCGCTGAACGAGGCTCCGCGCATCCTGATGAACTCGGCCGATAACGGCAACCACTGGCTGATGCTCGAACTGGTTGGGACCGAGAGCAACCGCGACGCCATCGGCGCGCAGGTGAAGTTGACCACCGCATCTGGCCGGGTGCTGCACAACCACGTATCGGTGAGCGTCGGCTTCATGTCGTCCAGCGATAAGCGCGTGCACTTCGGGCTCGGCGCCGAGAAGCAGATCCGCTCGGTGGAGATCCGCTGGCCGCGCGGCCAGCGGCAAACACTTAGCAACGTATCCGCCGACCAGTTTCTCAAGGTGGAAGAACCGCGGCAGCGGACGCATCCGGTTGGCGGGCCGGCGCGATAGGGCTGAACGCGACGGAGGCTGGCTTTTATCGGGGAAGCAGGGCCCGAACCGGCCGGGCCCCTTTGGCATTTCTACTTGTAGCTGTATAGAGAAATGCGGAGGATGGTGGGGTTATCTCGCAGGCTCAGGCTGGCGCGGTCATCGCCGCCCATACCGATGTCGTCGCCGGCCAGATGGCGTTGCACCACCCAGGCGCCGTTCTCGAAGTGGCCCTCCTGAACTGAGGCGAGACTGGCCATAGGTTTATCCCCAATCGTCGAAGCGAGCTTGATGTTCAGATTAGAACCGGCGACGTAGAAATCGTCGGGACCAGTCTGAATCATGATGGCGTAGCCTTTAGCCGGTGGAGGGCCAAACGGATTCGTGGTTACGGGAACGCCGGCGGTGGACTTCACCGGTTGCCCGCCGGGCGCGGCAGGCGCGGGCGGGGGCACGGGTGGGGGAGCGCCCCAACCGCGGCCCATGGCGGCGTCGAAAACATAGTTCCCCAATTGCACCTTCTGGGGCGCCGAGCCGGGTTCCACCATCACGGCCTTGATAGTGCCATTTTCCTGATGTTCCAGAATCAGCGGCGCGAGCTGGCCGAGCACGCCATAGGCTTTGGCAAACGGACCCTCGTCGCTGACGCGCACCTCGATGCCGAATGGCGAGAACATCTGCGCATTGAGCTGGCCGAAAGCATAGAAGGCGTTGGCGGGATCGCCGCGGGTCTCGGGGATAAACAGCGGATTGCCGTTGCGGCTGTAGGTCGTGGCGACCTCGGCGAAGTTGGTCAGGTAGATATCCGGGGAAAGGATGTCGATCTGTGGCGCGCCGGCCCGCCAGATGTCGTGATTCTGAGACTGCGGCCCGCCGCTCGGGTAGTCTCCGGGTTTCTTGTCCTGGGGTTGGACCAGCCAGGCATTCACGTACACCGGCACCGGGTACTCCTTCTTGCCCATTGCCGCGATGTAATTCATGTAAGTGGCGTAGTGCCAGGCCATGAAGGTCTCGTCGGTGCTGTTGCCCTTGCCAAAAACCTCTTCCCAGGTTCCCGACGTCTTCCCGCCCGCGGACTCCCACAGCTTGCGGGTTTCGGGCAGCAGGTTGCCCTTGTTCTTCTGGAGATAATCCGTCAGTTCCTGGGGAACCGGCGCGGCGAAAGCCGCATTGGCCTCCTTCGAGCGGTCGCGGGTGTCGCCGAGAACGCCCACTTCGTTTTCCATCTGGACCATGATGACCGTGCCGGTGGCGCCATCCACCTCGTGAACGTGCCGCATGACGGCCGCGTAGGCGCGAGCGTCGGCGTCGCGGTTAGTGGCGCTCAGAGTCGAGAGGATCTCCCGGCCCTTGCCGTCCTTATCCTGCGCGACGGGGTACTTATCCGGGTTGCGTTTCACCCAGGCGGGAGGGTAACTGGAGGTGCCGTTCTTCCAGCTTCCGAACCATAGCAGGACGACGTGCAGGTCGGCGGCTCGGGCGTCACGTAGAGCGCCATCCAAGGCGCTGAAGTCGAACTTGCCCTCTTCGGGCTCGGTCCAGCCCCAGCCTACTCCGACCAGGGCTGTATTGACGTTTGCCTTGGCGAGCTTGGGCCACGCGGGGCGGGCGTTTTCGGCCGTCGACGCGGCATTATTCAGCAGCTCACCCGCCAGGGCCAGGTAAGGCTTGCCATTGACTATGAGGTGGGTTACGGCTCCTCTCTTCTCCAAATGGGCAAGGGGAGGACCGCTGGTCGTAGTCTTAGTCTGCGTACACGCGGTCATCAGTACCAGCGCGCCGGCAAGAGTAAGGGCGGTTAAATACCGATAGTGCGAAGTGGTCATATGCTTTGAAGCATTGTAATGCAGTTTGCCCCGCACAGGGGTAACTTGTGCTCTTTTCACGGCGGGCAAGCAAAGTATGCCGAGCCGTCTGGAGAGGATCGAGCTTGCCTGTCGCGCCGCACTGAAAGTATGACCGGGGGGGATTCCCACGGAATTGCAGGCGGTGAACCAAAGGGTGTATGCTGAACGCAATTAGCATCCCCGAAAACGGGAACCGAACCGGATCGGCGCTCCGTCGCGGGCCCTGGCCGGAAGTCTCACGCTACCCGGAAATCAACAACTAGGAGATTTACTATGCTGCGCAGGCTCGCAAGAGTGTCGCTGCTCCTGACCGCAATGGCTTTCATCGCGCTCGCTCAGAGCAAGCCGATTCCTCAACTGGCCAAGAAAGGCGCCAGGTATAACTTCATTGTCGATGGAAAGCCGTTCCTCTTCCTTGGAGGACAAGTCGACAACAAGGTGTTCGTCCCGGAAGAGATGACCAAGGTTCTGCCTGGCTTCAAGGCGTACAACGCCAACACCGTCGAGTTTCCGGTCCCGTGGAAGCTGATCGAACCCAAAGAGGGGCACTTCGAATTCGCCGCGTTCGACCAGATCGTCCGCGACATTCGTGCGCACGGTCTGAGGGCCGATGTGCTTTGGTTCGGCACCTGGAAAGGCGACGAATCCCAGTATCTTCCCGATTGGATCACATCTAACCGAAAGCGTTTTCCAACCGCGGTGGATGCGGATGGAAAGGCCTCCAATTCGATGTCGCCGCACGGCGCCGCGACTCTGGCGGCCGACCGCAAGGCCTTCGGCGTCTTGCTGAAGCATATCAAGGAGATCGACGAGAAGGATCGGACCGTGATCCTGGTGCAGGTCGAGAACGAGCCCGGAATCGTGGGCCCCGCGCGCGATCATTCGCCGGAAGCCAACAAGTTGTTCAACGGCCCCGTGCCCGACGAGTTCGTCACCGCTCTCAAGCGGAAACCGGGGACCTGGACGGAGTGCTTCGGCCGCCAGTTCGCCGACGAAGCTTTCACAACTTACTACATGGCTAAGTACATCAACTCGGTCACTCAGGCCGGAAAGGAAGCTTACCCGCTGCCGATGTATGTGAACGTGTGGATGGGCGGGACCGGAACCAACGACCGCTTCTATGACTTCGACCGTCCGGGCGACAGTTATCCGAGCGGCGGCGCGCAATCGCACACACTGAACTTGTGGAAGGCCGCGGCTCCGGCAGTCGATCTGATCGCTCCCGATATCTATCACCGTTCCGGCGTCATCTACCGGACCATCCTCTCGCGCTACACGCGCCCCGATAACCCCCTGCTGGTCGTGGAAACCGGGCACGGGATGGAGTTCGCGCGCTTCTGCTTCATGGCCATTGGAGATTTCTCGGCGATCGGGTATGCGCAGTTCGGCGTTGGCATGAAGGATTACGGCGCTACCGCCGGCGGCGCCGACTTCGGCCCCGGGTTCGCGGAGATGGCAGCCAATTTCAACCTGCTGTCGAATGCCGCGCCCGTTATCATGGATCTGCGTGGGACCAAGCGGCTGCGTTCCGCCATCGAAGAGGAAAACATCCCCGGCCGCGAGCTCTCCTTCGACCGCTGGGACGTGCTGGCGATGTTCCCTCCGGCGCTGGCCAAACAACCCAGTTGGGCCGAGCCCAAAGGACCTCCCGCGATCCCCTCCGGTCGCGTCATACTCGCTCAATTGCAGCCGGATGAGTTCCTGATTCTGGGGTTCGATACGACTGTCGACTTCCGGCCGTCCGCTACCTCGGGCCACAAGGAAGGCAAGTTCGTATCGATCGAAGAAGGGATGTACAAAGACGGCGTGTGGTCGGCGACTCAGCCCCTGCCGGCGACCGCTCCCGCGCGCGGAGTGACGCTGCCAAAAGAAGGCGCCATGTTCCGCGTGAAGCTCCAGTGGAATTAAGCCGAAGACCGCTCCCTGACAGTCGCGGCTCGGACTGAGCCGCGACCGTCAGGGAGCGGTTGGTTGCATTCGCAACTCCTTGCGCTAATTCAGATCGAACTTATAACCGTGGTCTTCATCCGTCCAGGGCGTCTGGGGAGTACCGGCGTCCGACGCCTTAGGCCTTTGACTGAAGGGCTGGATCTTACCGGAGTGAACATCCAGCAGCCGTTTGAAGGTCTCCTTGGCGGCTGAGACGATATCGGGATAGGCGCGGTCGGTAACATCCAAAAAGCCGATGTTATAGTTCTCGCCATCGTTGCGTCCGGTGACGGATTCGTCGATACCGGTGAAGTAACCCGCGCCGATGAAACCGGGCAGCGCCGCCGCCTGCTCCAAATAGTAGCGATAGGCTACTCCGCGCTCCTTCTGGTCGCGCACCTGAACCAGGCCCGCGCCGAGGCCATCCGCGGGAACGCCGAAATGAAACTCGCCGATAATCACCGGGCGCCCGGAAAGCTCGTACGCGGTCCTCACCTGCCTGGTAGGTTCGTACTCGTAGGTATTCAAGCTATAAACATCGAAGACATGCGCGGCCTTGGAAATGTAGTCGGGAGGGTTGCCGCCAAAGCGAATGCCCAGATTGAGGTGATTGGGGTCGTACTTCTTGAATGCGGCGGCCACCATGGCGAGATACTTATCGAACGCCGCGACCACGAACTGGCGGCGCCGTTCGGGGGTGTCTCCCTGCGCAAGAAAGCGCTTCATTTCGCTTTGCATGGCGGTGGGCGGACCGGCCAGATACATATCGACTACTTCCGACTCGCGGCGCGGCCAGGGCGGCTCGTTGCCGATGAAGTAACCGACCAGCCAGGGATCGTCCTTGCGTGGCGCGAGCTGAGCTTTAGCGCTTTCTTCCAAGTACTGGGCGAATTCCGGCGAGTAAACATCCGGCATTCCCAGGTTGATCGCGATCTGAGCGGCGCTGCCGCGCGGGAGCGTATTGAAGTACGCGAGATAGGGTACGCGCTGCTCGGTCTCCATGCCGCGCTCGACAATGCTGGTCAAGCCCCAGCCTTCGGCGCGTCGCAATTCCATATCGGCGGCTTTGGACGGCCAATCCGCACCGTAGCGGCGGAACAGGTTCCAGGCGCGGAATCCAGCCATCCGCGTACCTCCGGAGCTCGCCGCACTATTGCCGGTAACTTCGGACGGCGGGAGCGCCTTATAGTAAGCCTCGCGGCCGGCCGGATTGGTCTCGGCGCCGCCGCCCGCCATACCCGGCACGGCCATGGAAAGGTAGAGGTGGCCATCGGGATCCACAAACCACCACTTACCCGCGATCTGCTCCACGCGAAAGAAGCCAGTAGCCTTGACGTTGGTCGATTGATAGCCGCGGTACTTACAGTAGCCGAAGGCGCCGGGCGTGAAACTCTTCTCTTCGGCCGCCCAGTCCCCCTTGAGCTGTTCGAGGCTCTTGATCTTGCGCGGCCAATCCGCGTGGGCCCATTGCCCGAATTCATCGATCACCGGAAGCTTCTCCAGAATCTCGGAGCCGGGGTCCTCGTTGGCGAGCCGGATGGAGCGAATCTCGACCACCGGATGATTGAGCGGGTAATCCATCATGAACGCCAGTGCCCGCACGTTATTGATGGGACCGAAAGGCCCCCAGACCGAGATCCAGTAGGAATGGAAGGGGCGATTGGTGGCGGACGCCAGGTCGAAACCGGATTGGTCGCGCCCCTTGAAGATCTTGAGCGGAACCGCCGCCCGGAACCATACGTTCTGTCCGAAGGGCTGAAAGCCGATGCGGCGGACGCCGGATTCATCCTGGATAATCAGGTGAAAACGCTGCGGAGTGGAGCAGCGCATTTCCATCATGAGATATCCGAAACCGGACCAATCCGAAGGAAAGTCGGGACCGAGATCTTTGAGAGTAAACTTCTGAACCGCCTGCGATCCCTCGAAGGTCAGCCTCTTGGTTTGAGCGTCAGCTATGGCGCTTGAAAGGAGCAGGAACAGAATCAAGAGTGGCTTCATCGAATCGCCTCGAGTTAGTAACGCACCGCTTTGACACGCACCATGGCTCCCGTGCCCGGCAACACGACACCGCGCGTGCTGAAATCTCCATTGCGAATTTCCGTCCGCTTCCAAACGCCGTCTTCGTAGACACCTTCTTCCACCTGGACGAACTGGGCGCCGGTGAACGAAGATCCCCAGGCGGGTCGGAAATCGAGGGCTGCATCGAAGCCCATGATCAGAAATTCGTCGGGCCCCAACTGGCCGACCATCACGCGTCCGGAGGGTTGTTGCGGACCGGTGGACGCGGGGACCAATCCGGAGGCTCTCATCGAGGGACGGAAACTGACAAGGATGTCGTAATTATCGAACTTGAGCGTGCTGCTGCGGATGGCCTCTTCTTCGACGGCGCACTGCAGCTTCCCGGCTGCCTGTAAGCCGGCGATTACGGGCACAGCAGAGCCGATGACGCGGAAGTTCGCGGCGTGATCGGCGAACTGCGGGCTGATCTCGGCGGTGGGCGCGCCGCTATCTACTCCGTAGGGAGTGAAGCCGATGGCGGAATGCTCGGCGATGGCGAGAAACATATCACGGGCGAAATTCATGCCGCCGCCGGTCTCGACGACCATCAACGGGTTATCGGGGCGGTGGTAGCTAGAGAGAATCTTGCGATAGATGATCGGCGACTGGTGATAGATATCCGGGCCGATCACGTCGATATCCGGCGCGCTGGCTTTCCAAAGGTCGATCATATGCGTGACGGGGCCGCCGCTCGGGTAACCTTCGCCGGGCTGATCCCACACGTCGAAGTTGTCATTGGTATTGTCGCCGCCCATCCAAACATTGACATAGGCCGGTAACGGGTATATTTCCTTGCCCGCTTTGGCGATGGCGTCGATGTAACTGGAAAGATAGTAGGCCGTGAAGTACTCTTCACCGAGGCGCGCGCCGAAGACTTCCTTCCACGTGCCCGGCTGTTTCTTGAGCGCGGAGACGAGCGTCGAGGGCACGGGGCCGTTATATAGCTTGGTGGCCGCCGGCGAGTAGTCGCGAACGCTACCAAGCAGGCCCGACTCGTTTTCCACCTGCATCAGGATCACGGTGCGGTCGGCCTGGTCGAAATCGCGGAGGTGCCGCATGAGCGCGGTGTAAGCCGCTTTGTCCGCCTCGAAGGTGGCCTGCCCGTGCGGCGAAAGCACGCGGATGGGTTTGCCGCCGGAATCGATCACTCTGGCGAATCGCGCCGGGTTGGATTTGACCCAGCCGGGAGTATAATCCATGGCGCCGTTTTTCCAGGTGCCGAACCACAGCAGGATGGCTCTGAGATTCTGCTGGCGAAGGCCGCGCAGGATCTCGTCGACGCCGCTGAAATCGAAGCGCCCTTCCTCGGGCTCGATGGAGTCCCAGTAAACGGGAAACTCGATGGTGTTGGCATGCAGCGCCTTGAACTTGGGCCAGGCCCGCTGCATACGGTCGGGGAAGGCGGTGGGATTATTCACCTGCCCTCCGAGAATGATAAAGGGCTTGCCATCGACCTGCAGACTATACTGGCTCCCTTTCTTGACCAACTGCGGGATTGGCTTGCTCTGCGCGAGCACGAGCAAGGCGGTTCCGGACAGGAGTAGCGCGAGCCGGGCGAACGATTTCGGCAGAATCATTAGGATTGCCTCGCTGATCAATTTATCATGGAGCATGAGCTGCCGGCGCTATATTTGCATAGTTTGTCGCAGGCCGCTACAAGGGAGCTGAACAAATGAAAATCGGGAGTCTCGGATTGGGAACGTTCTTAGGTGCGCTGTTAGGCACATTCGTCGGTCTGGTTCCCGCACAGGGTCAGCCGCCGATCTCGACGCCGGCCGGCAAAGCCGCGCCCAGACCGCTCTATCGCGATCCGGTGTTCGATGCGCCCACAGACCCGGTGATTTGCTACATCGCAGAGCGCAATAAGTGGTTCATGTACTACACGGCCCGCCGCGCCACCGCCGCCGACGCTCCCGGTGTTACCTGGATTCACGGGTCTAACATCGGAATGGCCGAATCGTCCGATGGGGGCGCAACCTGGACTTACCGCGGCGTCGCGGACATAGGCTATGGCAAGGACGTACATCCTAACGACTATACTTACCGGGCGCCCGAGGTGATCTGGAACGACGGTACTTACCACATGTTTCTTACCTTCGTGCCCGGCATTTTCAACGACTGGAATCACCCGCGCGAGATCGTGCACCTGACCAGCAAAGACGGGGTTAAATGGACGACCGTAGGTCCGCTGGATTTGAAATCCGATCGGGTGATCGATCCCTGTGTGATTCAGCTTCCCGGCGGCGGGTGGCGCATGTGGTACAAGGACGAGCGCAAGCAAATGATGCTCTCCTATGCCAATAGCCCGGATCTATTCCATTGGGAGGCCCAAGGCAATGCCGTTACCGACCATAACGGCGAAGGGCCGAAGGTGATTCATTGGAAGGGAAAGTACTGGCTTATCGCGGACACCTGGGCCACCGGAATGCGCGTATGGAGCTCGGACGACTGCCTGCACTGGACGCCGCAGGACGAGACACTCATCGGGTCGCACGGAGATGCCGTTATCAGCGGCGGCCGCGCGTGGTGGTTCTATTTCGGTGGCCCGCGGGTTGAGGCGACCAATTCCGGAAGTGCGTCTCAGACCGCGGCCGGCGCCGCTCGTCCCGTATCGCGGCGTACCACGGCGATCAACGTGACAGAGCTTTCGGTCGTCAACGGCAAGTTGATCGCCGGCGATCCCGCCCGGCCTACGTTTATCGATCTCAAGCCGGAGCGGGAAGCGGAGAACTAAGCGACCGGTCGAAGCAATTACTTTGCCGGCGGCCGCTGCGCGGCTGGGCGCCTGTCTTCGTCGCCGGACGCGGGGAAGCCTTCGCCACGCACGGGGTACTTAGGCTCCACGGTGTTGCGGAATTGCGGCTCGAGCGGCATCAGCCGGAACCCTACCAGGAGAGAAGCATCGCCGTACCAGAACTGCTGGTGCGAGATGTTCCAGAATGCGTAGCGCTGGCGCGTGTTCGCGCCTTCCCAATCGATCAGTCCCAAGCCCATCCCGATTAGTTTGTTCTCCGTCAGGTTGGTTTCGAGCGCCCGCCACGGACCTTCGCAACCGGAGTAGTCGAACGGAGTGATATAAAATTCCAGGATTAGCTTTCCGGGTTCCCCCGGCTTGAAGGTGTAGTTAAAGGCATGCTCGGCATAAGGAGGATCGATCCCGTACTGCGGGCAGCCCCACTCCATGGCCCAATTCTTACCCGGTCCCGGCGGAGTGAAGATGTGATAATTCTGCGCCGTGACTCCGTGGTTCTGCCGCGACGCCGTTTCCCGATCGATGCGCGGATCGAGTACGGACGCCGATTTCCCGACAATCTCCGGTGTAAAAAGTTCGCGGTGATACTGGTCGATGAGCGGACCGCCCGACAGATCCCCATCCACCACCACCTCGAAGATATCGTTGTGCAAGCCCGGGAGGGCGAAATCCCAATAGTTCTTATACCCCTCGTAGAGGAAATAGAGGCGGTTCTCGCCCTTCACCCAGCCGACTTTGATTTTGACATTCAGTTTCTTCGGATCATGGGTAAGACCATGACCTTGCTCCGTATCCATGAACTGGTCCGTGGTAATGGCATAGTCATCGGGTACGATCTTCCAGTCGTCGGGATTGCCGTCTATGCGGGGTTTCAAATTGGCGGGAAATTGAAATACTTTGAAGGTGATATCTTGCCGTTCCAGAGCTACGCCCGGAGGGGCTATCGAAAGCGCGCATATCAGCGCTACAAAGACCATGACGAAGATCAACTTGCCGGACATTTGTCTTCCTCCAGTGACCGCACATTGTAATTCGAAGCAGCTATGTGGGGAGCCGCGGTCCCGATAATCGAATTATAGCTGCAACCCCGATTTGATAACTGGTAGACTGAACCGAGGATGCCTCACGCTATTTCACGAAGGCAGATGCTCGCCGGGCTAGGCGCATCGGGTCTGCTTTGGGGCCGTCCCGCTCCCGCATTTGCCATTCCAGCTCCGGTTGCGCCGGTAGCGATCAGCCGCTGCAGGAGCTATGCGGCATCGGAGCTGGTCCCGATTCTGGCGGCTGCCTTCGACAAGCTGGGCGGCTTGGGCCGGATGGTCAAGGGCAAGACGGTGGCTATCAAACTGAATTTCAATGGCGGCCCCACGGTACGGCTGGGCCATTATCCATTGGGCGACACGCACTGGCCGCATCCGAACCTGATTGCAGCGACCATGCATCTGATGGCGAAGGCTGGGGCATATCGCATTCGCCTGGTGGAAGGAGCAGCGGCGCCCAAAACCGATCCGTTCGAAGAGCACATGCTGGACGCCAACTGGAATCCGCGGGATTTCATCGGTGCGGCGCCGCGCGTGGAGTTCGAGAATACGAACTACACCAACGCGGCCAAGAAGTTCGCCCGCATCCCCGTTCCCAATGGAGGGTTGCTGTTTCCGGCTTACGACGTCAACCGCTCCTATGTGGATTGCGACGTCTTCGTCAGTATCGCAAAGTACAAAGACCACCCCACCACAGGCGTAAGTACGGTGATGAAGAACCTGTTCGGGCTGACACCGCTGACCGTATATGGCAACGGCGCCGGTAAGTGGCAAGACAACGACCTGGTGTCTGGCGACGACCGCATCGACATCCTGCACATGGGAGCGCGGCAGCCCGCCATGGGGGCTCTTCCCGAAATCGATCCTGCTTCGCCGCGCGACGACGTCTATCGCGTGCCGCGAATCATCGCGGACCTCACCGCCGCGCGGCCCGTGCACCTGGCCATTCTGGACGGCATCAAGACCATGGCTGGGGCGCAGACTCCCGATCCATGGTGTACGGCGGTGGAACCCGGAGTCTTGATGATCGGCACCAACGTGGTGAATACCGCGGCGGTGGCGGTGGCCGCGATGAACTACGATCCACGCGCCCCCAAGGGCACGGTTCCCTTCGAGAACTGCGACAACAAACTGCTGCTTGCCGAGCGACTCGGCGCCGGTTCAGCGGACGTCAGCCGGATTGAGGTGATCGGGACGCCCATTAAGGACGCCCTGTTCGATTTCCGGGCGCTGCGTGAGAAGCGGCGGGCCCTGATTCCGAACGGCCCATGGGGAGAAGCTGAGAACCGAAAATCGTACCGAAAACCGTAATGTCTGCGCCCGCCAGTTGGATTCCTCTGCGCTGGCCATCCGCCTGGACTGAGCCTGCGCTGCTGGGGTTGCTCGAAGGGACCCCTTTTAATTGTCTGGTAATAGAATGGGACCCCGCTCTTGCGCCCGTAGCCGCAAAGGCCCGCGCCGCGGGTCTTCCGATCATGGCCGTCGGAAGCGCGGCTTCACAGACGGCTGCGCTGGCGGCCGGCGCCACGCGCGTGCCCGTCGCGGAGGGAGCCAAGCTTCCCTGGAAGTCCGCCGAGCCGGTGGTGATCGCGTCGGATTGCGTCTGGCCGGGGATCGCCAATCAGGGCGACGGCGAACCCTCAGGACCGACAGCCAATCCATGGATCGACTCGAACGGTTGGTTTCTCCGCTTGGCGAAGGCTCGCGCTCCGGAGAAGGTAGTCTGGCTATTATTCGAGCCGCCCAAGGCGCCGAAGGTGGTCCTACTGGATGCGTACCTTCGCGCCATCGCGGATGCGGGCGCGAACGGCGGCCGCTGGGTAGTCTCGCTGGACGCCGATATGGGGGCCCGTCTGCGGCGCGGCGATGCCAAAGCTCAGGCGGATTGGAAAGCGATTGCCGGAGCCGTCCGCTCATTCGAGCAGCGCCGGCGCTGGAACGGCCTGGACCCGGTCGGGGTGGTGGGAGTCGTCTCAGATTTCGAGGGACCCAATGAAACTTCGGGCGGGGAGCTGCTGAACTTGTTGGGGCGCCGCAACCTGGGATATCGAATTCTGGAGAAGTCGAAAGTCGACGCGGCATCGCTGGCCGGTTTCCGTGCCCTGATCGCGCTGGACGACGGGCCTCCCGCGCCGGCGCTGGAAAGCACGCTGACGGCCTTCGTTCGAGACGGTGGATTGCTTCTGGTCAGGTCCTCATGGAGCACGGCCGGTTCGGTGCCGACCGGTTTGGAGCATCCACGGGTGGATCTGCGGCGGATGGGCAAAGGCCGGCTGGCGCTGTGTAAGGACGCCACGCCGGACCCGTTCATGGTGGCGCGCGATACCCATATGCTCTTGGGCCGCGCCTACGATGTGGCGCGTTTTTTCAATCTTTCGGCGTTTCTCTCGAGCGTCACGGCCTCGCGCGACGGCGACACGGAGGTGGTGCAGATCACCAGTTTTGCCATCCGGTTTCCGAACGACCTGGCCACGGCCTGGGTGCCCGGCAAGTACGCGTCGGCTCGCTTGTGGAGTTTGGGCGCGACGGGACCTGTGGCCATCGAGACGGTGCCGGAGAACGGAGGAACCAGTCTCCCGCTGCCTCCCGTGCCGGTTTACGCGGGTGTGGAGCTTTCCCGCCGGCGGGGTTGATGGCAGCCGCAAGAGAGTCGGTTCAGGCAAGTGGCCATTGCAAGTCGTGGGGTCCAGTGAGATTGGCATTTGCAGCGAGTGGTATAGGACTGGTAGACTATGAATTCCCGGCCAGGTAGCTCAGCTGGTAGAGCGCAGCCCTGAAAAGGCTGGCGTCGGCGGTTCGATTCCGTCCCTGGCCACCACCCCATATCCAGCTAAAAAAAATAGTTACATGCGTTTTCCGACCCTCACGCACGGCCATTCTCTGTGCCTTCGGATCCCAAATGGAGTCCAAATCCGCTAGGTTTGGACTCCGGAACATCTCCGAGCCGGCTCCGAGAGTTTTCAAAAATGCTCCCTCGTTCGTGAACGGAGCTGCCATGTCGCTGAACAGGTTCCAGCTATTCAGGGCATCACCGCAATTGACAGGCGTCTCAGCTACATTCAGCCATCCGGCTATCCGTCGCGCTCGACTTGAGTTCCTCACGAATGATTCGTCGCAGCGTATGTTCGAACCTTGGGGCCTTACCGCCGAGGTATTCCCGAAGCGCTGTGTTGATGAGTGGTCAACAACGCCGGCGTGAGAGGTCGAGACTCCCTCGTGAGCCAACGGCGGAGCATCGGAACCAGTGAACTCTGATATCCTTGCGAGTCTGGAGGCACGAACCCGCGCACATGCTTTGTTCCCGAGCATTCCTCGATCAAGTCCTCATGGGGCCGAGATTGACGACCGTGACGCCAGGAAGCAGAAAGGCGCGCGCATGAAACCAAACCGCGCCCTGGCGAGCGCCACTCTCGTTGCCGCCCTCGGCGGATTGCTGTTTGGATTTGACACCATCGTTATTTCCGGAGTTCAGCAACAGGTAAAGGAACTATTCGGCCTGGATGGGTTCCTGCAGGGTTTCATGACCGCTTCGGCGCTGATCGGTACCGTGATCGGAGCGCTGATAGCGGGTAAGCCCGGCGATCTCTTCGGCCGGCGAGATTCGATGAAAGTGGCCGGGGCGCTCTATTTCATCTGCGCCGTTGGTTGTGCGGGATCGTGGAGTTTCGGATCGCTGGTCGGTTTTCGATTTGCCGGCGGGATCGCGGTAGGCGCTTCGTCGGTTCTCGGTCCGCTGTACCTGGCCGAGATTTCGCCGGCTCAGTGGCGCGGACGACTGGTGGCCTTCTTTCAGTTCAACGTCGTGGCCGGTGTCCTGCTTGCGTTCTTGTCCAATTATTGCCTCGGAACGCTGGGATTGGGTGCTAGCGAGTGGCGCTGGAAGTTGGGCGTGCAGGCCGTGCCGGCGCTTTTGTTTCTGACACTGCTTTTCTTCATCCCCCGAAGTCCCCGATGGTTGGTGATGAAGGGCCTCTACGAAGAGGCTTCGAGCGTTCTGCACTCGATTGGAACCGAGGATGTCAAGGCCCAGGTTGCGGCCATCCGCACCTCACTTCACGAGGAGAAGAGCGGTCGCGCGGAACCTCTTTTCTGCCGCGCCCATCAAAAGCCGATCCTCCTGGCGTGGGCGGTGGCGATGTTTAATCAGCTCGACGGCATCAACGCGTTGATGTATTACCTCAATCCCATTTTCACGATGGCGGGGTTTACGAAGGTCTCCGGCGACCTTCAGGCGGTCATCGTCGGGATCGCCAACCTGTTTGCGACGCTGGTAGGCATGGCGATCATCGATAGGGTCGGGCGAAAGCCGTTACTGCTTTGGGGAGCGGCGGGAACGGGTGTTTGCATGGGCGGCGTAGCTTGGATCTTCAACGGCACCGCCTATCATGGCGCGCTGGTATGGGTGCTGGTCGGTTACATTATCTGTCACGCCTTCGGACAAGGGGCCGTCATCTGGGTTTACATCAGCGAGATATTCCCGAATGCCGTACGGGCTAAAGGTCAGGCGTGGGGTAGTTTCACGCACTGGTTTATGGCGATGGCAGTCTCCTGGACATTTCCCGTCCTGGCCAGAAATGCCGGCGAGCCGCACGCGGGGGACCCTTTTGCGTTTTTTGCGATCATGATGATCGTCCAGATTTTCGTCGTTTGGCGATTCTTCCCCGAGACGAAACGCGTGCCGTTGGAGGAGATGGAAAGGCGCGTCGAATCAAAGTAGAGAGGAGGACTCCGCCTGGGGTCTCAGGCACGTTTTGCGCCGCGCATGCGAATTGAGAGCGTGCCATCGGTTCCGCAGCCGCCACTCTCGCCCGAGCGGCGGACGCCCGGACCGGGCACAACCCCGCAATGGCGACAACCCCGGGGGATCGATGCGCTCAAAACCGGCAACGCTCAAAACACTAAGTGCAGTCCAAGTTGAAGGAAGCGCGGGCTGCCAATCGTATGTTGAATAACTCCCAGACTTCCCTGGGGCGGGACCGAAGGCGGCCCCGTATAGTTGGGGAAGAACGTGACGTCATTGTTTGGCGCGTCGAATTCGGCATTATTGAAGATATTGAACGCGTCTGCTTCGAACCGCAGCCCGCAGCGTTCCCCGATCATGAATTGCTTCGCCAGACTCATGTCGAAGCGCACCTGGAAGGGGCCGCGAAACAGGTTTCTGCCCGAAGTCCCGAATCCCGATTCGTAGAGGTCGCATCCTGAAGAGTCGCACGGTGGCACCCCAGATTGACCGGGCGACAAGAACTGCGGCGCAAAATCGTTGGCGTTTAGCACCGGTTTGCCGGCATTTACCCCTGTGGTGCCCTGTAGTTGGGCTTGCGCGGCAGTCACACCTGGACTGAGCGGGACGATCGGGTTGCCGATTTCGTCGTACGTCCCGTAATACAGGCTCGCCACGGAACCCGAGTAGTCGTAGACGCTGTACGGCTGGCCACTTTGGGTTACTGTCTGTCCACCTATGGTCCAGCCGTTGAACAGCGAGCCTAGCGCCTTGCTTCTTAGCGCGCTCGGAATCGTGTAGCTGTAGTTCACCAGGAGGACGTGCGTCCGGTCGAAGTCCGCCGAGGCATAGTTGGATTTTGGAGTCAACGGATTGTTGCCCGTGACAAAGAGACCCAGTCCGCTCTGCTCATCGAGAGCGTGCGACCAGGTATAAGACGCGGTGAACTGCAACCCGTTCGAGAGGCGCTTGTGGACCTGAAGCTGGAGCGCATTATAGCTGGAAATGCCCTCGGCTTCGTAGAGTACGGAATTGAAGTCATAGCCGATATAGGGCACGCGGACTGCGGCGTTGCCGGCATAATATGGCGGAGGCGAGAGGGGTTCCAGGTTGAGATTCAGCGGGCTCACACCGCCATAGGAATAGATCTGCCCGTTCACAGGGGTCTGCGGCGTCGCTATCAGCGCCTGGTTAAACGGAACTGGCAAAATCTCATGAACGCCGTGGTTGCCCACGTATGCGATATCGAAGAGCCAGTTGTTGGACGCCTGATACTGAACGTCGAAGGTCCAATTCTGCGTGTTCGGCAGCTTGTTATTGCTGTCGTAGCCGCCGAACAGGAAGGGGCCAAATAAGTTGCCTGATGGCCACTGGCCCGACGCAGTCTGGGAGAGGTTAGGCAACAGCGCCTGAAAACCCACGACGTTGCCGGAAGGCTGCGGTGGAGCGGTGGTGCCGAAAGGTGCGGAAAGCGTTGCGCCGCGCGGAGCGGCAATCGGCTCTACGAACGGTGGCGCCAGAGTCACGCCAAACGGGCCGTTGAAGCCGGAGCCGGCGCTGGGCGAGAAGTAGCTGAATAGCTCTCCACGATCGAAGTAGATGCCGTATCCGGCGCGCACGGTGAGCTTCGAGAGCGGTGTCCAGGCGATGCCGATACGCGGCGCGAAGCCCCACTGGCGCTGGTTCATCAGGGAGGCGCTGGCGCCTGGGGTGGCTGAGGGGTTGTTCCCGGAGATCTCCAGGCCGGAGTTGACGATGGTGTCGGTGGCCGAATTGTACGAATATAGGCTGGGATTAAATGCCGTCATACGCCCATATTTCTCCGAGAGAGGTCCGTCAAAATCCCAGCGGAGACCCGCCGTGAGCGTCAGATTGCTGCGAAGTTTATAATTGTCATTGACAAAAGCGCCCACCGTATCGGACCGGTAATAGCGGCTAGCCGAACCTTCGAACGCCTCGCCGCTGCGCACTTGGCCTTCCACGAAGGTCTCGAAACTGGTGAATTCGATCGTGTCCGTTGTCGTATTGTTGTTGACGACGTTGAGCTGCGCATGGTCCCATTGCGCTCCGAATGCCACCGTGTGCCTGCCCTTCACCCAGTTCATCACAGTTCCGTATTCCCATTGATTCTGGAACATGCCGGCATTGCCAAAGCTGGTGCTGGGGCCGAAATCGAGACCGTAGTCGATGGTGGGATCGGCGTGCTGGATTTCAAGGTAAGGAAATGTTCCCGAGCCCAGCAAGCTCAAGCCGAGACTGGACGGCGTAAACGCCTGACTGGTATTCGCGTAAGCCCGCAGCCGCGTAAAACCGGCGTGTTGCTCCCAGGCCACATTCGGGGACAGGATGAGGTTATTGGTGATCGATATTACGTCGCTGCCCGCCGAGAGTTGCTGCGGAAAGCCCAGTAGGGATCCGGCTGCGCCAAACGGATTGGTGGTTGGACTGTTCTGGAAGTAATACTTTGCGGACAGGCGGTCCCTATCGTTCACCACGTAGTCAACCGTGCCGATCGCCTGGTCCACGTTCGCCTTCGCGTTGGGCCCCTGCACGACGGCATCGTACCCTAGTGCCGTCGCGGTGGCCGGATTGGTGATTTGGGCGCTGGGGATCAAATACTGTCCGTTGGGAAGTTTGGCCTGCAGGATATTCAACGCTGCCGGATTAATCTGGCTGGCGGGGAGGTTGGCTCCATAGGTTGACTGGATGGTGTTGAGGATGCCCTGCGCACTGCGATCGTCCGTCAGGCCCAGCGGCACGGTCGCGTCCTTTGTCGCATCAGTCGCGTCAGCAACGCGTATTCCCTGGTACGAGGCGAAGTAGAATAGCTTGTCCTTCTTGATGGGCCCCCCGAGCGTGGCGCCGAACTGGTTGCGATTCAGGAAGGGAACCTTGTTCTCAATAGCGGGCGATGCATTGTAGAAGAAGGGCGCGGCATTCATGGCGCTGTTCTGGAACTGCTCCCATACCGACCCGTGCATCGTGTTGGTCCCGGATTTGGTCAGGACACTGATGTGCGCGCCGCTGTTGGTGCCCTGCGACGCGTCGTACATGGCGGTGCTGACGGAAATCTCCTGGATCGCATCGGTGGGAGGCGTGGGAAGGGCTTGGCCTATGGCCGAGAATACGGAAGTGCTGGTTTGGATCTCGCCGCCCGCTCCGAGACTCTCGCCGGTGTTCAACACGAAACGGTCCTCGCCCACCTGGCTGGCGGATTTGCCGTTGAAGAGGTTGTTCGTGCTGACGCCGTTCAAGGAGAAACTATTGCTGGTATCGCGGTTTCCGTTGGCGAATATCGCCTGGTTGCCGAGGCCGGCGTTACTGCCGGCGCCGCCGAGGAATTCCGCATGGACGCCGGGGCTCAGAATCGCCAGTTGCGTAAAGCTGCCGGTCCCCAGCGGCGTATTCTGAATCGTGAGCTGATCGACTACATATCCGTTGGTGGTATCCACCTGGTTCATCAGCGGCACGGCAGTTACTTTCACTGTGGTGGTGACGGCACCGAGTTTGAGATCGCCGTCTACCGTGGTGGTTCGATCGCTCTGTACCAGAACCTGAGTGTGCGTTTCGGTCTGAAAGCCCGGCTTCGTGAAGGTCACCTCGTAAGTTCCCGCGGGCAGATTGGGAAGTGAGTACGCCCCGTTCGTCTGCGTGAGCGCACTAACCCCCAGGTTCGTGGCGATATTGTGCGCCTCTACGGACGCGACGGGTACCACCGCGCCTGTGGAGTCCTTTACGGTTCCCGTAATTCCCCCAGCAGTCTGCTGCCCGATGGATGGCATTCCCAGACCGATGAGCAGGGCGAGCAGAGCCGGCCAGGAGTTCCAGCCCGGGCTGAAAACATAAGTCGTATGCCGATTCATTAGTGACCCCTCACAATTCGTGCGCCGTGCCGTTTACACCAGATCCATGAAAAGCCTCGAGCCTAAATTGTCGTCTTGGCGTTCGCCGGAAACACGGCACACCGCTGCCTTCAGCCGTGTAAACGAATCATATGATCGCTGTGTTTCAGATTTATGAAAGCTGGCTGGTTGCGCGTGAGGAACCTTACCATGACGGCTCTCGAGGAACATGGCACGAAGTTCGGCGATCTGCCATTCGTAGCCCTCAAGGGCGAAAGATCGGTGCCGCCCCTCGGCCCGCATCGTTGAAGCGCGACGGAAGGGTGGGCAGCAGCGAAAGAGGAAGCCGCGCAGACCGCCGAAACACCGAAGGCCAAAAGGCGACGAAACTCGGCTGGCAGTGCTACCGGTGCGGTGCGCTGCCAAGCCCTGTTACAGTGCGTTCACAAACCTCGCACCCAGAAGAGTTTTATACTATGCCTGAGGTGACTATGCAGATACTTGTGGGAGCTTTCACCGGATTGCTGGTGTGGTTCCTGCTGCGGTTTCTCCTGATGGGTATGTACACGGTGGACCAGAACGAGCGGGCCGTGAAGACTTGCTTCGGGCGCGCGGTGCGCGTCCCCGGAGGCAAGACCACGCTGGACGATCCTATCGCAGAGTTCCTCCGCCCCGAGGAGCGTCCGCGTTACAGTTACCCGCAGGTCTGGGTGATCCAGCCCGGTGGGCCGTACTTCAAGATGCCGTGGGAAAGAATCAATAAGGTCTCTATCGCAACCATGACGCTCAACATGGCGCTCGATCTGGAAGACCCCTCGGCCAACGACGCAGGCAAGCGGTTGGAGGCGGTGACCAAGGACCAGCTCAACACCGGCCTCACAGGGCAGATCCGCTATCGCGTGAGCGAGACCAACCTATACGCCTTCCTGTTCGGCATCAAGAAGCCGTTCGTGCACGTCATGGCGTATTTCGTCTCGGTGCTCCGGCAGCGGATCGCGAACTTCGAGGCCAAGCCCGTGACTCTCTCCGCGGCCGAGGACGGCGCCGCTCCGGCTGCTATTGCGCCGCTGGCGGGAAGCGAGATGACCGGCGTCTCCATTAACGACCTCCGCAAGAACCTTCGCGACCTCAACGAATACATGGACCACGAATGTCAGGCCACGCCGGCGCGGTACGGCGTGATCTTCGACGCCTCCCTCATCACTGGCATCGACCCGCCGCCCGAAGTTGAATCCGCTCTGGCGGCCATCAATACCGCGCACAACCAGGTTTCCAGCGATATCAGCCTGGCGCAGGCCGCGGCAGACCAGCGCGTGGTGGAATCCAGGCGGGCCGTCGAAATCGAGACTCTCAAAGCGCAGGCCGAGGTGGAGCCGGTCAAGGCTTTGGCGGCGGAGCTGGCGGCGTTGAACCGGGCCGGACCCAATGTGCTCGGTTCGTATCTGCGGAACGTGCGCCTCGCGCTTTACGAGAGGGCGCAACACGTGTTCTTGGAGGCGGGCAAATGAGCGATTTGGGCCTTGTTCAAGTATTCTTAGCGGCGACGGCCACCTTTGTAGGAGCCTTCCTCGCCGAGTTCCTGCTGCTGGGGTTGGCGCGCGCCTTCGGGATCTATGCCATCGTGCAGGAGCGGACCTGCCGTGTTTACATGCTATTTGGCAAGGTGCTTGGCGTGTTGAATGAGCCGGGCCTCCACTTTCTGCCCGGCGAACTCGGCGCTTCCGCGCTGGTCGTCAATTTCCTGGGCTTCTGCCACGTGCTGGATCTTAGGCTCGACCAGGAGTACCTTCGCAGCCAGCCCGTCAACTCCGAGGAAGGGGCGCCCATGGGCATTGGCATCTGGTACGAGATGTGGATCGGCGATCCCGTGGCTTTTTTGTTCAAGAACACCGATCCGCGAGGCTCGCTGCGGGCCAACCTCAGCAACGCCACTGTGCGGTGCCTGAGCAACATGCCGCTTGCCGAGATGCTGCAGACGCGCCACAACATGAGCCAAACCGTGCGCCAGGAGGTCACCAGCAAGTCCCAGGAGTGGGGTTACCAGCTTGGGTCGGTGTACATTCGTAAGGTGCATTTCCGCGATGTTGGCATGATTCGCCAGATCGAAGAGAAGGTGGTCAACCGGCTGCGCCAGGTGACCTCCGCCATCAAGCAGGCGGGCGCCAATCAGGTCAGCGTGATCACCAGTTCCGCGGAACGCGAAGCCGCCGTGGAGTTCGCAAAGGCGGCTGCCATACGGCCAGCCACGCTGGGGCAGGCATTCCAGGAGATCGCCCGGGAGCCTGCGGTCGCCGAGTCACTGTTCGAGATTCTGGAGGCGCAGAGGATTCTGGCGGGAAAGGCCCAAATTGCGCTGCTGCCGGGCGGGCCGCACTCCAGGATGCTGGCGAACCTGCTGGCGGCGGAGAACGCCGGCCAGGAGGCGGCAGGACCGGCAAAGGGGTGAGTGACGCGCCTTTCGCGATCCGCATGAGGAGCAGGCGCGGTGCGGACCTCCCGTCCGCGATTGCTATCTTCCGGTCGCAATTACTGAGCAGGGTGATAAAGGAATATGGCAAACACTTTTGGCACCGACATTCTGATTCAGGCGCAAGACCCAAAGGACGCGGCTTCCTTCTACGTCGAACACCTCGGGTTCGCGATCACTGACGAAACGCCGAATATGGTCAGCCTTCACGGCAAGCACATCAACCTATTCATCGAGCGCGGCCCGGCGCTCGGACCGGTATTAGAAGTTACGGTCGACAGTGTCGAACAAGCCAAGCGCCGCCTGGCCGAGAACGGTTGTGAGATCGTCAAGGACGAGCCGGCGTTTCC
>Ga0181520_10003753_pt1 | contig 26281 bp, 21 predicted proteins | sample PEATcosm2014_Bin_29_FD_132451 | JGI IMG/M metagenome (GOLD analysis project Ga0181520, IMG submission 132451) | Peatland microbial communities from MTU Mesocosm Facility, Houghton, MI, USA - PEATcosm2014_Bin02_30_metaG | ecosystem: Environmental > Terrestrial > Soil > Wetlands > Peat | place...
AGTTGCTGTTGATGCTAACCACCGTGCCCTTGAGGACGCGGTCTTCGTTAGCGGCGAGTTCGGCTTGCTCTTGCTCGAACGACTCGAGTGCTGTTGCGAAATCTTCCGTCATGTTTTCGTTTTGTGGGTTGCGGGAGACGCCCTCGGCAGGCTTCTCCAGCAAAGTTTTTGAGATTGGGCTATGCTCCCCGGCTTGCTGGTTGTCCGTTGGCGAGTCGGTGTCCCGAGGCTGATCGTAAGCTGAAGAGTCGTCGCGGATATCGTCAAGAGCCATTAAATTTGCGTCTGCCCCGCGTGCATGAGCACGCCTGGGGTTTCTGGAAATAAGACGGACAGCTGGCACTCTTAATTGATTTGGAACCTGTTTGCACAGGTTTTAATAAACCAGCGGCCGGACCTCCCTGCAGAAAATGCCCGTACAGGGAGACTGTTCAGACTATAGCAACGGCCAAGAATGGAGTCAAACCCGCCAGCCGCCTGAAGCCAAAGATTTCACCAATATTTATTGCTGCCCCGCTTTTGGCCCTGCCGGCAACGCTAAGCTCCCTGGGCGCAGCATTTTTTCTTCCCAGTTCAACGCACCGACTCCGCGACAAAAGAATCTTTGCCCATCGGAAATCGGCTGTCCTTTGTTACTCTTGCCCTATATGGATCACATCTTTACTCCCTGGCGCTACGCCTACATCACCCGGGCGGAGCGGGCTGTGTCCTGCATCTTTTGCGACCGTGCTCCCTCGCGCGAGGCCAACCTCGCCGACGACGAACGCAATCTTGTCCTCTATCGCGGTTGCCATTGTTTCGTCATCGTCAACGCCTTTCCTTATACCGCCGGCCACGTCATGATCGTGCCCTACCTCCACGTCGACCGCCTGGACCTTCTGCCCGTCGAGGCTGCCACCGAGATGATCGTCCTCGCCCAGCGCTTGGAAACCGTGATTCGCGAGGTCTATCTCCCGGATGGAATCAATCTAGGCATGAACATCGGCAAAGCTGCCGGCGCCGGAGTCGCAGGACACATCCACATGCACATCCTGCCGCGCTGGGTGGCCGACGCCAACTTCATGTCCGTGATCGGCGAAACCCGAGTCGTTCCCGAAACTCCCGACGAAACCGCGCACCGCCTTCGGGAGGCGCTGGAAAAGTAATGTTCCTCAGCGGTGGTACACTTTCGCCAGTGAACCGGCCCAAGGTAAACATGCCAGAAAAACAATCCCGCCTGCCGGCTAAGAGTGGGCGGCAGGCTCATGGCATTTTGCTCGTCGGCCTGCTGTGCGCCGCGCTTTCCTATCTCGATACCCTGTGGTTCGGTTTCGTCTACGATGATCACCAGATTACGCGCCTGACCTTCGCCTCCTGGCGCACCATGCCCCATCTTTTCACCCAGCATTTGTGGGCTGGCGTGGCCACCCATAGCAACTACTACCGGCCGGTTCTGGCTTCCTGGGCCATGATTCTTTCCACCTTGGCCGGAACCAGCACCGTCCTCTGGCACATGGTGGCCGTGGCCCTGCATCTGCTGGTCACCGTGGTGTTGTTCTACCTGGTTGCCGAACTTTCCCACGACCAGCGTTTAGCGGCGATGGCGGCTGCAATCTTTGCCGTACACCCGGTTCATACCGAAGTTGTAGCCTGGGCTTCCGGCTCAGCCAGTGAAGCTTCCCTCGGCTTTCTCTTCATTTTCGCTTTCTATGCCTATGTTCGTTCCCGCCGCTCGCCGGAAGAGGCTCCAGTCTGGCGAATTATCGCGTTGCTCTTCACCGCCGCCGCCATGTTCACCAAGGAGACGGCGATCGTCCTGCCTGTGCTGATCCTCGCCTACGAAGTGCTGCTTGGGCCTCGTCTCCCCGGTGAAACCGGCTTGTTCCACGGGAAAACATTACGGCGGATTGCTTCGAACTCGCTTCCGTTTTTTCTGCTGGCCGGCTGCTATCTTTTCATTCGTTCGCGCGTACTTCACTCCGATGTCTTAAACGCTTCAGCAATTTCCACCGCGGCGGTTTCTTCCCGTTTTCTAAGTATTCCCGAAGCCCTGTGGTTTTACGTTTCGCATTTGCTCTGGCCGTTCCATCTTTCCTTGTTCTACTCGCTTTACCTCGTGACCGTTCCTTCCCTCGCGAATTTCTGGCTTCCCTTGTTCGGTGTGCTGGTCGCCACGGGACTCCTGGTTTGGATCGCGCTTTATAGTCGCCTCGGAGCCATTGCTTCCGTAATCATTGCCCTCACCTTGACAGTTCCGATTCTGGGTATGTACGCCCTTCCCAGTTGGGAGCTGGTCCATGATCGTTACCTGTACCTGCCATCGGCCGGATTCGCCCTCCTGGTTGCTCTCGGAATTCGTTGGATCATGCAAAAAATGCCGGGACGTCTGACCGGTGTCCAGGCATTATCGCCGCTTATACTTTTGGTCGGAATCTACAGCTTCACCACGCTTTCACAGACCATCTATTGGACTGACGATCTCAGTCTGTATAGCCGTTCCGTCAACATCGCTCCCGATAACGTTTCGGCCCTTTGTCTGTTAGCCAATGAAGAGTTTTCCCGGCGGCAGCGGCCGGATCTGGCGCTCGAACTCTACGCCAAAGCGCTTCGTATCGATCCGGAAGATTGGAAAGCGAACTTTGCCATGGGAGTTACCGAGTTTGATCTGGCGCAGTACCCCGCGGCCGAGCAGCATTTCCAGGCCGCTACGCGGATTGACGCTTCCAGTTCCATTGGCTTCGCATTTCTGGGCAAGACGCGTCTCGCACTAGGAGATTTCGCTGGGGCGGCACAAACCTTCCGCCAGCAAATATCAAGCGATCCGGCGAATCCCATGGGCCATTATTTATTAGGAATGGCTCTGCTGAATCAAGGCCAGCGCGACGATGCGCGTCGCGAGTTGCAGCAGAGTCTTACGCTCGATCCGGCTTCTCCCGCCCGCCAGACACTGGCCCAGACATTTTGACCGGGACGACTTGATGGGCACGATTTGATCAGGATGCCCCATCACCAACAACTCATCCATTGCCCATCACGCCTTCAGCATTGCCATCAGTTCCCCTTCGCTGATCACCTTCACCCCCAGCGACCGCGCCTTGTCGAGCTTCGATCCCGCATCCTCGCCCGCAACTACGTAGCTGGTTTTCTTGCTCACCGACCCGCTCACCTTCCCGCCTGCATCTTCGATCATCTTCTTCGCATCATCGCGAGCGTACGTCGGCAGAGCTCCGGTGAGTACAAAGGTCATGCCGGAGAGCTTCGTGCCGCGCACCTTGCGCTCGCCGGTAAAGGTCAACCGCGCCTCGCGCAGCCGTTCAATCAGCCGCAAATTCTTCTCCTCGGCGAAGAACTCGCGAATGCTCCGGGCAATGCGCGGCCCAACTTCATTCACTTCGATCAGCTCTTCCTCCGTCGCCTCGATCAGCGCATCCATCGAGCCGAAGTGCTCGGCCAGAAACTCCGCCGTGCGCTCGCCCACCATGCGAATTCCCAGCCCGAAGATCACCCGCTCCAGCCCCAGTTTTTTCGAGGCATCAATCTCGCGCAGCACGTTGTCCGCGCTCTTCTTGCCCATGCGCTCCAGTTGCAGCAGCTCGGCCTCCCGCAGCGAATACAAATCCGCAATGTCGAGCACCAGTCCCTTGGTTAGCAGTTGATCCACCAGTGCCTCGCCCAGGCCCTCAATGTTCATCACGTGCCGCGAGGCAAAGTGCAGCAGCGATTCGCGCAGCTTCGCCGGGCAGTTGACGTTGACGCAGAACGAATTCACCTCGCCCTCGGCGCGCACCACATGGCCGCCGCACTCCGGACAATGCGTCGGCATCTGGAACGCACGCGCATCCGCCGGTCGCCGGTGTTCGCCCTCGTCCACCACTCGCGTCACCTTGGGAATCACATCGCCGCCGCGCTCCACCATCACCCAGTCGCCAATCCGCACGCCCAGTCGCTCCACCTCGTCCTGGTTGTGCAGGGTTGCGCGTGAGACCGTGGTGCCGCCGATGAACACCGGCTTCAGGGCCGCCACCGGAGTCAGCTTTCCCGTCCGTCCCACTTGGATCAGAATGTCTTCAATCTGGGTCACTGCCGCCCGCGCCGCGAATTTATAGGCAATCGCCCAGCGCGGCGCCTTGCCGGTAAACCCCAGCCTCTGCCACAGCGTAATCGCATTCACCTTCACCACCACGCCGTCGATCTCATAGGGCAGCCCGTCGCGCGCCGCCTCGGTCGCGCTCACAAACTCCCAGATCTCTTCAAACGTGCTAGCCACTCGCCGATTCGGATTCACCTTGAAGCCCGCCGTGCTCAACGCTTCCAGAGCCTCCCACTGCGTCGCGCGCACCATTCGCCCATCCTGCAGCAGAAAGTACGAGTAGAAATCCAACTTGCGCTGTGCCGTAATGTTCGGCTCCAGAACTCGCACCGCACCAGCCGCCGCATTCCGCGGATTGGCGAATGGCGCCAACCCCTGTTCCTCGCGCTGCTCGTTCATCGCCAAAAAAGATTTCGTCGGCATCAAGACTTCGCCGCGCACTTCAAACGGCGGCGTCAGCCCAGCCTTCGCCAACTGCTCGCGCCCCACAGTTAGCGGAATCGACCGGATCGTGCGCAAATTTGTCGTCACGTCTTCCCCCGTCGCGCCATCGCCGCGGGTGATCCCGCGCAGGAATCGCGCCCCAGCGCCGGGCCCAGCTCCGCCGCCCGCCGCCTCGTAATGCAGGGCCATCGAGAGCCCGTCCAGCTTGTACTCGCACTCGTACTCCACTGCTTGCGAGCCCGCCAGCTCGGTCACCCGCCGCACCCAGTCGCGCAATTCCTTTTCGCTGTTGGCGTTGTCCAGTGAGAGCATCTGCACCGAGTGCGCCACCTTCACAAATCCTTCGCGCGCCTTGCCGCCTACCCGCTGGGTCGGTGAATCCGCCGTCACCAGCTCGGGATGCTCGCGCTCAATCGCCTTCAGCTCATTAACCAGGCGGTCGAACTCGGCGTCGGTAATTTCCGGAGCGTCCAGCACAAAGTAGCGGTGCTCATGGTGGCGAATCTCATCGCGCAACTCTTCGGCGCGCTTGGCGGGTAAAGGCAGCTTAGTCATACAGCGGAGATTATAGGGCCATGCGCCACCCTGCATCGACCTTGATACAATCGAAGCATAACTACTAGCGAAGGTTTTCGGCGATTCCCGGGTTTTCGTCCGCCCCCGTACGCCGCGGCCAGCGCAGACAGCAGATGCGGTGAACGCTCTCAAACATTTTCTCGCGCACTACAAAGCATGGATCTTGGCCTTACTCGCCCCCTTGGGTGGCATCTGGGCCGTCGTTATCGTTGCTCTCATCGACGCTTCTTTCTTCGGCATTCCGCTCGATCCGGTCATCGCCGTCTACGTCGCTCACGACCCCCGCCGCACCCTGGTCTATGCTCTGATGGCCGCGCTCGGTTCGGCCCTTGGCAGCTCGGTTCCATATCTCATTGGCTACAAGGGAGGGGAAGCGCTGGTCGTGAAAAAGCTTGGCCAGCAGCGTTTTGCCCGCTTGCACGGTCTCTCGGAAAAGTACGGTGACATGGCACTCATCATTCCGGCGCTCATGCCGCCGGGTTTTCCCTTCAAGGCCTTTGCCCTCATCGCCGGAGTCACCGAGATGGGCTACCCGCATTTTCTGCTCTCGATTTTCGTAGGACGCCTGCTGCGCTTCCTCATCCTCGGCATGCTCATCATCGCCTACGGCCCGGAGATTCTCAGCTTCCTGATGATCGCCTTCCAGCATCATCGCAGCGCGACCTTTGCCGTCATTGCCGCCATCGTGGCTGCCATCATTCTCCTCGTGCGCCTCAGCAAGTCGCGCACCCTGTCCGTGTCGGAAGGCAGCATTGCATAACTTGCAGTCCATGCCAATTCGCATCATCGGTGCTGGCCTGGCCGGTCCCGAGGCTGCCTGGCAGTGTGCCCGGCGCGGCCTCGCCGTCGATCTCTACGAGATGCGCCCGCTCTCTAACACGCCCGCCCATGAGACCGATCTGTTCGCCGAACTCGTCTGCTCCAACTCGCTCAAGAGCGATAGCGAAAATTCCGCGCCCTGGCTGCTCAAGCAGGAGATGCGTCACGCCAGCTCGCTGCTCATGGAAATGGCCCGCCGCACCGCCGTCCCTGCCGGCCACGCCCTCGCCGTCGATCGCCTGGAGTTCGCCCGCCTCACCACTGCAACCATCGCCGCCGAGCCCCTGATCCGGGTGGTGCGCGAGGAACTAACCTCGCTCGATGACGCTGCCTTCGATGGCGTCACCATCGTCGCCACCGGCCCGCTCACCTCCGCCGCCCTGGCCACCGAGATTCAGCGCCTCAGCGGCACCGATCACCTCTTCTTTTTCGATTCCATCTCTCCCATTGTCGAAGCCGATTCCATCGACCACTCCAAGGTCTACCTGGCGGCGCGCTATGACAAAGGCACCGCCGACTACATCAATTGCCCCATGATGCGCGAGCAGTACGATGCCTTCATCGCCGCGCTCGCCGAAGCCCAGCCGGTCGATGGCCACGATTGGGACAAGGCACATTATTTTGAGGGCTGCCTACCCATCGAAGAGATTGCCCGCCGTGGTCCGGACACCCTTCGTTTCGGTCCCATGAAGCCTGTCGGGCTGCGCAATCCGCATACCGGAAACATTCCCTACGCCGTGGTTCAGCTTCGCCAGGAGAACCTGCGCGCCGACTCCTACAATCTCGTCGGCTTCCAGAACCATCTCAAGTTTGGCGAACAGGCCCGCGTCCTGCGCATGATCCCCGGCCTGGAGAACGCGAAGTTCCTGCGCTACGGCCAGATTCATCGCAACACCTACATCAACGCGCCCGCCCTGTTGACGCCAACCCTGCAGATGAAGCAGCACCCACGCCTCATCTTCGCCGGACAAATTTCCGGCGTCGAGGGCTACGTCGAATCCATCGCCACCGGCCTGCTCGCCGGACTCACCGCCGCCGCCCTGGTACGCGGAGAGGAGCCCATCCCCGCGCCTCGCGCCAGCGCCCACGGCTCGCTCACCCATTACATCTGCAACGCTGATCCCAAGGATTTCCAGCCCGCCAACATCACCTTCGACCTGCTGGAGCAGCTTGACGAAGCCACCAAAAGGAAAGTGCGCGACAAAAAACTTCGCCACCAAATGGTCTGCGAGCGTGCTCTCGCCGCCTTCACCGACTGGTTCCAGCAACTCACAGCAGTTCTCCCCGCGCGCTAAGAGGCTTGCTCTGTACCGATGGTGACCCACATCCGCCTTCCTTTGGCGAATGTGAGATATGCCTCTTCGCGAGAACTGCCTTTGGTTTTGCTGACTGCTATGATGAAGGTCCGCTGGACGGATTCGTCCAGAAATCCTTCGCCGGAGCGCTGTGCTGATGAGCTGGTTTCGCCTGCTTGGTATTGCCGTGGCTCTGGCCGTGGATGCGTTCGCCGTTGCCGTAGTGGCCGGCCTGAGTCTGGAAGTTCTCACCAAGCGCCACCTGTTTCGCTTGAGTTTTCACTTCGGGCTTTTCCAGGCGATGATGCTCACCACCGGATGGCTGATCGGCCATGCTCTGTACTCGTTCGTCGCCTCTGTCGCCCATTGGGTCGCGTTTGCTCTCCTCGTGCTGGTGGGCGGAAACATCATCTGGCAAGCCTTTCGCAGCACCAGCGAAACGCGCACCGCACAGGACCCAACCGCGGGCTGGCAGCTCGTTTTTCTTTCCTTCGCCACCAGCATCGACGCCCTCGCCGTCGGCATCTCGCTCGCCATGATTGGCGTCTCCATTGCGATCTCAGCCTCGGTGGTCGGACTGGTAGCCGCGGTTCTCACCTTGTTGGGCATGCCGTTGGGCAACCGTGCCACTCTCTTGTGGGGCAGGCGCATTGAAGTCTTTGGCGGACTCATGCTGATCGCGATCGGATTTATGAGTCTCTGGGATCACATCAAGCCATAAGTCAGAACCCGGGTGGCTCATATCTGCGCCAGCTTCATCGGCGCAAATTTGGAATGTAGATAACGCCGACTCCATCGGATCAAACTCCGGTGCCGTGGCCCAGCTCGCCCCGGTCTCAAGTTTTCGCTCCCCTTGCCGTTGAATACAGTGGAGCTCTGATACTGATGGATGTTCTGGTCGTTGACGATTCGCTGTTTTCCCGGGCATCGGTCTCGCACTTCCTAACCGACCACGGCTACCGGCCGATCCTCTGTTCCGATGGTGAAGAGGCCTGGGAGAAAATGCAGGGCCTTCGTCCCCCGCGCATCGTCGTCTGCGACTGGGTGATGCGCAAGATGAGCGGCATCGATCTCTGCCGTGCCGTGCGCAAAGCGAATCCCGCTCACTATGTCTACTTCCTCCTGCTCACCGCCAGAACCTGCAAAGTGGACATCGGTGCCGCCGTCCATGCCGGCGTCGATGATTGCCTCGCTAAACCCTGCGGCGAACTCGATCTCATTGCCCGGGTCAACGTGGGCCGCCGCCTGCTGGAGCAGCAGGATGAAATCTGCCGCCTCCATCATTACAGCCGCCAGCTCCTCGAAGAAGCCCCGTTCGCCATCGCCTGCATCAACGAGCGCGGCAGTGTAGTGGACGCCAACCCCGCCTTCTCCACCATGTTGGGCTATCCATCCCCCGGAGAACTCGTAGGCCGCGACCTCGGATCGACCGAATTCTGCTCCGCAACAGATTTCACCGGCCTGCTCGATCAGATCGCCCTCGTCGAGCCTTTCCACGGAGTCCCAGTGACGCTCCAGACCCGGGACGGCCGCTCCATCACGGTTCGCCTCTGGGGACGCCCTATCACCATCGATGGCCGCCCCCTGTACCACATCTCCACCGACTTCTCCCTGCCGCAGTAGCGCCCGTAACTCCGCTCCGGCGTTCAGCGCAAAGAAAAACGCGGGCGATGTAGCCCGCGCGTAACCCAGCTCTCTCCTGCTCGCACTACTTTGCCTTTTTCGATTCCCTCGAACTGGTAATCTTCTTCGGGCTCGCTATAAAGTCTCGGCGTTTCCGCGGATGATTCTTGATCCAGATCGGTGTGCCCTCGAAGGCAAACGTTTCGCGAATCTGATTCTCCAGAAAGCGCTGGTAGGAGAAGTGCAGCTTCACGTCCTTATCCGTAAACAGAATGAATGTTGGCGGCGCTACCGCGGCCTGCGTCATGTAGTAAATCCTGATCCGGTTTTTCAGCGGGACCGATGCGCGCTCGAAGTCCACGGTCTTCAAAAAGCGGTTCATCTCACCGGTTGTAACTCTCCGCCAGCGCTCGCGAGCCACCCGCTCCACGGTCTCAAAGACGCGTTTCACATTCTTGCCGTTCATTGCGCTCACAAAGATTACCGGCGCATAGTCCAGGAACTTCAGCACTCGCCGCACCTGTTCTTCATACACCCGGCTGTCCGCCGCAGGCTTACTCATATCGCCCCGCGCCGTGGTCACCAGATCCCACTTGTTCACCACAATCACCACCGAGCGCCCAGACTCATGCGCATACCCGGCAATGTTTGCATCCAGCGCCGAGACGCCTTCCACCGCGTCAATAATCACCAGCGCCACGTCGGCCTCTTCCAGATGCTTCCGAGCCATCACCACACTCATCTTTTCGGCCATCAGGTGGGTCTTGCCCTTGCGCCGGATGCCCGCCGTATCGATGAATCTATAGCGTTTTCCCGCGTGCTCCACCACCTCGTCAATCGCATCGCGCGTGGTGCCGGCAATCGAAGAGACGATGGCCCGGTCGCTCTCGGTCAACTGGTTCAGCAGTGTGCTCTTGCCCACATTCGGACGCCCGATGATGGCGATCTTGATCTCGTTCGGCATAGTCTCAAGCAGCCGGTCCTCAAGTTCATCCTCATCCGCTGGCGCCAACACATCGGAGTCTTCGTCCTTCAGTTCGTCGATCTCTTTCTCGAACTCCTCGTCGGGCACGCTGCGGCGGGCAAAGTTGTTCAGCCGTTTCTCGTCGTCCACCTCGGCAATTGTCGGAATCACCGTCATCAGCTCTTCGATCAGTTCCGCCACCCCGGTCGAGTGCTCGGCGGAGATCGCCCACAGGTTCTTGATCCCCAGCGTCCGGAAGTTTTCCGCCTCGGCTTCCAGCTTCGGATCGTCTACCTTATTCACCGCCAGGTAGAGCGGCTTGCCCAGCTTCTGCAGCAGCCGTGCCAGCTCCATGTCCGGCCCGGTCAGCGCGGTGCGCACGTCGGTCACCATCACCACCGCTGACGCCTCATCCAGCGCCACCCGCGCCTGCCGGAAGATCTCCGACGGAATCAACTCCTTGTCCTCCGGCACAATGCCGCCCGTATCCACCACCCGGAACTGCCTGCCGTTCCAGCGCACTTTGCCGTACAGACGGTCGCGCGTGATCCCCGGCTCGTCGCCGACAATGGCCCGCCGCCGTCCCACCATCTTGTTGAACAGGGTTGATTTGCCCACGTTGGGCCGTCCCACGATGGCCAACAGACCCTCGTGTTCATCTTGCAGAATGTTTGCCACTATGTTGTTCCTGATCTTGCGCTCGCGCGCCAAAGTAGAATGCCGTTGCCGCTCGTCTCACGACGGTCGGCCTGCTCAAATGTTTTGGGTGGCCAAATTAGCCATCCTTTGGCTAATGTGGGGTTGTTGACCTTGCCTTTGCTCTGCTTATGACTTCGCCTTGGCTATTGTTAGCTTGCGAGCAAACTCCAAAGCGTGTCCGGTTCTTCTACGCCCACACCTGCCGCTACGTCTATTATAGGGGTCAGTGCCTGAACCCACCCAATCCTCCGCCTCTGCCCCGTCTCCGGTCGAGCTCTCCCGGCTCTCCCTTTACCAGTTTTTCGGCCCCGGAGGCGTGCTCTCCGAGCGTCATCCCGCCTACGAATTCCGCAAGGGACAGCTCGCCATGGCCACCGCCGTCGAGGAAGCCATCGACCAAAAGCGCCACCTCATCGTCGAGGCTGGAACCGGTACCGGCAAAACTCTCGCCTACCTGCTCCCCATCATCAAAAGCGGCAAGCGCGTCATCGTCTCCACTGGAACCAAAAACCTCCAGGAGCAGCTCTTCTTCAAGGATGTGCCGTTTCTGGAGCGCGCGCTGTTTGGTGAGCCCACCTCCGACGGTCCGCGCCTCAAGGTCTGCTACATGAAGGGCCGTGGCAACTATCTCTGCCGCAAAAAGCTCTACGATCTCACCGGCCAGCCCATCCTCAGCGGTCTCGATGAGATCGAGGAATTCCGCACCCTGCTCGATTGGGATAAGGAGACCACCACCGGCGACCGCGCCGAACTCACCACGCTTCCCGAGACCAGTCCGCTCTGGGCCAAGCTCAACGCCAGCGCCGAGCACTGCGTCGGCAGCAAATGTTCCGAGTTCGAGCGCTGCTTCATCACCGCCATGCGCCGCAAAGCTGCCGAGAGCGACATCATCATCGTCAACCACCATCTCTTCTTCGCCGATCTCTCGGTCAAACTCGCGGCTGAGAAAGCGCCCGACGCCGGTGTCCTGCCCAGCGCTGCCTGCGTCATCTTCGACGAAGCTCACGAGCTGGAGGACGTGGCCACCAGCTACTTCGGCATCTCTGTTTCAAACCTCAAGGTAGACGACCTTCTCCGCGATCTCGAAATCACCATCCGCGAAAAAAAGGTGGTCTCCACCGATCTCCTCCAGCTCTCTGCCCGCATCCGCGAGCGCTCGCAGTTCTTCTTCTCGCTCCTGCCCGAAGGCGATGGACGTTTCGCCTTCACCAACCGCGAGGAGTTTCTCGAAGAGTTCGGTTCCGAGTTCGTCGGCCTCAAGAACGTGATCCGCCAGCTTCACTCCGAATTGCAATCCATCCCCGGCAAGCCCGATGAGATTCACAACCTCATCCGCCGCAGCGACGAACTCCACGCCCAGCTCTCGTTCCTCATGGAGAGCCACGAGAAAAACACCGTCTATTGGATCGAGCGCCGGGGAAGAAGAGGCAAGTTTGCCAAAGCCGAAAACGTCTTCCTCCAGGCCACGCCCATCGATGTCTCGGCCATCCTGCGCCAGTCGCTCTTTGATCGCTTTGACTCCATCGTACTCACCTCTGCGACCCTTGCTGTGGCCAACGGCTTCGACTACATCAAGTCGCGCCTCGGCCTCGAAGGTGCCCGCGAGCTGATCGTGCCCTCGCACTTCGATTACGAATCCCAGGCCATCTTCTACGTCCCGCCCGATATGCCCGACCCGCGCGACGCCAACTTTTCCTCCCAGGTCACCCGGCGCATCCGCCAGCTCCTGGAAATCACCCGTGGCCGCGCGTTTTGCCTCTTCACCAGCATCGCCCAGATGCAGCAGGTCCACGACGCGCTTCTCGGCCAGCTCGACTACCCCATGCTCTTGCAAGGCTCCGCGCCCAAAACCGCCCTCATCGAGCAGTTCCGCGCCACCCCCAACGCCGTTCTCTTCGCCACCTCGTCCTTCTGGCAGGGGGTCGATGTCCAGGGCGAGCAGCTCAGTTGCGTCATCATCGACAAAATCCCCTTCGCCGTCCCCAGCGATCCCATCGTCCAGGCCCGCGGCAAAGCCATCGATGACGATGGCGGCAACTCTTTTTTCGATTACTCCGTCCCCGCCGCCGTCATCACCCTCAAGCAAGGCTTCGGACGCCTCATCCGCTCCCTCAATGACCGTGGCCTGCTCGTCCTGCTCGACAATCGCATCCTCAAAAAACAGTACGGAAAAGTCTTCGTCCAAAGCCTCCCGGCTTATGCCCGGACCACCGACATCCGCAAAGTCGAGGAGTTCTTCGGCTGCACCCGCGACTAATATTTCTGCGAGCGTTCGTCGATGCGCCGGATCGAGTGGAGTGGAGCCGCAGCCCTCTAACTCTCGTCTACGTATGCTCAAAGCAGCACCAAGTGATGCTATACTACGTGCCTTAAAAAAGTTGGAGGAGGCATCGTTATGCGGACTACGGTTGCACTCGATGATGAGTTGCTTCGCAAAGCACAAGCGTTTACTGGCCTCACCGAAAAATCGGCCATCATCCGTGAGGCCTTACATGCGCTGATTGAGCGTGAGAGCGCCCGGCGCTTGGCCCGCCTCGGCGGTAGCGCACCGCATCTCAAACCGATCCCTAGAAGAAGGACCGTCTAATGATCTTGGTTGATACGTCGGTTTGGGTCGATCACCTTCGTAAGGGAGATGCCGAACTGGAAAATCTATTGGAGCATGGTTCGGTGCTTTCTCACCCTTTTGTGATCGGAGAATTAGCTTTGGGCAACATCCCCAAGCGCAACATCTTCTTGGCTGCGATCGGAGATTTGCCGAAAGCGATTATGGCCGAAGATAAAGAAGTCCTGCGGTTTATCTCGGATTACACTTTATTCGGTCTCGGCGTTGGCTACGTTGATGTTCACTTATTGGCCGCGGTGAAACTTACCGCCGGGGCCTCTCTCTGGACTCGTGACAAGCAGTTGCTGAGAGTTGCCCAAAAGCTCAAGTTAAACCGTAATTCCTGATCGGCCCGCGAGAATTGTGAGTGGCCCACATCCGCCCTATTTTGGCGAATGTGGGAGCTACTCCTACAGATCGTCCGTCTCCTGCAGCTCCGAGCGCACCCACTCCCAGTGTTCCAACATAGCTTGTTCGTCCCCATCCAGTTCTTCGTGGAAGTGATGCGAGTGTGGCACCGGCATGCGAATCATATCGACCTCGGTGAACTCTTTTTCTTTCAGCCGGGCGACAATCTCGCCAATCTTCCCATAGGCGTAGATCACCTCATGCCGATCCAGCACCAACTGTCCCGCCGGAGGCGCGGCCAACCAGAGATTATGCCGCCCATCGCATGCCAGATAATTTTCGAAGCGGTCCAGCAGCGCCAGAATCTCTTCCCGCGTGTGTGCCGTAGCCGACTGGTACCGTCCCGCCGGAGCCTCGCTTCGCGGCGTTACCAGCACGTATAGCACCCAGAGCGGCACCGGCAGCACCGCCAGCAGTTCGCGCAGCAGCGCAACCGGCGCAGCTCCCGGCGCAATCACCAGCCGTTCCACTCCGCCCACCACCTGCCGCGCATAGCTCGGCGGGCAGCTCCATGGCACATCTTTGCCCGCGCGTACCGTTCCCAGCTTCCACTTGTGTGCAGTCATCGCACCCATTCTAATTTGCCGCGAAGCTCTACAGATTTCAAAGTTTCGCGGGTTTCAAAGCAGGAGCGGCAAACCCGCGCTTCCCATTTGCCCCGCCATGCTCTACGATTTTGTTGGTCGCCGTCTTTGCTTTTGCTCTCAACCTTGAAACCTGCGAAACCTTGAAACTTTGCTTCTAATCTCCGTCCACCGCGCCACCGCCGAGCAGGCCGACGCGGCCTTTGCCCTCATCGAGGAATACTACGAGGCCGTTGGCGTACTTGTGCGCGACGACCGCGCCGCCCTTGAGCACTATCTCGCCAGCCCTGACTCCCCCATCTGGATCGCCTCCGTCAACGCCGTCCCCGCCGGATGCGTCATGCTCCGCCCCTTGCCGCAAATCCCCCATGCCGCCGAGGTCAAACGCCTCTACGTCCGCCCCCAATTCCGTGGCCTGCACCTCGCCCACGCTCTCATGCAAGCCGCCGAGGAGCGCGCCCGCCTAGCCGGAAACCAGTGGCTTTACCTTGACACCAAGGACGACCTCCACACCGCCATCCGTTTCTACCGCAGCACCGGATACCAGCCCTGCCCCCGCTACAACGACAATCCCCAAGCCACCATCTTCCTCAGAAAGCAGCTCTAAGCGTAACCACCGGGTGAGAATCAATTCTGTTGCGGATGACCGACTCAGACGACCTTCCTCCGCTCGGGCGGTACCGCATAGCAAACCTGCTCCCAGCAGTCTTCGGCATAGCGCCGCAAATAAAGCGAGTAATCTGGCGCAAGCGAATGAATCAGATTCGGAATTTGCCACAAATGTTCGCTGCGGTGGTAGAGACAGACCGCCAGAACCGGCTGTTCGTCCTTCAGCAGCGCCGCTCCACCGGCAATGGCGAATGGCTCCGAACCCTCGATGTCCATCTTGATATAGGTCGGCCTGAATCGCCACGGTAACGAGTCCAGCTTGCGCGACTCGATCGGGACCCCTTCGCTTGCCAAGGTCACCTTGGATGCGACATCGTGCGTTTCCACAAGGTAAACGTTTTCATCTTTATCTCCCACCGCATACGGCCAGACGGTGATCTTCCCCCGAATCTCTGCGGGTAACTGCTCCACGGACGCCAGAAGATTTTTCAGATTCGCGGCATCCGGCTCCAGAGCGTATACATGGCGGAAATTCTGTCCCCGCCGCATGAAACTGCGGATGCTGTCACCGTCAAATGCCCCGCAATCGACGAGAACTTCCTCTTCGATTTGCGTCACCAACTCGCTCGGAAAATACAACTCCCCTGTGTTTGATGGGAGTGGCAGATACTCCGGCTTCATCCAATACCGCCATTCGATTTGGTCACAGAGTTCCTGCCGCGATGGCTCGTCGGCGAGCAATGCGAAGCACTCGCGGATGAGCTCCGCGTCTTCCAGCAGGTGCTCGGGAACATCGATTCCCAGCTCCGGCATGAATGTATCGGGATACTTCCAGAAGAGCAGCGTCGCTGGCAAAACCTGGCTGCACCCCATTTCGCGCAGTTGCCTCCGGGCCGCGCTGCCGTTGTAAATCGAAACGATGAACACGGCCGTCTGCCCGAATCGCTCGATCGCATCCGAGGGGCTCAACACCTCGACACCGTTCACCCGGCTGCCCCAGCGCGCCGGGTTGTTATCAGAGAGGCACAACGGCTCTACTCCTGCCTTGCGCAGCCGCTCCAGAATCCACTGTCCGAATTGGCCCGTGCCGAATATCACTAGACGGTCCGCTCGCGGACCGGCCCGCTGGTCAAACAGTCCCCGCCAGCGCACCTCCCGCTCTTCCGGTATTTCTGTGGCGATCTCCTGAAGAATACGGTGGAACCGCTCCGTGCTATGTTCGCAAGCAGTGTTCAAAAATACCTCCAGAAATCATTCCCATCTCCAACTCGCTGCCTGTTAACCGACGGAAGATTTTTGCCAGCACGCCAGTTGCAGGCTCCATGTTCCTTCCTGCGGGTCAACCACCGGTTTGCTCCGCTTTACCATCGCCTATGCGGGGCGGATAAGGTTCTACTCGGGCAGGCAATAACAGACGGTATCGAAGCCGTCCTGAAGGTAGCTTCGCAATGTCATCCGCGAGTCGGGCAGCAGTTCGTGGATTGCCAGCGGAATTCGCCAAAGGTGATCGGGCCGGTGATAGACGCAAATTGCAAGCTTCGGACGGCAGCGCCGAATGCAACTGCTGGCTCCGGCAAGTGCTTCAAGCTCAAATCCCTCAATATCCATCTTGATGAAGGTCGGAGTTTCATCGGCCAAGAGCTCATCAAGCGCGACGGCCTGCACGATCAACTCACCATCGGCGGAAACTCCAGAACCATCCCCAGCCGAAGAGAAACGGAGTTCTTCGCGCCGCCCCCCAACTGCAAAAGGATGAACTGTCACTCGTTCTCGAAGAACCACATTGCCTGCAACCGTGGATTCAAGTTTCGCCAGGTTTGCAGGTTCGGGTTCCAAGGCAATGTAGCGTCGGAAGTGGCCGCCGGTCTGCTCGGCGAAGACCGCAAGCGTGTCGCCGTCGTACGCACCACAATCCACGAAGCATTCCTGTTGCGATAGCCGAAAAAAATCAGGCGGAAAGTACTGAGGCGTTAATTCCGGATCGTGAAGGCTGAACGGATCGCCTTCCGTGCGGAAACGAAGCTGGCGGTCAAATTCCTGCTTTCCCTCTTCGTCAAGTAAGTCGCGGGCAGCCGTGATTGCCGGTTGCTCCGCCAGAATCTTGTCCGGTAATTCCCAAAACATGTTCGGCAGAAATATCTCCGGGAATTGCCACATCACGGGAGCGAAGGTCGTAACCTGTTTGCAGCCGAGCGAGCGCAGGAAGAGGATGTGGTGACGCAAGCCTTCACTCTTGCTGGGGTGCCATATCGCCACGACGAACGTTGCATCCGGGAAATGCGCCGAGGCCTGCGCCGGAGACATTACGCCCACGCCCTCAATGGTCGTCCCCCAGAGCACCGAGTTGTTGTCACAAAACGCCAGTGGGCAACCTGCAGAGCGGAGCGCCGCGGAGACATTCCGGCCCAGGTTGCCCGCTCCAAAGATAACCAGCTTTTGATCCAGCAACCCCACTTCAGAAGTCGGCATAGGTGAATTCTATCCGAGCCGCTCGCCCCTTGTATCGGCGTCTCGGCCTTCCGCTCACGCCCGCTTACTCCTCCAGCGGCGCAACAATCATGTTCTTGCGAAACTCCTCGCGATCGAGGAACGGCCACAGGTCTTCCAGCGGCTTCGAGGCCATCGAGCCATTCGCCAACTGCACGGAAGTCACCCGCGGCGCGCGAGCCTCTTGCGCAATCACCTTCACGTCGCACACCACCGGCCCGGGCATCGCAAGCACGCGCTTCACCTGTCCCAGCAGGTCCGTCTGATCTTCGATCCGCGCCGTTCCCAGCCCGTAGGCGCGCGCCACCGCGCAAATATTCGGCAGGGTCAATCCAGTCTTCGAGTCACATCCGATATTCGGGCCGCCGAAAAATCCGGTCTGTGAGCCACGGATCGCCGCATATCCGTCGTTATTCAGCACAAAAAACTTCAGCGGCAGCCGATGATGAGCCACCGTTGCAAGCTCCTGAATATTCATCTGGAAGCCGCCATCGCCGTCCACGCAGATCGTGCGGCTGCGTCCGGTTGCGAGGCTCACACCGATGCTCGCCGCGATCCCGAATCCCATGGCGCCGAGTCCGGCGGTATGGAAAACCCTCTGCCCGGTCTTCGAAGGATAAGCGAAAAGAAAAATCTCAATGCCAATGCCGGAACTTCCGGAGACAATCTGATCCTCCGGTTCACAAGCCTCGGCAATCACCTCCGCCAGATGATAAATACTCACCGGCCCGCTCCTGCGATGCTCGTCATGGATGATCGGGTACTGGCTCTTCCATTCCTTGCAGCGTGCTTTCCATGCGCAGCGGTCAGCTGCCGCGAGCGACGCTTTCTGCGCCAGCATCTCCCGTAGAAAACTCCCGGCGTCCGCACAAATTGGCATCTCCACCACATCGGAGAGCTTCGCCAACTCCGCCGCATCCACATCCACCATCACCTTGTAAGCTCCGCGAGCCAGTTCCTGGCGTGTCCACCCCGCCACCGGAACATCCATCCGGGTACCCACGGTAAGAAGAAAATCGGAGTTCTGCATCGCGAAATTCGCGCCCCGAGGCGCCAGCGTTCCCGGGCTTCCCATGCACAGCGGGTTTTCCTCCCCGTAGAGATCCTTAGCCACCCAGGTCGCGCCCACCGGAGCGTCCATCAACGCAGCCAACTCCCGGAATTCGTTTTCCGCGTGTGCCAGCCGCACACCATTGCCTAACAGCAGAAACGGCCGCTCGGATCCGTTGAACTTCTCGATGACTTGCCGCACCTGTTCGCGCAGTTCGCCGTCATCCGCCGGCACTGCCTCAGGCTCAAAACCCACCAGCGACTCCGCATCGATGTTCGAGGCCTGAACATCCAGCGGCAGATCAATCCACACGGGTCCAGGCCTCCCACTCATCGCCAGGTGAATTGCCTTCTCCATGTGATAGCGAATTGAGGCCGGGTCCGTCACCGTCACCGCATACTTCGTCAGCGGCGTAACCACCGAAATAATGTCGAGTTCTTGCGGCCCGCGCTGCCTTACCCCCAGTGGTGTTCCATCGGCTGCAAACATCCGGTCCGCCCGTTTTACCTGTCCGGAAAGAAACAGGCACGGCGTAGAGTCGAGCCACGCTCCGGCCAATCCCGTGATCGCGTTCGTCCCTCCGGGCCCGGTCGTGACCATGGCAACGCCCAAGTGGTTGGTCGCTTTTGAGTAGTTCTCGGCTGCAATTGCCGACGCCTGCTCATGATGGTTGCAAATGAACTCCAGGCCCTTGCAGCGCGCCAGGGAATCATTGAGGTGCATGGCGCCGCCGCCCGTGACCAGAAAAACATGCTTCACGCCGAGATCGGCAACAAACTGTACAACGTAATCCGATAGCTTCATTGCGGCTGCACTCCGACCCAAATGTTCTGCCCTCACGAAAGCCAAAAAGCTGGCCTGAGTCTTGATGATATCGCATCTCATTCCCGCCCGATTATTCTCGCGAACCCCGGAAACTTTGAAACCTCCCGCTCGCCCCTCGTATAATAAAAGCAGCACCTGCAGCACTCCCTTGAGACCTGCGCTGTGTCCCTCTCCATCTGCGAGGGCGCCCCGGCGCAACGTCAAGGGCTACGGATGCCCTGCATCCTGTCGGGAGATTCATGTTTGAAGTAACCGTGCAAGATACCTTTTCATCGGGTCATTACCTGCGCAACTACAAAGGCAAGTGCGAGAATCCGCACGGCCACAACTATCGTGTCCACGTCACCCTCCAGGGAGCCGAACTGGACCATGCCGGACTCCTGCTGGACTTTAAGGAATTGAAGCTGGTCATGAAGCCGGTGGTCGACTATCTCGATCACCAGATGATCAATGACATCGAGCCCTTCACCGTCCTCAATCCGACGGCGGAAAACCTCGCCAAGTATTTCTATGACGAGTGCAATCAGGGCCTCAAGAAGACCACCGAAGGCCGGGTCAGCGTCAAGCAGGTCACCATCTGGGAGACCGACACCTCCGTCGCCAGCTATTACGAGTAGGTGTGGCTCTGAGGGTAGCCCACATCCGCCCTCTGTTGGCGAATGTGGGATTGAGCGCGAAAGAGGATTGAGCGGGTGCCCATTCCAGTCTTTCCTAACTTGAGTGGGACAGGAATCGACTATGCACATCATCGAAATTTACAAGTCGCTGCAAGGCGAAAGCTCCTTCGCCGGACTCCCTTGCGTCTTCGTGCGCCTCGCCGGATGCAACCTCCGTTGCGCCTGGTGCGACTCTGAGTACACCTTCAGCGGCGGCCTCAAGATGTCTGCCGCCGAGATCCTCGCCGAGGTCCAGCGCCTGTCGCCCGGCGGCGGACTCGTCGAGATCACCGGCGGCGAGCCCATGTTGCAGGACCGCGAACTCATCCCTTTCTTGCACCAGCTTCTTGCGGAAGGTTATCAGTTGCTCATGGAGACCAGTGGCGAGCGTCCTCTCGAACTCGTCCCCCGTGAGGTCCACAAGATCGTCGATGTCAAATGTCCCGGCAGTGGCGAGCACCTGCGCTTCCGCCCGGAGAACCTCGCTACCCTCACCGCGCGCGACGAGTTGAAGTTCGTCCTCGCCTCGCGCGAGGATTACGAGTACGCCCGCGACTTTATCCGCGAGCATGGTCTGGACTCCAATCCCGCCGGTCTCATTCTCTCCCCGGCCTTTCGCAAGGGAGCCACCGGTTCGCGCTCTAGCGAAAATTGCCTGCTCGACCCCCGCGACCTTGCCGAGTGGATGCTTGCCGACAACCTCAACGCTCGCCTTGGCCTCCAGATCCACAAATTCATCTGGGAGCCGCAACTCAAAGGCGTATAAGCTCCATTGAGCGTGGCTGAAAGAAACCATAATGACTGATTCCATCCAAGCCGTCGTAACGCTCTCCGGAGGCATGGACTCCACCGTCTGTGCCACGCTCGCCGTCCGGGAAAAAGGTGCCGCCCACGTTGCCGCCCTGCACGTCTCCTACGGCCAGCGCACGGAAGCCCGTGAGCAGCGCGCCTTCACCGAAATCTGCGAGCGCCTCGGCATCCAGCGCCGCCTCGTGGTCCGCAATCAGGCGCTTAGCCAAATCGGCGGCTCCGCGCTCACCGACGCCACTCTTGCCGTGCCCAACGCCGGTCCTGAGATCGGCGCGCACGTGCCGATCACCTACGTCCCCTTCCGCAACGCCCACTTCCTCGCGGTCGCCGTCAGTTGGGCCGAGGTCCTCGGCGCCCCCGACATCTTCATCGGAGCCGTTGCCCAGGACAGCTCCGGCTATCCTGACTGCCGTCCCGAGTATTACGAAGCCTTCAATCGTCTCATCCAGGTTGGGACCAAAGAGGGACACATCCGCATCAAGACCCCCCTCATCGCGCTGAAAAAGCTGGAGATCGTCAAGCTTGGTCTGGAACTAAGGGCTCCCTTCGAGCTAACATGGTCCTGCTACAGCAGGGAAGATCGTGCTTGCGGAATTTGTGAGAGCTGCGCCTTGCGTCGGCGCGCCTTTGAAGCCGCTGGCATCACCGATCCCATTCCTTACTTGGCGTCGCCTGCCCTCTAGGGGCGCGCCGTTGAGGTGCCGGTGGCAACCATATCCTGTTCTCCGCTGGAGGCGGAAATGACCAAGCGCATCGCACTTTTTCTCCTCGTCGCCATGATGGCGATCCTCACCGTCACGGCCGTCGCGCAGCAAGCCAGCGTTAAGGGCGTCGTCAAGGATGAGAACGGCAAGCCCATCGCCGGCGACACAGTCGAGCTCAACAACCTCGACAATGGCAAGAAAATCGTTGTGAAAACCGACAACCACGGCCAGTATTATTCCATCGCTGCAACCCCCGGGAACTACAAAATCAACCTCCTCGGCCCCGATGGAAAACTGATTTACTTCCTCAACAATGTGCCTGTCCGGTTGGCCATCGACAACATCTATGACATCGACTTGTCCAAGGCCGTCAAGGAATCCGGCATTTCCGAGGAGCAGCGTAAAGCCTACGAAAAGGCCAAGAAGGACAATGAGAAGATCAAGGGCATCAACGCCCTGCTCGTTCAGGCGAATGCGCAGATGAAGGATGAGAAGTGGGACGACGCCGTCACCACCATGGAACAGGCCGCCGCCCAGGACCAGACCCATGACGTCGTCTACGGAACCCTGGCCGCCGCCTATCTCGGAGACAAAAAGTACCCCGAGGCTGAGACCGCCTTCACCAAGGCCATCCAACTCGCTCCTGCCACCTCCAAATCCATCGGCGGCTATCACAACGGACTCGCCCAGTCCCTGGTGAAACAAAGCAAGACCACCGAGGCCATGGCCGAATACGACAAGGCCGCTCAGCTCGATCCCGCCGGTGCCGGGATGTACTACTACAACGAAGGCGCGGTCCTCACCAACCAGGGCAAGCCGGATGAGGCCAATCAAGCCTTCGATAAGGCCATCGCCGCCGAGCCCACCCGCCCCGATCCTTATTACCAGAAGGGTCTGAACCTTCTCGGCAAAGCCACCCTGGGCAAGGATGGCAAGATGGTCCCCGCACCCGGCACCGCCGAAGCCCTGAACAAGTACCTCGAACTCGCCCCTGCGGGTAGGTACGCCCAGTCTGCCAAGGATCTGCTCGCCTCCATCGGAGCCCCGGTCCAGACCACCTTCGGCTCCCAGAAGAAGGGCAAAAAGTAGGGTTCATCAAGCTGCTTCATCGGGTAACGGAAGGGGACGGTCCCACGGATCGTCCCCTCCTTATTGCATGCACTGCGACAGTGAACAATCGCTCTTCTTAAATGTTTGTCAATCACACCCCACAAGGCTTACCGCCGGAGGAGTACGGGAACAGAGGCGTGCATTTTTCCGCAGCTATAGCCTAGGTTGAATGCCTGCGGATGAAGGAGGAGACGGATCCGCTACGAAGGGGATTTGCGGATGATCTAACAAAATGCGTTCTGAAGAGCAGTCGAACTGCCACACAGATGGGTTTACGACAGCGCTTGCCCACAAATCCAGCCGATGCGCCGATTGGACTATGGCCGATAATATTTGTACAGGAATATAGAGCAATAGCAGCACGATTCGGACGGCCCATGCGAGATAGAGAGTTATTCGTCTGTCTAATCTGATCACTGAGGTCCTCGATGCCTTCCAGAGTCGATGCAAGCTGTGAGCCTATTGCCAGCCTTGGCGCGGATTGCGCCGCCGATCACTCCACGCCGTCTGCTGCCGGCACCGCTAATATAGATGATCGCTGCCGCCTGCCGGTGCAACCGATATTGAGTGATCATCGGTTCTGAGACCAGTTTGGAACTATTGCGCGTTTGGTCATGGAAACCATTTATTTTGTGGCACCCGAGATCGACCCAACGCCGTGGGCAATGCTACCGACGATAGGAGCTATCATCCATTGGTTCCGTTCCGGATGGCGCCGCTTGAGCCATGCCGAGAACATCATTTGTGTGCTCAGAAGAGGAACGTTGATCCCGTACATGCGGGCGCGCGTCGGATTGCTGCCATAAAGAAAATTGGCTTCCTGGCAGGTTTTCGCCCGCAGACAATGTTGCGTCAGCTCTATATCGGTCACTGTCAGAACAGCTGTCATTCCAAACAACAGTACGAATTTCTTGTCGACCGTCTTATCCGCGACCTTCTGCTCCCTCGCAAGGGGCGTTGTCGTAACGGGCGCGAGTGCGAGCAGATCTGGTATCGTAGAGCGTTCGAGAGACGCCGATAGAGCCAGCAGCGGTTTCGGCGTCTCTGATGAATTGAGGCTGGACAATTCCAATACAGGTTGTACGAAATCAGACTTGTTGCTGATCGTCTGTGTCCAGGCCGGTACCCCAGATAGCAAAAAGAGCAGCCAAGCGAAACCTCTCATGTGACGCCTCCATTGCCGCACACGCTCCCGCGGCGCATCTCTCTTGATGTTTGAGGTATCGGCAGTTCAGGCGGAGGGATTGAGGGTTTTCGCGTCGGTTTTCGGCTAATTGTAGAAATCTTGTGAGAGTTAGGCGCGGTTCCGTAACGGTGTACTGTGCCACGCGTCCGGGCAGGGTTATCGGGGATTTAAGTGCTTTGGAGGACTCCCCGCACCGGTCAGAATGACGTCCCTAGAGGCGGTCGGCGGAGCCGCAACGCTCGCTTTGTTCGTGCACGTCCGGCCTCCTATGTCCGCAGAGGACTTGGGCTCAAGGTCGCCCCCATCCGCCTTCCTTTACTACCGTTGGCATCAGGCTTAAAGCCTCCGCTTGACGGTCCTACCATCCTTCTTTTCTCTCAAGCAGACCTGGTGGGATGTTGGATGGATAAGCGCACGCTTCAGGGTGCATCTACTGCGATTCTGCGATAGCGCTGGCCGCTGCCCGGCAAAGCCTAACAAAACAGGCATAAACTCCGCCCACCCCATATCCGCACCGAAGACAGTTCGGCCTTGTCTGACCTTGCGGAAAGGCTCCGCCAATTCCCGTTTTGGGAATTTAACGCAAGATTACCTAAGTAGCAGCGCTAAAGGGTTGCATTGGGCAACTCTGCTTGACATAAATACATCAGAGTACGTGAGAGTCTCTGAATTTTTGGGCAAACGGTTCCATTCCTCCCCCTGGACCGAACACTTCATGAAGATGTCGTGAATTGATATCCATGCCGTATCTGCAATGCCCGAGGCTCATCTGCACGCCAACTCGGGAAAAGTACCGGAGAGATTCAAATGCGTAGAACACGTCCCGCCGCCCTTCTTGCAATCGTATTCCTGAGCCTGGCCACGCTGTCGAACGCGCAGACCTTCGCGCCGAGTCCGACGGGGAGTTGGACGCTGACCGGGGCTATGTCCCAGGCCCGTACTGGGGCAGCGGCAGCCGCCATGAGCGACGGCTCTGTGCTGGTGACAGGCGGTACTGATGTGACGGGAGCGGTATCGGCGACCGCCGAAATTTACGGTTCGACCGGGACCTTCAAGGTAGTTGCGCCGATGAATGTCCCGCGCTCGGGACACACGGCGACGTGGCTGCCGAATACCAACGGCAGCAGCGGTGGATATGTCCTGGTCACTGGCGGCACCAGTACCGGCGGAGTCATCCTCGCCTCCGCCGAGTTGTATGACCCGGTAGCGAACACCTGGACACTTCTTTCGTCTCCCATGATTATTGCCAGCACCGGACAGCCGGCGACGGCGCTGCCCAATAGCTCGGTGCTGCTGTCCGGCGGTATATCGGGCAGCACAAGTTCACCGACTGTGCTTGCAGATTTGGAACAGTTTAGTTTTGCTAGCCAGCAATTCTCGTTTGTAGGCGCGCTGCCCACGGCCCGCAAGTCCCACGCCGCCGCCGCCCTGCAAGGCGGCAACGTATTCATTGTCGGCGGCACCGATGGCAGCGGCAACACTTTGAACTCCACGACGATTTATAATCCCACCGCTGGCACCGTTTCCGTCGGTCCCAATCTAAACACGCCGCGCGCTAATGCTACGGCCACCACCCTGCTGGATGGCACGGTACTCATCGCAGGTGGCAGCTATCCCGAGGGTGCAACGCCCGCCAACAGCAACATCGCCGAGCTGAATACGGCTGAAATCTACGATCCCGTGGCCAATACCATCACCCTCTCGTCGGCCACCCTCGTACAAGCGCGCGCCGGCCAGCAGGCCTTTCTGCTACCCAACAATAATGCCGTCCTGCTCGTCGGTGGCACCTACAACGGCGCGACCCTTGCTTCCACCGAACTCTATACCCCCTTCATAGCGCAACCCCAGTTCACCCCCACGGGATCGATGTCGGTTCCGCGTTCGAGCGCCGCTGGCACAGCTCTCTTCCCCTTGGCCGATGGCCAATTGCTCGTCGCCGGTGGCAGCAACCAGCAGCCCGACCTGAGCACAACCGTCGCCAGCAGCGCCGAACTCTATGGCTTCGCTACAGTTGAGACAAATCAGTCCGACTATGCGCCGGGAACGATCGTGGTCGTCACCGGACTCGGCTGGCAGCCTTCGGAGAACGTTTCGCTCAGCATTAACAGCACAACGTCGGGTGCCGATACGCCTCCTGTGGTGGTCACGCAAGCGACTTCGGCTGGCGAGATCGCAGACTCCTTCTGGGCTCCCGACATGACGGACATTAATGCCCGTTTTTACCTAAAGGCTACCGGCGTAACTTCCGGCTTCAAGGCGGAGAATACCTTCACGGACCATTACAGCACCGGCTCCGTAGAAATGGCAGTGAACGTCGCTGGTAACACCGTAAGTCTTTCAGACAGTAACCCCTGCAGCTTTTCTCCCACGACCTGTACATCAACGAGTTTCTGTTCGGTGACCGTTAACTTTACTTCTCCCTACTACTGCAGCGAATTTCCCTCCGGCGACACGCTTACATTTGCCACCACGCCCGCCTCCGGTTATACGTTTTCCTCTTGGACCATCGCCAGCGGATCAAATCCCACCGCTTGCGCTAGTGGCAGCGGCACGACCCCCTGTGTGGTGACCAGCCCTTCAGGCAGCAACACGTTTCATGTCACCGCCAACTTCTTGCGAACGCAGACCATCACGGTGACTACCGCGGCTCCTTCCAGCGCGAGCTATGAAAGCACGTTCAATGTAGCTGCCACTGCCAGCTCCGGCCTGTCGGTAAGCATTGCTGGTAGCGGTGGCTGCTCGGGAAGCGGCACTTCG
>Ga0181520_10003754_pt1 | contig 26279 bp, 22 predicted proteins | sample PEATcosm2014_Bin_29_FD_132451 | JGI IMG/M metagenome (GOLD analysis project Ga0181520, IMG submission 132451) | Peatland microbial communities from MTU Mesocosm Facility, Houghton, MI, USA - PEATcosm2014_Bin02_30_metaG | ecosystem: Environmental > Terrestrial > Soil > Wetlands > Peat | place...
CGCCGCCCTCGCCGCCCGCGCGCCCCGGCCCCGCCGCAAAAGTCCCGCTCACGCCGCGATGGCCAGGGCGGCGTGAAAGCACGAACCGTGCCGGACACCCGTGGGACAAGCCCGGCCATGACGAGTCATTGTCCCTGGTTCTCGGTATGAGGTGTGTGCGCCGCGTTAATTTCGAAACGGCGTCCGGCGCGCTGTTCTATAGATACGCTGCGACGTGTACCTTAACGTCTGCAACGACAACCTGAACAACATTTCCAGGTCTGAGATCGTTGTGACAATTACGCACCACCTTATTACACTTTCCTTGCACCAGACGCTTAGGCGTATTACGGCCGTATGTTGCGTAACAACAGTTTTCACCGATGATCAAATTGCGAGCTATATCGCCGACATAGATTTCGCGCAGGAGCATTGGTTTTACGGCCCGCCGGCACACGATCACCTACGAGAGCTAGCCGTTACAGACAAACAGTTGGACTGCTCTCGCAATTGTACCATCGTGCAGCGATTGCTTTGCCACAACCGAAATGATGGTTCATGGTTTGTGCGTAGTCTTACCTTGCGCGCACGATCGCGCCAATGGCGCGCGCCTTACCGCCGAGCCGCGCCACGCAGGCGCGCCGCCCCCCGCTCGAAGCGAGCGAGGCGGCCAGTCCGAACGTCTCCCACGCGAGCAGTTTCGCATAGTCGCGCCAGTCGTTTCGCCCGAGCACTTTCGTCATCACGTAATGGCGATTGACCAGTTCCATCTCGGCCAACTCGGCGGCGTTCGCCTTATGCGCGCCCGGTTGGCTGTCGTGGAAAATCCGCGCTGTACGCGCGTTGGCCAAGCGCCATTTCGCGCCGACGCGCAAAGAGAGAGCGACGTCCTCGAACAACGAGTAGCCGGCGAACACGGCGTCGAACACAGGGTTCGGCAGCGCCCGCCGTCGATATATCGCGCACGTCGTGTTGAGCCATTCCACCGGAACCACTTCCGGCAGATCCGAGCGATCTTCTGGCAGCAGATTAATCGCCGGGCCGATAACCCTTCCGGCGTAGCTTGTCTTCCTGCGACCGTGCATCAGCCAGAAGACCGTTCTGCTCGGTAGCCCTGGCGAGGCATATTTCTGGTTCACGATCATAGCGTTGATCCCGCCCAAAGCGGGATCTGAGGAGATGGCCGTCCACATGCGGACGACACATTCCGGCTCGAAGAGAATGTCATCGTCGAAGAACCAGACAAAAGGTTGCGTCGTGACGGACACGCCTTGTATGCGCTGCGTCGCTGCGCCTGGCCGCTCAGCCTTCGCCCACCAAGCGTTGCAGCCCGACGCGAGGCGTGCTGAAGCTTTCGCGACGACGTCGCGCGCCTCCTCTTGCTCCGAGCCGTCTACGACGATCAGTTCCGCAGGCGCGACGCCCTGCGCGCTCAGCGACTCGAGCGTGCGGCTGAGCGCCTGCGCGCGATCTCTTGTCGGCACCACCGCCGAGACCGGTATGATCATACCGTAAGCGACGTGTTGACGACCGGAGCCGCGCTTTTTAGAGCAAGCAAAGTCAGGAGTTCTTCGCACCCCGCGACGACCTCATCGACCGAGATCGCCGTCAGGCAAGCGTTGGCCCGCTTCACGCAAGTCTCCAGGTAGCACCCCTCGCAGGCCAGGGCGGCGCGGAACACGCGCCGCGCGACGCCGTAAGGATACCAGGCCCCTGGCCAATCGCGCGCTGAGAATACCGCCGCGCAAGGCGCGCCGGCCGAGGCCGCGAGATGCATCGTTCCCGTGTCGTTGCCGAGATAGAGCGCGCAGCGCCGAAGCGCAGCCGCCGAGCCGCGCACGCTAAGTTCGCCGGCCGCATTGAAACCGCGCCGCCAGCGCGCGACGAGCGTCGCCCCGTCGCCCCTGTCTTCCGGGCCGCCAAATACGACCGGCCAGACGTCGTGGCGGGAGATCAATCGCGCCACGACCTCGCCAAAGCGATCGAGCGGCCAGCGTTTCGCTGGCATCTTGGAGCCCGGCCCAACGCCAATCCATGTTCGTCCGCCGTCTGGACCGAGCGTCGAGCGCCAGAGCGCGACCTCCGCCGCTTCGGTCTGTCCAAGACGCATGTCGAGCGACCCCTGACCCTTGCCCGGGACGGGGATTCCATCGGCCGCCAGACGCGCGAGAAGAAGGTCCGCTTCGCAATCCCCCGTCACAAAGGGGGCGCCCGGCCTCTTGACCGGCACCGGGGGGAAGTAGTTCGCGCCATAGATGCGGCCGCATCCCGCGAGCCTGAAAAAGCGCACGTCACGCCGCACTTGGTCAGGGCGACGGATGCTGGGCGCGAGATAGACGAGCGCGTCATAGCGCCCGCGCCGCAACCGCAGCAGCAGTCGCAGCCGAGCCGAGAGCCGACGCGCAAGGCTCCACTCCGCTGGAGGCGCGTCATAATGCTCGATCGAGTCGAAGAGGCCCGCACGGCCGAGAATGTCGGAGCCCAGCACGCGCTCGCGACCGGGATGCGCGTCGCACAGCAAGGTCAGTCGCGCATTGGGCCAGTGCCGGCGGATCGCCCATATGGCGGGCAGCGACATGACCATGTCGCCGAGCTGCCCGACGCGGAAGACAAGCGCACGGTTCGGCGGATCGCCCATCGTCGCGGATCCCTGCGCCATCAATCGCGCCTCACTGGCGAGTAGCCTCGGCCACGATCATCGAGCCCCAGCGCCCGAGGACAGCCGACGCCACCGCGTCCGGGGTCGCGGCCTCAAGCGTCACTTTGAATTGCGTGCGCGGGATGGGGAACAGTTCGGCCTTGAGCCCCACGACGCTAAGCTTAACGTTCGTAAAGTCACGGGACAGGCGCTCGTGCAATTCACGTTTGTTGAAAACGCGGGCGTAATATCCATCGCCCGAGTCCACGTAAATCTGTTGAAGCGACTTGCGCAACAGCTGCGCCATCAGCACGCCGCGGATCAAACCATTATTGACGTAGTAGGCAATGCTCGGGCGATAATAGACCATCAACAACAATCGCCCGCCGGAACGCAGCACGCGGCCGATCTCGGATAGACAGCTTTCGAAACGATTGCTGTGATGAATGACGCCCCAGCTCCAGACGCAATCGAAGGACGCGCTTGCAAAAGGGAGATTCTCCGCGTCAGCCTGCTGAATCACGCCGTCGAGATTGAACAATTCGAATCGTCTTTTGGTCGCGGCGACCGCCCGCTCGGTGAGATCGATCGCCGTCAGCCGCGCCCCCGCGCGCGCCAGCATTGAGGCGTGCGTCCCCATGCCGCAGCCGACTTCCAGGACGTCCTTACCCTTCAATGGCTCAGGCTTCATGAAGCGGCCAAACGGACGCCCGTCCTCGCCCTTGGCGAAATACGACACGGCAAGAAAGCGGCGATCGATCTCCTCGTACCACTCCCGGCTCCCGGCAGGGAGCCTCATCGTGTTCTCCCAGTCGTAGGTCATTGGGTTGCCGTCCCACCAGTCCGCATTGCTTTGCTGGCCGGGGGAAAGCTCGAGCGGTCTCATTTCCGTGGTCATTTTCGACAATCCTGAAATCCAGACGCGAAGGGACGCCGGCGCGCCTGTCAACTGGCGCCGCGCGTCGGCGCGCGGCGTAGAAACCTCGACCACTCCGCCGCCCGTTCGGCCACACCGAACCCGGCGAGACGCCACAGCATGCGATAGGACGCAGGCGGGTGGTGTCCCCCTGGTTGATTGCGAAGCGGCCTGAATCCGGGTTCCGACTGAAGGAGGGCGTCGACAATCCGCACGGCCTCCATGCGATTTTCCGGCCAGGTCATTCGCGCCAGTTGAAAACGCGACATGCTGAACGCGCTTTGCCGCGCCGGCGTGAACTCGCCAGCCGCGCGCAAGAACGCTTCGCCGCGGTCGAGGATCGCCAGTCGCTGGCGACGAGTCTGAGGCTTGTCGCGATGACAAACGGTGCCCTCGCTCCAGATGCGGTAAATCGCGCCATTATGCGGGCAATAGGCGAAGCGTTTGCCCGCCGTCAGCAAACGCAGATAGAGCTCGTGCTCCTGGCAACAGGGTTGATTGGGCTTCCAACCGCCGACGTCCAGGAGCGCCGATTTGCGCCAGAGCGGACCGCCGGTTTGCGGGAGATACCAGCGGGCGAGGAGGATCCAGGGATCTCGCGGTTCTGGAATGACCTGGAGGTCCCGGCTGACGCCTTCCTCCGTCCAGTCTTCCTTCGTCACGAGTCCGTACTGAACGTCCGTGTCAGGATGTTCGCGCAGATAGGCCATCTGCGAGGCGACCTTATCTTGGAGCAGATAGTCGTCCGCGTCGAGATACTGCACCCATTCGCCACTCGCGAGTTCGAGGAGTCGGTTGCGCGCGACGTTGCCCCCGCGGTTCGGACCTCTCTCGAGGCGAATTCTGTCTCTGAATCGCTTGAGGACTTCGAGGCTCCCATCACCAGACCCGTCGTCGTCGACGATCACCTCGACAGGCGAATAGGTCTGCGTCAGCGCGCTCTCGACCGCTTGCCCGACCCAGCGCTCGGCGTTGTGGCAGGGGATCAGGATGGAGACGAGGTCGTTCATGTGTATTCGCCCCTTGTGCGGACGCGGCGCGTCGCCTCCGGCGGGTCGAAACGCGATCCAATAGGGGGAAACCGGGATTCAATGACGCGCCCTTCGCTCCCGCCCGCAGGACTCTGCAGCGCGTCAATGATTTCCGCGACGTGCCAACCGAGTTCCGCCGGCAGGCGACAGGCGCGCCGTTCGCGCAGCGCCGCCGCCATTTCCGAGAGGCCGCGCAGGAAGTCGACTGGCTTGCGCCCGGCAAGCCAACGCGGCGGCGGGGCCACGTAAGGAAACGAGCGCCAGCTCGTCCACCCCTCACGCAGGGCCGTCAGTCCCATGCTCAAGCACAGCGCGTTCACCCGTCGCTCGATGGCGGCGCCAATTCGCGGCAGCGTCCAGGTGCGGTAGCGCACCGGGCAGCGCTCATGCCTCACGTTGTCGACCCTGAGCGCTCCCAGGTCGCCAATGATGGTCAGCGACTTGTCCTCTGGCGCGACGAGGCTGCAAGTGAGCCGCGCCACAACGCCGTCGTCATATTCGAGACAGCCGGTCGTGAAGTCCGGCGCCATCGACGAGACGGCAATGCCCTTGTCCGGCAACAGGCAGGCGGCGAAGGACGTGACGCGCCGCACTGGCCCGAAAAATGACGCGAGCCAGGTCAGCAAATAGCCCGCGTGCTCGTAGGTGCAGCCGACCTCGAATTCATCCCTCGCCGGCCATGCCGCGCCCACCTCGTTGCGCCAGTTCCAGGGCGACAGGCGCGGCGCGATCATCCCGTCGTCGAAATTCGCATAGACGAGCCTTGGCCTACCAACCACGCCTGCCTGCAGCGCCGCGCGAACCGTCTCCGCCGTCTCGCTCAAAGCGCTGCACGGGGCGCTCGCGAGCATTAGGCCCCGCTCTCGAGCGAGGTCGACGAGGCTTTTGGCCTCCGCGCCGTTCATCGCGAGCGGCTTTTCTGACCATACGTGTTTGCCCGCGCGTAGCGCCGCGCTTGTGATGGCGTGGTGGACGCGAGGATTGGTGAGATTGGCGATCGTGTCGACGCGCCCATTTTCGAGACACTTCGCCTCGCTCGCGAAGGCGCGTCCGCCATAGCGCTTTACGAAGGCGTCGAGCCTTTGCGCGTCGATGTCCCAAGCGCCGACGAGTTCGAGTTCAGGATGGTGCGGCAGCGCGTTCGCATAGGACGCGGCGATATAGCCGCAACCGACGATCGCGATCCTCATCGGCCCGCGGCGGGCAGCCCCGCCTCGACCTTGCGGACGGCGGCGGCGATGTCTCGCATGTCGGCCGCCGAACCCAGGAAGATGTGATGCGGAATGTAGACCGTGTCGACAGTCGCCTCGTCCGCGACCGGGGTGGGCAACACGCGCAAATAGTCAGGCCGACGCTCCGCGATCTTCCGAAACGCCGGCTGGTTCGAGAGGGTCGCGGCATAAAGGCGATACACGGGCGCGCCTTCGGCTCGGACCGCCTCAAGGAAGCGCTCGACGCTGGTCCCACCGCACGCCCCGGCCCGGTAACGCATGGCGTACATATACATGCCATGCCGCTTCACGCCCGCGGGTTGCGTGAGCCGCGCGAGCGAAGCGCATTGCTTCAATTCGGAGTCGAGCGCGGCGAAATTCTCGGCTTTGCGCCGCTGCTGAGTTTCAAAGCCGGCGAAGCGATGAAGCAGCAGGGCCGCTTGATATTCCGTGGGCCTGATGTTCCATCCGAGATTCGGATGCTCCCAACGGCCGCCGCCGTCCGCGGCGCGCCCGGCGTTGTAGATCGAGCGCGCCCGAGCGATGATGTCGTCGTCGTTTGTGGTGAGGATTCCGCCCTCGCCGCAAGCGAGGTTCTTCGAGGACTGAAAGCTGAAGCCCGCGGCGTCGCCGAGGCTTCCGACCTTGCCGGTTTCCCACTCGGCGCCATGGGCCTGGGCCGCGTCCTCGATGATCTTCAATCCATGCTTCCGCGCTATCGCCCCGAGCGCCGTCATGTCGGCGGGCTGGCCAAACTGGTGAACCGGCATAATCGCCACCGTGCGCCCCGGAACGATCGCCTCCTCGACTCGCGCGGGGTCGAGTTGCAAGGAGCCAGGGTCGACGTCGACGAGCGCCACGCCGAAGCGGCGGTCGAGACAGGCCGTGGCGCTGGCGATGAAAGTGAGGTTAGGCACGATGACCTCGCCGCCATAGGCGAGACCGTCGTGATCGAACGCGGCGGCGAGAGCGACGCGCAAGGCGTCCGTGCCGTGGGGCAGGAGCAGCGCATGGCGCGCGCCGCAGTAGTCCGCCCAGCGGCGTTCGAAGCTGCGGGCGAGCGGTTGCGGCAAGCCTTCGACGCCGCTTAGAAAAATCCGTCGGAATGTCGGCCCCACCGCCGTCCTCCACCCGGAGAGATCGCCGTTGACGGGACTCGCGAAAGGCCGAAGGCGCAGGTCGCGCACGGGCGTCCCGCCGTTGACAGCGAGCGCGCCCGACAGCCGCACAGCCGGGGGCGGGAGGCGACCGAGAGTATTGCGGGCGACGGACTTTGCGATGGAATTCAGCAGGGGCGCAATCACTTGCGCTCCATCGTCACGAACAGGCCGAAATCGGTAGGACGGGCTGGCGCACACCGCACAAGCCCAGTCGCCCGCGCCAGTTTGAGGCAGGCGCGTTCGAAGAACCTCCAAACCGCACCAAAATCCTGCGTCCAAACGCTGCCGTTCGTTTCGCCGCCGCCCATCACCTGCGAGCGGGGCACCGCCCACCTTAGCCCACACGCCCGACGTAACGCGACTCTGAAAGCCGCCTCTTTGGACAGCAATTCTACATCTTCCCGAACGACCGCAACGTCCGAAAAGCTCCGCTTCCAAAATCCTCGAGGAAATAGGCTAACGACATCCGGGGGTGGCGCAGCATCCAGCCACAGCTGCCCGCGAAGCGCGAGGGCGTCCCGGTTGGGCGCATTGAAGAACAATGTACCCCCCGGCCTTAGCAGCCGGAGCAGATATCGCGTGAGATCGGCAGGACTTCCTACACAACCTATCAATCCCACGTGGTAAATGAAGTCATATGGTCCGCCCCTTTCAATCCTCGGGTCACCAACCACAGCAAAGTGGTCGCCGAAACGTTCGCGCGCCTCGTTTACAGCATCTTCAGAGGCGTCGATACCGAGGACGTCGCGTCCAGCGAGGATGAAATAAGACGTAAGATATCCGCGCGAGCATCCGACTTCTAGAAGCCTAGCCTCATGCGGAACACTTTGCACCGCGTCGACCACCGCGCGGTACTTCGACCTGGTCGCGACCAACCCACGCAGCCCGACCAAATCGCCCCGGCCGAAGAGGTCCGCGCACGCCGCAACGAATCTCTTGTACTCGCTATAATACGAAATCGCCCCTGTTCGGTGTAGCTGCTCGTAAACACCTCTATCGTGCCGCGTGAACCGACACTTGCAACCAGCGCATTCGAAGACCTCCCAACGAAAGCCAACGATGTATTCCACCGTTCCGATCGCGCGTACACCGTCTGACCCGCATATTCGGCACTTACGCTTCTGCACTTTCGTCACGTCGCAATGCGGCCAGACACGCCATACAAATACGGTCCCAACTCCATTCACGCGCTATTGCAGCATTTTCCTCGCCAATACGTCGGCAGTCCGCCACAAACGCCCTTTCAAGCTGACGTGCTAAGCTTTCCGGATCTCCGGTCCGATAAATAAGATTCGCAGAGCCGTACAGATAGTCTGGGTAAGCCCCACAGTCTGGCGCCACCACCATCTTGCCAAACGTCATCGCGATAAGCGGAATTGCTGAGGATAGTCCACCAATCCTCGGAACGACCATTACGTCGCTCGAATCAATGAAGCGAAATAATTCCTCTTCAGGCACGTACTTCTCCTCCACCGTCGTGCTCCGCCACAACAACCACCTACTCCAGTCAAGCCTTCTGAAGAAGTCCCCACACATGCGCTTCGAAAGAGACAATCTTCCTACTATCAGGAGGTGCTTCCCAGGCACCCGCGCAACCTCGAACGCGCGTTTAACCAGACGCGCCTCCTCCCACGACCGAAGTCGACCAAGCATCAGGATAACAAAGCTGTCTACGGGTATGCCAAGCGCGCGACGGCAAGACCCTCTTGCCGTCTGGCGCTTCAGCGAGACTGCGTAGTTCGGCGGAGAATGGATGATATGATTCTTCCCGACAGCGTCTGTATATTCGAGCTCTACAAGTTTCTTAGAAGCTACACTAAAGTGCGTGATGAGGTCCGCAAATCGGTAAAACGCCGAGTACAGCGCCCAATACTGAGCATTTCCATACGCGTCATGCGGGTACAAATTATTCACGCTGAAAACACTCTTCGCCCGCCCCTTCCAAAACTCTAAGCGCCTGACAACACTATCAACGTCTTCTGGCAACGGTGCCTTCCAACCCACAAATTCTTCAGGCCACTGGTGGTGAATGACATCAAAGTCGCCAATCATATCCATAAATGGTTTAACGCCAGTTATTACGCTCCACCCAAAATGACGATACCCTTCAACCAACCCCAGTGAGTAATTTGGCTCATCTGTTGCCACCAGCACCCGCGACATTAGGCTCCTCGCTGTTCGAAGTGGGGGGGATCTGCCGAGGGGTACCGCGTGGCCAACCTTTGCCGCCGATCTATTGGCAGTGCGAAGTGGCGACGCCAAAGGCTCGTCAAGGTTGAAGCTGCGGGTACCGGTAGCGTAGGTGCGCCTTTGCAAGGAATTCGCCATCGTCAACCATCGCTCGCCGAGGTCGGGGCGAAGGACTGGATTCCGCCTTCAAGGCCACTGGCGTGACATCACGCACGGCGTTCGGAGATATCGGCACCCACTCAAAATAGCGGGAAACCCGACATTGACCTCACTCTTCCTCTTCACCGTGCTTCCACGCTTATACCATCAGACTTCGACATCCAACATCGTACGCAGTTTCGCCCCCAAAAAGTGTCGCCCAACTTCTTATACAACGTAATGGCGCGCCCTTCTTTTTCACAGACGCGCGGGCACCCTTCTGAAAACCACATACCTCGTGCAACACCGTGTCCTATTTCCTGCCAACCGGACGTCTGCACATTTCGCGCTCGCATCACTTGCGCTCAACGCGCGATCCCAGAGTTAGAAACCCGACAAGATACGGCGACGCCTCTTCTGGAACCATCTGATAGCCAAGCGACTTGTAAAGCGAGATCGCACGTCTGTTTCCAGAACGGACTCGCAAGCGAATTTTGTTCGCACCATGGCGCTCTGCAGAAACGCGCAAGAAGTCCATAAGGAGGCGTCCCAGTCCTTGGCCCTGCGCATCCGGGTGAATTGCAATGCCCAAGCTGGGAACGTCGTGGCCGTCATCCCACCCACGGAGCATTCCATATCCCAGGGCACGCTTCCCTTCACACAGAAGGACGTACAGGTCTCTTCCGCGGTAATTCGCACGCTCACGTGCTGCTTCTTCCGTCAGCGCGTGCGGATGAAACACTTCCTCAAGTCCACCAGTCTTGAGCACGGCGAAAAGGCGGGCGAGCGCGTCGGCGTCCATCGGACCGACACGCCGGATCTCCAGTTGACAGTTGGTTCCTACCAAGATCGACTCACTTTCTCATCGATAGGCGTTAGTCCTTCATTCCCGCCCTGTCGCCGATGAGCCTCAAAAGGCAGCTCGCGTGATGTTATACCGGCGTCACCGCTCACGCTCGGCGTGTATTATAGCCAGTTATCCTCCGACGAGTATCCATCAATGCTTCGCAAACACGTCGGACGTCCGAGTCGCTCATCGTCGTATACGTGGGCAGATTGAGGCCGGTTTGTCCCAGCTCCTCGGTCACCAATAAATCCGAGCCATCCGCGCGCGCCCTGTCGCGGAAAGGCGGCAGGGAATGCAGTGGAATAAAGAATGGTCGCGTTTCAATCGCTTGTTCTGCTAGCATTGTCATGACTTGGTCCCGTGATCGGCCAAACTCGGGTGTGTCGATCGTGATGCAGAACAGCCATGGCGATGTCTTTGCCCACCCTGCCGGCTTCTGCATGCCAATGCCAGGAACGTCCCGGAGCAAGTTTCGATACAGCGCGCATATCTGGAGTCGCCGTTCCACCAACTGTTCGTACCGTTCTAACTGCGCACACAGCATCGCGCAGGCCACGTTGGTGAGTCGAAAGTTATACCCCGTGATCGGAAAGTAGTATCGACGTCTCGGGTCCATGCCCTGGCCGCGAATCATCCGCATCCGCGCTTCAAGATCCGGGTCGGAAACTGTGATCGCACCGCCCTCGCCGCACGTGATGATCTTATTTCCGTAAAACGAGAATGTGCCAATTTTGGCGAGGCTGCCCGTCCGGCGCCCCTTGTACGTTGCGAACGGTGCTTCGGCGGCGTCCTCCACCACCCACAATCCGTGAAGCTCGGCAATCGCATTGATTTCATCCATGTCCGCAGCGTGCCCGTACAAATGGACAGCAATGATGCCCTTTGTGCGCTCTGTGATCGCAGTTTGGACTTTCTTGGGGTCGAGACACCATGTCTGCCGGTCCACGTCCGCAAAGACAGGTATGCCACCGACATACTTTGCAGCGTTCGCGGTGGCTACGTAAGTCAGAGAAGGCACTATGATCTCGTCGCCAGGCTTAACGTCGAGCGCTAGCAATGCCAGATGCAGGGCAATTGTGCCGTTGCAAACCGTTATCGCTGCGCGCGTTCCACAGGCTGCAGCAAATTCGGCTTCGAATCTTGCGACGAACGGGCCAGTCGATGATATCCAAGACGAGCGAATGGCCTTGACGACATATTGCTCCTCGTTACCGGTCAGATCCGGTAACGCGAGAGGGATGTTTGATTTGGTCATTTGCGCGCGACGTTCCCTAAGAAGCCGCGAGTTCGGATATTCGCCACGGAAATTCCGGCTGTACGACGCCAGGTTCGCGTCCCATCCAACCCTCCGCGCGCGGCTCGAAATCAATCACGTCAAAGCTGGCTATGTTCTCGTGGACGTATATGATGTGCCAGTTGTCCTCGACGACTTGCAGTTTCAAAGAGTAGGTGCCTTCATTGAGAAGGCCTCCTGTAAATTCACAGGTACTGCTGTAAGCAGCATTTTTGTGCTCCATCGAGGGCGGTGCCGTCGTCAAGACGAGAACACCATGTTCGTTGAACAGGTGAAACATCAGATGCAGCCTAACATTATTTTTGTTTACAAAGTAGTTTACATCAACTCGAAATGGAGACTTCATCGTTATCTGTTGATTGGGATCGCTGGAGTCCGAAGCGACCGCGACTTTCGCGATCTTGACGACGTCGTTACCCGGGGCGGAAGCGCGATCATTCCAGAGTCTCACAGCTCCGCTATTCACGGTTTGCTTTTGAAATGTAGCAATTCCATTGTCAGTTGGACCATCGTGCAATAAGCGCCCTTGCTTCAGTACAAGGCAACGCCTGCACAGACTGCGAACAGCGACCATATTGTGGCTAACTAACAAGACCGTCCGTCCACCGGAGGCGGCCTCTCCCATCTTCCCCAAACACTTCTTCTGGAACTCCGCGTCCCCCACCGCCAGCACCTCGTCGACCACTAGGATCTCCGGCTCCAGATGCGCCGCCACGGCGAACGCCAGCCGCACATACATGCCGCTCGAATAGCGCTTCACCGGCGTGTCGAGGAACTTCTCCACTTCGGCGAAGGCGACGATCTCGTCGAACTTGCGCTTGATCTCGGCGCGGCTCATGCCGAGGATCGCGCCGTTGAGATAGACGTTCTCGCGCCCTGTGAGTTCGGGATGAAAGCCGGTGCCGACTTCCAGAAGGCTGGCGACGCGGCCCTTGATCTCGACCCGGCCGGCGCTCGGCTCGGTGATGCGCGAGAGGATCTTCAAAAGCGTCGACTTGCCCGCGCCGTTGCGGCCGATGATCCCCAGAACCTCGCCGCGCTTCACCTCGAAGCCGACGTCCTTCAGCGCCCAGAACTCCTCGACCTCGTCGCCCACGATGAGCTGCCGGCCACTGAGCACGTCGCCCGCCGAGCGGACGAAGCCCTTGAGGTTGCGCGCCACGACGTCGCGCAACGCGACATAGCTCTCGCGTTTGCCCTCATGGCCGATGAGGTACTTCTTGCCGAGCCCCTCGGCGCGGATGACGACGTCGCTCAACCGCGTCAGATCATGTCGGCGAAGGCGCGCTCGGTGGCGCGGAAATAGTGGACGCCGAACCAGAGGAAGAACGCCACCACGGCAAGGCTCACCAGGAAGCCCGGCGGATAGAATGGGCTCTGGCCGCCGAGCAGGCACCAGCGGAAGCCGTCGATGACGCCGACCACGGGATTGAGGCTGTACCAGAAGCGCCACTTCTCCGGCACCACCGCGCTGGAGAAGCCGACCGGCGAGACGTAGAGCCCGAACTGCACGATGAACGGGATGATGTAGCGGAAGTCGCGGTACTTGACGTTGAGCGCGGTGATCCACAGCGCCGGGCCGAGGCTGGCGAGCACGGCGAGCGCGACGAAGGCGGGCAGCAGGATCACGCGCCAGCCAGGCAGGAAGCCCCACCACAGCATCAAGAGCGCCAGCATGGCGAGGTTGACGGCGAAATCGACGAGCGCGACGACCGCCGAGGCGGAGGGGATGACCAGCCGCGGAAAGTAGACCTTCGAGATCAGGTTGGCGTTGCCGATCAGGCTGTTGGAGGCTTCCGAAAGCACGCTCGAGAACAGGAACCACGGCAGCATGCCGGCGAACACCAGAATCGGATAGGGCGCCGAGCCGTCGCTCGGCAGCTTCGCCACCCGGCTGAAGATCACCGTGAACACCACCATGGTGAGGAACGGCCGCGCCAGCGCCCAGGCGAGGCCGATCGCCGTCTGCTTGTAGCGCACCGCGACGTCGCGCCAGGCGAGGATGGCGAACAGCTCGCGGTAGTGCCAGAGGTCGCGCCAATAGTTCCGCTCGGCCCGGCCCGACTCGAGGATGATGACGCGCTCGCTCGCCGGCGAGGGCGCCGGCTCGCGGCCGCGGCTGGCGTCAGGCGGCGAGAGTTCGGACGAGAGCGTCGACATGATCAGGACTATCGCGGAGAGCAGGCGCCGCGCACGATCAAGCCGCCCCCGCCAGCACGACGTTCGCCCAGTGGCGCGCCCACGGCTCTCTCTCGCCGCGCGCGCCGCCGTTTCGGGCTCGCGCCGCCAGCGCGCCGCGCCGCTGCCAGGTTGCGATCGGCGTGAGGAATCCGGTCTTGATGCGGCGCCTCACCGCGGGCGGCAACGGGCGCGACGGCGCCTCGGCGAGCAGCGACTTGCTCGGCGCGATCCCCGAGGCGCCGACGATGCGCGCCGCCTCGGCGAGCAGGACCGCGTCGACCAGCGGCGTGCGCACCTCGAGCGAATGCGCCATGCTCGCCCAGTCGGTATCGCGTAAGAGCTGGTTCTTCATGTAGAGCGAGGATTCGAGGGTCGAGACGCACGCCGCCGGCGCGGTCGGCCGCGGCGTCAGTTCGCGCTCGATGAGCGCGAGCGGCGCGAGGCGGCGCAGCCCCTCTTGGACGACCTCGCGCTCCATCACCGTGTTCAGCTCCCAGGGCATGTAGAGGCCGCGCCGCAACAGATACGCCCCGACGTAGTCGCCGCCGTATTCGAGGATTCCCGCCGCCTTGGGATTGGCGCCGAGCGCCGCGGCGATCGGTCGACCGACGACGCGCGCGAGCCGTCCGAGCAGCGGCGCGCGCGACGACGCATGCAGCAGCCGCACCCAGCGCGGGATGTCGCGAAACGACGGATAGCCGCCGAACAGCTCATCGCCGCCGAGTCCGGAGACCGCCACCTTGAGCCCCAGCTCGCGCGCCGCCTTGGCCACGAACCAGGTGTTGACGCCGTCGATCGAGGGTTGGTCCATCGCCTCGAGAATGCGCGGCAGGTCGCTCGCGAACTCCGCCTCGCTGACGAGCCGCGTGGCATGTCGCGCCCCGTAGGTGCGGGCGACCTCGGCGGCGAGCGGCGCCTCGTCCTCCGAGGCGCCGGCGAATTCGGCGAAGGCGAGGGTGACGGTTTGGATGTCCTGCTGCCCCGCGTCGCGCATGAGCCCGACCAGCGCCGAGGAGTCGATCCCCGAGGAGAGGAAGGCGCCGACCGGCACGTCGGCGACGAGGTGGTGGCGGGCGCTGTCGAGCAGCGTCGCGCGGAATTCGGCCGACGCGTCGGGGTTCGCCTTCGCCCCGCGTCCTCCGCTTTCGGCGTCGCAATAGACCTGCGCGATCGAGTGATAGCGGACGGGAGCGCCCGCGCCCAGGCGATCGACCAGCAGCGTCGACCCGGCCGGCAAAGCGCGGATCGCGCGAAACATGGTGAACGGCTCGGGCGCGCTGCCGAATAGGCGGAAGCCGACCGCGCCGGCGGGGTCGGCCTCGCGCGAGACCGCCCCTCCAGCCAGCAACGCCTTGACCTGACTGGCGAAGCGGAAGGTTCGACCGTCGTCGGCGTAATAAAGCGGCTTGATGCCGTAGGGGTCGCGCGCGAGGAACAGCGCATGCTCCGTCGCGTCCCAAATGGCGAAGGCGAACATGCCGCGCAGGTCATGCACCATCTCGGCGCCCTTCGCCGCGTAGAGATGCAGCAGGACTTCGGTGTCGGACTGACTGCGGAACGCGCGCCCCTTGCTTTCCAAGTCGCGCCGAAGCTCCCGGTAATTGTAAATCTCGCCGTTGAACGTGACCATCAATCGCCCGTCGGCGCTCGCCATCGGCTGGGCCCCGGTCTTGGAAAGGTCGATGATCGAAAGCCGGCGGTGGCCGAAACCGACGCGGCCGTCGTCAGAGATCCATTCGCCCGCAGCGTCAGGTCCACGCGCCGCCATATGCTCGCGCGTGCGCAGCAGCTCCGACCGGTCGATCGGGTTCACCGCGCAATGGCGCGCGAAGATGCCGTTAATTCCGCACACGACTACTTAACTTCCATTCTAGCCGTCTACTTCCGGGCGACAACCAACATTACGAAAGTGTACGATTGACGATTGACTCGCGCGAGCCAAGTAAATGGATGCCAAGAAACATCAGGGATCGGCATTCTTAAGAGACCTAGCGCGCCGACGAGCGGCGTGAACGCGTTGCCCCACCCGTTCGCATCAAGAACTTCAGAATATTTTGCATGGAGACGCGCTAGCCCGCTCGGGGTAAACCGCCAGAACTCTCCGTTCGCAAGATCGGAGTAATCAGGTACTCCATGACAGGGCGTCAGGAAGCACGTCGCGTGAACCGCTATCCCGCCTGGTTTAAGGACACGCCACACTTCGTCGACGACTTCCGTCGGTGTGCACTCAACGTGCTCGACGACATGACCGCTTACAACCGCGGAGAAACTCTCTGGCTAAATGAAAGGCGCTCGATGCACTGGTCGAGATAGCTTTCCTCTACGATACTGCTCTGACCGGCGCCTAGCAAACGGCAGAGGTGTGTTGAGTGAATAATTGAAAGTACTCTGTCGCCCATATTCTGAGGCTGAACCAGGGCCTGGAGTCTTTTGTACATCGAATAGCGCACGATGGAACCGCCTTTCGGCAACCCGATTGTTACGGCAAACCATAAAGCTCTTGCTGAGCATCCGACAACATTTCGAATCACCCGCCGTTTTCTCCCGTACGTCGGCCTGAGGTCGATCAATCTGGCTGCGCGGGGTGGTCACGGTTGTCAATCAAGCAATCGCCACGAATGAAACGCGACGTTGAGTCCAGTTGCCAATCAGAGCGTGCGATAACGCCCGTGTGCCGCGCGCGAGCCCTCGCTTCGTCGGCGCTCACTCCATCGGGCCCGCATCCGGCGCCGGCGCCGGCATGAGCGCCGCGGCGATCGCCGCCCCCGCCGCACCGGCGAGCAGCAGCGCGGCGTGCACTTCCTCGCCGGAGCCATCGCTCGCGGCGCTTAGAAGCGCCGAGAGCCGCGCGCGCCCCTCTTACTCCGCCGGCGCTCCTGCGCCAATCTCAACCCGTGACTCTAGGCCCGGCTGGGTGAACGTCCGGGGTCGCAGCAGTCGCCTCAAGGCGCTTTGCTTGTGAGACGCTCGGATTTCATGGCCAAGGGGCCTCTAGCCCTTTCGCGCAACAATCAGCATCGATTTTGAAGACGGATAGAACCGCCCTGCGAAGAGGGTCTCACAAATCTCGAAGCGACCCTCGGCCAGAAGCTTGCCAAGTGTCTTGCACGACCAGAACTTGATATGGCCATGGTCCCAGAGGGCCGTGAAGTGATCGTCGAGCTTGCCGGTCAGAGCGAGCGACAGGTTCTTCCAGTAGCCATGGAAAGGCGTCGACACGAACAGAACCCCTCCCCCCGGGCGAAGGAGTCGACGAGCCTGCGCGACAAGCGCACGCGGGGCGTACAAGTGCTCGATGACTTCGAGCGCGTAGACAAGATCGAATTGGCCGTGGAATCGCCCGAGGTCGTCGTAGAGCGACCCTTCAAATATCGTCGCCTCGGGACGAGGCGTGACGGGCGATGCTCACCCCTTCTCGGCTCGGCTCGATCCCGGAGACCTTGTATCCGAGTTTGGCGAGCTCGCCCACGACGTGGCCGTTGCCTGCCCCGACCTCGAAGGCATTGGCGCCTTTCGGAACATGTCTTGCGAGAGCGGATAGAAAGATGGGCAAGAGATACGCGTGCGGCCAAGTCGCTCCCGCGGCCGAGTAGTGATAGTTCGCGATCCCGAGGGACGTTTCAGGGGTCGTCATCGCAGGTTTTCCGCCTGAGGTTCCCTCACCGCGCGATAACGTCCACTTGTCGCACCACCGCTCACTTGGCCGCCGCGCCCGGCGCCTCCGGCGGCGACGGAAGAAGCGTCGCGGCGATCGCCGCCCCAGGGGAGCTGTTCAGCAGCAGCGCGGCGCGCACTTCCTCGCCCGAGCGATCGGACGCCTCGCTCAAGATCGCCGCAAGCCGCGCGCGCTCGCCGCCGTCGAGCGCCGGCCAGCCGCCGATGAGGTCGGCGACCAGAGTCCGGCGCGTGTCGGGCGGCAGCGCCGACCAGAACGGCAGGGCGAAGGCGGCGCGGCCGGCCATCAGGCGCGCCTCGTTCGGGCCGGTGGTCGCCGACATCGCCAGGGCGGCCGCGACGCCCTCCATCGACAGGCCGGCGGCGCGGCGCGCGATCGCCAGATCGAGCCAGGCGCCGCCGTTGAGCGGCGTCTCGCTTAGCAGCGCGCCGACCACGTCGATCTTCGCCTGCGCCGCCGTCGGCGACGCGAGGCGCAAGAGGTCTCGCTCGGCGACGTCGCCCACGAGGCCGTCGCTGGCGAACGGCGCGAACCGCGCCTCGGCCGTCGACGGGTCGGCGAGCGCCTCGGCGAGGCCGAGGCGCAGCGCGCTCCATCCTTCGTCGATCGCAACCAGCGACAGGCCGACGACGACCAGCGTCGTCCAGAAGCGGATTTCCCGCACCCGCATCATTCGTGATAGTACTTCCGATAGTAACGGCCGCCGTAATAGTACGAATAGGCGTACTTGCCGTATTTCTGCGCCTGCGCGTCGATGACGCAGTTGAACACCACCCCCGCCACGCTTCTTTGGCCCGGCATCCTTTCGATCGAATGGGCGACCATCTCGCGCGCGGTCGCCGCCCAGCGCACCACGAACACCGTCTTGTCGACCACCTGCGAGACGAGCAGCGGGTCGACCACCGGCCCTATCGGCGGCGTGTCGATGACGACGAGGTCGAATCTCTGCCTCAGCGCCGCCATCAGCGCCTTGAAGCGGTCCGAGCCCAACAGATCGGGCGGGTTCTTAGTCTTGCTCCCCGAGGGCAGGACCCACAAGCGCAGCTTCTCGTCGCTGACGACGATCGACTGCAGGTCCGCGTCGCCGACCAGATAGTCGACCAGGCCAGGGCTCTTGTCGCACTTGAAGTAGCGCGAGATCGACGGGTGGCGCAGGTCGGCGTCGACCAGCAGCGTCCGCTGACCCGATTGCGCCGCGGAGGACGCGATGGTCATGGCGATGGTCGACTTGCCCTCGCCGGGAATGGTCGAGGTCACCATCAACGTCTTCGGCGGATTGTCGACGTCGCTCATCTGCACGGCGCTGCGCAATGAGCGGAACGCCTCGGAGAACCGCGACAGCGGCTTGACCGTAGGATACTCGGGTATGGTCAGCACGCCGCCCTCGGCGGTGAGGTCCCTCGCCTCCATCTTGGAGATCGAGGCGAGCAGCGGCAGCTCCAACAGCTCCTCGACCTGCCGCGGCGTGGTGAATCCGGCGTTCAACAGCTCGATGAGACAGGCGCCGCCGACCCCGGCCATCAGCCCGAGCAACAACGAGGTGATCAGGACCTGGGTCGTCTTGGGCGAGCTCGGCGCGCCCGGCGGCTGCGCCGGGGTGATGATGCGGGCGTCGCGCGCCTCGAAGGTCGACTGCTCCTCCGTGATCTTGGCGCGCTGCAGAAACTCCTCGAACAGGGTCTTGTTGACGGCGGCGTTGCGCTCGAGCTCGCGCAACGTGATCGTCTTGGCGGCGTCGAGGTCGGTCTGGCCGGTCACCTCGTTCAGCGTCTTCTCGACCGCCTGTTGCCGCGCCAAAGTCAGGTCGTAATCGTGCTTGACGTCGCCGGCGAGGCGCGCCGCCTCGGCGGCGATCGCGCGATGGACGTCGGCCAATTGCGCCCGCACGTTGACCACCGACGGATGGCGGTCGGAATAGCGGGCGAGCAGGTCCGCCTCTTCGCGCTTGAGGTCGTTTTCCTGCTTGCGCAGATCGGGAATGGCGCCGGCGTTGGCGATGTCGGTGAGATCGGCGACGACGCCGCCCGACGCCTGCACCTTCTCCAGCAGATCGAGCCGCGCTTTCTTCTCCGCCGTCTCCGCCCGCACGGCGACCAAGCGGCCGTTGAGCTGGCCGAGCTGCTCCTGATTGAGCGTCTGGCTCGACGGCCCGCCGGAGGCGACGAGGTTGTTGTCGGCGCGAAAACGCCCCACCGCCTCCTCCGAGGCGCGCAGCTGCTGGCCGAGCTCGACCAGACGGTCGCTGAGCCATGCCGAGGCGCGCTTGGCCGCCTCGAAGCGGGCCTCGAGCTTGTCGACCACATAGGCGTCGGCGACGGCGTTGGCGAGGCGCGCGGCCTTGGCGGGATCGGCGGAAGTGAAGGCGACGTTGAGCACCAGCGCCTGGCCGGCGCGCGAGACGCCGACCGCGCCGGTCACGTTCAGGATCGTCTGCATAACGTCCGGCGCAATCTCCGTCGGGTCGGCGCCGTTCGCCTGGCCGGCGCGCGGCGGCGGCGGCGGCGGCGAGGAGCGCGAGAAGAAGTCGCGGATCGAGGCGAGCACGCCGCCGCCGGCGCCCGCCGGCCCGGCGCCGAACTCCGGATCGTTGACCAGCCGCTCCTTGACCACCACGCGCCTGAGCAGCGAGGTCGAGCGGATGACGGCGATCTGGCTCTCGATCGCCGGCAGATCGAGCGCGACCTCGCTGAGGATCGGATCCGGCCCGGTCGCCTTCTCCCGCTGCGGCTCGAGCAACAACTGCGCGGAGGCGGTGAAGAGCGGCGTCTGGCGCGCGATGTAGAGCGCGCCAATCAGCAGCGTCAGCGCGGCGACGCCGGCGATGAACTTCCACTGCCGCCAGGCGAAGTTGATCGCGTCGCGCAGGTCGAAGCCGCCCGCCTCGCGGCTCTCGGCGGGCGCGCGCTCGAAATCGTCGCTCTGGAGCCGATCGAGCCGCTTCAGCATAAGCGCGTCTTCCTCACGTCCGCCGAACGACGCCGTCAATCCGCGACCGCAACGCGCGAGCTCTGCGATTGCGCGACGCCGGCGCCCAGCAGGGCCATGAAGGTCAGCGTCACCGCCTCCATCTGCAGGCTGAAGTCGACCAGGGCATGGACGCCGACCAGCAGCGTCGCCGCGGTCGCGACCACCGGCGCGATCGAATCGCGCTGACGGTTGACCGCCCCGGCGAGGCACTTGAGCGCCAGCACGCCGATCGCCGCCATCAGCGCCGTTCCGGCCGCCAGCCCCAGGCCGAGCCAGACTTCGAGATAGGTGTTGTGCGCGAGATCCCAGACGCCGGACGTCGGGATCGACTGGTCGCGATACATCGGAAAGACGTCGGCGAAGGTCCCGTAGCCGAAGCCGAGCAAGGGAGCGTCCATGATGGCGTGGACAACGATCGCGTAGACCGAGAGGCGGCTCGCGTCTTCGAGGCTCGAGGCGACGATGCGCCCGACGAAACGGTCGCCGTAGAACGCGAAGGCGATGGCGATCGCGGCGGCGACGAAGGCGATCGCCTCGACCTGGTCGCCGCGACCGCGCCGTCGGCGCGTCATGGTCAGCGCCAGCACCGCGAACAGGCCGACCGCGGTCGACAGGACGCCCCCGCGCGAGACCGTGCCGAGCAACGCGGCGAGGATCGTCAGCCCGCCGCCGACGAGCAGGCCACCCTGTCGCCCCGTCGCCGCGAGCAGCTTGTTCAGCCGATAGGAGGCGATGCCCTCGGCGTCGGGAACCGCGCGGCGATAGAGCCGCAGCGTCAGCGCGGTGACGACGACGAGCCCGAGGCCCGCGTAGGTGGCGAACGAGTTGCGGTTGACGAAGGTCGAGCGGATGAAGCCGCCGCTTCCGGGAACGTCGAAGAACGGAATCGCGCCGCCAAAGAGGACCGCGAGGACGATTCCATATGCCGCATAGGCGACGACGATCGCCGCGATCGCCTCGAGCAGGAACAGCGCCTGCGACGGTTGGCGGCATAGCTGCAGCGACAGCCACAGCACGCTCGCGTCGGTCGTCAGGCGCATCAGCGCGCGCATCGTCGCCGGCGGATCGACGCTGATCGTCCCCGCAAGCTGCATCCCGAGAGCGTCGGAGGCCATTCCCCAGATCGGATGCGCGAACGCGGCCGAGGCGATCGGCGAGGTCTGCGCGAAAGCCCACAGCGCGACGAGCAGGAACAGGGCGGCCGGCGCGGCGATCAGGCGCGCCGCGAACGGGTGGCGTCGCCCGCGCGCCAGAAGCGACGCTTCGTAGACGAGCGCCAACGCCGGAAAAAGCACCGCGTCGACGCCCCAGGCCAGCAGCCGATCGCCGCCGAGCCAGAACGGCGCCCAGGCGAGCCCGCCGGCGAGGCCGATGAGCAGCGCGGTCTCGACGCGCTCGGCGCTCCCCGTCGCGGCGCGCGCCGCCTCCTTGCGCCCCGCGGCCGCGCGCCCGGCCGCCGATGCGGGCGACGCCGCCGTCTCCCTGCCCTGTCGCGAAAGCGCCGTCACTTTTCCATGCTACCGCAGTTCGGGTGAAGCGACGCTTCGCCCGCCAACTCTCCCTTTGCGGATCGCCATCGACGGCGATCCGCCTCACGCGGCCTCGAGGACCGACCTCTCCAGCGTGACAGGAACCCGCCCGCCGAGGATTTCCAGAAGCACCTGCACGCGTCCGCGCGCGTCGAGCCTGACCAGCCTGCCGATCGCTTCGGCGAGCGGTCCGGCGATCACGCGCACGCGCTGACCGACGACGAGATCGCGGTCGAAGCGGCAAGCGCCCGTTTCGTCGAGGTAGCCGAACAACGTTTCGACGACGCCATAGGGAACGGCCGCCGGCGCGCCGTCGCCGCCCGCGACGAGGCGAGAGACGCCGATCGTGCCGTTGACCGAGCGCCAGCGATCGCGTCGCGTGTCGATGGCGACGAACAGGTAGCCGGGAAAAGCCGCCGTCTTGACCTCGCGCGTCCGCCGCGCATGCCGCGCCGTCTTGATCAGATAGGGGAGGAAGATGCGAAAGCGCTGCGCCTCGAGCTGCAAGGCGGCGCCGAATTCGCGTCTGGCGATGGTTTGCGCGACGTACCAGCGCTCGCCTTCGACGAGAGGCTGGACGACCTGGGCGTCTTGCGGGATCAACGAAGCGCTCATCGTCGCTCGACTTCGCAAGCGACGCGCGCGACGACGAGCGGCGCCGGCGACCCGAACCTTCCGGCGCCGCCGCCACGTTTGCACGGTCTATCGGCGCCTGTTCGATCCGGCCCGTTCAGCCGTCGCCTGACCTTGAACAATCGTTCCATCGCTCGCCGCCCCGCCGCCAAACCGTCGCTCGCCGCGCGGGCGATCAATGCGGGCTGACGGGCGCGCCGCCGCCGCCCGAGAACCCGCCGCCGCCCCCGCCGAGGCCCCCCCCTCCGCCGGGAGCGCCGCCTGCGCCGGGCGCCGCCGTTTGCGCAAGCGCGCTCAGCGCCGACTCGATCTCGGCGACCACCGGATTGTCGGCGTGCGCCTTCAGGTAGTCGGTCAGCGCCTGGTAGCCCGCCGGGTCGACGCACTTGAGACGCTCGGTCGCGCGCGCCACGCCAAGCTCGATCTCCGTTTTGGCCGTCGCCTCCGCCGTCGCCGCCTCGTCGATCACCGCCGCGATCTGAGCGGGATCGCGGAACAACCGGTCTCGGGTCTGCTTGGTCAGCGGGGAAAGACCGGCGTCGTTGTGGCCCGCCTTGGCGAGGCACGCCTGCGCGTCCTGCTCCTGCTCCGCCGCCGCCGGGACGCAGAACAGCGCGCTCATGGCGCAAAGAACGATCGCTGTTTTTCTCATCTCTCTTCCCCGTGCGTTAGTAATGGTAGGTCATCCCTGCCGACACCAGGTTTTGCGAATATGTCGTCACGCCGGATCGGTTGGCGTCCACCGACGTATATTGGTAATTCAACGTCAGCGCGACGTTGCGCCAGAAGTTGTAGTTGATTTCTCCGCCGAACGTCCAAGCGGATTCGACGAGCGAACTGTTGGACCAGGTCGTTCTCGCGTAGCCGGCGCGCGCGGAGGCGTTCCAATATTCGGAAAGGCTATAGTCGGCCTCAAGGCGGGTCTGTACTGTGTCGCCGCTCGGAGACCCGGCGAAAGCGGCCGTCTGGGCCGCGGCCGAGCCGAACGACTGGTCGACTCGGCCGGCGAGGGTGAGATAGCGCGTCGGGTAATAGTAGATCGCCGCGCCGTACGCGGGCGCGTCCACCGCCCCGAAGTTCCCGCGCGCGCTGAACTGCTTCTGGTAGCCGCCGTAGATCTCGCCGCGGAACAGGCCGATCTCGTCGGAGCTGAGGCCGCCGACCACGCGATAGGCGTTGGAATCGTACCAGCTGTCGCGATAGCGGCGCAGGTCGGCGCCACCCTCGACGAAGGCGTTGATTTGGGGGGTCAGCCAGAAGCCGCTACGCAAGAAGAAGTTGTAATCGGCGCCGCTCTGCCCGCCGGCGACGCCCGCCGATCCGCCCTCGTATTCGGTGTCCTGGGCGCCCACGCCGCCGCGCAGGAACCACTGATCGTTGAACTTCTTCTCAATCGCGACCGAGCCGCTGACCTGGTTCGAATACTGCGTGTACGCGCTGACGCTGGTCACGTTCGGGGAAGAAATGAAGCCCGCGTTGGTGGCGACGGAGGACCCGAATATCCCGTATTGCCGGGCGAAGGCGGCCTTGACGTCGACGGTGAGGTCTTCCGCCGGCGTCCACACGTGCTCCGCGCCGATCGTCCCGCTGACGTTGGTCGGCGAGGGCTGGCCGTTCGACGAACTCGTGTGGTCGGGAAAAGCGGTGATCGCGCCGCTCAGCGTCAGCGTCGTCTTGTGCAACCCCTGGTCGTCGACCGCAGTGACATTGGGTGAAAACAACATCCCCAGCGCGGCTTTTCGGTCGTCGTGGGTCGCGTAGAGGTTGTCGTTGTAGACGACGCCGGCGAAAATCGAGGGGTAGACGAGGAAGCCGCCGATCGGCAGGCCCGCGTCGGGGTTCGGCCCGGCTGGCGTCCCGAGGTCCGCGGCCGCCGTCGGCGCGGTCGCGGCCGCCGCAGCGCCCGGCGTGGCCTCGTCGGCCTGCGCAGACGCGGCGGCGATTACGAAAACCGCGAGGAGAGGCAAACTCCTTCGGGGTTCGTGTAAGCGTCGGTGCATTTGCCCCGTCCTCACGCGCCAGCTTCACGCGCCGCCGCGGAAAGCGCGCCCTCGCAACTCGACGTCGCATCCGGCGCCTGTCATCGTTATAGTTGTATGCTCATTCATAGACAAGCCTCGGTTGCATCGATGCGCGGTCGTTGTGGAGGCGCGCGGCGTCCCGCCTAGCCGGCGGCCTTTGGTGCGTCTCCGTAAGCTTCTGATTTACGACAGATTACAGCGATCGAAGGCCAGCAGGCGGCAGGGTCGCGCCATAGCGCCGCTGCGGCGGAAAGACGCGCCGCGCGTGGGCCGCCGCAGAACCGCCCGAGCGCTGCGAGCGCGTAGGGTCGAAGGGGCGGCGCGAACGCCTTTCTCCGACCCGGCCGCGTCGCCGCGAACCGCCTTGTTGTTCAATCAGAAATAGCGTTCCGGCACGCGGATGAGATCGCCCGGAAGGACGGGGATGGTCGCCGATAGCGGGAATTCCTTGAAACCCGATTCTCCGGCGTGCTGAATCATCACGCTCGACCGGTTCGCCCGGTAGGTCGAGCCGCCGGCGAGAGCGATGGCGCTGAGAACGTTGAGGCCGCCTTTGTACGGGTATTCACCGGGCTTGGCCACTTCGCCCAAAATGTAAAATGGACGGAAACTCGACACCTCGACGGTCACCTTCGGATCTCGCAGGTATTCGCCCTTGAACTTCTGAGTGAGCGCCGCCTCGAGCTCCTGCTTGCTCAGGCCCGCCGCTCTGACTGTGCCGGCGAGCGGCAGCGACACGAGGCCGCCCGGATCGATCTCGTATTCGCCCGACAGGCGGTCCTCGCCGAACACCGTCACCTTGATCTTCTCGCCCGGCTGCAGGTTGGGCGACGTCGTCGCCGCCACGTCGATCAGCGCCTTCTCCTCTTCCGGGGTGGCGACGCCGAGGCTGTCGACGCTCGAGCAGCCCGCCAGGCCCCAACAGCCGAGCAGCGCCGCTCCACAAAACTTGACAACCCTAGCTCGCAATTCGCCGCCCCGCGCGTGGATGAATCCGAGAATTCGCTTTACGTGCATGTTTAATCAAACACCAGCATAACGAGCATGCGCCGTTCCGGTCAACGCATTTTGTCCCCTCCGACAAGCGCGAATTCAACCTCGCCGCGTCGCCGCCCCGCGACAAAGCGCCGCTTCGCCAGCGGCGCTGGCCGCGCCAAGCGGTTTCGGCGAGACGGTTTCGTCGCCTCGCGCGCTCCGTCGCCTGGCGCGCCGATTTGCCCCCCGGCCTAAGACGGTAGTATAGCCCGGTTGTTCGCACTGCGATTTCTCCGGGCGTTGACGATGACCGCTCCCTCCAGCTCAAGAAAGGTCGCCCTGATCACCGGCGTGACGGGACAGGACGGCGCATATCTCGCGGAATTCTTGATCGGCAAAGGCTATTTGGTGCACGGCGTGAAGCGTCGTTCGTCGTCCTTCAACACCGGGCGCATCGAGCGCCTTTACCAAGACCCGCACGCGGCGGACCCAAACTTCATCCTCCACTACGGCGACATGTCGGACGCCACCAACCTCGTCCGCATCGTCCAGGAGACGCGGCCCGACGAGATCTACAACCTCGCCGCGCAATCGCACGTGATGGTGAGCTTCGAGACGCCCGAATACACCGCCAACGTCGACGCGCTCGGGACGTTGCGCCTGCTCGAGGCGATCCGCCTGCTCGACCTCGTCGGCAAGACGCGGTTCTATCAGGCCTCGACCTCCGAATTGTACGGCCGCGTGCAAGAGACGCCGCAGAACGAGCGCACGCCTTTCTACCCGCGCAGCCCCTACGCCGCGGCGAAGCTTTACGCCTACTGGGTGGTGGTCAACTATCGCGAGGCCTACGGCCTCCACGCCTCGAACGGCATCCTGTTCAACCACGAGAGCCA
>Ga0181520_10003755_pt1 | contig 26265 bp, 19 predicted proteins | sample PEATcosm2014_Bin_29_FD_132451 | JGI IMG/M metagenome (GOLD analysis project Ga0181520, IMG submission 132451) | Peatland microbial communities from MTU Mesocosm Facility, Houghton, MI, USA - PEATcosm2014_Bin02_30_metaG | ecosystem: Environmental > Terrestrial > Soil > Wetlands > Peat | place...
CGGACGTTGCGTGGGATGACGGTTTTATAGATGATCTCGCGAAAGTGCTCGCGAAGAGTCTGAGTGACTTGCTGGGCGAGGTTGGTGCGGTCGTCGTACATCGTCAACAGAACGCCCTCGATGTAAAGGTCCGGATTGTAGGCAGAGCGCACACGTTCAAGGGTTGAGATCAGCTCCGAGATCCCCTCGAGCGCAAAGTACTCGGCCTGCATGGGCACGATGAGGGTTTCCGCGGCAGAGAGGACGTTCAATGTGAGCAGATCGAGTGCGGGTGGGCAATCGAGGAAGATGAGCTCGTAACTGTCCTTGATGGGTTCAAGGCTGGTGCGAAGGCGTGTGGCTCGATCATCCGCCGAAGCCAGCTCAATGTTTGCGCCGGTGAGGTTCTTCGATCCGGGCAAGAGCGAAAGGCCATCGACCTCGGTGGGCAGAATGACTTGTTCCGCGAGACTGTCGCCCATGAGGACGTCGTAGACGGAATGACGGCTGTCATCGCGTTGAAGGCCGAGGCCGGAGGACGCGTTGGCCTGGGGATCGCAGTCGACGAGGAGGACTTTGAGGCCCTCAAGCGCGAGGCAGGCGGATAGATTGATGGCCGTTGTGGTCTTACCCACTCCTCCCTTTTGGTTCACGAGACCGATGATCTTACCCATGGCAATCCAGAGTAAAACGGCAGTGGTTCGCGCGTTTGTGCTTGCGTTGTGGGAAACGGGACGAAGTTGTGGAAAGCGGCCGTGCGCGTTTGGCGGTGTTGGGGAGCAACTCGTTTGGGTGGAAGAGGTTTGAGCGAGGTGTGTTGGTGAGGGGCTGAGGCGCAGAAAAAAGGGCTCGTGGTGGAAAACTGTCTTCAGGCGAGGCTCATTTTGCCTGGACGCTTGGAGGCGTTCCATTTTGGTGCGATGTCCGAAATGAGCCCGATTTGAGCCAGTTTGGAGGGATATGTTCCACGTGGAACAATTGATGCTCCGTCTTTAGCCGCGGTCTCGAGCCAAGGCACTCCGTGTTCCACGTGGAACACTGTAAGGCCATTCGGCCGGACTAGGCCAGGGTCACTCGACCAGGCCGGGGCAGTTGTCACCGAGGCAATCGAACCCAACCATTCTGAGGTGGGGTCGAATGCCCCTGTCACCAGGCTCCCCGAGGGGGCACCCACACACACCCCCATGGTTTCGCGCAAAGTCCTGATCCCGTGCGAGTTGAACGGTGCCATCTCGCCGAAGTTCCTTTCGTTGTCGAAGTTAGCGTCAAAGTCCTTATTACAAATGGTTTGCGCGGTTGTTTCTTCACAGCGGAGTTGACCCGTGAGGAAATAGCTTGGTTGACCGTTTATAGGTTGAGTATGCGCCGGAACCAGGAAATGATCGGCAAACTTGGGCAGGAAATTATGGAGTGAATAGGTGACAGAGAAGACAGGTGGTTAGGGCGACCTGAACGCGCGCACCAAGACGATTGGGGGCTTGACAGCGAGGAAGCAGGGAGCAAGGAAGGCCGAGGTCAGGCCTGCAAGCTGATTGCCCGGCCCAATGCCAAGGTTCGAGATTCGCTGCCGGGCAGGCGGATGGGAGACTTCCAGCGAAATTGCGCACCGGCGGCCGTTTGTAGCTCGGGGAAGTGGGAATCTGTTGTCATCAATGCAAGCCAGCCGTCGGGCGCCACGAGCTTGACTGCCGCTGCAACCGCGAGGGGCATTTTCTCAACTGCGCGCAGAATTACGCAATCAAAGGCGGTTTGAACTACCTCGGCGCGATCGGGATGGACCTTTGCCGAAATTCCCAGGACTCGCACGGCCTCCTGGAGGAATGCGGCTTTCTTGCCGTTGGACTCGGCCAGCGTTACGGCGATTTGGGGCCGACAGAGGGCGATGGGAATTCCGGGCAGGCCGCCGCCGGAGCCGAAATCGAGCAGGGTGGCGATCTCCGGGGGAAGAGATTGATCAACCGCAATCGATTCAATGATATGGCGCGATAGGATACCTTCTTCGTCGCGAACGGAACTGAGATTGATTCGTTGATTCCAGCGAACAAAGAGCGAAATATAAGCTTCGAATTGGGCGACCGTCTCCTTGTCGAGAGGCTCCAAACCTGTCGTTCGCAGGAGGTCATTAAGCCGCGAGCCGGCGTCTGAGGCCGTCATAGGTCAGTCTTTCGCTTTCAGGTTCCCGCTATCGGAGGCGTTCACCTGTGGTGTCTGCCACGCGCTGGCGGCCTGCACGAACGCGGATTTTTCTTTGTTCTGCCACTCCTCTGCTGCCCCAATGAACGCAGAGAAGATCGCGCGAGAAAATTCACTTTGCTCGCAGGTGCGCTCGGGATGCCACTGCACGCCGACGACAAAGTGATCGGGCGCATCGAGCTCAACCGCTTCGATCACCCCATCGACGGGCGAGACGGCAGCGACGCGCAGATTGTTGCCAGCAGTCCGAATTGCCTGATGATGGCTTGAGTTCACCTGCGCGTTCGACTCGCCAGCGTGCGCGAGGATCTCCTTCAGCCGCGATTGATCTGCGATTCTCACCGGATGCGCTTCGACGACCTCGCGGCCGGGCCGGTGATTGACGGGAGTTTTCAAATCCTGAATGAGCGAGCCGCCGCGCCACACGTTGAGCGTCTGCGTACCGTGGCAAATGGCGAGGATGGGCTTGCGATGATCGAATGCGTCCTGCAAGAGCAGCTCGTCAGCCACGGCGCGGGCGGCGTCGTTCGATGCGGTTTCAGGCGCGGGTGTTTCGCCGTAAAGCGAGGGATCGACGTCGTGGCCGCTGCCGGGCAGCAGAACTCCCTGCACGTTGGCGAGCAGTTTGGCGATGTGGGCTGGATCCGTTTTGAGAGGCACCACGACAGGTTCCGCGCCTGCAGCCTCGACCGCGGCGATATATTGCGGCAGCGAGCGCCGGTTGTATTCGGGTTCGTCGCTTGTGGGCTCGGGGATGGCGATGCGCGGGGGCATGGTGCAAGTGTAACGGGCGCGGTGCGACAGAGCGATTCGCGCTTTCGGGTTCAGGTTGAGAAACCTACGGAGACTTCCGCATAGCCGGTGATACGCTCGGAGGCCCGCGGTTACCTTTCCAGTTGCCCGTCTGGGCTCACTACCGCTGTCGAGCAGCCAACGTCCAGAGTTGGATAGTCTGTGCATTGCTGGGTCTTAACGTCAGAGGCTGACCATCCAAACAGTTCGCGATTGCGGTCCCACCGCCAAAGAATCGCATGGTGATCGGGAAACAGGAGCACCTCATCGCCGTAGTAGTTGAGATCAGCAATCTCCGTGCGGTGAGCAGAGACTTCCTGTGCGAGATCATCACGCCCGAGCGCGTGCATGTCAGCGGCGAAGATTCGCATTGCCTTCTCGCTCATCGATACATCCTTTACAAAAATGAGCCAGGCCCCTAGGTTCGGGTATTTTTTCAGCGAGACCATGATCCATGGATTGTCGAGAACGACGCGCTCGTATCGTTGTCCCCCTTGGAGGAAGGTGTCGATAAGATGGCATCTCCGCCCTCGAGGGGAAAGACGGTCGCGACCACCAGGTTCGTGGGAAAGCTCGACTGGCGCACATCCGCCTGCAAAGTCTCAACGCCGGGCTTGGGAGGATCCGGGCCGAAATGCAGGCCAATGTGTCCTGAAACTTCGGACCGACGGATTGTGTAGTTGCGACGCAGGCGTGCAAGAGCATCTCCGGCTATGTCTTCCGAACGATGCGTTGCCACTCTCCCTTGATTGCGCCCGGCATCTCGAAAACAATCTGGTCTTCCAGGCCCTCGCCCTGGAGGCGTTCCCTGTTGACCGCACGAATGGGCAGCAGATTCGAAATAGCACGCGAAATGCCAGCGTTGTACGTACGAGTTGTTTTCCCGTTGGCCTGACAGGTCCACGGAAGCATGAATGCGGGTTGATTTTCGCTTTCCGCCGAGATGGTTGTGCCGTTCTTAAAGCGGAGGACGATGTGAACCCAAACAGCGTCGTCGGTCCAGCTGGCGCTAACGACGTTAGGAATTATCCTCTGGATCAGAGCAAGGTCAGTGAACGACTTTCTAATGAATTCCTGCTGCCCCCGATCGTTCGGCTCTCCCAGCGTTCCGAAGTGCTTTGCAGCATCACCGGCATGATCCGCCGGCCATGTGGGGGTGACCCCAAGGTTCGAGAGCGAAGGAGAGCTCATAGTCGGAGCGCTCAGGGCCCGAACCAACGCCATCACTTCACGTGTGCTGACAGTGTCTTGAGAAAACCGAGGCTCTTGTTCGCGAGCATGGATATCTGGGGAGCGATCTGGATCGGAACTGATGATCTGGAACTGGTTGTAGTCGGCAGAGATCGTATCTGGATTCCAACTCCTTTTGAAGACTCCATGATCGTTCGTGATCGTGACGACGGACCGTGCGGCTCTCTCGGATCCGGCCCAAGCAGGGAAAAGCTCGATTCTTTCAACTTCGGATGATAGGGACTGTGTAAGCGCCGCGTGTGCGAAAAGAGTTACGAAGCAAAAGGCGGGACAAGCCAGACGGGCTTTACGAGAGCGATCCATCGTAAGAATTCTCTTGCGAGGAAGATACACCAGCTTACGCCAACCGCGCAGTTTCACGCGACAGGCGCAGGCGATTCCGTCGTCGCTTGCGTGGACTGGCTGAGCATTTGTTCAATCGCCGCACGAAGACGCTCGGTCAACTCGCCGTTCTGGCGCACGGTCATGCCTTTGGTCTCGATCGGTTCGCCGACATGGACGGTGAGTTTAGAGGGATAGAAGTATTTGGTGTGAATGGGCAGCACATCGAAGACGCCACTGAGCGCGATGGGAACGAGCGGCACCTGGGCACGGATGGCGAGGTAGGCTGCCCCGGGGAGGAAGGGCCGCAATGCGCCGGTCGAGGTGCGGCCACCCTCAGGAAAAACGAAGAGCGGCATTCCGGCGCGCAACGCTTTGACTGCTCCGCCGAGCGAGGAGAGCGTGGCATGCGGGTTTGCGAGGTCGATGGGCATTTGGCCGGAGCGGCCTAGATACCATCCGATCATTGGCCATTGCCAGAGATCTTTCTTCGCCAGGATGCGGAACTGGAAGGGCAGAGAGCCGAAGATGACGGGCGTGTCCATGTACGACGTGTGGTTGGAGACGTAGACCGCGACGGGGCACTTGCGGAAGTTTTCCGCGCCTTCGATTTTCAGCCTCGAAAACGAGAGACGCACAAAGTTTCGGCCCCAGAAATGCGCGATGCGATGCTGCATGCGGCCCGTCTTGTCGACCACAGAAACTAGAAACGCGGTGGATGCGCAAACCGCGGTGAGCACCAGCATGAGCGGCCCTTGCAATCCGTAGCTGAGCCAGACGTAGAAGCGGGGCAGCGGGTTGGGGCGCGGGCTCATGACGATTCGCTTTTTCCCGATAAGAGTTTGCCGCGCGCCTCGCCGACAAGATAAACCGATCCACAGACGACGGATACGCCGCCGGCTGCGCGGTCTTGATTGATGCGTTCCTGGGCCATTTCGAGAGCATCGGTCACAGAATCTGCCGCGACCGCATGCGTTCCGGTTACCGCGGCTGCGGCCAGCAGATCGTCGATGGCGGCGGCGCGCGCGGTGTGGATGGGCGCAACGATCACCTCGTCGAAGAGAGGAAAGAGAATCTGCGCCATTTCGTCGAGGGGCTTGTCGCGCAGGCAACTGAAGACGAGCACGTGCGGCTTGTGAACTTCAAGGATTGCGCGGATCCCCGCGCGTAACGCCCAAGCGCCGGCAGGGTTGTGCGCAACGTCGAGGATCCACTCAACACCATTCTTTGCGATGCGTTCCAGTCTTCCTGGCCAGCGCGTCCGGCGAATCCCATTTTCGATTGCGGCGGGCGGGATTGAAAAACCGTGGTGGGCAGCAAGCTCGACTGCAGCCGCGATGGCAAGGGCGACGTTCCGCTGCTGATGAGCTCCTGCCAGCGGCGAGTCCACTTTAATCGCCGCTCCCAATGCGTCGACTGTGTACGGGCCGCTTGTTCCTGCTGCGGGCACATAGGGAACGGCGCTGACTCCGCGCACGTCCAGCTCAGTGGCGACCTCGCCGAGGACCTGGTTCGCCTCAGGATGCTGCGGCAGGGTGATCATGGTTCCACCGCCGCGCAGGATTCCAGCCTTTTCGCGCGCGATGGCAGAAATGGTGGGGCCAAGCCATTCCATGTGGTCGAGAGAGATGTCGGTGACTATTGAGAGCAGCGGGTTGACGACGTTGGTGGCATCGAGGCGTCCGCCCATGCCGACCTCGAGAACGGCTACGTCGACTTTGCTCTCGGCGAAATAGAGGAAGGCCAAAGCGGTGAGTATCTCAAAGTAGCTGGGCAGCTGCGGCAGACGGCCGGAGAGAAGCAACTGCTGGCCCGCATCGTGGACACGGAAGTAGAGGCGGGCGAAGTCTCGGTCGGCGATTTCAGAAGAGTTTTGGGGGCGGCCAATGCGGATGCGTTCATTGGGCCTCTCCAGGTGGGGCGAGGTGTAGAGGCCGGTGCGCCGGCCTGCTTCAGAAAGGATTGATGCGAGCGTTGCGGCGGTCGAGCCTTTGCCGTTGGTGCCCGCGATGAGCACGGCGGAGAATTGCGTCTGTGGGTCGCCGAGGGCGTTGAGCAGTATGCGGACCTCATCCAGCGAGAAGCGACGCCGCGGCTGCCCTGGGCGCGCGTAGAGCTCCGGCGCCAGAGAATTCAGTTGCTCGATAGCCGATGCGTAGGACATGAAAGGTTAAGTATAAGAGGCGAGTGACAGGCTCGTCCCGTGGGTCATTTGAGTTTGGCAAATAGCCGATCGGCATTGGTTGAAAGCGGACCACTGTGCAAGACGTGCTCGCCGCAACGTGTTGCACTGGTGGGTCGTGGCTCGGGCATTCACACAAGCTCAACACATTCCACAGGTGATTCCGAGGCTGCTGTGGGAGAAGTGGGAAACAAGTGCACCACTCGGGTCAGGCGAGCTCGTTTTCCGGCTTGTTCGATTTAGCGCGCTGTGATTTAGGAAACTTGCCCACCACTCAACTTGCTTCCCCTAAGCTACATTGCTCGGATTCCCACTTTTCCGAACACAACTACGGGTACTACTAGTTTATTTGTATCTCTTCTCATACCTAACCACTCCCCGTAGCGCAGAAGACCGACGGCGAGGAACGCACCTTACGGAATGCGGCGAGCGAAAGAGGTACTCGGCGTCTCCCTAAGCGGGAGCCCGTTCGCGGAATTCACAGAATCAGCCCGGTTTTCCACGCGCACACATGTCGCAGGATGACTACAATCGGGATGAAGAAAAGCAGCCGCTTCCGATGACCTGCAAGTTGTTATAGAGTGAGGGCATAGGGCGCGGCTTTACCGAGCAGGGGTGGGGTATGCCGAGTGCCGAAGCCGAAGTTGAGAAGCCAGCGGGGCGATCTGGGGTCGGGGCTGGGGTCGGAAATGGGGCCGAGGGGGCAGCGATGGAGATTACGGTAAGCCGCCAGGATTTGGTGAAGGAACTTACAGCGACGCAGAGCGTGGTGGAGCGCAAAACCACGATCCCGATTCTCTCCAACTTTCTGCTGGAGGCCGACGAGGATCGCTTGAATATTACTGCCACCGATCTGGATCAGGCTATCCGCACCAGTGCCCAAGTGAAAGTGAAGAAGGCGGGCGCGTGTACGATTCCCGCGCGCAAGCTTTACGACTACATCAAGCTGCTGCCCGATGGCGACATCTCGATCAAGCTGCTTGAGAACCACTGGGTGCAGATCAGGAGCGGCCGCTCGAATACGAAGATGGTCGGCATGGCGCGCGCGAACTATCCGCAGGTGCCCGAGTTTCCGACTGTCGCCTCGACCAGCATCTCTCTCGTCTCACTGCGCACGCTGATTGCGCGGACGATTTTCGCGATCTCGAATGAGGAGTCGCGCTACACACTCAACGGAGCGCTGCTGGTCCTGAAGGCCGAGTCGCTGGCGATGGTCGCGACTGACGGCCACCGGCTTTCGTTTGTTGAAAAGCCAGGCGAGACGCTGGAGGGCATCAGTGGGGAAAAGCGTGTGCTCATTCCGCGCAAGGCGCTCCAGGAGCTGCAGCAGTTGCTGGCCAACTCCGAAGCAGAAAAGGTGGAGTTTGCCGACGACGAACACACGCTGTTCTTCCGCGTTGGTCATCGCACGCTGAGCAGCCGCAAGCTGACGGGGCAGTTCCCGAACTTTGAGGCGGTGATGCCGCGCGACAACACAAAGTTTGCCGTGGTGCGATCGAGCGAGCTCTCCCAAGCGATCCAGCGTGTGGCGCAGTTCGCCGACGAGCGATCGGGAGCGATTCGCATGAAGCTCGAGGACAACGAGCTGAAGGTGAGCGCGAATTCGACGGAGTCAGGCGAGAGCGAAGACACGATCGACACGCCGTATGCGTCAGAGGCGATCACGGTCGGATTCAACTCCGGCTACATTCTCGATTTTCTCAAGGCGCTCGACAACGCGGGCGAGGTTCGTTTGGAGTTCAAGGACGCACAATCGGCCGGCCAGATGCGGCCCGAAGATCCAGACGCCGAGTACAAGTACCGCTACGTGTTGATGCCGATGCGCATCTGACGCGATTTGTTTGCGGGAGCGCTTCTCTTGAGGCCATTCATGACCTCTCGTCTCTGCTTGCTGCTTGCGATGCTTGCTCTGATGTCGGTGGCGGCCGTAGGCATTCACGCGCAGACCCAGGCGGCGACTCAACCTCACATGCGCTTTCAGCTTTACTGCGGCTATACATTCCTTTCCAACTCCTTCAATGGGCTGCCGGGAGCGCGCCAGCCGCTGAACGGCTGGGACGCATCCATCAGCGTCCCGGGCCACCACGACCTGCACTTCAAGTTTGAAACTTCAGGATACCGGGGCACGAACCAGGGCGCTTCGCAGAATTCGGTGTTCATCATGGGCGGGGCACAATACAACCACCGCTTCGGCAGAGAGACTGCTTTTGTGGAGGCGCTCGCGGGGGATGGCGGCTTGCCCAGATACTGGGGACCAAACGGAGCGCCCGGAGAGACTGCCTCGTGGGTATCGGTGGTTGGCGGCGGACTGGACACGCCGATCTCGCGGCGATTCGCCTTCCGCGTCAGCGGCGGCTACCAGTGGTCCAATTTCAAGCTGATTAATAACATCGCCCAGATCCTCCCGGTACAGACCCCCGGCTTGCCCAACAACTTCTGGCGGATTTCGAGCGGGTTGGTGTGGGGCTTTTGAGGCGGACACACGCTAGCGAGCCGGAAGCGACACAGAAGCGAACGAGAAGTGAAGTGGGCGACTGATAATCCAAATTGACAAGGGAATCGGCTGTTACGCGGCGGCCGGGGCAGCGAGGAAGTGCAGGGCGCGGATCAGGTAGGCTTTCAGAGCGTGGCGATGCACGACTGCGTCGAGAAATCCCTTTTCGAGCAGGAACTCCGAGCGCTGGAAACCTTCAGGGAGTTTTTGGCGGATGGTCTGCTCGATGACGCGCGGGCCGGCGAAGCCGATGAGGGCGCCGGGTTCGGCGATATTGAGGTCGCCGAGCATGGCGAAGCTGGCTGTGACGCCGCCGGTGGTGGGGTCAGTGAGCACGCAGATATAGGGCACACGCGCATCGTCGAGTTGGGCCAGCGCGGTGGAGATTTTGGCCATCTGCATCAGGCTTACCACGCCCTCCATCATGCGCGCCCCGCCTGAAGCGGCCACAACAATCAGCGGCTTGCGCGTTTCCCTAGCGCGGTCAACAGCGCGTGCGATGGTCTCGCCTACGACCGCTCCCATGGACCCGCCGATGAATGCATACTCCATGGCGCTGAGCACGATTTCGTGCGGACCCATTTGGCCGACGGCATTCAGGATGGCATCGTCGAGGCCGGTGTCCTGGCGTGCCTTGCGCAGACGTTGCTTGTAGGGCTTTACGTCAGTGAAGTTGAGCGGATCGGTAGAGCGCAAGCCGCCATCAACCAGCGTGTAACCGGGCTCGAGGAGCGTGTCAATTCTTTCGCGGGCGGAGAGCTTGAAGTGATGCTGGCATTTGGGGCAGACCAGGAGATTGACTTCAAGATCCTGCTTATAAATGGGTTGGCGGCAGCCGGGACACTTGACCCACAGGCCCTCGGTGCGGACGTTCTTCGCGCCCGCTTCGGGCCCGTTGTCCGGTCCGGGACCACCCGGTCCAGAAGAATACTCGCCGTTTTCGCGCCTAAACCACGACATACCGAACCCAATTGTAAATGGATGGCCCGCAAGCCACGGCCTAACTTTTTGTCGGCGGGGGAGCGGTTCCCCCGCGTAGATAAGCGTCGTCGCCGACGATCCAATCCTGCCGCGGCGGTGAGAACACAGCGAGGCGAATAGCCGGGTACCCGGAACATCGCCGGCGCAACCTGCGTAAAGACAAAGCTTGGCTGTGACGTTTTGGGGTGATAACGCTCTATGGAAGCTAGCAATGTGGTACGAATCTTGCAGGAGTTAGAAATCCGGCCAGGGTGATGATTCATGTTTGAGATCTCGCGCACGGTTGTTTCGATGAGCACCGCGGGCCTGCTTGTGCTTGCGGCCGGCATAGTGGCGCGCCGCCATGGGCTGACCCGCGGTTCATTGCTTGACCGCGCGATCGCGCTGGGGCGGATTTTTGTGGCGGCTCCGCTGGCGACCTTTGGCGCTCTGCACCTGGCTGCGGCACAAGGGCTCAAGGGGATGGTTCCCACGTATTTGCCGTGGCCATTGTTCTGGGTTTACATTGTCGGTTTCGCACTCATCGCCACGGCGCTTAGCCTGATCTTCGACCGGCTAGTGCGTTGGTCGGGCTTGTTGTGCGGCGCGATGTTTCTGTTGTTCGTAGCGATGTTGGATATTCCCGGGGTCATCGCGCAGCAGCACGATCGCTTTGGCTTTGCACTGCTAGCGCGAGAAACGGCATTCGGATGCGGATTGCTGGCCCTTGGCGCAAGCGCAGGCCTGCGATGTTCAAGCTTGACGCGGCTGGTGACGCCGTGCCGCATCGCGTTCGCACTCGTTGCGCTGTTCTATGGGGTCGAGCATTTTCTGCACCCCGAGTTTCTGCCTGGCGTGCCTCTTGAGAAACTGACGCCGGCATGGGTGCCGGCGCCGCGTCTATGGGGATATACGATTGGTGCGTTCCTGCTCGCGTGCGGTTTATTGCTTCTGGCAAATCGATGGGCGCGGCAGGCAGCTGCGTGGCTCGGAATCGCTCTTACCGTGACGGTGGTTGTCATCTACCTGCCGTTGCTGGGACCGGCTCATGGAACCGACGAGGTCGTCGAGGCGATCGACTATATATTCGACACACTTCTATTCGCCGGGACGGCACTGATTGTTGGCGAGGCGTTGGGCCGAATGCAAATGGGCGACGGGAACGGGCCCCGGTCAAGCTGAACGCTCCGCAATCAATGCCTCGCGACGCCAATCAATCCCGCGGCTTTTCCGGTGCTCCGCGCAGATAGGCGTCGTCGCCGTCGATCCAATCCTGGCGCGGCGGATTGAAGATGTCGAGCGCCACCGAGTCCTCGAGCGCGACGACTTCGTGCGGCAGGTGCGGCGGAATCGAAAGAACGTCGCCTGCGCGCACGACGACTTCCTTGCCGTCGACGATGAAATTCAGCGCACCTTCAACCACGTGGCTGATCTGCTCGTGAACGTGGTGATGCATGGGAACGTGCGCGCCCTTCTTCAGCACGATGCGCGCCAGCATGACATTCGTTCCCACGACATATTGCCGCGTGATCAGCGCATTCAACGGTTCCGGCTTGATGTCGACCCAGCGAGAGTGCTTGCTTTCTGGCATGGCGCGCCTCCTTCGTCGGTCAGTGCTCGATTCCACGCTTGTCAATATTCGATTCCACGCTGCGCGAGAATGCCCTTCTGGTAGGCGTGCTTCACTTCGCGCATCTCCGTCACGGTATCGGCCAGCTCGACGAGCAAGGGGTGGGCGTTGCGCCCGGTCAGTATTACGTGGACCATCTCCGGTTTTGCCTTCAGCGCCTCGGCCACCTCAGCCGCGTCCAGCATCCCGTAGCTGATGGCGTAGTTAATTTCGTCCAGCACCACCAGATCCCAAACGCCCGAGTCGATCGCCTCGCGCGCTTCCTCCCACGCGGCCTGCACCAGGCGAATGTCTTCAGGATCGGCTTCAGCGCCGCCGACCTTCACAAACCCTCGCCCCATTTGCCGAATTACAAAGTTGCCCACGAAGTTCGATCCGAGGGCTTCGACTGCGTCCAGCTCACCGTAATGCCACGAACCTTTGATGAACTGCAGCACGAGCACCTTCATGCCGCATCCGACGGCGCGCAAAGCCGTGCCCAGCGCCGCGGTGGTCTTGCCTTTGCCGGGGCCGGTATTGATCAGAATCAGTCCGCGACGCGTGTCTGCCATAGTGAGGTTTCAGGTTTCAGGTGTCAGTCGGACGTGCTGTAGCGTTCGATCGTAGTTTGTTCAGAAGGGCGAAGAGCATCTTCCCAACTTCCTGCGAGAGGGATTCCGATTCATCGAGCAGCTTCGGATTGCCCATGTTCAGTGACCTGGCAATCTCCAGCTATGTCTGCAGCTCGAAGTTCGAGCCACGAGCGAACCAGAGAAAATTCCGATATTCCGGTATCCCCGACCGCCCGTGGCCTTCGGCAATATTGCTTGGAACCGAGACTGCTGCGCGACGCAATTGACTGGCCAGTCCGTACAATTCTTCCCGAGGAAATCCCTGTGTGAGCTTGTAAACACAAGTGGCCAACTTCATCGATTTTTGCCAGACCGTCCATTCACGAAATAATTGCAGCATGAAAAACATCCCTTCACTTGCGGGCCTGCTTGCGGTTTCTGAAACCTGACACCTGAAACCTGCTGCCTAATGCCCTTTGTGGTACGGATGACCCGTGAGAATTGTACATGCGCGATAGAGCTGCTCAGCCATCACGAGGCGGGCGAGTTGATGAGCCAACGTCATCGGTCCCAGCGAGAGCAGCCCGCCGCGGCGTTTGCCTTCTGCTCGCGCCTCCTCTGACCACCCATCCGCCGGTCCGATGGCGAAGACGACATGCTGCGTGCCACCATTGCGGCGGCCCCCAAGCCAATCTGCAAGCGCCTCGGAGCTCATCAGGCGTCCACGTCCATCCATAAGGAGGAGCGCAGGCTCTGTGCGGCCGCTTTGCCGGCTGAGCCAGTCAAGAAATACCGATTCGGTCCTGAAGGCCTGGCTGGTGCAACGGGCAACACCAACACAACGCTTGAGATAGTCGCGTATTGGCTTCTCGTACAGATCGCGCGATCGCGATTGAGCGCCGATATGTGCGAGGGTAACCTGCATCGTGAGGAGAATACCTTAGAGCGCCGACCAGGGAACGCAATTCTAGATCGGTTCCACAATTCACATGCCCCTTTTTGGCGTCTTGCGGGTGGCTTTTACTTCCACCCCACAGACGAAGACCTGTCTGCGGGGACCCCGTAATGAAAAAGCCACTTGGCGGTTGCGGACCTAAGTAGGGCAATTGTCGAACCGCTGTCTCAGGGCGATCTCTCTCAAAATCTGAAACTTGGGTTCGATTCCTGGATTACTTGAAGCCAGTTCTATGGAAATTCATTGTGGCAAATCCGGGGTTCGAGGCCAAGTTGCGCGGCTTACACAAAAAGGGGATAGTCAACCCCTTTGTTTTCTATTAATAAGCTGTAAGAGGGTGTCATGTTCAGATTGGCCCCCCGCGTGCCGGGTTAGCTGCGAGAATCTGTTCCCGATTTGGATAGGTACCCGCTTGAACTCGGATTCGAAGCGTCGGGAACATTCGATCTAGCCCTCACTTCTCAATGTCATTTGAATTGCTTTGCGGCATTTGGCAAGGCGAGTGGCCGTTTCACAAGGACGAAAGGAAGTCAGCAAGCCAACGCGACTTCCCGATTGAGAAGAAAACGTTTCAGCTCACAGCGGAGGATTCAGGATGCGGATTCAGCGGTTTCATTCTGCAATGTTGGCGCTCACCCTTTTGGTGCTTGTTGGTTCTCTCGCGTTTGTCGTTACCCCGGCGGCTGTCGGTCAGATTACTGCGGCCGCGATCCACGGCACAGTCACCGATCCCAGCGGAGCCGTGCTTCCCGACGCCACCGTCACGGCGCTCAACACCTCCACGGGAATTTCGACAGAAACCACCTCGAACAAGAGCGGGTATTTTCTTTTTCCCGAGCTCCAGGTGGGTGGTCCGTACTCGGTTACTGTTTCGGCAAGTGGCTTTGAGAACTTCGTGGCCACTGGGCTGACGCTGAACGTGAACGACAATCGCGAAGTGCTGGCCACAATGAAGGTCGGCGGAACCGCAGCGACCGTTCAAGTGACAGCCACAGCGTTGCAGGTTGAGACTTCAAATACGCAGCTGCAGCAGATTATTACCTCAGACCAGCTTGAGAGCATACCGATGGAAGGGCGCGACGCTGCCGGGCTGCAGAAGTTTGAGGCCGGCTCGGTCGAATCCTCCGACCGCTTCGGCACCTACTCCAGCAATGGCAGTCAAACCCCGCAAAACGATGTCGTCCTGGACGGGGCGGACAACAACGATGGCCCCCTGCAGGACGAGGGAATCATCGTGAATCCCGACGCGCTTCAGGAGGAAAACATCGTCACCAGCACCATGAACCCAGAGTTTTCCCGCAACTCCGGCGCTGTGGTGAACGAGGTCATCAAGTCCGGCACCAACAGCATTCATGGTGAGGGCTTCGAATACTACCGCGACACGTTTATGAACAACGCCAACTATTTTTCTCCGGTCGACCCCACCACCGGTTTAAAGATCCGGCCCATCTTCCATCAGAATCTTTACGGCGGCACGCTGGGAGGGCCGATCTTCAAGAACAAGCTTTTCTTGTTCGTTGCGTATCAAGGCGACCGCAACACAACCTCGACAACTGCAGCGACCTCCACATTCTCGGGAACCAAGGGTTCAGGTGCGACGGGCAATTTTGCAGGCGACTTCTCGGACGACCCGAACTGGGCCGATGGATTCGCTTCGAACAGCGCGGGTTTAACCGGCAATCCGATTCCGTTCGCGATCGGCTCCTGCCCCAAGGGAACAGCCTGGAATGTCTGCTTCCCCGGAACCACTGTTGTAATTCCCCCGTCCGAGTGGAACTCGATCGCGTCGAATCTAATCAACAAGTACGTGCTGGCCTCAAATTCTTCCAGCGGCCTTTACGAATTCAATTCGGGCAATACCGGGGCGGCGGATCAAGCCGTTCTCCGCGCCGACTACACACCGAGCTCACGAGACGCCATCTGGGCGTCCAGCATCATTCAGTCGAGCCCGAGCACGAACGATCTTTCCTTCGGCGGCGGCACTTTCCCCGGCTTCGGCCAGCACGCGGCGGAACACTTCAAGCTGTTCAACGCTTCCTACACACATACGTTCAGCGCGAACAAGCTGAATGAACTGCACGGCAACTACTATCGCTTCAACTTCCCGTCCGTGATTCCGACTCCTGTCCAAGACCCGAGCTTGCTCGGTTTCCAGATTCATCCACAACTCGCCCTGTCGGGAATTCCCTTCATGGCGGTCGGCAACGATTTCGACCTGGGCAACAGCTACGAGGGTCCCCAGCCGCGGCTGGATACCAACCTGACCTACGCCGATAACTTCACCTGGATTCGGGGCAATCACTCCCTCAAATTTGGCGCCGTGTATGAACAGTTCCGGGTGCACAATCCCTTCGGATATCTGAACAACGGCTACTACTTCTACGACGGTGGATTAGCCGGCGGGGGACTCTACAGCTCCGGCGACCCGCTTATCGATTTCGCGATGGGTATTCCGGACGGGTACGAACAGACCAACGATGGGTTCATTGACGCGCTCTCCAGCGAGACATTCGCCTACTTTCAGGACAATTGGAAGGTCAGCCCCGATCTCACCGTCAACTTTGGCACGGCGTGGGATATTGAAGAGCCGACGCAGGACAAGCAGTATAACGGTCTCGGAATTGACTGTTTCGCAGTCAGCAGCTCGGGCTCAAAGGTTTACCCCGGCGGCCCTCCAGGGCTGACCTTCAAGGGCGATCCGGGATGCAACGAGGCAGGCGGACCCACGACACACTGGGACCGGTTTGGTCCCAGAATCGGAATCGCGTGGTCCCCGTCCAGTGGTCCGTCCGCGCTGATTGGCGGTAACGGCTCGCACAGTATGTCCATTCGCGCCGGCTTCGGGCTCTATTACAACCGCGACCAGGAAGAGAATTCGCTTCAGAATCTGCTCGATCCCCCGTCGCTGCTTGAGAACACTGGCGCAGCGGAAGCTATATGCGCAACAGGCCCCAATGCGGGCCTCCCGTGCGTTCCTGGCTTTGCCAATCCGTTTCAGGATGTTGCCGGCAACGGAGGCATCGCCAACCCTTTTCCCTTTACCACCCCAGCGCCGGGTGCGGCCCTCAACTGGGTCGCGGAAGGCTACTATTACCTCACTCTCAATGCGTTTGCATCGAACTATGTCGCTCCCTACACCTATAACTTCAACTTCAACATTCAGCGAGAGTTCGGATCCCACTATTTAGCCCAAGTCGGCTATGTGGGTTCCGTGAGCCATCGGCTCCAAAGTTGGAATGAAGGCGATCCCATCACGGCAGCCGGTCATGCGGCTTGCGTTGCCAACCCGTCGTGCGCCGGCAATTCCGGCAGTATCCATCTGTTCTTCCCGCAATACACGGCTCAACCCGCGATAGCGCCGGGCTCCGGCGGATACCCCTGGTACGCGTCTGTCGGCCAACAGAACTCTGAAGGCACCTCCAATTACAACTCGCTGCAGGCCAGCCTGATCAAGGCGATGGATCATGGGCTGCAATTCAGCGTTGCCTACACCTATTCGCACGCACTCGACGACGGATCGGGGTACGAGAGCACCACAGGCAGCGGCTCTTCAGGCTACGGAAATTACGGCCGTCCGAGAACTTATGTGCCCGGCTATGAATACCTCAACTACGGATCTTCGGACTTCGACGCGCGGCATCGCCTTGCAGCCACCTATGTCTATTCTGTGCCGGTGGCCGGGTTCCTCAGGAACAACGTAATCCTGCGGGAGACTCTGGCTGGATGGGGAGTCAGCGGGGTCACAGCTGTTCAAACCGGATTCCCTATCGGAATCAGCACGGGAGTCGATCGGTCGCTCTGGTGCGACGGCGGCAGCAAATTCCAGTGCCTCGACAATCCAAACACGTCCAGCTTCAACATCGCCCGGTATAACCCGCGCACAATCCAGGCGCCGAGCGGCGGCGTCCAGGCCGGCAACTCGGGCAATTACTACTTCAACACTGCACCGTTCTCGGAAGAGGCCCTGGGCACGTTTGGCAACACGGGGCGGAATTTCTTCCGTGGTCCCGGCTTCAACTACACGAACCTCAGCGTCACGAAGAACTTTCAGCTCTCGCCCGACAACTCGAGGTACGTGCAGTTACGGCTGGAAGGTTTCAATGTGTTTAACCATGCCAACTTTGCGGCGCCGAGCGGCATCTTAAGCGACCCGACATTTGGGCAAGTCACGAGCGTGGACCAAAGTGCGGAAGGAAATGGCGATCCGTCTCCTGGCCGCGCCGTTCAGCTCGCCGGCAAGATCTACTTCTGACCCTCCGGCTTCCAGGCCGATTTCAAACAAAGGGCGTCCCGAACGGGACGCCCTTTCTGTTGCTTCCAGAAATGGCAGGCCGCGCGCGCGATCGAATTTGGCCGGTCAGCTTGGCGGCCTGGAAACTCCGATCGTAGAAGAAACCGCAGTAATCGGCGCGTTCCGGGGCTGCCAATGAGCGGCAGTAGAAGGCGGTTCGAAGTGCCCTTATATCCAGTTTTTGAAAAATTGTGGTCGCATACTACAGGTTTTCATATTGGATTAACACTTTTGTGGGAGTTCACAGGCAGCAATGGCCTTTCTTTTCAACTTGTTGAGCATCCTTGGCCGTTCAGATTCGAATGGCACATGAATTGCCTTCACTAGCTCAGAGATTCTTGTCCACGTTTCTGGAGTCGCATCCAGTGGGCGTTGTTTCGCCTGCGTGGGGAATCGTGCAGGAATTTGGATCATCGTGCCTTTTTGCTTGTTTTAATCAACCTGCGGGATCGGACTTGCTCACTATCGAGCCACCGAAAGCGCACAACCTGGATGGTGAAGTTTTCAGTTGAGGGCCTTCCGATTCAGAGAAACTCCGGAGGAATTGCGATGCGGTTTTTCAGCATGAAGAGTGGGATGAGACTCCTTTGCAGCTTGTTGGCGATCGTCGTTTTGACTTCATTGCCGGCCGCTTTCGGGCAGACCATGGCAAGCATGGTAGGCGAGGTGACCGACCCGTCTGGCGCAGTGGTGGCCAACGTGTCGGTGACGCTCACGAATCCGACGGTGGGGTCGAAGTACGCCACAAAGACCAACGCAGTCGGCTTCTACCGCTTTTCAGAGATTCCGCCGGCCCAGGGCTATGTGGCCTCCTTCGCGGCTCAAGGGTTTACGTCGGTCACCGTCAAGGATATTTATCTGACGGTCGATTCAATCCGCACCCAGAATGTGACCCTGACTGTCGGCACACGTCAGGAAGAGGTCCAGGTGACTGCCACAAACTCTGAGGTCACCATCGACACCACGACTGCAACCATCGGCAACACGTTCGACGTGCAGCAACTCAACAGCCTGCCCGTGCAGCAGAGGAACGATCCGCTTGCGCTCTTCGCGATGCAGCCTGGAGTGAACGACCTGGGCTCCGTAACAGGCGCGCGCGTGGACCAGAATGACGTCACGGTGGATGGCATCGACGTGAACGATATCGCGAACGGCGGAGCCGTCCAGGGCAACATAGGCAACGGACTCGATACTACAATGGGTACTATCGTTGCCCACGCGCCGGTCGATTCTGTGGAAGAATTCAAGGGCGATGTGGCCGGCAGCGATGCATCCACAGGCCCCGCCGCAGGCGGCCAGTTCCAGTTGGTTACGAAGAGCGGCACCAATACCTTCCACGGCAACGTGAATGAATATCATCGCGATACGTCCCTGGTGGCCAACAACTGGATCAGCAACAACTCCACGCCGATTACTCCCCGCGAGCACCTGATCCACAATCAGTTCGGCGGCAACTTCGGCGGCCCCGTTATCCGCAACAGGCTGTTTTTCTTCTTTGACTTCAACGAATCCAAAATCATCGCCGGCGCGGTCGTCCCGAGAGTCGTGCCCACCACGTCCCTGCTTGCTGGCACGATTTCGTATTACAACACAGGCGGAACTGTTTCGACCGTAAATGAGGCCGGGATCAAGGCCTATGACCCGCAGGGGATTGGCGTAGACCCAAACTTTCTAAGCTTCATCGACAAGCGCTATCCAAAGGCGCCGAACAACCAGAACGGCGGCGATGGCCTTAACTCCGGCGGATACACTTTTAACGCGCCCAACAACGACAACGAAGTAAACTACGTCGCCAGGGGCGATTACAACATCAACGACAAAATGAAGTTGTTCGCGCGCTTCACTATCGTCCGCGAAGACGCGGTGGAAGCTCCGAACGAATTTCCGGGCGACCCGGTTACGTCTCCGTTCACCGATCGCTCCTATGGCTTCGTTGTCGGGCATAACTGGGTGATCGGCGAGAACAAGATCAACCGGCTCTTTGTCGGCGACAACGTACAAAAGGTCGCCTTCCCCATCAATTTCAATCCCACAGGCACCACCGCATTCACCTTCTCAGACGGCGCCGATGTGAGCGTTTCCAACCCCTATATCTGGCCGGCCTCCAGCGCCCGCCGCATCCCCATTGAGGAGATCGGAGACGACTTCTCGTGGACCGCGGGAAGACATGCGATACAGTTGGGCGGGACCTTCAAAGATATCCTGTCCCACTTCACTTCGGTTGGCGACTACAACGTGACCGAGGTCGGTCTGGGCGGCAAGATTTTGGGCCTTTGCGGTCCGGTTACGACGGGCAACCCGGCATGCGGCACGGGCACAGGCGGTCCCAATCCCAGCCTGCGTCCCGCCGACATCGATCCGGCGCAAGTGGCCTATTGGGACACGCCCTTCGCGCTGCTCCTTGGCCGCATCGCTAACGTAACAAGCGACTACAACTACGATTCCAAGGGCCAGGTGCTGAAGCAGCTTACGGGCGACCAGCGCTTCTACAAGAACTATCAAATGCAGCTTTACTTCATGGACTCCTGGAAGATTGTGCCCAGCCTCACGATTTCCTATGGCGTCACCTATCAATGGTTCTCAGTGCCTTATGAGACGCGCGGCCTTGAGAGCACCGAGCCCTACACCTTCGACCAGTACTTCGGGGCGCGCGTGCAGCAGAGCGCCCTTGGCGAGACGGGCCCGGATGCTGTCCCCCTGATCTCCTACGTGCTGGGCGGGAAAGGCAACGGAGCCGGCGCTCCGCCCATCTATTACCCCCAATACAAGAACTTTGCACCGCACGTGGCCTTTTCCTGGAACCCCGGCTTCGATAAGAAGATGGTCATCAACGCCAGCGGGGGCATCGTCTATGACCGCACCGTCATCAATGCCATTCAGCAAATCCAGGATTCAGATTCCTACCTCTTCCAGCAGTCCAAAGGGAACACGTATGGAGTTGAGAATGATCCGTACGATTCCATCGCCGGCGATAAACGCCTCGACGCGAACAACGGGATCTCAACCGTCACGATCACGGCGCCAGCCACGCCAACGCCCCCGTATCAGCCGTTTGCTACCGCATCATATTGCGCCACTTTGGGCCTGACTCCTCCTTGCGGTCTCCAGGATGGATATGCCTTCAACGCCACCATCGATCCAGCTCTGCAGACACCGTACAACATCGTGTTCAACGCGGGCGTACAGCGCTCCCTGCCGTGGGACATGGTTGTGAAGGTCAACTACGTCGGCCGCCTGGCACGCAAGCTGCTGGCGCAGGAAGACGCCAACCAGGTTCTCGACTTCACAGACCCCATGTCAGGTCAAAAGCTGTCCACGGCCTGGTCTTCGATGATCACGCAGACCCGGCAGGGTGTGACACCTCAGAACCTGACCGTGCAGCCATGGATGGAAAACGTTGTCGACCCGGGCCTCGGGGTATCTTTGGGATATTCCAGTAACACGGCGTTCCTCGGTTCAGCCGCCAGCGGCCTGGTTTACAACGGCGATTTTGGTGACTTCGTACAGGCCCTTTCTCCCATTACTCCGTTCAACGTGGGATCCGCTGCGCAATTCTCTGAAAACACGTTCTACACCAGCGGCGGATTTTCGAATTATGACGGCCTATTGGTTACCTTGCAGAAGAACATGGCGCATGGTCTCCATTACGACTTCAACTACACCTGGTCGCACGCCATCGACAACGTCTCATTCTTCGCAAACTCCGCGGGCGATACAGGCATTGGCGGCATCGGCCTGGTTTGCGACGCGATACACCCCCGTGAGTGCCGCGCCAGCTCCGATTTCGATATAAGGCACTACATCACTTCGGATGCCAGCTACCAGTTGCCGTTCGGCAAAGGCAGGATGTTCCTCGGCACGGAGCCCCGTTGGGTCGACGAAATCATCGGCAGTTGGGACCTCAGCGGTGTCGCCGAATGGCACAGCGGCCTTCCATGGTCGGCAAACGCCGAGGCCTTTGTCGCCAGCTATTCGAACGACGCGCCTCCTATCTTTAATGGCACCGACCGCGCGGCAATCGCTACGCATCTGACCAAGCTGCCGGGGGGCGGAGTCCAAGACTTTGCCAATGCCAAGAAGGCCAGCCAGCAGTTTGAAGGACCGATCGGATTCCAGATTGGTCCGCGCAACAGCTTCCGCGGCCCTGGGTTCTTCAATGCGGATATGGGCCTGGGTAAGAAGTTCCCTATTACCGCGGAAAGGTTGAATTTGAACTTCCGTGCCGACGCATTCAACGTGCTCAACCACCCGAACTTCGGCGAGCCCGCGGAAAATGCGTACAACGGCTGGGATCAGCAGGACATTAGAAATGGGTCGGGGTTCGGCCAGATCACCTACATGGTCTCCCCGTCTGGAAACGACAACAATGGAGCCCGCGTGCTGCAACTCTCGCTGCGCCTGGAGTTCTAAGACGTAAACCGGCAGCCAAACATGAAAGGGGCCGCTTCGGCGGTCCCTTTTCTTTTTGCTCGCATCGCGCCTAACTTTTTCTAGTTCTCCGCGCGGGCTTCTTTTTTCGGGCCGGCTTCGCGCCGACTGCTGCTTTTTTCACGGCGGTCTTCGCTTTTGCGCTCCTCGCTGTCCTTCTTAGACTCTTGTTCGGAGCGGTCTTACCCGCTCTCGCCTTGGCTTTGACTGCCTTGCTGCGCACGGCGCGCGTCTTTTCAGACAGGGCTGTCGTGAGCTCGGCGTCGAACTCTGCGGGGGTCAGCGGGCGCGCCGACTTGCGCAGCCGCTCGATGTCGTAAAAAGCGCGCTTCTCGGCGAGAAACACGTGAATCACAAAGTCCACGTAGTCGAGCAGGATCCACTCGCCGTTGCGACGGCCCTCAACAGAATTCGGGAATGCGCCGAAGTTATGCTTGAGCTGCAGCTCGATCTCATCGGCAATGGCGACGGCCTGGCGCTCATTGGTGGCCGAAGTGACCAGGAAAAAGTCGCTCAGTCCCGAGTCGGCGGCATCGAGGGCAAGGATGCGAGTGTTCAGGCCTTTTTTGTCTTCACAAACCGCGGCTGCGGCCTGTACGAGGATGCGCGTCTGTTTCTGCGCCGGCGATGTTTTCATTCGTTGGGAAGCGTCTCCAAGCTCATGGTAGCCTGTCGATTCAGCATGGAGCAAGCTGGAGAGAAGGTGAACGGTGGACTGTGGACGGTGGACAGAGGCGGCCGGGAGGAAGGGAATCGCGACTACGGGACTCGGGATCCTTCGACTTCGCTCAGGACAGGCTCCGGGACTGAGGGACTTGAAGACAATTCATCGATAGAGGCCATTTGCGCGGATGTAGTCGGCCACCGCGACGGGAAGCATCGATTGGACAGGTGCGGAGCCAGGCTGCGCCCCCCTCAACGCTTCGATGCTCGAAACTGGGGGGCCGGCCTTGCGGATCGTTTCGCGAATCGATTCTCGTATCGATTCCCGTATTTGGGACGCGCTGATCTCCACATCGAGCCCGGGCAGCACGTAGAACGGTGCTCGGTCTCCGGCGGGATTCACGATAAGGAAGGCGCGGACGGCGACGCCGGACTCATTGGCGCCGGATTGGTTGCGAGCAGATTCGTTCCGATCGAGGCCCGGCGCAGGTTCAAGCGTGAGCCCGGGCGGGAGGGCAGCCTTCAATCCGTCCAGCGGCTGACCGGGCCGCGAGGCTACGATCAGGGCCGCCGCGTAGGGGATTTCCGCGGCGCGATGCCAGCGCCGCAGGCCGAAAAACGAGTCCGCTCCCATCAGGCAATAGAGCGCGCAGGCAGGCCCGAATTCAGCGCGCAGGCCCTCCAGCGTTTCGATCGTGTAGTTCGGCGTCAGGCCGCGGCCGCCAGAAGTTTTGGGCGCGTCGGCAAGCGAAACCTCGAACCCCGGTTGGCCTTCAATCGCCAGCCGCGTCATGGCCAGGCGATCTTCAAAGCTCGCGGAAGACCCTTCAGGCTTGAGCGGCTGCGCGCCCACCGGGGCGAAGAGCACCCTGTCGAGGTGGAACGCATCGCCGGCAGCTCGCGCTATGGCCAGATGGCCCAGGTGCGGCGGGTCAAAACTTCCGCCGAAAAACGCTACGCGGCTGCCGCCGAAGAACGCGACGCGACGGCCGGTTAGCGGTGCGGTCATGGTTCCATCGTAATTGCTCGAGCGGTTCTCCAGTTCGTATGTAGCATTTCAGTTTTAGTGCAAGGGGCTTTTTCTTAGGGGAAAAAGCCCCTTGGCGGTCTTGGCTCCGGGGTAGACCAACTGGAGAACCGCTGTGGCGCGATTGTGGGCCCCGGCCGGCCAACGAGGGCGCATTCGATAGAATTGCTTTGCGACTATGCGTCCGATACTCATTTTGCTCGCCCTCGCCGGCCTGTGCGTCTCCGCACTCGCGCTCCGTGTTCACTACGACACGGGCACGGAGCCTTGCTCGATCAACGATCACTGGGATTGCGGCATCGTGAACCACAGCTCGTACGCCTTGTTCCATAACGTCCCTGTGGCGGACATCGGCATCGCGGGCTACTTGGTGCTGGGCGTACTCGCGCTGGCTCGCCGCCGCATCCTGCTTCTCGGTGCGGCTCTCATCGGACTTGGATTTGCGCTTCATCTTTCTGAAATCGAGCACAACGTTCTTCAGGTCTGGTGCCTTTATTGCGTCATTTCGCAGGGAATCATCGTGCTGATCACGCTGCTGAGCGCCGGCTGGCTTATCGCGGCGCAGATTGCGAAGTCGCGCGCGAGCTGAGCAGCGGCGGCGTAGGGTTCGCTCACGCCGGCAGGCACGATTTACCGCGGCAATTCCCGCGTTCCTCTCGTGGAGCCCCGCATCGATTCCCGCATCGATTCCCGCAACAATTCCCGCATCTGGCACTGATAAAATTGAAGCAGATTCATGCTGACTGGCTGGTATGCGCGCAAGATGTATGCGTGGGAGACGCGGCTAAGCACGCGCGACGAAAACCGCGTCGTGCGCCCATTGGAGTGGGGATTCGAATGGATCGCCCCGTTTCTTGAGGCGCACGGCTTTGGCGCCGCCGTGCCCGATCCCGATATTGTTCGCGACCCCGCGGCTGCTGAAGCCGCGATGCTCCGCATCAACGAGCTTCTCATCGGCCACAGCGACGTCTTTTTCGGCTATGACCGCCCCACGGACTTCCGCCTGGAAGAGCGCCATCCGGAGCTGTTCCCAACCAACGTGCGTCCGGAGACGCTGGCCAAAGACGCCGAGCTGAAGCAGCAGGCGGCTGAGGGCAAGCTGCCTAGGGCCCAGTATCTGCGCTTCACTTCGCCGGAACGCACGCCTTACCCGGAGAACGACCTGGTGAACGCGCGTTGGTTTCCGGCTCCAGCGCACAAGGATCCGGCGCGGCCCAAGCAGGCCATCGTGGTGATGCCGCAATGGAACGCCGACGGATTCAGCCACAACTCGCTGTGCACGCTTTTCAATCGTATGGGCGTGTCGGCGCTGCGGCTCTCGAAGCCCTATCACGACATTCGCCGTCCCGCGGAGCTGGAGCGGTCTGACTACGCCGTGAGCGCCAACGTTGGCCGCACCATTTCCGCCTGCAGGCAGGCGGTGGTCGATATTCGGTGCTGCCTCGACTGGCTCGAGGAGCAGGGCTATGAGCACTTCGGCGTGCTGGGCACCAGCCTCGGCTCCTGCTATGGCTTCCTGGCCAGCGCGCACGATCCCCGGCTGAGGGTGAACGCTTTCAACCACGCGTCCACCGCGTTTGGCGACGTCGTCTGGGCAGGGCAAAGCACGCGCCACATTCGCGCGGGAGTGGCAGCCGCGGGCCTGACGCAGGATCGACTGCGCGCGCTATGGGCCCCTGTCAGCCCCATCAGCTACTACACAAAGTTTGCCAGCCCTGAGGCCGGCGGCCCCTTGAAACGCGTTTTGATGGTGTATGCAAAGTACGACCTCACGTTTCCGCTGGAGTACTCGCTCAAGGTGATTGAAGCGGCTCGCCGCTCGGGATTGAATTACGAAGTGCGCGTGCTGCCGTGCGGCCACTACACCACGGGCGAAACACCCTATAAATTCATCGACGGATGGTACATGGGGTGGTTTGTTTATCGTGCGTTCAGGGCGCTGCGGAAAGAAAAAGCGGCAGGGCTCGACACGGCCGCTGCGCTGGAAGAAGATTTGCAATCGCGCTGACATCCGGCTGCTACTTCATTCCCGGCGTCCTGGCGATAATCGTGCAATGTTTGCTTCCGCCGGGGGTTTTCCCGCATCGATCCATTGCGCCGTCGTCGGCCAGCGTTTGATCGAAGCCGGCCGCAAAAAGAAACGATTCACCGTTTTCATTTACGGCAAGTGACTTATAGAACGGGGCAAGGAGAAAGCGTCTCCACGCGTCTTTGTTCTTGTCGGGATCCTTGCCTGCCAACTCGGCCGGCATGGGTATGTTGGGCGGTTCCGGAGCGGGCAGCACTGTGTCGCCAAGAGGCAGCAGGTTCTGCGCCTTCAGAAATGCGGTCACTGTATCGGACCACGCCGCGACATGACCATAAAGATGGTGTCCATCGTCTCCGTCAGGCGGGGCCATCACAAGCTGATTCGCGCCGCCGCCCTTTTTATAGGCGGCATCGAATTGCTGCGCCATCGCGGGCGGAAACCAATGGTCGTTTTCGGAATAGATCCACAGCATGGGCAGGCTGCCATGCTTTTGCGCTCGTTTGCCGAAGTCGTGAAACG
>Ga0181520_10003759_pt1 | contig 26250 bp, 27 predicted proteins | sample PEATcosm2014_Bin_29_FD_132451 | JGI IMG/M metagenome (GOLD analysis project Ga0181520, IMG submission 132451) | Peatland microbial communities from MTU Mesocosm Facility, Houghton, MI, USA - PEATcosm2014_Bin02_30_metaG | ecosystem: Environmental > Terrestrial > Soil > Wetlands > Peat | place...
CATTTTGTAAAAAATTTCAGAGGTTTTTTTTGAAAAATCCGCGCCAAAAATCGAGGCAATCTTTTTTTCAAAAGTCACCGCAAAGAGCCCCGCCGCTTCTATGGCGGCCCCTTTTGTGACTATTATTTTATCCCCTACCCTGGCCCCTTTTGGTGTCACATATTTTGACTTGTCGCCTATTGCAATGACCGTTGCGCCGCCGACCATCGGGTAACTGCACCCCTCATATTTAGCGGTGTGACCGCTTATTATTGATATTCCCATCCTGTCGCATTCGGAGGAAATAACGCGCCACATTGTGTTTAGTTCCTCTTTTTTTATCGAGAGCGGGAGGTTTAGGTCTATTGTAAGGTAAGAAGGCTTTAATCCCGAGGTCACCACGTCCGAGACCAGTATGTGCAGGGCGAACCACGCCGCCCGCTCAAAACCGTATTCAGGAACGATAAATACCGGATCAGTGGTTGTGGCCATAACCTTTCCGCCGCCGATATCGACTATAGCGATATCAACGCCGTGTTCGGGCCCCACAAGCACCCTGGGGTTCTTTTTCCCCAGCGAAGGGTAGATCATCTCATCAAAAATATCGGGCGAAATCTTTCCAATTTCCGGCAAATCAGCCATTGTAAATCCTCCTAATATAATTTAAAAAGCCTTCTTCCCTTAAATATACCGGGTTGAAGGCGCAGTTTGGTCCGCATTATAAAATGCTTTATTTTTCCTACGCCGGCATTACCCGGATCAGGTTCTTCGGGTATAATCTCAGACCGCGCTTTTTTTAAGCGCCGCCACCCCGCTGTTGCTTTTTATTTTTCCGGCCCCTCCCCTTTTACAAAAGAGCGTTCCCTCAGGACCTGCCCTTTTTTATTGTAAGTTTTAATTGTAATCAGGTATCCGTCGTCATATATGTGTTCTTCCTTTAATGTCTTATCCAGATAATACTGCACCACGCCGTCTATGGTCTCTCCGTATTTTTTTATTGAGCCGTCGGCAGCGTGGAGCCATCTTGCTATTTCCCTTCCGCTCTTGTAAAAAACCTCGGTCTCTCCGGTTGTTATTGAAACCATTTCGGAAAATATCTTATCCACAAGCAGTTTGCCGTTTTCAGCGAATGTTTTCAGCCTTATCATCTGGTCATTGGTGAACTTGCCGTCCTTCCACACAGAGCCTGACGGGTAATAAAGCTTGTACTGGCCGTTTTTAAGGCTGTTGACATAATGTTTTTCCACCATTATCTGTCCTGTCTCATAATATTCATAAACATCACCGTCCGGAATATCCCCGAAAAGCTCGTAGCGTTTTAAGACGCCGTCCTTATTAAGAACTTCAATGGCGTAAACTTCCATTCCGGATTTTGTCTTAACCGCCTTATCCTCCATAAAAAAACTGAGTTTATATGTGGTGTTGCCTTCCTTGTCGGTGCCAAGGATGGATGTTTTCTGGGTCATGACAGCGTTTATTTTTCTCGCGGGTTCTTTTTCGGCCATAAATACCTCCTAAACTGTAATACCTTATTATACTACAAGCAGGTTTATAAAGACATTAAAAACATAAAAACACGTACATATTTTTTTCTTTGTCTTCTTTTGTCCGGCCTGTTTTTGCAAAAGTTATTTGCTTTTTTGCCAGTTTCATTTTGCAAGTTCCTTTCATTTACCGAAATTCAATGTGCAGTTCTTTCCCCAGCCCGTGGGCCACTTTCAAAAGAGTGTCATATGTCGGGCTGTGCTTTGCGTTTTCAATTCGCGCTATTTCCTGCTGCTTCATCATTGCCTTTTCAGCAAGCTGTTTTTGTGTCAGGTGTCTGTTGTTTCTCTCTTTTGAAATCTGAATGGCAAGCTCCATAAGCGCCACGCCCCTGTCAAATTTTTCCCGTGCGCCCGGTGAAGCAAGTGTTTTTCTTTTAAGGCGTTCATATTCTTTTGATTCAGCAGTAACGCTCTTCTTTTTTTTCATTTCCTGTCACCGCTTCCTTGTTTTTGTATTTCTTTCATTCGTATAGCCGCCGTATTTAATTCTCCGGAGTCTGTCTTTTGCCTTTTCTTTTGTATTGCGTGTACAATGACCGCTTCCCTTCCGGGCTTAAAAAAATAAAAGAATCTGTACTCATTATTGTTATATTCAACACACAATTCAAACAGCCCTTTTATACTGCCAATTTTTTTGAAAAAGGCTCTCTCAACATATTTCCGTGCTGTTTAAGCTTTTCAATATATTGAAAAACTTTTATCCGTGTATCATTGTTCATCTCTGACAAAAATTTAATTACCGGGCTTTTTCCGCATTTTGTATAAAACGTCACTTTAAATGTTTCTATTTTCACTACCCCCACCCCGCCTTAATTAAATATAGTTTACAACAAATTTGTTGTATTGTCAAATTTTTTCTTATTTTTGACGCCGCGAAGTCCCTGCGGTAAATTGAAATTCATTCATTGAATCATGAATCAGGACCTGATTACCCCCACACCTTGCTTTTAGGAGTTTTTATTGATATGAATTTTAATGGGTATAAGAACCAGCCTCCGAAATAACTATTTATACCTGAAATTCAGACGACGTGCCGGAAAAATTTCCGTCCGCCATGCAAAACCAGGTCAGAGCCGGAAGCATGCATTGCATGCCAGGCTTTAGCCGCAGCAATCCGTTTTCGCTGAAGCTTAAACGGACATGGGCAGCGGCTCTACGGTTCTTTCGGGCGGCCATATAAGGCCGCCCCTACAGGGGTCCATGCACTGAATGAATAATGGCAGGCGGGGCTTTTTTTGAGGACGGAAACTTTTAGGTTGGGGACATATGAGACTTTTGGAGGGCCCTGCGGCCATCTTTTAAATTTAGCCGCAGCTACCCGGAAAAAGGCTCATATGTCCCCAACAAATATCCAAAAATTACGCGAACCTTGCCGCTATGGCAGCCGTTGTAAGAGCGAACATCAGGCAGATTACCATTATGTCGTATGGCTTCATGGAATGTTTGCCCGTCAGGTTTATCTTATTATCCGGCGCAAACCCCTTTGACTCCAGCGCAAGGGTCAGTATCTCCGCCTTTTTAACCCCGTTTATAATAAGCGGCACCAGCAGCGGCGCGTATGATTTTATCCTTGCAAAAAGCCCCCCTTTTTCCGGGTCGTTGCCCCTCACCTTCTGCGCCTCCACAATCGCCGAACCTGTGGAGGCAAATACCGATACCAGCCTGAAAGAAAGCGAAAATGTGAAGGCCACCCTGTATGGCACACCAAAAAGCACCATTGAATCAGAGAGATCCTCAAGTGATGCGGTGGAAAGGTAAAGCAGCCCTGATAGAAGCAGGTTTATGAACCTTAATGCTGAAATAACAGCGAAATAAACGGCCCCTTTGTATATTACAATTGGACCGGCTGAAAAAATCTTCACGCTACCTTCATAAAAAAATATCCAGAGTGTGAACGTCATAAATGCTATGGTTAAAAACAGCGCTGCCATGCGCCGCAGCGGTTCAAGGCTCTGCGAGGCGAAGAAAAGTGCCAGCAGGCCGGCTGTAAGTATGAGCTGAAGATAAACCAGGCGCGTTGCCGCTGCTATGGCAAAAAGGAGTATTAGCGATATTATCTTTGCCCTGGGGTCGAGCCTGTGAATGAAGGTCTCCTGTTTTTTATAAAAAAAGAGGCTCATTTTTTCCTCCAGCATTTTGAAAATTCCCTGCTGTTAAGGATGAGCCTGTTGTTCAGTTCCAGTGAAGCCTCCATTAATTCCGTGGGCCTTACACTGGCGGCTTTTGTATGGAAGTTTCCGCTGAAAAACTCCCTCTTGTCCCCCATAAAAACAATTTTGCCGCCCGCAAGCGCGAGTATCCTCTCCCCGTATGAAGCCGCAGCCTCCATTGAATGGGTGATTGTTATAATTGTCTTTCCCTTTGAGTTGAGTTCCTCTATTATATCCATAAGCCCCCTGTATGAAAGATAGTCTAGCCCGGTTGTGGGTTCATCGAGTATAATCACATCGGGTTCGGATACAAGCACCGAGGCGCATGCTATTTTCTGCCTGTCCCCTTTAGGCAATGAAAAAGGATCCGCTTCTGATTTGTCTGTCAGGCCGAATATTTCCATAATTGCGCCCACCCTGGATTTTACCTTAGATTCAGCCGCGCCTTTCATCTTCATGGCGAAGGCTATCTCGTCAAAAACAGTTTCGGCAAATATCTGGTTGTCCGGATTCTGGTAAACATAGCCAACCTGCCCCTGGACACCACGCTTTTTTATTGAAGTTCCCGCGTAAAATATCTCGCCATGCTGAAAATCTTTGTAAATTCCCGCCAGTATTTTCATAAGTGTTGTTTTGCCAGAGCCGTTGGCGCCTACAACCGCGAGAAATTCCCCTTTTTTTATTTCAAAGCTCACATCAGAAAGAACCTCTTCGCGCGACCCCGGATATATAAATGAAAGATTTTTAACCTGTATCACTGCTGGTACGTCCTTATTCCTTACTGCGCTGGCTGTTGAATATTTATCTGCGTCAAACTCAAAGTCCTTTTTTATCCCGGCGCACGCCTGCTTCATGGAAGGAAAATAACCGCCTGCGGCCCTGAAAACTTCCGGCGCGCCGATTCCCGCCCCTTCAAGCATTTTAATATCCCCTGCTGTTTCCTTTCCCGCGTCTGAAATTATAAGGCCGTCATTCATAACTATTATCCTATCAAAACAGGCGTAGAAATCCACTGACTGCTCAAATACTATAAGGGTTCCCCTGTACCCCTTTATCATTTCAAGTATCATATCCTGGGAAAAAGGGTCAAGATCGGTCATAGGTTCGTCAAGGATTAGTATTTCCGGCGAGGCGGAAAGCAGTGAAAGAATAGCGGTCTTTTGCTTTTCCCCGCCCGAGAGGCTGCTGATGCTCCTGTCAAAAAGAGGCAGCATCCCGAACTGCTCCGCGAGGTTTTCCGCCCTCCCTGTTGATTCCCTGTAAAACTTTCCAAGGTTCATCGGGTAAAAGATGAGCTCTTCCCTTACTGATGTGGAGACTATCTGCCCCTCAAAGTCCTGGAATAAAAGTGCCATTTTCCCCTTAAGATCGGCATATTTGAGGTTAAAAACTTCATCACCGCCGTACATATATTGCCCCTCAAGCTCTCCGCGTTTGTCGAGTAATGGTATAATGCCGGACAGAATTTTTGAAAGGGTTGTTTTCCCGGCGCCGTTTTTTCCGGCAATTAATATTTTTTCACCCGGGTTGATTGAAAGGTTTATACTTTTGAGTACTTCCGGCAGTTCTTTTTTGTACCGGTATTTAAGTCCGCTGATTTCTATCATTAATATCAGGCCTGCTGTTTGTTGTCGTACATCAGCCCTGTTTTTTCCAGCCTTTTATAAAGGAGTTTCATTAATATTATGCCGAGCACCGACGACATCAGGAAATTATTCACGAATATAATCACCAGAAGCACCTTAAATGGCGCAAGTTTAAAAAGCGACGCGCCGCCGGCCACGGTGAGCGCGCAGGCAGCGCTGGCCGCAAGGCAGGCAAGAATAAAGACAAGTATCTGTTTCAAATTCATTGTAACTTCTTCCTTTATAAGGGCCCTCCATATCAGGAAAGGGATATATGCGTAAAGAAAGTTTCCCAGGAACCCGAAGGCAGATGCCGGTGAAAGCATTCCAAAAAAATCCGCTATCAGATTTCCGATTGCAGAGCCCCACGCCGCGGCCGGGCCGAACATGATGCCGAATATCACGGGAAAAACAGAGGCCGGCCTTAGCTCTGTTAAGCCCGGAATTATCTGGATGGCCTTAAATGGTATGAGCGCGCCGGCGTAAATGGCCGCTGTTATGGCTATTAAAACTATCTGCCTTGTTTTTCCCCAGACGGAAAATATATCCTTCACATATGCCTCCGTGTTGTCATTCAGCGATTTTAATTATGTATCCCTTTATCTTTTCCTTCACTAAAAGTTCATCCTTAAGTTTCTGTGCTTCCTGTTTTGATCCAAATTTTCCGGCAGAAAGCTTAAAAAGGTTTCCATCTTTTTTTACACTGGCCTCAAAATTGTCTTTATTCAGTTTCTTCTCCCAGTAATCGCAGAATTTTTTATTCGTGTATGCGCCCACCTGTACGCTGTAAAATATCCCCGTCGCCGGTTTTTCCGCCGGTGGAGATGCAACGGTCAGAGCCTCGACGGTCAGCCCCTTTGCTTCTATGGAAGCGGGAAATTTGTTTTTAAGGTCGGAAAAAACAATATCCGCGCCTTTGGTGTCCCCGCTTTTTTTAAGGGAATCGCTGAGCTTAAAATATACAGCGGGCATATAAATATTTTTTTCTTTCGGGTCTGCCGCGTCAATTACCTGTTTGTAGGCGGCGGCCGCGTCGGAATACTTTTCCCTTGCGTAAATAGAATCAGCCCGCACAAGCTGCATCCTGTTTTTATATGCCGGAAAATTCTTTTTTCCGAAAGCGTCAATTATTCCGTCAATAGAGTCATAGTCCTTTGAGGCGTACATGCAAAGCGCCATGTAATAATATGATTCCCCGGCCGGAGTTGCTTCGGAAAATTTCCGGATAATTGTATCAAAATACCCCCTGGCTTTTGTGTAATCTCCCGAGGCGTAATACAGCTTTCCAAGGGCTGCCTGTGCCAGGGCCTCGGGTTCAGCGCCGGCGTAATCGGCAATCACGCTGCTGTAAATTTTGGCGGCTTCTTCAATTGTCGGTGCCATTTCCGCGAGCCTTATTAGAGCCTCTGCCCTGTGCTTTGACAGGGGGAATTTGTCCGTAAAATCGCTGTAGCTTTTGCGTGCCGCGTCAAAATCCTGTTTGTCAAAGGAGGCGTTTGCGTCAATAAAAGCCTCTTCCTCCGTCATGTTGGAGTGGTAAGAAGCCGATAAAAATGAAACCGCAAAAAATAGCGGAATTAAAAACAAGCCGATTTTTTTCATTTAAGGATTTCTCCAGTAAGTATCGCGCCTTTTGCGCCTGTTATTTTAACCGTTTTTAAGGTGCCCGCAAGAGAAGCCCCTCCAACGGTTATTACTTTCCTGTTGGCCGGGGTGGTGCCTTCCATCATTCCGGGTTCCTTCATTGCCGGAGAGTAAAAAAGCACTTCGAGTTCCCCGCCAATGAGGCTTTTGGTAATATCTTCCCCTATTTTTTTCTCCAATTCAAGCACATAATTTAACCGCCTTAATTTCTCTTTTTCAGGGACATCATCGGCGAGTTTTTCCGCGGCCGTTCCTTTTCTCACGGAATATTTGAATATATAAGCCGCGTCAAAGCGGCACTTTTCGGCCATTTCCGCTGTCTCCATAAAATCAGCCTCTGTCTCTCCGGGAAATCCCACAAGTATATCCGTGGTAACAGATACGCCCGGCATCGCGCTCCTTATCCTGGCCACCCTGCTTTTGTACCATTCAGCTGTATATTTTCTGTTCATTGCCTTTAATATCCTGTCCGACCCGGACTGGAGCGGAAGGTGTATGTGCTTGCAAACCTTATTTATACCGGCTATAGCCCCTATCAAATCGTCGCTTAAATCCTTGGGATGGCTGGTCATGAACCGCAGCCGCTCAATTCCTGATACTTCAGCGGCCTTTTTCAGGAGCCCGGCAAAATCATCGCCGGATGCGGCGTCAAGGTATGAATTCACATTCTGCCCAAGAAAAAGGGCCTCCTTAAAACCCTGGCCGGCCATTATTTCCAATTCCTGAATGATTGATGCCGCATCCCTGCTTCTCTCCCTGCCGCGCACGTATGGCACTATGCAGTAAGTGCAAAAATTATCGCATCCCTGCATTATGGTTATTGAGCCGCGCACCTTATCGGAGCGTTTAAGGTTTTTTGTATAACGCTCGTTGACGTTTTCAATGAATAACTTTGTTTTGGGCCGCTCCAGAATCTCCGCTATGTTGGAAAAATTAAATGTGCCCACAACCGCGTAAAGGCGCGGGAATTTTTTTATAATGGATTCTTTCATGCGCTCGGCCATGCAGCCCGCAACTATGACTTTTTTGTCCTTTACTGCGGCGCCTATGTAGCTTGTCGCTCTGTCCTCGGCATGGGCGCGCACCGAGCATGTGTTTACTATCACGAACTCGGCTTCCTTCCCGTCGGCGCAAAGTTCATAGCCGCCGGCGGCAAGCTCGCCCGCCATCCTCTCGGAATCGTAAACATTCATCTGGCACCCGAAAGTTTTAATAAAAACTTTTTTCATTCCGCATATCTCCAGTTTTTCAGGAAATTATATAATGCCCCTTTTCTTCGCGCAGTTTCACATTAGTCCCGAACAACCCTGTCAGGTTTTTTTCGGTTAGGACATCTTTTATTTTCCCGGACATATATATTTTGCCACCCTTAAGCATAACCACTTTTTTTATCTCGGGTATTATATCCTGCATTGTATGTGTTGAAATTATAACTGTCACACCTTTATTGGCAATCCTTGAAATTGTGGCCCTGAATTTCCTCATGGCATATATATCAAGGGAATTTGTCGGTTCGTCGAGCAGTATAGCCTTCGGGTTGTGCGCGAGGGCCCTGGCAATAAATACCCTCCTTGCCTCTCCCGAGGATATCTCTGAAATGAGCCTCTCTTTTAGATGCGCCACTTCCATAAATTCAAGGGATTTAACCGCCTTTTCCCTGACTTCATCGGAGGCTTCCATATTATACATATTCATGGCGTCGTAAAATGACGAGGCCACAACGTCAAATACCGTCACATCCGGGTTTGCAAGAAGCGATATGGAATCAGATACAATGCCGAGCTTTCCGCGCAGGGTGTGGATGTCCCAGGTATCTTCGCCGAATATTTTAAAGGTCTTCTCCTCCATGCTGTAAGGATATATTTCCCTGGTCATAAGCTTTATCAGGGTGGATTTTCCGGAACCATTCGGCCCGAGTATGGCCGTATGCTCACCGGCGTCAATTGTAAGATTGACTGAGTCCAGGATCCTGGCTTTGTTCATCAGCACTATTATGTTATTAAAATCTATGATGCGGTCTTGCATTTTGCTCTGCCTCCCTGCCGGCCTTTTTCTTTTCCAGCCTTGCCATAAGTTCCACATGGTATGTCTGGGGGAACTGGTCAAGGGTCTGCACCTCTGCCACAAAATAATTGTCCTTGAGCTCGTTGATGTCCCTGGCAAAGCTGGCCGGGTTGCATGATATATAAACTATGTTTTCTATTTTGCTGCGCCTTATTGCCGCCAGTATTTTCGGATGTATCCCTTTTCTCGGCGGGTCAATAACAAGGTCCGTAATGCGCACATCATTCATGAATTTATCAACCGCGTCCTCGGCCCTGCCGTTGACCACTGTGACATTGTGGTAATTGTTCCTCACGGTCATTTCATGGAGCCGCTGGGCCGCGCCTGTGTCTATCTCAACAACAAATATTTCCCTGAATTTATCACGGGAAGGCAGGGTTAAGGCGCCGACGCCGCCGTAAAGATCCAGCACTTTTGCGCCGGGCTTTATATTCTCCTTTACAAAGGCTGCCATTTTTTCAAGGCTCAAAGCGTTAACCTGGAAAAATGAGGATGAATTCAAGTTGAAATCAATTCCTGCCGCTCTCTCTGTTATATATGGCTGGCCGTATATTGTTTTTTCCCTGTCACTGAATACGTTGTTCCCTGGCTCTGTGTTTGTATTAAGCACCGTACCTTTTAACCCCTGCACGTTTAGTCTTACTGCCTCGGCGGCGTAGCTTATAAAAGGCTGGATGTCCCTGCCGTTTACCACAAATGTGACAAGGCTCTCGCCTTTCATGTTGACCCTTATTGCCACATGCCGTAAATAGCCCCTGTTGCTTTTTTCATCATAAAGGCTTATCTCTTTTTTTCTCTCGTTAAAAGCCTTTGTTATAACCGCGGCAATCTCGTTTATTTTCGGCTGGAGTATCATGCATTTATCAACGCCTATTACCTCGTGGCTGCGCGCCCTATAAAACCCCATCTTCACAACTCCGTCCTCGATTGCCGCCTTATACTGCGCCCTGTTGCGGTAATATAGCGGATTGTCAAAAGTTATGGGCTGTCCCACCTCAACATTGGGAAGCCCGGCGCTCTTTTCAAGCATGAACTTCACGAACTTGTGTTTATACTGCACCTGGGCGGTGTATTTGATGTTCATCCAGTCGCAGCCGCCGCACTCCCCGAAATAAGGGCAAACGGGCTTTGTATAAGCCGGGGATTCGGTTATTACGCGCAAAATCTTCCCGGAGGCAAAATTCTTTTTTAACTCTGTTATCCTGGCCCGTACAAGCGAGCCGGGCACGCCGTATGGTATAAATACCGTAAAATTTTTATACCTTCCCACGCTGTCCCCGCCGTAGGCAAGGTCCATTATTTCTATATCAAGCTCATCGCCCTTTGATATGGGCGGCTTTTCATAACTTTTCTTGGCCATAAGGTTTTCTCCTTTAAAATGAAAAAAGACAGGCTGCTTTGCCTGTCTGAAGGTAGTTTGTTGTATTAATATTTCATCTTTAAACTATCTTAAGGGAGCCTGTGTTTCCTGTTCCCTTTAGCCCTTTGCGACAGGCACATGTTTATAATTTACTACTCCCGGCGTTAAATGTCAATGAAAGCTTATATCCAAGGGCATTAAGTTTAACCTGTCATTCCCTTTTCTTCATAAACCTTATTTATCATCGGACGGAGTTCTTTCAGGTTAAATATAAATAACGCCGCGCATACAGCCCCGAGTATTGCCCCCGCAAGCACCACAAAAGGAACCCCGGTTTTTCCCGCCACCCATCCCTGCACGAGCCCGCCAAACGGAATTATCCCCGTGAACCCCATTATAAAAAGGGACATCACCCTGCCGCGCTTGTCGTCGTCTGTGAATATCTGCAGCAGCGTGTTTACAGAAGAGTTGAACATAATAACCCCTGCCCCTGCTATGGCGACAGATAGGGCCGAGAGCCACATCAATTTTGAAACGCTGAAAAATATCAGCCCGCCGCTTTCAATAAAAGCTGAAACAATTAGAAAATTTATCAGCCCGGCGGTATTTTTCCTTGCAGCCACAAAAATGGCTCCGGCAAGCGCGCCGGCACCCATTGCCGACATAAGCATCCCCATTGTGCCAGGCCCTCCCTTTAATATATCCTTCGCGAATACCGGCATGAATACGGTGAACGGCGATGTAAAAAAGAAAACAGCGCACATTATTATTACTACTTCCCTTATCGGCCTGAATGAAAAAGAATATTTAAAACCATGGCTGATTTCCCCGATGAAATTTATTTCGCCCAGCTTTACGTCCTGATATTTTCTCTCAATGTTCATCATTGAAAGGCATACTGCCACGGCGCAATAACATAAAGTGTTTATCAAAAAACATATGCCCTCCCCCGCTGCCGCAATTATTGCGCCTGCAATGGCCGGGCCAATCAGGCGCGAGCCGTTAAAAATTGCGGAATTAAGGGCAATCGCATTGGAAAGGTCATTTTTTTCTTCAACAACATCAAGGAAGAATGTGTGCCTTGTGGTCATGTCAAAACCGCTGACAATGCCAAGGAGTATGCTTAAAATTATTATATGCCAAATCTGTACGGTACCGGTCATTACAAGCAGTGTTAGCAGCCCTGCCTGCAGCATGAAAAAATACTGGACATAAAGAAGAATTTTCCTGCGGTCTCTTTTTTCGCTTAAGACCCCGACAAAAGGGGCCATAAAAAATGCCGGCGCCTGTGAAGTAAAACCTATTATGCCGAGCATAAGTGCGGAATTTGTCATCCGGTAAACCATCCATCCCATGGCCACCTGCTGTATCCACGCGCCTGTAAAGGATACGCTCTGCCCTAAAAAATAGAGCCTGTAATTCCTGTATTTAAACGCCCTGAAAATATTTTTTATATAATCTTTCAATTTTTCGCCTGCGTAATTTTTTTAACTTACCGTCTTCCTGAAGGCTTTTATCGCCAGTGTAAAAATCACAAGCCCGTAAATAAAGAGGGCGGACGCTTCCGGAAGGAGCTCCATAAACCCCAGCCCTTTCAGAAAAATCCCCCTGATTATGACCATGTAATACCTCATGGGTATAAGATATGTGAGCCACTGCAGCACCAGCGGCATGTTTTTTATCGGGAACAAAAACCCCGACAGGAGTATATTTGGCATCATTATGAATATGGACGAAAACATGGCCTGCTGCTGCGTCGCCGATATAGTTGAAATGAATATGCCAATACCCAGGTTGACCATTATCATCAGGAATGACAGCGCCAGAAGCAGCATGAAGCTCCCCTCAAAAGGCGTCTTAAAAATAATGCCGCATACGATAACTACCAGCACTATATCAAGCAGACCCAGAAATATATAGGGTATTATCTTCCCGACTATTATCTGAAGCGGCGTGATTGGAGTGACCACCATCTGTTCTATGTTGCCCGATTCCTTTTCCCTGACTATTGACAGGGACATTATTACAAGCGTGATTATTGTAAGAATGAGCCCTATAACGCCGGGCACCATATCATTGGCGCTGGCAAGCTCCGGGTTGTACCATACCCGCTCTTCCATGGCAAGCGACGGCAGGGGTCCCACTGCCGGTTTCATTACGGCCATCTTATCGGCGAATATCTGTTCCGAAAAGGCCATTATAATAAGCTGGGCCCTGGACATTGTCTGCGTGGCGCTGTTTGAATCGGTTCCGTCACCTATTATCTGTACCTGTATTGATTTTCCTTTTTTAAGGTTTTCTTCAAAATCCTTCGGGATCCTTATGCACACTTTTGCTTTGTTGCTTCCGAGCTCACCCTGTATGGCCGAGGGGTCGCGCGTAAAATTTACAATATTAAAATATTCGCTGTTTAAAAACTTATCGGCAAGCGCCCTGCTTTTTGCAGATGAATCCTCATCGCATATCATTGTGGGCACATGCGTTATATCGGTCGTGGCCACATACCCGAAGACAATTGCCTGGAGGATAGGCGCAATTACAAGCATAATAATCAGCTTTGATCTTCTCATCTCTATGAATTCTTTTTTCATCATGTGCCTTACCGGCACAAAAAACTCCCTTAAGCCTCCCATGTTAACATCCCTTCATCAGCCTATTGTTTTCTTAAAACTTCTCGCGGAAGCTGTTATAAAAATGGTTCCGAATACAAGCAGGAACATTCCCTCACCCCATACGGTAAAGAAGCCCGTCCCGGCTTTTAAAAATATGGTTCTTAAGGCCACTATATAGTATTTTGCCGGAACAACATAGCTTATCGCCTGTATAATAACCGGCATTGAAGCTATGGGAAAAACAAACCCTGATAACAGTATCGACGGCAGCAGCGTGCCAAGCGCCGTTCCCATTACCGCAACCTGCTGATTTTCCGCGACTGCGGAAATAATAAGCCCGAGCCCCAGTGCGCAGAAAAGGAACAGGAGCGTATAAACCGCGAGTACAATAAAACTTCCCTTAAAAGGGACATGGAACCATAAAATGCCCACCGATACGATGAGCGTGACGTCAATAAGGCACAATACTATATAGGGAACTATTTTTCCTATCATAAGCTCAAGCGGCTTTAACGGCGTTGCCACAAGCTGCTCGTATGTGTTGTGTTCCTTTTCCCTGACTATCGTAAGCGAAGTGAGCAGGGCGGATATTAACATCATTATAATGGCGGCAAGCCCGGGCACTATGTAATTGGTCGATTTAAGTTCCGGGTTGTACCATACCCTCGGCACCGGCACTATCATGGGAACGCTTTTCACATCAAACCCCCGCGAGCTTACGGTTTCAAGCATAAGGTTGCCGGAAATCTGGGCGATAATAGCCTGGCAATAACCCAGCCCGATTGAGATTGTATTTGAGTCCGAGCCGTCGCCTATGACCTGTAATTTTACTTCCCTGCCTTTTTTAATATCGGTATATAAATTGTAAGGCAGGACAAGAATCATTTTAATGCCGTTCATCCTGAGCGTTTTAACGCATTTTTCCATGCTGTTATAGCACCCTTTATTAACTTCAAAATAACCGCTTGCCGTGAATTTCTGGACTATTTCCCTTGAAATAAACGTGCGGTCGTAATCCACTACCCCGAGGTCTATTTTATTAATATCAAATGTGACGGCGTACGCGTACAGTACAAGCAGTATTACTGGCGCAAGCAGGGCTATTACAAGAGAGCGTGTGTCCCGCACAATATGCAGGAACTCTTTTTTCATCACCGGTATTATCCTTTTTGCATTGAGCTTTCCTGTGTCCCGCCCCAATTTTTTCTCCCCCGGCGTCATGATGCTTTTGCCTCATATTTTTTCACAAGTTTTACAAAGACATCGTCCATTGTCGGTTCCACTTCCTCGGGCTGGGTAAAGTTTATGGATTGTTCCTTGAGTATCTTCGCGATTAGCCCCCTAGCCGCCGCTGTATCCATTCCTGAAGTCACGTGTATAAGGGCGCCGTGTATTGATATATCCCCGGCAAGCTCTTCGTTATTGTTGAGCGCGTCATATGTTTTTACAGGCGTATCCGTTTGTATCTCAATAATCGGCTTTTCAAAGACCGCTTTTTTTATATCCGGTATTGTTCCTTCCTTTATTATCCTGCCGCCGTGCATTATCGATATCCTGTTGCAGTGCTCCACCTCGTCCATATAATGGGTCGTAACAAATACCGTCGTGCCGGAATCAGAAAGACCCCTTATTATCTCCCAGAACCTGCGCCGCAAGAGCGGGTCAACACCTGCCGTGGGTTCGTCAAGAAAAACTATCTCGGGTTTATGCGCTATGGCGCATGCAAGGGCCACGCGCTGTTTTAAACCGCCCGGCATATCTCCGACTATCCTCGCCCCGGAGCCTTCAAGTTCCACAAGGGCGCACACCTCGGGTATTCTTGTTTTAATGGCGGCGTCCGTAAGGCCGTAGATGCCGGCGTAAAACTCTATATTTTCCTCCACTGTAAGCAGTGAATAAAGTGAAAATTTCTGTGACATATACCCGAGCTTTCTTTTGACAGCATCCGCATCTTTTTTTATTGAATATCCCGCCACCATGGCGTCGCCGCTTGTCGGCTCCAGCAGGCCGCAGAGCATTCTTATGGTAGTTGTTTTACCGGCGCCGTTAGCTCCGAGAAATCCGTATATCTCCCCTTTTTCCACCTCAAAAGAGACGGAATCAACGGCCGTAAAATCCCCGAATTTTTTCTCTAATTTCTCGGCTCTTACTGAAATTTCTCTCATTTAAACCCCGTCATTTTTTATACGTTCCACAAATACATCCTCAACGCTTGCCGCAATAATATGGGTCATTGATTCTTTTTCAGCCTTACTGATAAAATCTTCCGCGGCTGCGGTGTCATCCACAACAATATGGAACCTGCTGCCGAGCTGCTGCTGGTCCCTTATATAAGGGCTTGAAGCTATTATTTCCATAAATTTTTCCGAATCGGCCGGATGCGACTCAAGCACCACTCCTTTAAAGGATTTTTTCATATCCCTTGGCGTGCCTGCCGCGATTATTTTTCCCCTGAACATGAGCCCTATCTTCGAGCATTGCTCTGCCTCGTCCATATAGGGGGTTGTCACCACTATTGTAACGCCGGCGGCGTGTATCTGCTGGAGTATCTCCCAGAATTCCCTGCGCGACACCGGGTCCACGCCCGTTGTGGGTTCATCAAGAAAAAGTATCTCGGGCCTGTGTATAAGGGTACAAATCAGCGCAAGTTTCTGCTTCATGCCGCCGGATAATTTTCCGGCAAGACGGTCCTTGAACGGCGCGAGCCTTGTCATCTGAAGCAGGGGTGAGAGCCTCTCTTCAAGTTCTTTCTTTTCTATGGAATAAATGTCTGAAAAAAATCTTATATTTTCCTCGACTGTGAGGTCGCCATAAAGGGAAAATTTCTGGCACATATAGCCTATATGTTCCTTGACCCCTTCGGCCTCGTCAGGCAGTTTTCTGCCGAGAACAACGGCGCTGCCGCCGCTTAAAGTCATTATTCCCGACAATATGCGCAGGGTTGTCGTCTTGCCTCCGCCGTCGGGCCCGATGAGGCCGAATATTTCCCCGCGTTCAACGGAAAAATCAAGCCCGTCAACGGCTTTTATCCCCTTGAATTCCTTGCGGAGGCCCTCTACCTTTATTATTTCCATTTGTTATTCCTCATATCTGTATATCAACATCCGCAGGTATTCCCGGCTTCAGGATCCCCTCGGGATTTGGCACAGTAATCTGCACCTCAAATACTTCCTTTATTCTTTCATCCTGAGTCTGCACGTTTTTCGGGGTAAATTCCGCCTCGCCGGATATGAATGTAACTTTACCTTCAAATTTTCGCCCTTTGTAGGCATCAATTTCAACTAATGCCTTCATGCCGTATTTAATCATGGTCATCTGGGTCAGGGGAACATAAATAGTGACTTTCGCCTGGGATAAGTCGCCGATAGTAAAAAGCGGCGAACCCGGCGATACGAGCTCTCCGGCCTCGACATGTTTTTTCAGTATGATCCCGCTCCACGGCGCTTTTACAGCCGCCTCGTCAAGCATCACCTGCGCCTCTTTAAGCTGTGCCTGTGCCGAAACAAAAGCCGCCTGGGCCGAGTCAAACTGCTGCTGGGAAATTGACTGTGTATCAAAAAGATTTTTTGACCTGTTGTAAATATCACGGGCGTTCACGAAAACAGCGGCGGCCGCGTCTTTCTGGGCCGCGACTATTGAGTCGTCAAGATCCGCCATAGTTTCCCCTTTTTTAACCTCCTGCCCCTCGTCCTTTTCAAGCGTTGTTATCCTGCTTGAAATCCTGGAAGAGACATCAACCTCTGTTATTTCAACGGTTCCCGAGGCCGTAACCTTCGGGGTATTGTGGAAAAACTTTGGCAGCAGCCAGAATCCGAGGATGCCAAGCGCCACGACAGCCGCTATAACCGGCCTTAACTTCTTGATTTTTTCGACATCCATAATCAACCCTCCACGCTATTTTTTTATTCCGTTCATTATAAGGTCAAGCACGAACTTTTTTCTTCCTTTGATGAACTTATCCGCGACGATTTTTTTAACCCCGAAGACATCAACAACTTCATTTAATATCTGCCCGGCTATAAATACGGGCAGCATCTGCGTGACAATGCTCATAAACAACTGTACCTTGTCCACTTTCCTGACTTTTCCGGTTGACACCTGGTCGTCAAAATATTTGATAAAGTTCCTTATGCTGCTGTTGTTAAGTATGTTTTTTGAAAGTAGCACTTTTTTTAGGACTTTTCCGCCGCGCATGGCCTCATATATGACTATCTTAAAATAATCGGCGTAGTCGGTAAAAATTTCTATGTAAGCGTCAATTACACTGCCTATCCTGTCCTCAATTTGCGGCTGTTCAGCGGGTATTTTCCCGAGTTTTTCAATTATGGCGTTGGCCACCGTGCTTATGGCCTGTTCATACATATTATCCTTGCTGGTATAATAATAATGGAGCATGGCCTTGTTCACCTTTGCCCTGTCGGCTATGGCCTGGGTCCTTGCGCCGTCAAAACCATGCTCAATAAACTCCTCGATTGCGGCCTTCAATATCCTCTCTTTTGTCTTTCCGTCGTCCTTTTTTACAGCCAAGCTTCACCCTTTCCCAGCCACAGCGCCACTGCCGCCGCCGCCTGCCTGATGGTTTTTCTGGAATTTCCGGCAGTTTTTTTTGTCTTTGCTTTTTCCGGTTGTTTTTTCTTTTTCATATGACCCTCTTTTATTAACCTTTCGGTTTAACTGTTTGGTTAAATATAGCATATGAATTGTGCCGTGTCAAGTTTTGTAATTGGAAATATTGCGGAAGGCTCAGCCTCCGAAAGAAAGTGCCTCTGTAATTATTTCCGCGTATGAAGGGTGCACGTGCACGCAGTTTTTTAAAACATTGGTTTTAACGCCGGCCCCTATTATCACCGTAAGTTCGTTTATTATCTCGGTTATTTCTTCGCCCACGGCGCAGGCCCCGATTATAGTGGAAGTGCGCGTGTCCTCAATGAGTTTTATCAGGCCGGCGTCCCTGTCCTCAACAACGGCCTTGCCAATGGCCTTGAAAAAATACCTGTATATTTTAACCGGAATATTTAACTCCGCCGCTTTTGCCTGGCTCAAACCGATGCTGCCCAGCTGTGGCGAGGAAAAGACAAGTTTTGGAACGTTGGTATAATTAATATCTCCGGCCGCGCCCTTTGCGATATGCTCCACCACGGCAAAGGCTTCCCTCGAGGCTGTATATGCCAGCATGGGCGTCGGTATGCAGTCTCCAGCCGCGTAAATTCCAGGAACGTTTGTCGCCATATTGGTGTCGGTTTTTATGAATCCTTTTTCATCAAGCGCCACCCCGGCCGCTTCAAGCCCAAGCCTGCCCGTGTTCGCCCTTCTGCCCGTTGCCTCAAATATCATGTCGTATTTTTCAACGGTTGTGGTGGAGTTTACGGTAATTTCAGCTTCTCTGTCCGTGCTTATGCCGGCCACCGCCGCCCCTTCAAATAACCTTATCTTTTTCTTCCTGAATTCCCTTGAAAGGGTGTTTATCATTTCCGGGTCCTCGCCGTAAAGAATTGTCGGCAGGGCCTCGGCTATATCAACGCTTGCCCCTATATTGTTAAGGAATGAGGCGTACTCGCACCCTATTACGCCGCCTCCTATAATAAGCGCCTTTTTAGGGGCGTCGTCAAGCTCAAATATTTTCTCCGGGGAAAACACTGCGGGATTGTTGAAGAATCTTTTTGGAGAGGAACCCACGGCTATAAGAAAATTTTTCGCCTTAATAACGCGGCCGGCCGCTTCAACAGTATCGGCCGCGGTGAACCTGGCCTCGCCGTATATCATTTCCACGCCTGCCAGAGCAAGCCTTGAATTTAAGCCTTTGCGTAAAAATGAAACCCTCTGCATGACATCGCCGCGTATATTGTGGTAATCTCCGCCGCCATGGGAATAATATAACATTCCTTTTAAGGGGATACAGCCTTCATTAAGGCAGACGCCGCCTGTCATTTCAGGGTTGCGTTCAATTACCGCTGTTTTTAACTTTAATTTCGCCGCCTCAAGCGCCGCCGTGTGCCCGGCAGGGCCCGAACCTATTACAACCAGATCGTACATTTGCCCTCCACTGCTATTCTTTTGCTTTCACATCATAACCCAAAATATACCCCAATGCAACCCGTGAAAATCCGTTATTCCTTTACTTATTGGTGTTGCCTTTTAACTTTTTACTTTAAAATGTACCTGTCAGCCATATAAGAGCTTCTGACCCACACTCCGCTCTCAACATGCTTAAAGCCGGCCTCATAACCCTTTTTTTCATACCATTTAAACTTTTCGGGGGTTATGTATTCAACCACAGCTTCATGAACATTATCAGGCTGCAGGTACTGGCCGACGGATAAAAAATCGCACCCAGCGCCTATGAGATCCCCGAAAGCACACAGTATTTCATCTTCTTTTTCACCAAGCCCGAGCATGAGCGCAGATTTTACGGCCACAAGCCTGTTCCTGGCTTTTGCGTATTTTAAAACCGCCAGGCTCCTGTTATAATCGGCCCCTTTTCTCACTTTATATAATGAAGGGACGGTCTCTATATTATGGGCGAATACTTCCGGGGAGGTATCAGCAACCGCTTCAATTGCCGGTTCATTACCTGCAAAATCAGGCACAAGAACCTCGATTTTTACGCCCGGGTTCAGCAGCCGTACTTCATTTATGGCTGAAACAAATGATGATGCCCCGCCGTCAGGCAGGTCATCACGTGTGACAGATGTTATTACAACGTAATTTAATTTAAGGCGCCTGACTGCTTCAGCGGTATTTTTCGCCTCACTGATATCAGGCGCCGCAGGTCTGCCTTTTTTAACATTGCAAAAAGTGCAGCTCCTGGTGCAGGTGTCGCCAAGAATAAGGAAAGCCGCGGTCCCGCGCGCGTAACATTCCGAAATATTCGGACAGCGCGCCTGATGGCAGACTGTATGCAGGCCAAGCCCGGCTAGTGCTTTCTCGGTGGAGTGCATCTCTTTAAAATCAATTTTTTTTACGGCATATTCCGGTTTTTGCATGTTCACCGTTGCTTATTTATTCATTTTTTTCAGGTTCCAGTTGTTCAACGCGTACCTTGATGTAAGTATTTCAACCACCCTTTTCTTTTCATCCATCACAAGCGGTTCTTCCTTAAGGTCCGCTCCGAATTCCTCCATAAAAGCTGCAATCAGGTTTGCCGCGGCTTCCTCCACATAAACTTTCCTTCCTAAAACCGTGTTAAGAAAGGTGTAGTTCCCCGCGCCATGCTCTCCCCTGACAAATCCCGGGGCCTCGCTGGTTTCTTCCAGTGGAATGGAGCCGTGCTGAAAAATTATATTTTTTTTCCTCATCTGGGCATTTCCGCCTATTTTTTTTCCACCTATCATAATGTCATATTCCTCATTTGCCGCGAAGCAGAAAGGACTGCGCCCGCCGAAGTTTGTCCGGGCAACGGCAATATCCCTGGCGTAAGCCGCCTTGAGCCCGAATTTGGAATACATGCGGATTATAAAAGCGTTGAGTTTTTCAAATGATCCTTTTACTGTAAGCGGTTCCTTTGATAGGTCGTTTTCTGATAATACAACGGAGTAGGTGAGTTCATTTTTGTGATAAATGGCGCCGCCGCCTGTAAGCCTCCTGACAACCGGCACAGAACGTGAGGCGCATTTTTCGAGGTTTATTTCCTTTTGCGCATCCTGGTTCCTTCCTATTGATAGCCCGGCGGGTTTCCATGAATATAGCCTTAAAACAGGCCTACTGGTTTTTTCATAGTATTCAATCAGGTACTCATCAATGGCCATGTTTTCATAGGGTGAAAATGATGCCGGCGGAATCAGGCGCGCCCTGTTATTTAAAAACATGTAAGCTTTAGGTCCCTCGCTGCCTTTGTTTCGTCCGGCCTTGATATTTCCGTGGTAACGGGCGCGTTCTTTATTTTTTCCGGGTCGGTCTGCGCGAGCCCGGCTATTTCCTTCATTGCTTCAATGAAAAAATCCATGGTTTCCTTTGACTCGGTCTCTGTGGGCTCTATCATTATGGCCTCATCCACGACCAGCGGAAAATAAATCGTTGGCGGGTGTATTCCCCTGTCAATCAAGGCTTTTGCAATGTCGGTGGCGTGCACCCCGTACGCGTTTTGTTTTTTGGCTGTAAAGACCACCTCATGCATGCATACCCTGTCATATGGCAGGTCGTAGAAAGCCTTTAATTTTGCCATGCAGTAATTCGCGTTCAGTACTGCTTTCTCAGAAAGGTCGATTAACCCCTCGCGTCCGAGCATAAGGATGTAAGTATAAGCCTTTAATATTACGCCGAAGTTGCCGAAAAAAGAGGCAACCTGGCCTATGGAGTTTTTTACGGAATAATCAAGGATGAACCTGCCGGTATGGTCCTTTGCCACTACAGGTACGGGAAGAAAATCAAGGAGCCTCTCTGAAACTCCGACCACGCCCGATCCCGGCCCGCCTCCGCCGTGCGGCGTTGAAAAGGTCTTGTGCAGGTTTATGTGCACAATGTCAAAACCCACATCGCCTGGCCTTAATTTGCCAAGGATGGCATTCAGATTCGCGCCGTCATAATACATTAAAGCGTCATATTTTTTTGCAATCGCGACAACTTCGCTTATCCTCTTTTCAAATACCCCGAGGGTTGAGGGCAATGTCATCATTATGCCGGCGACTTCATCATTCATTTTTTCCTTGAGAGAATCTATGTCTATTCCACCCTCTTTATCCACAGCGACCGTAATAATAGTGTATCCTGCCACTGCCGCGCTTGCCGGATTTGTGCCGTGGGCCGATTCAGGCACTACAATATATTTTTTATTGTTTCCTTTTTTCCTGTGATAGGCCGCGGTCAATAGTATGCCGAGCAGTTCTCCGTGCGCCCCGGCGTATGGCTGTGTTGTAAAACGCTTCATGCCTGTTATCTCGCATAACTGCCGGGAAATATCGTATATTACCTCGAGCGCCCCCTGAGCCGCTTCTTCGTCAATTAGCGCGGTGTACGGGTGCAGCCCGGTAAATCCCGGCAGCGCCGCCGCAGCCTCGTTTGCTTTCGGGTTGTATTTCATTGTGCAGGAACCCAGCGGATAGAAATGTGTGTCCACTGAAAAGTTTTTCTGCGACAAAACCGTAAAATGCCTCACCACGTCAAGTTCTGATAATTCAGGCAGCCCGCTTTCCGCGGCCCTTCTTAAAGACGCGGGTATTGCCTCCATGGCCTTTTCATTTACCTTTCCAGCGTCAACCCCGCTTCTTCCCTTTACGCTCTTTGAAAATATATTATCCATTGTTTTCACCTACAGGGCCGACTTAAAAGCTTCGGCGAAATTATCGATTTCCACAACTGTCCTTTTTTCCGTTGCGGCGATTATCAGATAGTTTTTCTTGTCGGGATAATATATGGAAGCCGGTATACCGGCATAATACCCTTTCTTTTCCATTTTTTTCACGAATTCACCGGCGTCCCCTTTAAGTTTAACTGTAAATTCATTAAAAGTGGCCCCCGGCTTTACTTCAGTAAAGGCGCCGAGTTTTTCCTTAAGGTATGAGGCCCTTTCAAGGTTAAGCAGGGAAATTTTTCTGAAACCCTCTTTTCCCATTAAAGAAAGGTATACGACCGCCCGCAGCGCGCACAGCGCCTGGTTGGAACATATATTTGACGTGGCCTTTTCCCTCCTGATATGCTGCTCCCTTGCCTGCAGCGTCAGGACGTAACATTTCTTTTTGTTCCTGTCCAGGGTTTCCCCGACTATCCTTCCGGGCATTTTCCTCACATAACCCTTTGACGCCACCATAATGCCGAGATACGGCCCCCCGAAAGAAAGCGGAAGCCCCAGTGACTGGCCGTCCGCTACGGCAATATCGGCCCCCATCTCACCCGGGGTCTTTAAAACTCCAAGAGACATTGGATAAAAAACCATTATTTTTGTTATTCCTTTTTCATCGCATATTTTAAAAAGATCGGTGTAGTCATCCGCTATGCCGAAGTAATTCGGTGTCTGCACAATAAGGGCCGCTGCCTGCTCATCTAAAAGCGCCGTAATTTTTTCCCTGTCAGTGGAAATATCCTTAAGGTCCGCTTCAATTATGTCCACATCCTGATTTATCACATATGTTTTCAATATTTTCCTGTAAACAGGATTTACACCCGCGTCTATAATTATCCTGGATCTTCCGTTGGTCCTTATTGCCATTGCGGCCGCCTCATATATGGCCGTGCCTCCATCGTAAAGCGAGGCGTTAGATACCTCGAGCCCTGTGAGCTTTGCAATCATTGTCTGGTATTCAAATATCGCCTGCAGGGTACCCTGGGATGCCTCCGGCTGGTAAGGTGTATACGCGGTATAAAATTCAGCGCGCGATGAAACTGCGTCCACAGCCGCCGGTATGAAATGGTCATAAAATCCGCCGCCCATGAAAAGTATCCTGCCGGTTTCGTTAGACGCGGAAAGGGTTGTAAGCCTGCTCAAGGCCTCATATTCCGTCATGCCTTCAGGAAGGTTAAAAGATTTCGGTTTTAATGGCCCGGGTATATCGGAAAAAAGGGATCCCATGGATTGCGCTCCAATATCGGAGAGCATTTCCTTTATTTCATTCTCAGTGTGCGGGGTAAATTTGGCCATTATCCCTCCAGGGAATCCAGGTATGCTTTATATGCCGCCGCATCCATAAGGTTTGAAACCTCTTTCGGGTCGTTAACTGTCAGCTGTGCTATCCATCCGTCCCCAAAAGGTGATTTGTTCACAAGCTCCGGGGCGCTTTCAAGCGTGGAATTTACCGCGGTGACTTTTCCTGTAAGCGGCGAATAAATATCGCTTGCCGCCTTCACGGATTCAATTCCGGTCAGTATTGTGAACTGCTTTACCTCTTTACCGGCCTTTGGAAGGTCGACATATGTTATGTCCCCGAGTTTGTGCTGGGCATAATCCGATATCCCCATTTTTGCGGAATTGCCCTCAATTTTAACCCATTCATGTTCCTTTGAATAAAAATATCCTTCTTTAATCTCCATTTTTAAGCCTCCTGGTATCTGATTGAAGTGTTTTTAATGAAAGGCGGAGCGGCCACCCGGCCCTTTGCCTCGCCTTTATCAAGCAAAATGGTGACTTCCCTGCCTTCGGTTATTAATTCTTTGTCGATATACATAAAACCTATGCCGCAGTTCAAATGGGGCGAGAAAACTCCGCTTGTCACAAAACCCGCTTCTTTTCCCCCAATAACAACCTTGTTTGTATGCCTGGGTGTCCTGCGCCCTTCCATGACAACTCCGGTGAGCATGCGTTTGATATTGTTTTTATGTTTTAACAGGGCTTCCCTGCCTGTAAATTCCTTTTCAAAATCAATGTACTTTTCCATACCCGCGTCAAGCGGCGTCACCGAGTCGGTAAGCTCGTCGCCATAAAGCGGCAGCCCTGCTTCCAGCCTTAAAATATCGCGGGCCCCCAGGCCTGCGGGCTTTACCATGGGGTCATCCAGAAATTTTTTCCACAGTTCCAGTCCTGTCTCCCTGGAAACATATATCTCATAACCAAGCTCTCCTGTATATCCCGTCCTGCTTATAACGGAATCCTGGCCAAGGATGTTAAAAATATCAAAGGTAAAATATTTAAGTTTTTTTATTGAGTCCCCGGCGACTTTTTTCATCACTTCCATAGCTTTGGGCCCCTGAAGGTCTATTTTTACCGTGGCGTCCGAGGCGTCCATAAAAAATGTATCTTTGGATAGCACAGATGAGATTGCCATGGCGTCCCTGTCTATATTGGAGGCGTTCACGACTATCATCCACTTGTCCAAAGCCAGCCTGTAAACTATAAGGTCGTCCATGACCGTCCCGTTGGCGTTTAATAAAAATCCGTAGCGGCATGTTTTCTCTTTCATTTTTATTACAGGGTTGGTTATGGCCTCGTCCAGGGTGGATCTCGACGGATCCTCGGTCACAAAAAACTCCCCCATATGCGAGATGTCAAAAACCGCGGCCGTGGTGCGGGTCTGTTTTGCCTCTTCAATTATGCTGCCGTAATGTATCGGCATGTTCCATCCGGCAAATGGCGCCATAAGGGCTTTTAGCCTGATGTGTTCGCTATGTAACACGGTATTTTTAAGTTCCATGTTTTACCCCGGAATTTTTATAGAATGTTTTTAGTATATATTAAACCATAAAATTTTTCAAGGATTCATTGCGCTGTTTTTAAGACGGTTTTTTTGTGCGGCCAAATGTATAGATAAATAAAAGTGAAATATTTTTTTAAAGATATTTTAAGTGTCGCCGCCTTTTCTAGGCGTGAGCCAATTTCTTGGCAAATGATATAAGGGGGTATATCTAGAGGAGTGAGGCGGCGACACTATTTTTTTGAGTTTAAATATTTCCTTTTGCCGTCTCTTCCTTTGTTTGTTAAAGCCGCGTTTTTTTAGCAGCCAGATAACCCAATAAAATTATTATAAAACAACTGATGGTTTTGTCAATAAATTATATCAGCTATTATAGTCAAGTACAACTTATGAGACATCGTTTAAATTCCTTTCCTAAAAAAATAAAGCGCCGCAGTAAGGGCCGCTCCTATGACAAATATAAGTAACGCCTGCTGCACGGCATATGGATATACCACAAGTATAACCCCGATTATCAGATACGGCAGGTTTGATTTCTTTTTTCCGTATAAAAACGCAAAAACACCGACACTGTTGAATATCAGCCCCCATATCAGTGCCCACATTGAGAGCCCGGCAAGCGCCTTTCCGGGATTCAAATCTGCCGGCGCCTGCGCCGCCGCAATAACAGTATTTCCGGAAAGTATCCCCTCAAGATCATCTGCAAAGCATATGCAGCCGAAAGAAAATGCCGCAACAAACGCAAGGAGTATTGCCGCTGATATTTTTTTCATTCTTTTGTATGCTCCCTTTTCTGGTATACATATATCCCGGTGCCATCGGGAGAGTGCAGCGCCTCGCCGTCAAAACCCATCATTAACAGCTTGTCTATTATCCTGGCAGCCTCTGTTGTATCTACAGAGTGGTCAAATATCCAGAAATCTTTTTGCCTGTCCACGCCGTGAACCTTAAAAAGTTTTTTTTGCGGATCCTTTGAAACACCGACATACCAGCCGTCTTTTGCCCCGCCTTTGTGAGCGGCGTATTTTACTATCATATCAATGAGTTCTTTTTCATCCTTTGCCATAAAAATTCACCTCCGGCTATTGCGTGTTCTTTGATGAATCATAAAACATCAGCCCTATACCGGCGCGGTAAATAAACGCATCCGCTTCCGAGGCTTTTTTTGTCTGGTACAAAAATGTATTATAATCATATTCGGCGCCGATATCCA